>Ga0335078_10005385_pt1 | contig 18916 bp, 18 predicted proteins | sample Lox_Sample_32_FD_206711 | JGI IMG/M metagenome (GOLD analysis project Ga0335078, IMG submission 206711) | Soil microbial communities from Loxahatchee National Wildlife Refuge, Florida, United States - Lox_Sample_3.2 | ecosystem: Environmental > Terrestrial > Soil > Wetlands | place: USA... | reverse complement strand
GAACAATTTGGCCGAAATCCCAAAGCTGAAGAGGGATTCTTCGTCCCGGTAGAGAGCACCGGGACTCAGAATGACGGGTGGAGGGTGTAGCGCTCGGCCTTGTTAAGGGGACCGATCTCCACGCGTCTGTGGATCTTGCGGAAGAATTCTTCGCCACCTGCGGCAGGCAAGCTCATCGGGGTGGCACTGATCGAGTTTTTCGACCGGGCATTATTCGACCCAGCCGAGAATTTCGCCAGCATTAACGGCCTGACCTTCCTTTGCCAGCAGGCGCTCGACTTTGCCGTTTTTCGGAGAGCGGACCTCATTCTGCATTTTCATGGCTTCGACGACGACGAGACCCTGAGCAGTTTCGACGGGGTCGCCTTCTTTCACCAATAAACGAATCACCTTGCCGGGCATGGGAGCGACGATGGGCTGGCGTCCTTCGGCTTCAAGGGCACCGTGTTTGCGGCCGCGCCAGGAGCGAGGATCGGCAATCTCGGCAACGAATTCGGCGAGGCCGGTGTGCAGCTTGATGCGGCCGCCGGGGAGCGGGGCGATTTGAACTTCGTGGGATTCGCCGGCGAGCAGGATGGAGTAGGTGTTGGGGACGACTTCGACGGCGTCGGCGTCGAGAGAGATGCCGTCGAGCGAAATGCGCAGGCGGCCGTTTTCGCGAGAGAGTTCGACGAGGCGCGTTTTGCCGGAGATGTGGATTTCGAGTTTCACGAGGAGCGGTCCAGTTGATCGCGGCGGCCCTCGAGTTTCCAGCGCGAGGGTTGAGGATTTCGAGGATCGGGAGAAGAGGTGAAGGCGATCCGGGAAGCGTGCCAGAGCGCGGCGGCGATGGCCGCGGCATCGGCGCAGCTGCGATCGGATTCGGAGGATGAGTGGGGGCGGCGAAGCATGTCGTCCAGCCAGCGAGTATGAATTTCGGCGCGAAGAAAATCGGGCTCGGCGAGGATGCGGCGAAAAAGCGAGGCGTTGGTCTTGACGCCCGCGATGGAATATTCCTCGAGGGCGCGGCGGAGGCGGGCGACGGCCTCTTCGCGGCTGTTGCCCCAGGCGATGAGCTTGCTGAGGAGGGGGTCATAGTCCATGGGGATGGTCCAGCCTTCGTAAACGCCTTCGTCCAGGCGAATGCCCGGGCCGGAAGGAGCGTGGCGCGAAAGAATCTTTCCGGGCGAGGGGAAGAAATTGTTTTCGGGATCCTCGGCGTAGAGACGAACTTCCATTGCGTGGCCGCGGGGAGTGATGGATTCCCAGGCGAAGGGAAGGCGGTGGCCAGCGGCGATAGCGATTTGAAGTTTGACGAGATCGAGGCCGGTGACTTGTTCGGTGACGGGATGTTCGACCTGGAGGCGCGTGTTGACCTCGAGGAAGTAGAAGTCGTAGTGGGCGTCCACGAGGAATTCGACGGTGCCGGCGTTGATGTAGCGTCCGGCGCGGGCCAGGCGGACCGCGGCCTCGCCCATTTTTTTGCGGAGTTCCGGCGTCATGATGGGCGAAGGAGCTTCTTCGATGACTTTCTGGTGGCGGCGCTGGATGGAACATTCGCGCTCGCCGAGAGAAACGACGCGGCCATGCGCGTCGGCGAGAATCTGGATTTCGATGTGGCGCGGCTTTTCGAGATATTTTTCGAGATAAAGAGAGGAATCGCCGAAAGCGTTCAGGGCTTCGGAAGAAGCGTCGCGGAAGGCGGGGGAGAATTCGGAGTCGCCGGTGACGAGACGCATGCCCTTGCCGCCGCCACCGGCAACGGCTTTGAGCAACACGGGGTAGCCCATACGGCGAGCGAGTTCCTGAGCTTCAGCGGGATTTTCGATGGGATCGTTAGTGCCGGGGACGGTGGGAACATCGCAGCGGCGCGCGAGCTGGCGGCCAGCGGTTTTGGAGCCGAGGGCTTCCATGGCTTCGGCGGGGGGACCGATGAAAGTGATGGCGGCATCAGAACAGGCGCGGGCGAGCGAGGGATTTTCGGCAAGAAAACCGTAGCCGGGATGAAGGGCGTCGCAGCCGGACCGGCGAGCGACGTCCATGAGCTTCTCAATGCAGAGATAGCTTTCGCGGGAGGGCGCAGGACCGATGGGATAGGCTTCCCCGGCGAGGCGGACATGGAGCGAGTTGCGGTCCACGTCGCTGAAAACGGCGACGGATTTGATGCCGAGTTCACGGCAGGCACGAATGATGCGTACGGCGATTTCGCCGCGATTGGCAATCAGAATTTTGCGGAACATAGGAGAACCAGGTGCAGCGAAATTTTAGCACGCGCTAAGACGAGACCTAGTGGTTGGCCAGAAGGAGGTGTCTAATTGTTTGGCGAACAGTGGAAAGCGGAACTCAGTGGTCCAAAAGCCTGGCGAGGTCGCGGTAAGTGATGAGAATGACGCGATTGTCGGCGAGGGCCTTGCGGAATTCGGGGCTGGTGACGACGTTGAAGTCGCGCTGGCGCCAGGCGGCGCCATAGTCCGGATGATCCACCATGATGGCCTGGGTTTCGGCGTTGTCGTAGGCAAGGTGAACGATGAGTTCGTTCAGGCCGGGCTTCAGATTCTTGATGACGTTCAAGTAGAAATCCATCCAGTGATCGGCAGGAATGCCTGGATTCGCGATCGAGAGCGAGTCCATCAAGAAAGGCTTGTCTTTCTCCGAGACGAGGGACATAAGCGGGGCAAATTGCGGGTCGTCACTTTTGACGGCGAAGAAGGGAATATGGAATTGGTGCGCGAGTTTCATGTAGATAGCGAAGAACTCGGGCTTCGTAAAAAGCGCGCCCATGTGGGAATCGAGATGCGTGGGATGTATGCCCATGGCGATCGCTCGATTGATCTGCGCGCGAAGCTCGAGTTCGACCTGAGCAGGATTGTCGTTCGCGACATCATTCTCGGTGAGTGGGAAGTAGCCGAAGGGATCAAGAAGGCTGGGGACTTTGTCGTAAGGAGCGATGGGACCCCAACGATAGGTTTTCCACTCGCTGGTGAGGACGAGATGGATGCCGATGTCGGCGTCGGGGTGGGCCTTGGCGAAGTCGGCGACTTCCGTGAGCCAGGGAGTCGGGACCATCACGCTTGCGGAGCTTACGTCATGCTTCTCGAGAGCGTCGAAGCTGGCGGCGTCCTGAGAATGGGCGACGGCGAGGTCGTCGGCGTGGAGGATGAGAAGTTTCGCGTCGGCAGGGTAGCCGAGGCGTTCCGCGACAGTTTTCTGCTGAGCGCGGAGATTAAAGCTGGCCAAAAACAGAATCAACGCAGCGATGGCGAGGCGGCAAAGCCACATAGAGATCTCCCAACGAGAAGCGCAGGAGAGCGTAACACAGCCGAACACCCCGGCAGACAACGATTGAGAGAGAAATGGGACCGGCGGCTATGGCCGAGTGATTAGGTAGCGCAGACGGCAGTGGAAGAAACGATGGGGAGGTGGGCGGCGTTCCAGGCGTTCATGCCGCCGATGACGTTGAAGACTTCTCGAAAGCCCTCGCGGAGAAGCAGGCTGGAGACGATGCTGGAGCGATAGCCGCTGGCACAGATGAGATGAAGCGGACGACCAGAGGGAAGCTCGGCGAGATATTTCGTGACTTCGCCGGCGTAAATGTGGCGGGCCTCGGCGATGTGACCTGCGTGCCATTCGGAATCGGCGCGCACATCGAGAACAAGGGAATCTTGTGCACGCTTCGCGTGGAGCTCCTCGACGGAAATCTGCTTCAAATGCGACTCAGGATAGCCGGCATCGAGCCAGGCACGGAGGCCACCGTCGAGATAGCCTTCGACGCGGTCGAGACCGACGCGGATGAGACCGCGGCGGGCGTCCTCAATTCCGGCATCGCCATCGGAGAGGAGGAGAAGCGGGCGATCGTAAGGCACAACCCAGCCAGCCCAAAAATTGAAAGAAGGACCGGCTCCGATGTTGATGGAACCAGGGATGTGGGCGCCGCCAAAAGCTTCGGGGCTGCGGAGATCAAGGACGACGGCATTCTTGTCTTCAATGTGGCGCTGGAAATCCCCGGCGCTGAGAGCACGGCCGCCAGGAATTCCATCGAGGAGCTCGGGTCCGGCGGAGTTGAGACGCTTCATGCGGCGGTAATAGTCCGGGAACGGAGGAACGCTGCCAAGGATGCGGTTGACGAAGGATTCGCGCCGCGAAATGGCAAAAAAGGGATTGGTGTGGCGCTCATAACCGAGAGTGGATTGCGGACGCTCGGACATGCCCGCGCCGCAGAGAGAACCGGCACCGTGGGACGGGAGAACTTCGAGGCCATCCGGGAGAGAGGCGATTTTGTGCGTGACGCTGTCAAAAAGGGAATTTGCGAGGCCACGTTTGGCTTCTTCGCCGAGGAGATCGGGGCGGCCAAGAGAGCCGATGAACACGAAGTCGCCTGAAAAGAGGACCGCCGGGTAGTCGCCGCGGGAAAGATCCGTGACGAGAAACGAAAGATGCTCGGGGGTGTGGCCGGGCGTATGAAGCGCTTCGATGCGCATTTCGCCGATGTTCAGAGGATCGGCATCCCGGAATTCGTGGTGAGGGAAGGAATACTCGAAGTCCTCGCCCTTGTCGTGCGCGCTGAGCCAAAGCTCGGCGCCGGTTGATGAAGCGAGTTGGCGCGCGCCGGAGGCATAGTCAGCGTGAATGTGGGTTTCCAGGACATGAGTGATGCGCAATTGATTGGCGTGGGCATATTCCAGATAGACGTCCACGTCGCGCCGGGGATCGAGCACGGCGGCCTGGCCCTGCGAAGAAAGAACGTAAGAATAATGCACGAGGCCGGAAACTTCGACGCGATGAATCTTCAAGCGGGCGCCTCCATGCTGGATCAATCCGAACGGTCGGCGAGCAGCTCTTTCAAATGGGATTGTACACTGCGCGCGGTGCTGCGGCAGACCAGGTCGCACAATTTGAAAAGGTTAGGGTCGGAGATGAAGTAAAAGATGCTGTTGCCTTCGCGGCGGCGGCTAAGAAGACCGCCGTCATAGAGAGACTGGAGGTGCTTGGAGACGTTGGGCTGGTTGCCGCCGAGAGCGGCGGTGATTTCGCCGACCGAGCGTTCACCGCCTTCGAGGAACTGAAGGATGCGGAGACGGGAAGGTTCGCCAAGGAGGCGGAAACGGCGAGCCACGGCGTCGAGGAGCCGTTTGTTGGAGAAAGGGCGGAGAGAGGGTTTTGTCATCGGGCGCGAACTCCCAAGAAACTTCTTGACTATATCACCATATACGCATACAGTTGTCAAGCGGGAAGTGTGGATGTCCCGCGCACATGATGACCGAATGCCTGCCAAGACGCGATTCCTCGAAATGCACGCCCTTCGCATCGCTCCGGAAGGCTGGCGACAAGATTATGGCCGCGGCAACCACCGCCATCGTGTTGTTGTCGGTATCTGTGCCGCGCAGCGTGGCGCAAGAAAAGGCCACGAGGCAGCCAATCACGCTGGAGCAAGCCATTCATCAGGCCCTGGCGAAGAATCCGCAATTGCAGAGCGCGGAAGACACCGCCAAGGCCGCCGCGGCAAGAGCGGACGCGGCGAAAGCCGCGTGGCTCCCGCGGGTGGACCTGAGCGAAGGATTCACACGCGGAAACAACCCGGTCTACGTGTTTGGGACGCTCCTGGAGCAGCAAAGCTTCACGGCTGCGAACTTCGATCTCGGCCGCCTCAACACACCGACACCCCTCAATAACATCCAGACCCGCGTAGACGGACAGATGCTGCTGTTCGACTCGGGACAAACGCGCAATCGCACGCAGGGCGCGAAACAAGCGAAATCGGCGGCGGACTTCCAGAAGGAGCAAGCGCGGCAGGACCTGATCTTGCGCGTGGTCGAAGCCTATTACGGTGTGGTGGTGGCGCGGGAGAACGCAACTGTGTCGACGACGGCATTGCAAGCGGCGGAAGCGAACGAACATCGCGCGGAACAGATGCAGAAAGCGGGATTGATCGTGGATTCGGACCTGTTGAGCGCGAAAGTGTTCACGGCACAGATGCGGGACCGGGAAATCCGTGCGGAAAACGGAGTGCAACTGGCCCGGCTGGCGCTGGGACGGGAATTAGGGATGGCGCCGGGAGTACAACCCGACGCTACGGCCGCGCTCAACGAACCGACAATGGATGTGAAGGCCGTCGAGGACTGGGAGAAGGCAGCACTCGAACAACGGCCAGTGCTGCAAGCAGCGCAGATGGCGCGAGAGGCAGCCGGAAGCGAAAGGAGATCGGCGAAGGCGGAGTTTGGCCCAAAGATCGGAGTTTTTGCGGACGTAGAGCGGGACAGCCTTTCGTTCGCAGGCAACGGGGGCTCGAACTGGACCGCGGGTGCACAGGTAAAGTTCAACCTTTTTGCGGGGGGCGCGGATAAGGCGCGGTTGAACGAAGCGCAAGCGAACGAGAACAAGGCGCAGCACGATCTGGAATGGATGAAATCGGGCGTGCTGCTCGAAGTGCAGCAAGCCTACTTGGGAACGCAGGCCGCGAAGCAGCGAGCGTCGGCGGCCCGGGATTCGGCGGATCAAGCGCAAGAAAGCCTGCGAATTATCCAAAACCGGTATGTGGCCGGGCTAACGACAATTACGGAGCTCTTGCGAGCGGAGTCCGCGCAACTGGACGCTCGCTCGGCATACCTTTCCGCGGTGTACGACTGGCACACGACGCTGGCGGAACTGGAACACTCTGCAGGGACATTGACGCCGGATGCAGCTTTGCTACAGGGAGAGAAACAACCATGAAGGCCATCAGAACGCGCGGCCTCAGAAGGCTTGCGGTGATCATTCCTGCTCTGCTTTTGACAGGCATACCGTTTTTCGGTTGCGGCGGAGAGAAATCGGCCGGGACAGAGGCGCCAGAAACTGTCACGGGATTGCACGTCGAGACGGTGCGTTCGCAAGAAGTCCCCGACGTCGTAGAAGCGCCGGGGACGGTAATCTCCGTGGCGACAGCGGACATTGCAGCGAGAACGACCGGAACAATTTTGCGGGTTGAGGCGCGCGAAGGAGAGATCGTGAAGCAGGGCCAACTGCTGGCGCAGTTGGACGACCAGGAATTGCTGGCGAGAAGAAACGCGGCGAATGCGGGGGTGCAGCAGGCGGAAGCGGGAATCGAGGAGGCCGCCCGCGGTTTGAGCGTGGCACAGGCGCAGGCGACAATCGCAAAGAAAACCTACGACCGGTATGTATACCTGCGCGACCAAAAATCGGTGAGTCCTCAGGAATTTGACGAAGTAGAAGCGAAGAACCAGGCAGCACAGGGGGGGCTGGAGCAAGCGACAGCGCGCCTGCAACAGGCAAAGGCCGAGAGCGCACAAGCGGTGTCCCAAGCGCGAGCCGCGCAGGAAGTGGCCAGCTATGCACAAATCCGCGCGCCGTTTGACGGACGAGTGGTGCGCAGAATGATCGAAACGGGAACCGTAGTAATGCCGGGGATGCAGCTCTTTGTTTTGGAGAAGCTCGGAGAATTTCAATTGGAAGCAACGCTGTCCGCCGAGATGTTGACGGCCGAAACGAATGGACGAGCGTTGAGGAATGGAATGACCGCCGAAGTGCGGTTGGATGCATTGCCTCAGAAAACCTTTTCAGGAAGAGTGGCGGAGATGGAAGGGGGAGCAGACCCCACGACGCACACCGTGAAAGTGCGCATTGATTTGCCAAAAGACGCAGAAATTCATTCTGGAATGTTCGGGCGGGCAAGTTTTCTGGCCGGAGAGCGGAAAGGCATGGCGGCAGAGGAGTCGGCAATCGTCCAGCGGGGACAACTGCAAGGGATCTACGTGGTGGATGCGGAAGGGATCGCGCAGTGGCGAGTGGTCACGTGCGGACAAACGGCCAATGGGAAGACGGAAATTCTTTCCGGGTTGAACGCAGGTGAGAGATACGTGGCAGATCCGGGAGACCGGGAGCTTAGCGGAAAAAAGGTGACCGAAACGGGGGAGAAGAAGGCGTGAAACTGGGCCTGGCAGGCAAAATCGCAAAGGCGTTCATTGATTCGCGGCTGACGCCGCTGGTGATCATTGCATCGCTGCTGCTGGGCCTATTCAGCGTGTTGAAGACACCTCGAGAAGAAGAACCTCAGATCGTGGTGCCGATGCTGGATGTCTTCGTGAGCATGCCGGGAGCTTCGGCACGGGAAGTGGAGCAGCGCGTCTCGATTCCGATGGAAAAGCTGCTGCGTGAGGTGCCGGGCGTCGAATATCTGTATTCGACGAGCCAGCCGGGCGGCGCACTGGTGATCGTGCGATTTTACGTGGGGATCAAGGAAGAGGACGCGGTGGTCCGGACGTACAACAAGCTGTACGCGAACTTCGACAAAATTCCGCCGGGAGCTTCGCAGCCGTTGATCAAAGCGAGGTCCATAGATGATGTGCCGGTGCTGGCGCTGACTTTTTGGGGGAAGAATTACGATGGATTTGCGCTGCGACAAATGGCAGCGGAGGTGGAGCAGAGCATCAAGCAGGTGGAAAACGTTTCGGAAACGACGCTAATCGGCGGGCAGAGGCGGGAACTGCGAGTGACGCTCGATCCTCAGAAACTGGCGGCGTATCACGAGGATCCTGCAGCACTGGTGCAGGCGCTGAGAAGGGCAAACGCGCGGACTGATGCGGGATCGTATTCGCTTGCGGATCGCGAGGTGGCGGTAGAGGCGGGGAGCTTTTTGCGCAGCGCGGCGGACGCGGAAGAGGTGGTCGTGGGAGTGCGCGACGGACGACCCGTTCATTTGCGCGATGTGGCCGAGGTGATAGACGGGCCGGAAGAGCCGGCTAACTACGCCTTCTTCGGAACCGGAGGAGCGGAAATCGGGCCGAGCGGCGTGTATCCCGCCGTGACGCTGACGGTGGCGAAGCGCAAAGGGTCGAACGCGACGATCGTGGCACGGGCGGTGGAAAGCAAAGTAAATGCGCTGCGCGGGTACGTTTTGCCGAACGACGTGCAAGTGACGACAACGCGGAATTACGGAGAAACCGCGAAGAAGAAATCAGATGAACTACTGAAACATTTGTTGCTGGCGACGCTTTCCGTAACGCTGCTGGTGGGGCTGGCGCTGGGATGGCGCGAATCCGGAGTAGTGCTGCTGGCGATTCCAGTGACGCTGGCGCTGACACTCTTCATTTTCTATGCGTACGGCTACACGCTGAATCGAGTCACGCTTTTTGCGTTGATTTTTTCAATCGGCATTCTGGTGGACGACGCCATCGTGGTGGTGGAAAACATCGTGCGACATTTCCGGTTGCCGGAGAACCACAGGCGAGCGTGGAGCGAAGTGGCGGTCGAAGCAGTGAACGAGGTGGGAAACCCCACGATCCTGGCGACGTTCGCTGTGATTGCAGCAATTTTGCCGATGGCGTTCGTGCGCGGGCTGATGGGGCCGTACATGAGGCCGATTCCGGTGGGGGCCTCAGCCGCGATGGTGTTTTCGCTGCTGATTGCGTTCGTGGTTTCGCCGTGGGCAGCGCTTCGGCTGCTGCGAGGACATGCGGGCGGTCCCGCGGAGACGGAATCCGAAGGATGCAGTACGAAGCTTTATCGCCAGCTGATGACGCCGCTGATCGTGAATGCAAAACGACGCTGGATTTTTCTGGGCAGCGTGGTCGCGCTGCTGCTGATGGCGTGCTCGATGGTGGCATTGAAGATGGTGCGCGTGAAGATGCTGCCGTTCGACAACAAGAGCGAATTTCAGGTGATCGTGGACATGCCGGAGGGAACGCCACTGGAAAAAACGCTGGCGGTGGAGCAAGAGATCGGAAGCTATTTGCACACGCAGAAGGAAGTGACGAACTACCAGCTCTATGCGGGCACTTCGGGGCCATACAACTTCAACGGGCTTGTGCGGCACTACTACTTGCGGCGTGGGGCGAATCAGGGAGACATTCAGGTCAACCTGCGGAGCGCGGAAGAGCGCAGCGTGCAAAGCCATGCGCTGGCGAAGCAAATGCGGGGACCGATCGAAGAGATCGGAAAGAAGTGGGGCGCACGCGTAAAAATTGCGGAAGTTCCGCCGGGGCCCCCTGTGCTTTCGACGCTGGTGGCGGAGGTATATGGGCCGAATTACCAGCGGCAGATCGAGCTTGCGAGACGCGTACGCGAGATTTTTGAGACGACGCCGGGAGTTGTGGACGTGGATTGGTACGTGGCAGCGAACGAGCCGAAGCTGGATTTCCAAGTGGAGCAGGACAACGCGGCGCTGCGGGGGATTTCGGCAGCGGAAGTTTCCGGGGACTTGAACATCGCGCTGAAGGGGGAAGAGGCGGGGCTGCTGCACACGCCGAATGCACGAGAAGACGTGCCCATCGGCGTGAGGCTGGCGCGGGCGAGCCGGTCCGGGGAGACCGCCCTGAGCGGATTGTATCTTCCAGCGGCAGGGGGAGGAATGGTGCCGCTCGGCGAAGTCGTGCATGTGAAGCAAGGGACGATTGACAAAAACATCTACAGAAAGAATTTGCGGGAAGTGGTGTACGTGATCGGCGACGTAGCGGGAGCGGAGGAGAGCCCGGTTTACGCGATCGAAAAGATGGGCGACAAAATTGACGGGCTGAAAATCCCTGAAGGATACAAGGTCGAGCAATACACGGCGGAACAGCCGCCCGACGCGACGAAGCTGGCGATCAAATGGGACGGCGAGTGGCACATCACTTACGAGGTTTTTCGCGATCTGGGACTGGCGTTCGCGGCGGTACTGGTGCTGATTTACGTGCTGGTGGTGGGATGGTTTCAGTCGTTCAAGACGCCGCTGGTGATCATGGCTCCAATCCCTTTAACTCTGGTGGGAATTTTGCCTGCACATGCATTGATGGGGGCATTCTTTACGGCCACGTCCATGATCGGATTTATTGCGGGAGCCGGAATTATCGTGCGGAATTCGATCATTCTGGTGGACTTTATCCGGCTGAGGCGCGAACAAGGAATGTCATTGGAAGAAGCAGTGGTGGACGCGGGAGCAGTGCGCTTCCGGCCCATGCTGCTGACGGCAGCCGCGGTGGTGGTGGGCGCGGGGGTGATTTTATTCGATCCGATTTTTCAAGGACTGGCGATTTCGTTAATGGCGGGGGAAGTAGCTTCGACTGTCCTTTCCCGCATGGCTGTGCCGGTCCTATATTACATGAGCGAGGGAGGTGCGAAGTGACATTGGAGCGTTACATTCGAATTATTGCGGGGACGTTTGTGCTCGGTTCGCTGGCGTTGGGGACGTGGGTGAATCATTACTGGTATTTGTTCACCGCGTTCGTGGGGCTGAATCTGTTCCAGTCCGGGCTCAGCGGATGGTGCCTGATGGAAGACATTTTGAAGAAGATTGGAGTGGGTGGTCCGGCGAAAACCGCCGCGCAATGACGGCGAGCGATTGCGCCGGTCTCGCGATTAGAGCGGGATGTTGCCGTGCTTCTTCTTGGGGTTGACGTCGCGCTTGTTCTCGAGGGCGCGAAGCGAGGCAATGATGCGGGCGCGCGTATCCGCAGGCTCGATGATGGCATCAACGTAGCCGCGCTCTGCGGCGATGTAGGGATTTGCAAAACGTTCGCGGAATTCGGCAATCTTCTGCTGGCGAAGTTTTTCGCGCTCGGAATCGGATGCTTTCTCCAATTCTCTTCGATAAACGATATTCACCGCGCCCTCCGGACCCATTACGGCGATTTCCGCGGTGGGCCAGGCAAAATTCGCGTCGGTGCGGATGTGCTTGGAAGCCATGACGCAATAGGCGCCGCCATAAGCCTTGCGCGTGATGACAGTGATCTTGGGAACGGTGGCTTCGGCGAAGGCGAAAAGAAGTTTCGCGCCGTGCTTGATGATGCCGCCGAATTCCTGCTGCGTGCCGGGAAGAAAGCCGGGCACGTCCTCGAAAGTGATGAGAGGAATGTTGAAAGCATCGCAGAAGCGAACGAAGCGTGCGCCCTTTACGGATGCGTTGATGTCCAGAACGCCCGCGAGAAATGCGGGCTGATTGGCGACGATGCCGACGGGGCGGCCGTCGAGGCGAGCGAAACCAACGACGATATTCCTGGCGAAGTGCTCGTGAACTTCGAAGAAATAGCCCTCATCCACAATCGCGTGGATGGCGTCTTTGATGTCGTAGGGTTTGAAAGCGTCTTCGGGGACGAGGGTATTGAGCGACTCTTCGCGGCGAGTAGGTGAGTCGTTGGTGGGCAGGCGGGGTGGGTCTTCGACGTTATTCGATGGCAGGAAGCTGAACAGTTCGCGGATCATGGCGCAGCACTCGGCATCGTCGCGGGCGATGAAGTGGGCGACGCCGCTCTTTTCGTTGTGAGTCATGGCGCCGCCAAGCTCCTGCTTGGTGACTTCCTCATGCGTGACGGTTTTGATTACGTCAGGGCCGGTGACGAACATGTAGGAAGTCTCGCGGGTCATGACGATGAAGTCAGTGATGGCGGGAGAATAGACCGCGCCGCCGGCACAGGGCCCCATGATGGCGCTGATCTGGGGAACGACGCCACTGGCGAGCGTGTTGCGGAGAAAAATGTCCGCATAACCCGCGAGGGATTTGACGCCTTCCTGTATGCGGGCGCCGCCGGAATCGTTCAGGCCGATCACAGGAGCGCCGCTGCGCATGGCCTGATCCATGATCTTGCAGATTTTCTGGGCATTGGCGTCCGATAGTGAGCCGCCGAAAACAGTGAAATCCTGGGCAAAGACATAGACGAGGCGGCCGTCAATGCGGCCAAAGCCGGTGACGAAGCCGTCTCCCGCGGGACGCTGTTCCTCCATGCCGAAGTCGGTGCACTGATGGCGGACAAACTTATCGAGCTCTTCGAAGGTGCCTTCATCGAGAAGGAGATTGATGCGCTCGCGAGCGGTCAGCTTGCCCGCCTTGTGTTCGCGTTCACGACGCTCAGGGCCGCCACCTGCCTCGGCTTCCGCGTCGAGGCGGCGAAGGTCGGCGATGCGATCGTGATATCTGGCGCGAGCGGATGCGGCGGAGTTTTCGTCAGACAAGCGGCCCTCCCATGGTTGGCGGCTCTTTTGGGGAGAAGATGCGCACGGCGAGATGCGTGGCCAGCCAAACCGTGCCAAGAAGGAGGATAACACCAAGCAGAAGCTCGGCGGCGATGGCCAACGCGCTCTGAAGCGGAGAGGTCAAGGAGATGACGAACAGAGTGGCGCGGACGAGGATAAACACCGCGCTTAAGGCCATGGCGAGGATGAGAAGAGTGGTGAATATGAATGCGAACACCGTTCTCATGGATCCGCAATCTGGAACTATAGAGACGCGGAGAAAGAATAGCGCAGAGAAGCGTTGGGAAGAAAGTTCAGAAAGAGGGCGAGACGCGGGCTTGAGTGGTTAGCGGAGACCGGACCAATCGTCGGCGACAAGGATGGAATCCACCGGATTGGAAGGATCGTACTTGATGCTGGCGGGCTGTCCGGCGACGAGACGCTCGAGGCGAATCTGGCTTTCGAGGCCGGTAATGTCCTGGGCCGTCTGATAGATGACGCCGGAGATGGAATAGCTATAAGAGACAAGATGGCGCGAACGGCTGGCCACCAGCGGGCGGGCGCGGGAACCAAAAAAGCGGCGCGGCGCTTTATCGGGTTCGGCGGGATGCTCGACGAGTTCGACGACGGAACCTTCGGCGATGCGGCCGATTTGGTTCAGATGCAAGCGGCGGCGGCGTTCAGCTTCTTCTGGATCCACGGCGGGTTTATAGAGCGCGTATGCAATGAGGAAAAGCAGCGTAAGCCCCGCGCCCACGGTGGCGAGAACCATCTTCCAGTCGGAAAACAAGGTCTTCAAAGAGCAGGCTCCGGGGAACAACCTTTTTTGCGGAGAGATTGGTGAAGAAACCGCCCGGGTGATATTCCGCGAAGCGAAACAACCACGATAGAGAACCTCCCCCGCAGCTTCCTATCTTACCGAAACAACGGTGAAGAGACGAAGTTACGCGCGGGGAGCGTGCACCGGATTGCGCAACACGCCAATGCCAGCAATTCGGACTTCGACGGAATCTCCGGCCACAAGCGGGCCGACACCCGCGGGGGTGCCAGTGGCGATGACGTCGCCGGGATCGAGAGTCATCATGCGTGAAATCCACCGCACGAGAAAAGCAGGCGAGTAAGCCATGAGCGAGGTGCGCGCGGACTGGCGCGAGGCAGAATTAACATGCGTTTCGATTGCGAGGTCCGAAGGATCGAGCTGCGATTCGATCCAGGGCCCAACCGGGCAAAAGGTGTCGAAACCCTTCGCGCGGGTGAACTGGACGTCCGCTTTCTGGAGGTCGCGGGCGGTGACATCGTTCAAACAGGAATAGCCGGCAAGATAAGAGAGTGGATCTTCATGATCATCCAGATGCGAGCAGCGGCGGCCAATGACGAGAGCCAATTCGCCTTCGTGCTCGACGCGTTGGGAATACTTCGTGAGGACGATGGGTTCGTCCGGGCCGACCACAGAAGAAGACGGCTTGAGGAAGATGAGCGGCTCTTTCGGCAATTCGTTGCCGAGCTCCGCGGCATGAGCAGCGTAGTTGCGCCCGACACAGACGATCTTGCGGGGATCGACAGGAGTGAGAAGACGAACCGAAGAAAGCGGAAAGGTATGGGATGCGCGTTGCCACGAAGACCAAGGAGAGGCCGTGATCTCGCGGACGGTATCGCCCTCGATGACTCCGTAAGCGGGCGCGGGTGAGGGTGCTGCGGACTGATCCAGCGGAAGGAAGCGGCAGAACCTCATGGGAGTTCAGTGTATCAGCTTATGTGATTGCGGAAATGAGGGACGTCGCCATGGCGCACGCGACGGATGACCGTAACCAACCAGGAGAGCGTGGCGGCGATGAGATAAAGCACGATGCCGATCATGAGCACTTCAAGCGTGGTGTGCCAGTCGTCGAGCGCCGAAAAAAACAAGCACAGAATCCGGTAGATGAAGCTGAAAATGATCCAGGAAATCAAACCAGAAAGAAGCAGGCTCCGCGGAGAGCGCAGGAAGCGGAGAATCGGAATGACCGCGACGAGGACGATCAACGCGGCTGCAGCGACATTGCGTTCGAGGGCAAAGCGCTCCAGGAGTGGAGCCCGATTGGCGACAAGCAGCCAGCCCGTGAAGACAACGGAAAGACACACGCCGATGTACACGCCCAGCCGGACTGGCGCGTTTCTGAACGCGCGGAACCACCGATAACCGGGCAGAGGTACAGAACCAGACATCGGGTGCTGGGCTCCCAAGTCCCACAGGGAAGAACCCGGGACTACTGCGATGGTTGCGCGAGAGCGACGGCCGCGGGGGAACTCGGCAAGCTTGCATTGCCTGCGCGGTCGATGGCGGTCACGGTGTACCAGTAGCGGTGGCCGGGCTGCACTGACATATCACGATATGCCGGTGTGAGCAACAAGTCCGGAGTCAGGAGCTGGCCGCGGGTGCCCTGTTGTTCACTTCGATAGACGTGATAACCGGCCAAGTCGGTTTCAAGATTGATGGACCAGGAGAGGTCCACCTCGAGGGAGCCGGAGGGAGGAGTGACAACGTCAGCGATGAGATTTTGCGGGATGGCAGGAGGGAAAATGTCCCGTGGAGTGACGATGGCGGGAACCGATTCGTCGGATTCGAGCGGCTCGCCATCGGCGATCACAACGCTGCGTACAACGTAGAGATAGGTTTTTCCAAAGTCGAAGAGGGTATCGCGGTAGCTGTTGGAAGGAGCCGGGGCGAGCAGAAGAAGCGGGGAGATCCATTTCGCCTGAGAAATGTCGCCGGCGGCGGCCTGGGCGGATGCGGGATCTATTTCGCCGCGATAGACGCGATAGCCGGCGACCGACTCGAGAGGCGTGCCGGCGGAAGTGGCCTGGGGAACGGGCCAGGAAAGATCGATTGAGGATTCAGTGATGCGTGCGTCAAGAGAGGCAGTACGTTTGGGAACGGGGAAAAGATGGACGATGACCGTGTTGGAGTCATCGGAGGCGCGTTTGCGAGAAGCGCGCGTGCGCACGCGATAAGCAAGAGAGGAGCTGGGTTGAGTGACGGTGTCCTGGGGGGAAATCGGGTCCGTGAACTGGAGGTGGTCCGCCGTGGCGTAAGTGTGCACGAGGGCGCCGGGAATCGTGTAGACCAGCCGAAAGGATTTCTTGTCCGGAGAGCCATTGGGTTTGACGGAGCCACGGAGGATTTCCACGGAAGGAGGCGCCGCGAGATGGTCGCCGGATACGGCGCGGTCCGGAAGCGTGAAGGTCAGTTGAACACCATCGCCCTGCTGGTGAGCCGACAGATCGGACACGGCGACGGGGATCGGAGGTGAAGGGGGCGAAGGCTCGCCAGGGACCGCACAACCAGCAACAAACAGGAAAACAGAAAATAGACAATAGGGGATTGAAGATTTTTCAGGATCGATTTTGCGCCGAGAGGGGCGCATCACTTTTCCCGTTTCCATTTTCCATTTTCAACAATCACAAGATGTAGCGGCTCAGATCCTGATTCTTGACGATGTCGGCAAGCTGTTTGGAAACGTAAGCCGCATCCACTTTGACGGCTTTTTTCTTGAGATCCGGCGCTTCGAAGGAAAGTTCGTCAAGAACCCTTTCGAGGATGGTGTGGAGTCGCCGGGCGCCGATGTTTTCCGTCTGCTCGTTGACGGCGGTTGCAAAGCGGGCGATGGATTCCACGGCGTCATCGGTGAAATGGAGCTTTACGCCTTCGGTTTCGAGCAACGCGACGTACTGCTTGAGGAGCGCGTTTTTCGGCTCGGTGAGAATGCGGACGAAGTCTTCTTCCTTGAGGGACTGCAGCTCGACGCGAATGGGCAGCCGGCCCTGGAGCTCGGGAATCAGGTCGGAAGGCTTGGTCACGTGAAAAGCGCCAGCGGCGATGAAAAGAATGTGATCGGTGCGAATCATTCCGTAGCGCGTGTTGACCGTGGTGCCTTCGATGATAGGGAGAATGTCGCGCTGGACCCCCTCGCGGGAAACGTCCGGGCCGTGGCCGGATTCGCGTCCGGCGACTTTGTCAATTTCGTCTATGAAGATGATGCCCATCTGCTCGGCGCGCTCGACCGCCATGCGGGTGACCTGGTCCATGTCCAGAAGGCGGTTCTCCTCCTCCTGAATCAGGTACTCAAAGGCGTCGGCGACTGTCATTTTGCGTTTCTTCTTTTGCTGGCCGAAGAATCCGCTGAGCATGTCCTTGAGATTGACGTCCATCTCCTCCACGCCTTGATTGGAGATGATCTCGAAGGAAGGCATGACGCGCTCACGAACCTCGAGGTCCACCATGCGTTGATCGAGCTTGCCCTCGCGCAACTGAACGCGGAGTTTTTCGCGGGTGCGTTGGTTTTGCTCGCGTTGCGCTGCGGCATCGAGCTCGGAGGTGCCCGGAGCTGGAGGCGGCAAGGGAGGCAGCAGCAAATCCAGAACGCGCTCCTCGGCGGATTGCTCGGCGCGGTCGGCGACTTCATCCAATTTTTCTTCGCGGACCATGTCAATGGAAGTTTCCACGAGATCGCGAACCATGGATTCAACGTCGCGGCCGACGTAGCCGACTTCCGTGTACTTTGAAGCTTCGACTTTGACGAAAGGGCAACCCGCAAGGCGAGCGAGCCTGCGCGCGATTTCGGTCTTGCCCACGCCGGTTGGGCCGATCATCAGAATGTTCTTCGGCAGGATGTCTTCCGCGATTTCCGGAGCGAGTTTCTGGCGGCGCACGCGATTGCGGAGCGCGACGGCGACGGCGCGCTTGGCAGCGGCCTGGCCGACGATGTACTTGTCCAGCTCGACCACGATTTCACGCGGAGTCATTTCGTCGAGGCTGGGAAGAAACTCCTCGGTTGCAGCCGGCGGAGCTTGGCCACCGTTAGGCATGAGAATCAACTCTTTGTCCGACTTGCCTGGCATGTGTTCTTTCAGCGCCCCGCGATCAGCGAATAATATTCAATGAACGGCAATCCAATGGTCCAAATTTTGGCACTCACAACTCTTCCACTGTAAAGTTCGCGTTGGTGTAAATGCAAATCTCGCTGGCGATGCGCATGGCTTCGAGGGCGGCGTCCTTCAAAGGGAGCTTGGAATGCTTGAGCAAAGCGCGCGCGGCAGCAAGCGCATAGCTTCCACCGGAGCCGATTCCCACCAGGCCGTCGTCGGGTTCGATGACGTCGCCATTGCCGGAGAGAAGGAAGGTGCATTTCGCATCGGCAACGACGAGAAGAGCTTCAAGATGGCGGAGGGCACGATCCTTGCGCCATTCCTTGGCCAATTCGACAGCCGCTTTTTGGAGATTGCCGGAGAATTCCTGGAGCTTCCCTTCGAAGCGCTCAAAGAGCGAAAGAGCGTCCGCGGTCGAGCCGGCAAATCCGGCCACGACTTTGTCGTTGAAAAGGCGGCGGGTCTTTTTCGCCGTATGCTTCATCACGTGATCGCCCATGGTGACCTGGCCATCGGCGACGAGGACGACTTTGTTTTCCTTGCGGAGACAAAGCACCGTGGTGCCGTGCATCGGCGCAGGTCTCTGGTGAACCGGCATTCTAACATTATACAGAGTGCCGCTGCGGCATGCCAAAGGCGACATGCACACCGAAATGTGGATTTCTTATTGCTGAATCTCGCGGAAAGAAATGACCTTGTATGTGACCGGCTTCTGAACTTTGTTGATCCAGCAGGTATTGTAGTAGACCCCGTCGGAGGCGGCGCTGTTGAGCGTATAAGAGGCAGGACCAAGCGTTAGAAGGATATTGCCGGATGAATCTCTGGTATTTGCGACGAACATGGCACCGTCGAATTCGCCGTTGCCTCCGCCGCTGGTTTCTTTGACGACTCCCTGGCCGATGACCAATATGATCCCTTCCCAATTAATATCGTCGGTATAGTCGAATTCGCCGGTCACAACAAGTATCCCGTAACCGGTGAAGCCGCTATTCAGGCTCAAGTTACCCTGGCTCGGCACGGCCGGGTTACCTCCGACGAAGACAGTTTTTGGATTCGACGCAGACATTCCAGAGGGCATGTCCATCTGGGTCGCGGGACCTGTGATGACGGAGTCCGC
>Ga0335078_10005384_pt1 | contig 18919 bp, 18 predicted proteins | sample Lox_Sample_32_FD_206711 | JGI IMG/M metagenome (GOLD analysis project Ga0335078, IMG submission 206711) | Soil microbial communities from Loxahatchee National Wildlife Refuge, Florida, United States - Lox_Sample_3.2 | ecosystem: Environmental > Terrestrial > Soil > Wetlands | place: USA... | reverse complement strand
CCCGTGCTGCCCGGCGGGCTGCCGTACCGGACGGCGATCACCGGGCCGCCGGTGACCACCAGCGTGCTGCCGCCGACACCCGGGCCGGCGCTCTGGCTGAACCGCACCGTGACGGTCACCCGGGGCTGGACCATGACCCGGTCGGGCGCGCCCACGCCCTGCGGCAGGGTAGCCGGGGCGGGCAGGGCCAGGCCGGTCAGGGCCCGCGCCCGGGCGATCGAGCTCACCTGCTGCGGGCGCCCGGCCGTGGTCCAGCTCAGCTCGCCGAAGGCCAGCGACCGGGAACCGGAGGGCGACACCTCGCCGGTCAGCTGGGCGGTGCCGATGTGCGTGATGCTCTCGACGGCGCTCAGGTCGCTGCGGCTGACCGGCAGGGGCGCCACGTGCGTCGGGGCATAGACGGTGGTGAGCGCGGCGGCGGCCGCCGCTCCGGCGGCGACGACGCCGACCACCGCCGCGGTCCCGGCGCTCACCGAGACGTTGGCCAGGCGCCGCGGCCCGCGCCAGGGGTTCCGGACCGCCGGGCGCCCGGCCGGCCCCGGCTGCCGGAGCCGCTCGGACACCAGGATCCATTCCAGGTCCACGTCCGTGGCCGGGGCGGGCGAGCCGAGCAGCCGCGCCGCGGCGGCCGCGTTCTCCGCGATCTCGGCGCTCTCGGCCTGGCAGCGACCGCAGCCGGCGAGATGGCTTCGGTCGCGGTCCGGGACGGCCATCGGCTCGTCCACGAGCCGGCGCAGCTCCTGGCTAGTGACGTGAGACATTCTGCATCTCCTTGCGTAGTGCTGATTCGGCGCGGCGGAGCATCGTGCCGACGTGCCCCACCTTGACGTTCATGGCCTCGGCCACCTCCGCGTAGCTCAGGCCGCTGTGGCGGAGCACCAGGACGGTCGCGGCCTGCCGGGGCAGGCGGCTCAGCGCCTGCCGGACTTCGGCCCGGGACTCCCGGTCGAGCACCGTCTCCTCGGGCCCCGCCGGGGGGACCGCCGCGCCCGACAGCCGCTGGCGGCGGTCCCGGCGGCGCTCGCCCCGGATCGCGTTCAGGGCGGTGTGCGCCGCCGCGACCCGCACCCAGGCGCATGCCTGATCGGACTCTCCCGGGTCGGGGAAGCGCTGGAACGCGGCGATGAACACGTCCTGGGCGACGTCCTGCGCCGCCTGAGCGTCGCCGATGACGCCGTAGGCGATGCGGACGACGGGCGGGTACTGCTCGCGGAAGAACCGCTCGAAGGCGGGCTGCGCGGCCGGAGGCGGCGACGATCCCGGACGGGTCATGAAGCTGGTGTCCATTCTCATCCTCTCCGACAGCTAAGCACCGCCGGGCCAGCCGATGTGACACACCGCTTCCCGGCCAGTGCGCCCGCGGCACGATGAGCCCGCTACCAGGCGGCTGACTCGCATTTTCCCGATGAGTCCGGCGGCGATCGGCCGTCTGTACAGCATCCGTCCTGGATGACCTGGCGCGAGGAGAATGAGATGGGCAGGCTCCGCTATTCGGTCTCGATGTCGCTGGATGGCTTCGTGGCCGGACAGGATCAGAGCGCGACGAACCCGCTCGGAGTCGGGGGCCATCTCTTGCACGAGTGGATGCGCGCCCTGGCGGTCTGGCGCAAGGAGGCCGGACTGGACGGAGGCGAAGTCAACGCCAGCACGGCGGTTATCGAGCGGGATGACCAGAACGTGGGCGCGATCATCATGGGCCGGAACATGTTCGGCGGCGGGCCGGGGCCGTGGCGTGTGGACCCCTGGAATGGCTGGTGGGGCGACAACCCGCCGTTCCACCTGCCCGTGTTTGTGCTCACCCACCACCCGCGCGGCCGATTGGAATGCGAGGGCGGCACCACATTCGAGTTCGTCACCGACGGCATAACCGCTGCGCTCGACCGGGCACGTGACGCGGCCAACGGGATGGACGTCGCGATATCGGGCGGTGCAGGCGTGGCGAAGCAGTACCTTGCCGCAGGTCTGCTGAACGATCTCCTTCTTCACCTAGTCCCGGTCTTCCTCGGTGCGGGCGTCCGGCTGTTTGACAACCCTGCGCTGACGGCGATCACCCTGAAGCAGGAAAGCACAGTGCAAGCGCCTGGAGTCACCCACCTGGCCTACTCAATCGCCCGCTAGCAATCCAGGGACCTGTCCCGCCCGGTGACAGGCGATCAGCGTCGCGGCCAGGCCGCGAATCGTTCGCGCAGCCTGGCCACGGCTTCCCGGCCGAGGCCGTAGCGGGCGAACACGCCGTCGGGCATCCGGTCCAGCTGCCGGCCCGCGTCCGCGAAGTCACGGTGCTCGAGGCCGGGGTCGAGCTGGCGGGCCAGGCGGATGAGCTGATCGGCCGTGTAGTGGCGCAGGGCGGCGGCCGTGTCGACGTAGTCGCGGGGCTCGACCCGGCTCACCAGGGCGACGATCTTCCACCCGGCCAGGTCCTCGAGGTCGAGCACGGGGCCGACATCCATCGTCACCGGGCCGCGGAGGCGGTCGAAATACGCCATCTGCAGCATCGTCTGCTTCCCGCCGGGCGCGGTGATGAGCCACTCGGCCAGCCCTTCGCCCATCTCGTCGAAGATGTCGGACAGGCCGCTGGTCTTGTCCTGGCGCTCGGCATCGAACCCCGCGGCCCGCAGCGCGGCCTCGACCGCGTCCGCGGCCGCCGCCACGCCGCCTTCCTCATTGCTGAACAGGTCGACGTCCTCGGTGGGCCGGTCGACCAGGCCGTGCGCGATAAGCGCGTTACCGCCGGCCAGCGCGAACCCGTGGCCGGAGGCCGCCCGCAGGGCGATGGTCGCCACATCGCGCTGCAGGTTGTCGATGGGCATCAGGCCCGGGCTGGAGCCGCGGCGCGCAGTGCCGGATGCTGTTCCTCCCAGGCCCGGCGGACACCCTTCGGCAGGACCAGCTCCGGCCACAGGGCAATCAGCCGGTCGCCGTTCAGGCGGGCGAGATCGGCCGGCCCCCTGGCCTCACGCAGCACGATCTGGTACACCCACGCCAGCATGCCCGGCTTGTCGAGGTCGAACGTGCGATCCGGGTGCCAGAACAGCCAGATGGGGAGCTCTACCTGGCCATGGACCGGTCCCTGCAGGTCCTCCAGGCAGGCGGCCACGACCGCCTCATGACCCGGCCGCGACAGATGCCGCTGCTCAGGCCGGGGGGCTTGCCGGATTGCCACGCCATCCAGGATAGCCGGGCGGCCTCCGGCGAGTCGAAGCTCAAACATAGCTGTCACGCGGGGTCCAGACTCTCACCCGTTATCGTCATTCTGTTCTAATCATAGCACGGCTGACCACGACCGGCCCGCCGCCGCCGCGCCCGCGTCAGCGCCCGGCGCGAGCGGCCCAGTCCTCGGCCAGCAGGGCCCAGCGCTCGTGGTCACGCCAGTCACCGCCGATCTTGAGGTAGCGGCGCGAGAAGCCCTCCCGCTCGAAGCCCAGGCGGCGGACCAGCGCGATCGAGCGGGCGTTGCCGGGCTGGATGTTGGCCTCCACCCGGTGCAGCCGCAGCGGCCCGAACACCGCGTCCAGCACGGCCCGCAGCCCCTCGGTCATCAGGCCGCGCCCGGCGTGCGAGGCGAACGCGCCGTAGCCCATGAACCCCGACTGCAGCCCGCCGCGCACGATGTTGCTGACGTTGACCACCCCGACCAGCCCGCCGCAGGCGCGGTGCCGGATCAGGTAGTTGGCCTGGTCCTCGCGCGCGGACCGGTCCAGGTACACGGCGAACAGCCCCGGCGTGTCGGGCAGGTCGAGCCACGGCCGGTGCAGCGCGCGGCTAGCGCGCACGGCCTCGATGAACTCAGCGGCGTCGGCCGCCGACGGCACGGACAGGACAACCTCCATGCCCGCAGTCTTGGCCAGGACCCTGTGCCCGCGCCACACCAATTCGGCCCCGCGGGGGTAAACCCGGTCCCGCTCCCCCGCCGTGCCTGTCCCGGCCCCCGCGGGTAACCGGGGTCCCGCCCCCCGCCGTGCCTGTCCCGGCCCTTCGCGGGTAACCCGGGTCCCGCTCCCCCGCCACGTAGTCATCCCCGGGGGGTAACCCGTCCCTGGCTATCTAGATATTGAATATATATAGGTTCAGAGGCAATACTCGCTGACATGGCCTTTCACTCCCAGGCGGCCACGCTGAACGGGCTCGCCGCCGACATCAACCTCCTCGACCCGGACCTGCCGGTGGCCGTGGCCGTGGCCGATCTCGACGGGTTCGGGCGGCTCAACCAGGCTCACGGCGCCGAGGCCGGCGACGCCGTCCTCGGCGCGTTCGAGGCCGCGCTGACCGGGCACCTGCCCGCGGGCGCGCTGGTCGCGCACGTGCGCGGCGACGAGTTCGCGGTCGCCCTGCCCGACATGACCTGCGAGGAGGCCCTGCTGGCGCTGGAGCAGATCCGGGCCGGCTTCGCCGGGCGCGAGCAGGCGCCCGGGGTGCCTGACCGGGTCGGCGTCTCGTTCGGCATCGCCGGGCGGCCCGCTCACGGCTCCACCGCCGAGGAACTCCTCGAGGCGGCCGACGCCGGGCTGGTCCGGGCCAAGCGGGCCGGGGGCAACCGGATCGCCATCCATGTCGAGGAACGCATGATCCTCAAGAGCAGCTACTACCCGCGGCCCGCCCTGCACCGCCTCACCAAGCTGGCCCGGCGGACCGGCCGGCCCGAGGCCAGCCTGCTGCGCGAGGCCCTCGACGACTACCTCGAGCGAAACCGGGCATTGCTGTAGGCGGGCGGCAGAGCCACCCACAACTCAGTTTCCTGCCCGGATTCGGGCAGGAAGTTGGCATTGACGGGGGGAACGCTGCACGATTGGGCGGTGCGCGACCGCGAGCTCATCGACCGGGTGGCGGGCTCGGCCGGGCTGACCGCCGCCGAGGCGGCCCGGGTCGTCGAGGACGTCCTGGCCTGGTACCGCGAGCCGGTCGAGGATTTCGTGCGGCGCCGCCACGCGCATCACCAGCTCTACGGCCGGCGCAACCCCGAGATCTTCGCGCTGATCGCCGAGGAGCTGGCCGGCCGCCTGGTCGCCGCGCCCGCCCTGACGCAGCGCCAGCTTCGCCGGATCGTCTACGGCTGACCACGAGGAGCAATCATGTGCGGAATCGTCGGCTACATCGGCAACCAGAACGCCGCGCCGATCCTCATCGAGGGCCTGTCCCGGCTGGAGTACCGGGGGTACGACTCGGCCGGGATCGCCGTGCTCGGCGGCCGCGGCATGCAGGTGTTCCGCAAGGTCGGCCGGGTCCGCGACCTCGAGGCCTCCCTGCCCCGGCGGCTGGCCGGCAAGGTGGGCATCGGGCACACCCGCTGGGCCACGCACGGCCCGGCCACTGAGGACAATGCCCACCCGCAGACCAGCGAGGACGGCCGGATCAGCGTCGTGCACAACGGCATCATCGACAACGCGGCCACGCTGCGCGAGCGGCTGGACGCCAAGGGCGTGAAGTTCACGTCGGAGACCGACACCGAGGTGATCGCCCACCTGATCGCGCGCTCCGAGGCCACCACGCTGGAGGGCGCGGTCCTGGACGTGCTGTCCCGGATCACCGGCACCTACGCGATCGCGGTCCTGGACGAGCGGCACCCGGACCGGCTCGTGGTCGCCCGCAACGGCTCCCCGCTCATCCTCGGGGTCGGCGACCACGAGATGTTCGTGGCCAGCGACCTGGCCGCGCTGGTCCGGCACACCACCTCCGTCGTGCACCTCGACGACGGCGAGCTGGCCACGGTGACCGCGTCGGAGTTCCGCACGTTCAGCCAGGACCAGGAGAACACGGCCAAGACCCCGACCAGCGTCGACGTCGACCTGGAGGACGTGGGGCTCGGCGGCTACCGGCACTACATGCGCAAGGAGATCATGGAGCAGCCGTCCTCGATCGAGCGGATGATCCGCGGCCGGCTGGACGAGCGGTTCGGCACCGCGCGCCTGGACGGGCTCAATCTCGGGCCGCGCGAGCTGCGCTGGTTCCGCCGGGTGAAGATCCTGGGCTGCGGCTCGGCATACTACGTCGGCCAGATCGGCGCCTCGATGATCGAGGAGCTGGCCCGCATCCCGGCCGACGCCGAGCCGGCCTCGGAGTTCCGGTACCGCAACCCGATCATCGAGCCGGACACCCTGTACGTCGCGGTGAGCCAGTCCGGCGAGACCGCCGACACCGCGTTCGCGGTGCAGGAGGTCAAGCGCAAGGGCGGCCAGATCGTCGGGCTGGTCAACGTCGTCGGGTCGACGATCGCCCGGGAGTGCGACGGCGGCATCTACCTGCACGCCGGGCCCGAGGTCGCGGTCGCGTCGACCAAGGCGCTGACCCACATGGCCATCGGGTTCGCGCTGCTCGCCCTGTGCCTGGCCCGGGTCCGCGACCTGTCCATCGCCGACGGCCAGCGGATCATCGCGGGGCTGCGCAAGGTGCCGGCCCAGATCGAGGAGATCCTGGCCGACGAGGGGCACATCGCCGCGGTCGCCCGGGACCTGGCCGGGGCCGAGAGCCTGTTCTTCATCGGCCGGGTCCGCGGGTTCCCGGTCGCGCGCGAGGGCGCGCAGAAGTTCAAGGAGGTCTCCTACCGGCACGCCGAGGCGTACCAGGCCAGCGAGCTCAAGCACGGCCCGCTGGCGCTCATCGACGAGACCCTGCCGACCGTCGCCATCCTGCCGGACGACGAGCTCACCGACCGCAACCTCGCGGCCATGCAGCAGATCGTGGCGCGCCACGGGTCCCTGGTCGTGATCACCCATCCCGGCGTCGACCTCGGCGGCCCGGACATCCCCTGCATCCGGGTGCCCAAGAACGAGCGGGAACTCGACCCGATCCTGCTCACCGTCCCGCTCCAGCTGCTGGCCTACCACGCCGCGCTCGCGCTCGGCCACGACATCGACAAGCCCCGCAACCTGGCCAAGTCGGTCACCGTCGAGTAGCCCGGCGCCCGGCCGCCGTCATAACTGTGCGTTATGGCCCGGAGAAGATTTAGGTCTTTGACTTCTAGCTTTCGCCGTCCCGATACTGGTGATGACGGCCCAGCCGAGACAGGAAACAGGAGGCCGACGGCCATGACGGAACGCGAGCCGGCGCGCCAGCCCGAGGATCTCGCGCGGATGTTCGTGCAGCGGGCCCGCGCGGGCGACGCCGCGGGGCTGGCCGCGCTGTACGAGCCCGGCGCGGTGCTCGCCTACCCGCCGGGACAGCAGGTGACCGGGCGGGACGCCATCCGCGCGGTCATGGAGAAGCTGCTCGCCGCCGCCCCCCGGTTCACCCCCGAGGAACCCTTGCCGACGCTGCGCTTCGAGGGCCTGGCGCTCACCTCGACCAGGCCCGCCGACGGCACCGGCGGCCGGGTCCAGGTCGCGCGGCGCCAGCCGGACGGCAGCTGGCTACGGATCATCGACCGGCCGGAGCTTCCCGCCTAGCCCCGGCTGGCCCGGCCGGCTGGCCCGGCCGGCGGGCGGCGGCTGGCCGGCCGGGCCGCCCGCGTGTCATGCTCGCCCGTATGACGCAGACCGCTGACGTGGTTGTCGTGGGCGCGGGCGTGGCCGGCCTGGTCGCCGCCCGGGACATCGCGGCCGCCGGGCTGGAGGTGCTGGTCGCCGAGGCCAGGGACCGGGTCGGCGGGCGGACGCTCAACGCGGACCTGCCCGGGGCCGACGGCGAGATCGTCGAGGTCGGCGGCCAGTGGGTCGGCCCCGGCCAGGACCGGGTGCTGGCGCTGGTCACCGCGCTCGGCCTGGCCACGTTCCCGACCTACGACACCGGCGACAAGATCGCCGAACTGCGCGGGACCACCACCCGCTACGGCGGGCGCATCCCCCGGCTGAACCCGGCCGTGCTCGCCGACATCGGGCAGGGCCAGCTGCGGCTGGACCGGGCGGCGCGGCAGGTGCCGCTCGACGCGCCGTGGCAGGCGCCGGGCGCGGCCCGGCTGGACGGGCAGACGTTCGCCACCTGGCTGCGCCGCCGCGTGGCCACGCCCAGCGGGCTGGCGTTCTTCCGGCTGGTCACCGAGGCCGTGTGGTGCGCCGAGCCGGAGGAGATGTCCGCGCTGTGGGCGCACTTCTACATCCACTCCGGCGGCGGGGTCGACTCGCTGATCAACACCTCTGGCGGCGCCCAGCAGGACCGCATCGTCGGCGGCTCGCAGCGCATCGCGCTGGCACTCGCCGCCGGGCTGGGCGACCGGGTGCTGACCGGCACCCCGGTCACCGAGGTGGCCTGGGACGACGCGGGTGTCGAGGTGCGCGCGGGTGCCGGCCCGATCCGGGCCCGCCGCGCCGTGCTGGCCGTCCCGCCGCCGCTCGCCGCCCGGATCCGGTTCGATCCCGGCCTGCCCGCCGAGCGCGACCACCTCACCCAGCGGATGCCCATGGGCTGGACGATCAAGGTGAACGTCGTCTACGACGAGCCGTTCTGGCGCGCCGACGGGCTGTCCGGCCAGGCCAACAGCGACGTCCGGCCGCTGGGCACGGTCTTCGACAACAGCCCGCCGGCAGGCCGGCCCGGGGTGCTGGTCGGCTTCCTGGAGGCCCGCCACGCCCACGCCGCCGCCCGGCTCCGCGAGCGGGAACGCCGGGATCTCGTCCTGGACGACCTGGCCGGCTACTTCGGGCCGCGGGCCAGGGCCGCCACCGGGTACGTGGAGCGCGACTGGGCGGCCGAGGAGTACTCCCGCGGCTGCTATGGCGCGTTCGCCACCCCCGGCACGCTGACCCGGTACGGCCGGGCGCTGCGCGCCCCGGCCGGGCCGGTCCACTGGGCCGGCACCGAGACCGCGACCCGCTGGGCCGGGTACATGGACGGCGCGGCCGAGTCCGGCGAGCGCGCCGCCCGGGAAGTCATCGCCGCGCTGGCTCCTGCCGGGTGAGCCGGCCCTGCTCGGCCCGGTGTTCCCCGGAGCGCGCGACCCCAGTACGGTGCCGTCCATGACTTCGTACCGTCAGCCGGGAACCGTGCTCACCGACCGGACCTTCACCGTGCCGCTGGACCACGCCAGGCCGGACGGCGATCAGATCCAGCTGTTCGCGCGGGAGGTGGTCGCGGCCGACAAGGTGGCGGCCGACCTGCCGTGGCTGGTGTACCTGCAGGGCGGCCCGGGCATGGGCGCGGGCCGGCCGGTCGGGCGGGACAGCTGGCTGGACCGGGCGCTGAACGACTACCGGGTGCTGCTGCTCGACCAGCGCGGGACCGGCCGGTCCTCCCCGGCCAACCGGCGCACGCTGGCCCGCCTGGGCAGCCCCCGGGCCCAGGCGGACTACCTGGCCAGGTTCCGGGCCGACTCGATCGTGGCCGACGCCGAGCTGGTCCGCACCGAGGTCACCGGGGGCTGGCCGTGGGCCGTCCTCGGCCAGAGCTTCGGCGGCTTCTGCGCGGTCAGCTACCTGTCCCAGGCGCCCGAGGGCATCAGCGAGGCGCTGATTACCGGCGGCCTGCCCGGCCTGGACACGACGGCGGACGACGTCTACCGGGCGACCTATCCGCTGGTGGCGCAGAAGAACATGGAGCACTACGCGCGCTATCCCGGCGACGCGGAGCGGGCCAAGGAGGTCGCCCGGCACCTGATGGCCGCGGGCGAGCGGCTGCCCGGCGGCGCGCCGCTGACCGTGGAGGCCTTCCAGTCGCTCGGCCGGATGCTCGGCGCCAGCACCGGCAGCCACACGCTGCACTACCTGCTGGAGGACCCGTTCGCCGGCGGCGAGCTGTCCGACGACTTCCTGCACAAGGTGCAGGACCAGCTGACGTTCTCCGCCGGCCCGCTGTACGCGCTGCTGCACGAGGCCTGCTACGCCAACGCCAGCGCGACCCGGTGGTCCGCGCAGCGGATCCGGGCCGAGTTTCCCGAGTTCGACGCGGCGGCCGCGCTGAACGGCGAGGCCCCGCTGCTGTTCACCGGGGAGATGATCTACCCCTGGATGCTGGAGAACGACCCGGTGCTCGCGCCGCTGGCCGGGGCCGGGGAGATCCTGGCCGAGCGCGACTCCTGGCCGCCGCTGTACGACGAGGACCGGCTGCGGTCCTGCGAGGTGCCCGCGGCGGCGGCGGTCTACTACGCGGACATGTACGTGCCGCGCGAGTTCTCGGTGCGGACGGCCGCGGCGATCCGGGGCCTGCGGCCGTGGATCACCAACGAGTACGAGCACGACGGGCTGCGCGTCAGCGGCGGCAAGGTGCTGGACCGCCTGATCGCGATGGTGCGCGGCAACGTCTGACCCGCCGGGCCGGGCCGCGCCGCGCGGTCACCCGAACAGGCCGGCGGCCGGCGCCTGGTCGCCCTCCCGCACGTGGGAGTAGTCCCGGGCCTCGGCGACCAGGCCGGCCGGGTCGAACCGCAGCACCGTGCAGCCGGAGATCGTCACCGGCCGGTCGCCGACGTGGATCACCGCCCAGTACTCCACGGCCGCGCGGTCGCCGTCGACCTGCGGCTCGGCGAACCAGACCCGGGCCGGGCGGGTCTCCTCGGCGAACGCCTCCTCCAGGTAGGCGCGCAGCCCGGCCCGCCCGCGGAACGGCCGGAACATCGACGCCCAGTGGTCACCGTCCTCGGCCTGCAGCGCGAGGATCGCCGCCACGTCGCGGGCCGGCCAGGCCCCGGCCCAGGTCCGGGCCCACCGCCGGGCCGCCTCCCGAGTCTCCACGGTCCCTCCTCTTCCGCTTCGGCGGGCAGGACGTCGCCGGCTGGGCAGTCCAGACGCTGCCGGCCCGGCGGGCAGAAATTGCCGCTCCGGCCGGCGGCTGATGGCTCTATGATCGGCTCAGGAGGTACCGCGCCGATCGTCCCAAGGAGGGTAGATGCGCCAGGCGCTCACGTCCACCGAGATGGCCTTTGGGACCTATTCATGGGATGTGGCGCGTGTCGCGGAAGACGCTCAACCTGGGGATCCTGGCGCATGTCGACGCGGGTAAGACGACTCTTACCGAGCGGCTCCTCTACGACTCGGGGGTCATTGACCGGCTCGGCGCCGTCGATGCCGGCACCACCCAGACCGACTCGCTGCCGCTGGAACGGCGGCGTGGCATCACGATCAGGTCCGCCGTGGCATCTTTCCCGGTCGGGGATGTCACGGTCAACCTGATCGACACGCCGGGCCACCCGGATTTCATCGCCGAGGTGGACCGCGTGCTGAACGTTCTCGACGGAGTCGTGCTCGTCATCTCGGCTGTCGAGGGCGTGCAGGCGCAGACCCGGATCCTGATGCGCTCGCTGCAGCGCCTGGCGATACCGGCCCTGCTGTTCGTGAACAAGATTGACCGGCCGGGGGCGGATCCCGGGCGCGTGCTGCGGGACATCAACGGCCGTCTCGAGGTCGCCGCCGTCGCCGCGGGCCGCGTGACCGGCGCCGGGACGCACGACGCCAGCTTCACCAGGTCAGGGGCGGACGACCCGGCGTTCACCGCCGGCCTGACGGAGGTGCTGGCTGAGCACAACGACGGGCTGCTGGCCGCGTATGTGCGGAGCGAGGCGGGGATTGCGTATGAGCGGCTCCGCGCGGAACTCGCGGGGCAGGCAAGACGCGGGCAGGTGTATCCCGTCTTCTTCGGCTCGGCGATCACCGGAGCGGGCATCACGCCGCTGATGGCGGGTATCGCCGAGCTGCTGCCGGCCTCGGACGGCGACCCGCACGGGCCGCCGTCCGGCCGCATCTTCAAGATCGAGCGCGGCGGCAACGCGGAGAAGATCGCCTACGTCCGGATGTTCTCGGGGACCGTGCGCGTGCGCGACCGGCTCCGGTTCGGATCCGGCCTCGACGGCAAGGTGACCGCGGTAGCCGTCTTCGAGCGAGGGCCAGCAGTCCGGCGGCCGGCGGTCCGCGCCGGCCAGATCGGCAAGCTCTGGGGCCTGGCCGAGGCCCGTATCGGGGACCGGATCGGCGATCTCGCCGAGAATGATTCCGGTCCCCGGTTCCTCCCGCCGACGCTGGAATCCGCCGTCGTCCCGTGCAACCCCGGCGACAGGAACCGGCTGCGCGTCGCGCTTGGCCAGCTCGCCGAACAGGATCCGCTCATCAACCTGCGCCAGGATGACGAGCGGCAGGAGATCTACGTGTCGCTCTACGGCGCGGTCCAGAAGGAGGTAATCCAGGCCACGCTGGCCGACGATTTCCACGTCGCCGCCCTGTTCCGCGAGACGACGATGATCTGCATCGAGCGGCCCCTCGGCAGCGCGCGGGCCCTGGAGGTCCTCCAGTCCGACAGCCATCCCTATTCCGCGACCGTCGGGCTGCACGTCGAACCCGGGCCGGCCGGCTCCGGCATCAGGTTCCGGCTCGGCTTCGAGCCGCGCCTCGTCCCGCTTTACATCTACAAGACCGCCGGCCACTTCGCCGACGCCATGACGCAGTACATCCGGCACACGCTGGAAAAGGGCCTCTACGGCTGGCAAGTCACCGACTGCGTCGTCACGATGACCGAATGCGATTACTACATCGGCGACGGGCCGACCAAGCGGGTACTGCCTACCCCGCGGACCACGGCCGCTGATTTCCGCAAGCTGACGCCGCTGGTCCTGATGGATGCCCTGCGCCAGGCGGGCACCGTCGTCTGCCAGCCGATGGCTCGCCTTCGCCTGGAACTGCCCGCGCCAAGAACGGGCGACGTGCTGGCTGCCCTGGCCCGGCTGGGTGCGGCCACGCAGATGCCGCAGATCGATGCCGAGCTGTCGGTTGTCACGGCCCTGCTGCCCGCCGCGCGGGTGCGCGGCCTTCAGGAGCAGCTTCCCGGCCTGACCGGCGGCGAAGGCGTGCTCGACGCCAGCTTCGGCGGCTACGAACCGGTACGCGGATCCCCGCCGCGCCGGGCCTGACGGCGGGTGCCACACTTGACCATCCGCTCATTAATGTGATATCACTTTAAAGTGACCGGGCGGCAGGAGGCATCCCGATGCATGCACCAGACGACACCACCGCTCCCTCGCGATCGGTCACCGTGATGAGGCGCCTGATCACCCCGTGGGAGTACCGGCACCGCCGTGCCGTCGCGGGCGTGCGCTTTGCCGCCGGCGGTTTCAATCTCGGCATCGGCCTCGTCCTGGTCTCTCTCGGCCGCCAGGCGGGAACTGACCGAGAGCGGCGCAAAATGCAACGGCTGGCAGCCTGGTTCCTGGTGGACGCGGCGTTGCAATTCCTGGGCGGCTATATGGACATCGCCGTCGACCGCTCCGCGCCTCCCCGAACCTGAGCCTGCGCTACCGGTGGACCGGGTTAAGCGTCAGGCCGGGGCGGCGGCCTGCTCGACCGGGCGCCAGCCCGCGCCGGCCTCGTGCATGCGCTTGAGCGAGGCCAGGAATTCCATCCAGCCAAGCTGGTAGCCGTCGGTCGGGCGGTCGCCGAAGCCGCTGTGCACAATCGTCAGGTAGGTGCCGCCCCGGGCGCCCTCGAGTTCCCAGCGGACGACCGCGGACCCGTTCTCGTCCTCCGAGGCCTGCCGCCAGGAGTAGGCCAGCACCCGGCCGCTGCCGCCCCCGCTCGCCCTCGGGCGTGTACCGGCCCCAGAACTCGAAGACCTTGCTGTCCAGGGACACTTCGGCGTGCTCGGCCAGCCAGGCCCGCAGCGCCCCCGCATCGGTCAGCGCGGCGTAGACGGTGTCGGGCGGGGCGCCGATCGGCACCCGGAGCGTGTAGCTGACGGTCATGGTCAGTCCTCCTTGGGATAACAGGCGAGCGCGATCTTGAACGCGGCGCCCTCGGGTTCGCCGTACCGTTCCAGCACGCCCTGGACCGCGGCGCGCAGGTCGGCCAGGAAGGCGGGCCGGCGCTCCGGCCGCAGCCGCACCTCGCCGGACAGGCCGAGTGACGGCCGCTCCCCGGTGTGCCGGGCGAGCCGGGCGAGATCCGACTGCAGTTCCTCGGACAGGCTCAGCAGGAACCCCAGGCTCATCTCGTCCTGGGCCCGGCGCGGCCCGATCACCGGGGCGGGCGGAGGCGGTTCTCACCGGGGCGGGCGGAGCAGGTTCCCCTGACCGGGCCGCCGATGGGGCCGGGCGAGGAAGGCTCCCTGACCGGCGGGCCGGCGGCCGGGCGGACCGAGTTCACTTGACTGAACCGTCAGTTACTTATATGCCTGTACGGGTGTAGGACACCAGGCGAACTGACTGTCCTGGGGGGGACACATGCTTGTTTCGCTGGCATTTCTCCGTGGCCGGCCGCCGCAGCGGGCGTCGCGGCCACCGGAGCCATGAGGCTTGAGCCCAGCGCCGCCTCGCCGCACGAAGCGGCCGGGGAGGGCCGGCCAGCCAGCTTCGGGACGGCCGCGGACGAGCGTTATCGCGCGCTGCTGGAGTCCGCTCCCGACGCGATGGTCATCGTCGACGACGCCGGGATCATACGGCTGGTCAACGCGCAGACCGAGCTGATGTTCGGTTACTCCCGCGATGAGCTGCTCGGCCGGCCCGTCGAGTTCCTCGTCCCCGAACGGCTCCGCAGCCACCACCTCTGGAACCGCCGCCGGTATACCGAGACCCCGCAGGTGCGCCCGATGGGAGCCGGGCTGGATCTCAGCGGGCTGCGCGGTGACGGGACCGAGTTTCCCGTCGAGATCAGCCTCAGCCCGCTGGAGACCAGCGACGGCATGCTCGTGTCGGCCGCTGTCCGCGACGTCAGCGACCGCAAGGCCGCCGAGCAACGCATCAACCAGCTCGCGCTGATCGTCGAGTCCTCCCAGGACGCCATCCTGACCACCACGCTGGACGGCGTGATCACGTTCTGGAACCTGGCCGCGGCCGGCATGTACGGCTACCCCGTCCGGCACGCCATCGGGCGTCACGTGTCCGCGCTCGTGCCCCCCGGGCAGCGCGGGGAGATCGACACGATCCTGGAGCGCATCGCGCGCGGTGAGCAGATCGACCACTACGAGGGCCTCCGGATGACCCGGACCGGCGGCCTGCTGGACGTGGACATCGTCCTGTGGCCGGTGCGTACGCACTCCGGCGCTATCGAGGGCGCCTGCGCGATCGTGCGGGATATCACCGAGCACACGCGGGCCAGGCAGGAGCTCACCCGGCTCTACGAGCAGCAGCGCGAGGTCGCGCTGACGCTGCAGCGGAGCCTGATGGGAACCCCGCGGACGATTCCCGGCATCCAGACGGCCAGCCGGTACTTGCCGGCCACGCAGGGACCGGGGGTCGGCGGCGACTGGTTCGACCTCATCCCGCTCGGCGCGGGGCGGGTCGGCGTGCTGATCGGCGACGTCATGGGGCGGGGCCTGGAGGCGGCCACGGTGATGGGCCGGCTGCACTCGGCCGCCAACGCCCTGGCCCGGACGGGCATGCCGCCGCGGCAGCTCATGCACGCCGTCGACGCGGTCGTCGGCGACATGCCCGACCAGCTGATCACGTGCAGCTACGTGGTCCTCGAGGTCAACCCGGCCGAGGTGACCGTGACGTCGGCCGGGCACCTGCCGGTCCTGCTCGTCGAGCCGGACGCCACGGTCCGCGAGCTCCCGGTGCCGGTCAGCGTCCCGCTCGGCGTCGGCCTCATACCGCACCAGGAGACGAGGCTGGCCGTGCCGCCCGGCTCGACCTTGGTCTTCTACACCGACGGCCTGGTCGAGACCCCGGCCTCCGACATCGGCACCCAGATCGAGGCGCTCGAGGCCGCGCTGCACGCGATCTTCCTCAGCACGTCCAGCCTGGAGGCCGCGGCCGACGGCGTGCTGAGCGCACTGCTGCCCGGCGCGGGCGAGCCCACGGACGACGTGACCCTGCTGCTGGTGCGCACGCCGGCCGCGCCGCTGGCCAGCGCCCGGACCTCGCTGCGCCCCGAGGCGACGCAGGTCGCCGCGGGCCGCCGATTCGTCCGCGACGCGCTGACCGCATGGGGGCTCGAAGCGCTGGCTGACGTCGCCTGCCTGCTCGCCTCCGAGATCCTCACCAACGCGGTAGGCCATACCGGCGTGGCCATCGACCTGGACCTGTACCACACCGCCCGCGAGCTCGTGATCGAGGTCGCGGACGACAACGCCAGGCGCCCCCAGCTCACGCGGCCCGGCCCGGCGGACGAGAGCGGGCGCGGCCTGACGCTCGTCGACGCACTCGCCGGCGCCTGGGGCGTCCGGCCCTCCGGGACGGGCAAGATCGTGTGGTTCACCCTGCCCATCCCGGCGGCGGACGACGACGGCTGACCGTCGCCCTCGAGGGCCGGGGGAAGGCGGGCCGGGGTGGCGGGCCGGGCCGCGCCCGGGTCAGGCTGGTGGCGACCAAAGCTGACCGGGAGACACGATGTCCGATGCCGCCTCGAGGTTCTCCGGCGTGGCCGGCCAGTACGACGCGGTCCGGCCGGCGCCGCCTGCCGACCTGCTTGCCGTGATCACCCAGTGGGCCGGGCTGGCGCGGCCGGACGTGGTGGACCTCGGCGCCGGCACCGGCCTGTCCGCGGTGGCCTGGGCCGGCCGGGCCGGCCGGGTCACGGCCGTCGAGCCGTCCGCCGGCATGCGCGCGCAGGCCGGGCGCCGCATCGCGGCCGCCCCGGCCGGCTCGGGTACCCGGTTCGCGCTCCTCGACGCGGCCGCCGAGGACACCGGGCTGCCCGACGGCTGCGCCGACGTGGTCACCGCGAGCCAGGCGATGCACTGGTTCGACCCGGCCCGCGCGCTGCCGGAGATCGCGCGGCTGCTGCGCCCCGGGGGCGTGCTCGCCGTTTACGACTGCGACTGGCCACCGTGCATCGACTGGGAGACCGGCGCCGCCTGGGAGGACATGGCCAGGCGCGTTGACGAGGAGGAGGCCAGGCGCGGGCTGCCGCCGCTGCACCGCGGCAAGGAGCACCTGGGCCGGATCCGGGCCTGCGGGCTGTTCCGGCACAGCGCGCAGATCGCGGTGCACGGCCGGGAGCAGGGCGACGCCGGCCGCCTGGTGGCCACCGCGCTGTCCGCGATCAGCCACGCCGCCGACTTCCTGGCGCTTGGATGCACCGAGGAGGAACTCGGCCTCACCGCGCTCAAGGAGGTCGCGGCCCGGCGGCTCGCGCGGTCGCGGACCTGGTGGTGGACGTACCGGGTGTGCCTCGCTATTAGGTAGTTGCGATCAAGCAACTGACTCCCGGTAGACTGGATCGAGTGCGGACGATCGCTGAGCTGAACCAGGCCGGGCCCGGGAAAGCCCGGGGTGGCGACCGCTACAAGTGGGTCGCGCTGTCCAACACCACGCTCAGCATGTCGATGGCGACGATCGACGCCTCGATCGTGATCATCGCGATGCCCGCCATCTTCCGCGGCATTCACCTGAACCCGCTGACGCCCGGCAACATCAGCTACCTGCTGTGGATGATCATTGGCTACCTGCTGGTCCAGTCGGTGCTGGTGGTGACGCTCGGGCGGCTCGGCGACATGTTCGGCCGCGTCAAGATCTACAACCTCGGCTTCGTCGTGTTCACGCTGGCCTCGATCGCCCTGTCGCTCGACCCGATGACCGGCTCCGCCGGGGCGCTGTGGCTGATCGGCTTCCGCGTGGTGCAGGCGTTCGGCGGCGCGATGCTGATGGCCAACTCGGCGGCGATCCTCACCGACGCGTTCCCCGCCAACCAGCGGGGCATGGCGCTGGGCGTCAACCAGATCGCCGGCATCTCCGGGCAGTTCGTCGGGCTGCTGCTGGGCGGGCTGCTGGCCGCCTGGGACTGGCGCGCGGTGTTCTGGATCAACGTGCCGATCGGCGTGTTCGGGACGATCTGGGCCTACCGCAGCCTGCGCGAGATCGCCACGACCCGCCGCGCGCGCGTGGACTGGGCCGGGAACGCCACGTTCGCGGTCGGGGCCGGCATCCTGCTGGCCGCGATCACCTACGGCATCCAGCCCTACGGCGGGCACGCCACCGGGTGGACCAATCCCTGGGTGGACGCCGGCCTGATCGGCGGCGTCGTCCTGCTGATCACATTCGGGATCATCGAGACGAAGATCGCCGAGCCGATGTTCCGGATGAGCCTGTTCAAGATCCGCGCCTTCGCGGCCGGCAACGCGGCCAGCCTGATGGGCGCGATCGCGCGCGGCGGGCTGCAGTTCATGCTGGTGATCTGGCTGGCCGGGATCTGGCTGCCGTTGCACGGCTACGACTTCATCCAGACGCCGCTGTGGGCTGGCATCTACATGCTGCCGCTGACCGCCGGGTTCCTCATCGCCGGGCCGATCTCCGGGACGCTGTCCGACCGGTACGGGCCGCGCCCGTTCGCCACCGCCGGGCTGCTGATCGCCGCGGCCGCGTTCACCGGGCTGATGCTGCTGCCGGTCGACTTCCCGTACTGGCTGTTCGCGCTGATCATCTTCGGCAACGGGGTCGGCTCGGGCCTGTTCGCCTCGCCCAATACCTCGGCCATCATGAGCAGCGTCCCGGCCCAGCACCGCGGCGCCGCGTCCGGGATGCGGTCCACGTTCCAGAACTCCGGCATGTCGCTGTCGATCGGCATCTTCTTCTCGCTGATGATCGCCGGGCTGGCCGCCACGCTCCCCCGCACGCTGAGCAGCGGGCTGCGGGCCCAGGGCGTCCCGGCGCCGGTGGCCTCCCACGTCGCGCACCTGCCGCCGGTCAGCACGCTGTTCTCGGCCCTGCTCGGCTACAACCCGGTGCGCAGCCTGCTCGGGCCGTCCGGGGTGCTGAACCGGCTGCCCGCCCGCAACGCCGACGTGCTCACCGGCAAGCAGTTCTTCCCGGACCTGATCGCCGGGCCGTTCCACCACGGCCTGATCATCGTGTTCACGGCGGCGGTCGCGATGTCGCTGGCGGGCGCGTTCATCTCGCTGCTGCGCGGGCGCCAGTTCTACTACGACGACCCGGCCACGGTGCCGGCCCAGCCCGCCCCGGGCGCGGTGCCGGCGCCGCCGGAGGCCGGGGGCTCGCGGCCGGCGAGCGTGTCGGCCGCGGCCGGCAACGGCCACCGGGCGCCCTCCGCCCCGGACCCGGCCAAGCGCGACACCGCCGCCGCGGCCGGCCCGGCTCAGGAGCGGACTAGGCGCGACACCGCCGCCGCGGCCGGCCCGG
>Ga0335078_10005381_pt1 | contig 18926 bp, 23 predicted proteins | sample Lox_Sample_32_FD_206711 | JGI IMG/M metagenome (GOLD analysis project Ga0335078, IMG submission 206711) | Soil microbial communities from Loxahatchee National Wildlife Refuge, Florida, United States - Lox_Sample_3.2 | ecosystem: Environmental > Terrestrial > Soil > Wetlands | place: USA... | reverse complement strand
CGAGCCTTGCGTGGTCACGGTTTGCTGCGGCGTACTCTTGAGATTGCCGGCTTCCTGCGCCTTCTGGCGCATCACCTGAACCGCGTCCATCACATCCGCCTGCTGGTTGTAGTAGGCGTCGCCGAGAGATGAAGTCCAGGAAAGGTTTTTGTCCATATTTCCCAGGACAGAGGGAAACGCGGTGAGCGCCTTGACGCTCGGATCCCAGGGTTGCTGATCCACGGCTTGACCCAAAGCGTCGCCCTTCAAGTCGGGATTCGCCTGCACCCACCGGTCCGCCTCAACTACCTGCTCGGGGAACGTGGATGCGGCCAGGATTTGCGCCACCAGCGAATCCGGATACAGCGCGATCGGCGCGACCAGCTGCTGCAACTGTTGCGGACTCTGTTGCGTGTAGGGCGCGGCCGCCGCACCTTGTGCCGGAGCCTGCTGGGCCGGCGGCGCAGCTGGCTGGTCTTGATAGGCAAATGACTCTTGCGGCCAGGTCGCGAATAACAGAAGCAGCGACAACAGAGAGCCCAGGACCTGCCTGGCCAAACTCGAGAACCTCGCGGTACGTCCGAAAATGTTCACGTTCTTGAACCTCCTTTGTACCTTCATGCTTGAGGCCTCCGATTTATTTGGATGCTAAAGAATCGTCCCGAGAAACAAAATGCGGAATCGGTTGCTTCTCATGGTGTTTATGGGAAAGTATATCCACCGCGGTGGCGAGAAGAATCGCGACTGCAATTGCAGCCGCGTGCCCGAGAGGAATCGGGAGCAAAGCTTCGACTACCGCCGAGCAGCGCTCGCACCACCCAGGGCCGGAGGACTGTCGGGAAAGAAGTTGGGGAGTCGGCGCTTGGCGGAGCGTTGCTCCGTCTGGACAGCCGGGACGGCCGTCCCTATGCAGGCAAAGTCAGGATGCCATGATCTCTTTCAGGCGCATGAGAAAACTGGGACTGAAGCCGGCGTTGGGCAGAGCCGAAAACAGCCCAGGGGGGCCATTTTCCGCGCCAGCCAGGGGATTTGCGATCACCAGTTGCGCCGGCCGCCCGCGGAAAGAGGTGCTGTAGCTGTTTACCAGAACCGGAAACACAGTGCCATTTCTCTTCTGATGCCGCCACTTCTGACCGTTGACCGTAAGCCCGCGGATGGAGGGAAAAATCACTCGCAGCAGGGGAACGACATCTTCGAGGGGACGCATGTCGAGAATCGTGAGAGTCAAAAACTCGGCGCGCGAGTATTCGTAGAATTCGACGGCGGCCTGGTTCACTTCCAGAAAGCTCAGAGTCTCGCGGTCGAAGATCCAGGCGGGAACGGCTTCATCGGCGTTGAGCGCGGCGAGGGCGTCGGCTTCGCTCAAAAAATCGGAGTTCACTGCATCGCTCCTTCGGGTCTCGGATCGGGCCGGGGGAGCCCATGAACCGCAGTTTGCCCTGTCTGAGTACGGCACGATGTGATGCAGGTCACGGGCGCCGAAACTTCGTCATAACATCGGTAACCGACAGTTACAGGCAGGCACCGCAACTTCGGGTCCGGCTGGAATGGGCTCGGGGAACCGATTTTCCCCGGCCTGAGTTCGGTCCGGTATCGCTATATTGTTGCAAAGAAACAGGTTTCCATAAGGATACGGTCCGTGGTAGCCTTTGATTTCCCAGTCTCGTTCAGGGCCCGCGCCTGAGTGGGCTGAATCCACTCGAATGCCTGGCAAACCCATCCCCGGAAAGGCGCCTGCAGCTCCTTCTGCCAATGAGACTTCCGGGCCCAATCCCGACCCTCGGGACGCGCAACTTTCACACCCGGCAGGGGTTCATTCCAGTGTGAGCAGCATTGCCATCGATCGGGGGTTGCTCGCAAGGACGGGCGTGGCGTCTCCCAGCGAGACGCAGGCCGCGGTGTTGCGTTCGGCGGAGGGTGCGAGCGACGCCGAAGTGATGCTGCGGGTGAAGACCGGAGACGACTCCGCGTTCGAGTACCTAGTGCAGAAATACCGCAGGCCGATGGTGAGCTTCATGTACCGCGTGACGCACAATGCCACTGTCGCGGAAGATCTGGCGCAGGAAGTTTTTCTGCGCGTCTATCGCTCGCGGGACAATTACGAGCCGAGCGCCAAGTTCACGACCTGGTTATATCGGATCGCGAGCAATCTGGCGGTGAACTATGCGCGGGATACGCGGCACGAGCGCGCCGAAAACGCGGTAAGCATCGATGAGCAGGATGAGAATACCGGGCTTACGGTGGACGTTCCCGACAATTCACTTTCCGCCGAAGAGTCGATCCTGCGGCGGGAGCGGATGGCCGCAATCCGGCAGCGGGTACAGGGATTGCCGGAGCGGCAGAGAATTGCGGTGATCATGCACAAGTATCAGGAGATGGATTACCGGCAGATTGCGGAAGTGTTGAAGCTGAGCGAGTCCGCCACCAAGTCGTTGCTGTTCCGCGCTTACGAAGCTTTGCGCGTGCAGTTGAAAGAGTTTGTATGAGGAACGTGGTTATGAAATGCACTGAGATTTGCGAACTGATGCCCGGTCTGGCCGCCGGCCTGGACGCGGTTACACCGGAATTGAACGATCATCTCAAGAACTGTGCCGGGTGCGCCGGCAAGCTGGAGGAATTCCGCGCGACCATGGCGCTTCTGGATGAATGGCAAGTGCCGGAGCCGTCTCCGTACTTCGATACCCGCCTGCTGGCGCGGGTGCGCGAGGAGAAGGCGAAGCCCCAGGGATGGCTGTTCTGGCTACGCAAGCCGGCGTTGGCGGTTTCACTGGCTGTGCTCATGGTGCTGAGCGTGACCTTGATCCGCACGGACGGCGCTTTCCCCAACCGGGATGACCGGGGAGCGGTTGCGGGAATGTTTGAGCCGGGAACGGCGGTGGGCGATCTGCAGGCTCTCGACAAGAACAGCGAAATGTATTCCGATTTTGAAGTGCTGGATGATTTGCAGGTGCAGTCGGATGTGAGTGCGAATCAGTAATTGGCGAAAGAAAACAGGGGGAAGGGTGTCGCGGTTCAGGTCCATCACGGTATGGCTGGGAGTGACCGCTCTAGCCGCGGTCCTGGCCGGCGCTCCTTGTGCCATGGCGGCGCAGAACCGCCGCAGTGAACCACCGCCTCACCCGCAGTATCGTCCGAGACCCAGTGGCCACGCCGGGCAGTGGTTACGCCAGCACCGGAGTATGCCTCCGGAACAGCAAAAGAAAGCGTTGCAGAGCGACCCGCAGTTCCGCAGCCTTCCGCCGCAGCGGCAGCAGCGCTATCTCAACCAGCTGGACCGTTTTAATCACATGCCGCCGGAGCAGCAACAGCGAGTGCTGAACCGGATGGAAACCTGGGAGCACTTGACTCCGGAGCAAAAGAATCAGGCTCGCGAGCTGCACTCCCAGATGCAGGACCTGTCACCAGAGCGCCGCCAGGCGGTGCGCAATGCCGTGCAAGCCCTGCGGGCGATGCCGCCCGAGGCTCGCCAGCGTGAGATCAACTCCGACCGCTACAAGAGCATGTTCTCCGACCATGAGCGGGATATGCTGAATAACGCTTCCCGATTGCCGCTGGCTCCGGCCGAGCCGCCTGCCGAGGCCGAACCGCAACACTAACCTGAGAATTGTAGCCGCCGGCTTCTCCCCATCCTTGTGCGAGCACCAGGGGGCTGCCTTCGTGCCTACATTAGTTCATCATGGCTACGGTTCTGCGGATGGCGAGGGCGGTCTGGCGGATTTCGTCCGCGTCCGAGGCGTCGGGGGACATTTTCAGGTATTGCTCCAGGTCTTCGGCGGCGCCTTTGTTTTGTCCCAGGCTGTAACGCAGGAGGGCGCGCTGCTTCACGTCTTCGGGAGAGCGCGGATAGATCACCAGAATCAAATCCACGATGGGCAGCGCTCGGGCAAAATTACGGCTGGAAAGGTACACCGATTTCAAATTGTTCAGGATGCGGGTGAGTATCTGGCGCCGGCTCACGGCAAACAGAAATTCCGGACGCAACCTCATTTGTCCGGCATAAATCTCGTCGAGACGCCGCTGGCAATCGTCTGGGGTGAGGATGTTTCCCCGGTCGAAGCAATCGATCAGGGTTTCCCGCCCGTCAATGTCGTAATGCTTGAGCAGGAAATGTCCGGGCATGCCCACTCCAAACAGCGGAAAGCCGAGCCGGCGGCCTGTTTCCATGTAAAGCAGTGCCAAAGTGATGGGGATCCCCAAGCCGCGGTCGAGGACATCGTTGAGAAAGGAATTGCGGGGATCGTAATAGTCCTCGCGATTGCCGTGCAAGCCGGCTTGATCAAAAAGGGCGTGATTCAGCGCGGCGATAGTTTCGGACGCGTCCCCCACCTCGGTGATGCGCGCCTTGGCCATGGCGGCGAGTTCATCCACACGCGCGGCGTAGGCGTCAATGTCCAGATTCGGATATTCGGTACGGGCAATGGTGAGAGCGGCGCGGACGAGATCGATTTCTTCATCCTCGACCCGTGAGCTCACTAACGCCGCAAAAGCTTCGGCAAGCGCGGCCTGGCCGTGATCTGCCATATAGATATGCTAGCAGACGAGGCAATGCAGCCTTATCGCCGCAGCAGGTTCCTGGCAATAAAAAACACGTTGGCGGGGCGCTCAGCCAAACGCCGCATGAAGTAGGGATACCATTCGGTTCCGAAGGGAATGTAGACGCGCATACGCCAGCCTTTGCGCACCAGACGCCTTTGCAGCTCGCTGCGGATTCCGTAGAGCATTTGAAACTCAAACGCATCGCGGCGGATGTTTTCGCGGGTGGCGAAGGCCTGCGCCTCTTTGATGATGGCGACGTCGTGGGTGGCCAGCCCGTGATAAATCCCACTCTTCATCAGGATCTTCATCAGCTTGACGTAGTTGGCGTCCACTTCGGACTTTGCCTGAAAGGCGATGTCGGCAGGCTCTTTGTACGCGCCCTTGCAGAGCCGGATGCGGATTCCGGCCGCGAGCAGTTGCTGAATGTCGCTTTCGGCACGGCGCATGTAGGACTGGATTACCGCGCCTACGCAGCCTTGATTGCCAGGAGCGCGGTGTAGTTCGTGAACGAAATCCAAAGTTCGCTGGGTGTAGGGCGAACCTTCCATGTCGACTCGCACGAAGTTGCGCGGGTTCATGGAGGCCGCTTTGGCGACCAGACCCGAAACCAGGCTGCGAGCAAGATTCTCATCCACATCCAGGCCCATATGCGTGAGTTTCAGGCTGATGTTGGCATTGAGTTTCCGAGCCGCGATCAGGTCGAGCAGTTGGTGGTAAAGAGCGGCGCTGGCTCGCGCCTCGTCGTCGTTGGTGACATTCTCACCTAGATTGTCGATGGAGACGCTAAGACCGGATTCATTGACCTTGCCGGTTACGCGGAGCACGTCTTCCGGTTGAGTGCCGGCGACGAAGCGGCTGGAAAATTTCTGCCCGAGAGAAGAGCGCTCCGCGAAAGCCCTGAGTGCGCGGCTCTCCGAGAGAGAGATGAAAAGGGACCTTAGCACGGCCGGCTCGCGTCAGCGAAAGTAAAGGAGTGAAGAGTGCCTTGCACGGACATGAAGTTCACCCAATTTTGTATCACAAAGAGAGAGGATGCGAGAGGACGGGGATCACAATCTAGCGTGGGCTGAATTTCAGTTCGATCGTCTCGTGAGTTTCGCGGACGGTGGGCTCCCATTTCCACTTGGAGACGGCGCCCACTGCGGCCGCCGCCAACAGAGGATGCCCGCCGAGGATTTCTACGGACTTGACCGATCCGTTGCCGGCAACCACCGCTTCGACCCTAACCGTACCGCCCAGGTTCATGTCTCGCGCCATGCGCGGATACTCCGGCGGAACCTTGTTGACGATACGGCGAGCATTCGCAGATAGGTCCTGCTGTGCGACGGAGCCGGTGTGAAACCCAGAAACCAAAACCAGAATTAACAGCATAACCACAGAGTGGCGCTGCATAAGGCCAGCCTAAATAAGCTCCGTGAAGGCTGGAAGATGACGATAGTCACGTTTGGGGTGACCGGTCTGTGACAGCTGGGGGCAGGCTAGGTGGATTTGAACCCGATGCGCTCGTGAGTGCCGTCGCAGTAAGGCTTGTTGGCCGACCCTCCGCACCGGCACAGCCAGGTCTCGATGCCCTCAAAGATGACCTCATCGGCGGCGTTACGAATAGTGATTTGCCCTTGCAGGTGCAACGGGCCATCAGCGGTGGGAACCAGGTTCAGCTTTCCACTGGTGGCCATTTCGCTGCCGGCGCTCTCGCCGGGAGAGGCTGTTGCTGGTTCCACAAACGGCACCGCAAAATGGCTGTTGTCGCAAAAAGGTTTGTTGCGGGAGGCACCACAGCGGCAGAGCGCGATCCGTGTATCGGACAGCAACACTTCACCGCTCTCCGTGACCAGGTTAAGATTGCCGCGAACGTAAAGAGGGCCGTCGGGGACAGTTTTTATTGTGTTCGACGGATCGGCGTGTTCCGCCAGCCGGGAATCTTCCGCGACATAATGGAGGGCTCCGGTTGGACATCGCCGAATCACGGCTGCAATCGCTTTCGCCTCCGCATTGTCCGGGCTGACCCATGGCTTGGCGGCAGGATTAAAAACCGCGGGCGCTCCGTGCACGCATTCCTTGGCGTGGATGCAGCGTTTGCTATCGTAGACCACCATGATGTTCTTGCCCTTGTATTGATGAACGTTGGTGGTGGTCACTGCCATCCCTCTCTTCCTTTGCCACTCAGATTACACTACTGCAGGAAGACCTCGTCGACGTAACACCACTTCCAGTTCTCTCCCGGCTCGAAGGACTGCATGACTGGATGTCTGGTCTGGTGAAAGTGCCTGGTGGCATGCTTGTTTTTCGAGGAGTCGCAACAGCCGACGTGCCCGCAAATCAGGCACTCTCGCAGGTGAACCCAGGTATCGCCCATTTCAAGGCACTCCTTGCAACCTTCGCCGCTGGGCGCCACTTTACGAATCTCTTTTACGTGAGGACAGCTGGCCTGCACCTGTGCCATGCAACCTCCTTGGTCCGGCGTTCTTGTTCTCAGCGGACTCTCCGACGGCTGTGGCGAAGAACGGAAACTTCTTACTCGTGATCCTCCAGGAACTTTTCGGCTTCTAGAGCTGCCATACATCCCGATCCGGCAGCGGTAATAGCCTGACGATAACGCCGGTCCTGCACATCTCCGCAAGCATACACCCCGTGCACGCGAGTGAAAACGTTGCGCGTGGTCTTCAGATAGCCGTCCTGATCCGTATCCAGCTGACCTTCGAAGACCTTGGCGTTGGGGATATGGCCGATTCCCAAAAACAAGGCGCTGGTGGGAAAGTCCCAGACATCTCCGGTCACCACGTTCCGCAGCTTCAGAGCGGTGACTTCCTTCGTGTTGGCATCGTGGACATCCTCGACGACCGTATTGGTGAGGAAATGAATCTTGTCGTTGCGCTGGGCACGCTCCAACATGATCTTGGAGGCGCGGAAGCTATCGCGCCGATGAATGAGCGTGACTTTCGTGGCGAAGCGAGTCAGGAAGATGGCTTCTTCCATCGCCGAGTCGCCGCCTCCGACGACAGCAATTTCCTTGCCGGAGAAAAAGAAGCCGTCGCAGGTGGCGCAGGACGAGACCCCATGTCCAATCAGCTGCTGCTCGTGTGGCAGGCCCAGCCAGCGCGCCGAGGCACCGCTGGCGATAATCAGAGTGCGGGCGTGAACCACTTCGTGGCTGACATGGATCTTGAAGGGGCGTTGGCTGAGATCGACGCTGGTGACGTGCCCATGTTTGTATTCCGCGCCAAAGCGTGATGCCTGCTTGCGCATGTTCTCGACAAGTTCCGGTCCCTGTATGCCCTCGGGAAAACCGGGGAAGTTTTCAACTAAGGTGGTGAGCGCAAGCTGTCCGCCGGGCTCATGGCCTTCGAGAACGATCGGGTTCAGCTTGGCCCGCGCGGTGTAGAGCGCCGCGGTGTGACCGGCACAACCGGAGCCCATGATGACCACATTGCGAATGTTTTCCATAGAAATTGGATTAGATTGCGGAATACACAGTTAAGGTTCAGCCCTATTGCGCCTTGCCCTGGGGAGCAGCCTTTTGTGCAGCCGACTTCGACGGCGGCTTTGCCATTCCCGAGGTGTTGATGCGTACCAGCTCTTCCGGCACCGACTTCCTTGCTCCCAGCAGATTTCGATAGCCGGTCATGACCGCAGTCGCTTTTTGAAACTGCGGCTCATAGATATGCTGATCGGGCGCAGGATGATCTTCCGAAGCCGAGCACCGCGCCAGCACCATCGACGGCTTGCCAAAGTGTTCCAGCTTGATCCGTCCGGCGGGAGTGTCCGCCCCCAGCATAACCGCTGCCGAGGTCACCGCCGAGGCGCTGTCTTCAATGGCAATTTGCGCCAGGTCCTTAGGATCGCGGACGTGGAAAACCAGAGTCTCCACCATATTTTTCGGATCGCGGCTGAAAGAATATTGCACCGTTGCGAAAAAGCCGTCACCCGGGAATTCGCGCCGTATCCTTACCCAATCCGCGGTGCCGGAGTCGGGCGACATTTGGGCATCCTGACCGGCTTGAAGAAAATCCGGGGCCTGGTCGAGGATGGAGCGCCCGCGGTCAATTTCGAAATCCTGGGTGAAGGACGGGTGCAGGGGGATGCGCGCCAGGGCCGAGCCGATTTCCTCCTGTTCCTCGGGCGATGGCGAGCAGACATTCAGGACGTTGAGCTTTACCTGCGGCTGCTGCGCCGCAGAGACCTGCGCCAGGCTCATGCCGATGCCAAATAGCAGAAGTTTTCGGAGCACAGGGCATTTTATCAGGATCGGTATTGGGGCCTGCGCGATTCGCGGTTCTGCGGCGGTAGAATCATTGCATGGCGAACCTGACACTGGTTTATGGACTGCGCTTGCTTCCCTCAGAAGAAGTCGAAGAGGTAGGCGATGCCAAGCTGAAGCTGAAGAATGGGCGCGAGGCCCGCGTGACCATGCATCTGCTCGAAGGCAGCAAAGACGAGATTGAGAATCAACTCAAAACCAGCTTGCAGGCCTTCTTCGATTTCTACCCGGAGATATGAAATCCCAGCTTGCCCTCGCCGGCAGACATCTATAATTCTTAGATCGTAATGCGCTGGTATCTTTATCTCCGCCCGAAGCTCGAGCAGTGGGGGCTCATGCCCACCAGCAAGGTGGCACTGATTGCCTGGTATTTGTTGGGGCTGGACGTGCTTCTGTTCCTGCTGCAGAAGATCCTGGCGGCGGCGAAATCTTCTTTTGGCGAAGGATTAGGCGGGTGGGTAAGTTTCCTGACTTTTGTCGTCGCTGTTCTCTTTCTTTTCCTGGCATTTCGCCTCCTGAAAGCCAAGATCTTGTGGCGGCTGCGCAACCGCCTGATCGTCACCTACGTGTTCATCGGCGTGATACCGGTGGTCATGCTGGTGGTGCTGGCACTGGGTTCGTTTTATCTGTTCGCCGGACAATTCGCGACTTTCATTGTCACCACCGACCTGGAGTCGGAATTAAAGAGCGTGGAAGCCTCAAACTCGGCGATCGCCCATCATTTTGCGGCGGAATTGCGACATGGAACCGGCAACAGCGAAGCAGCGCTGGAGAATCTGCGGCAAGCCGACAAAAGCTGGGCGGACCGTCGCATCTCTGTCTGGCTCGACCGGAAGCTGGTTCTGGATAGCGTTCCCGCCGGTGAGAGCGGCACGGCTCCCGATCTTCCCCCTTATCTGAAAAACTCCTTCAGCAACGTGGTGCGCGATCACGGCAAGCTTTATCTCCGTGCTCTGGAAAGAATACCGGTCGACGGCGGTGTTCTGACGGTTCTCTCCAGCAAACCCTTCGACCAGCGCATGCTGAGGGAATTGGCGACCAACCTGGGGGAGGTGACGCTCTACGCAACCGGCCTCACGCTTCGCAAAGTGGATCAGAGCCAGGCCAAACCAGGGATTCATGTCGCGGAAGAGAACACCTCAGGCGGGCTTACTCTTAGCAAGCCCGAGGGCCAGTTTGTCCTCGATACTGGCAAGGAGCCCTTGCGCCCGACCTTGACTGAGGGGACGGTGCCGCCTCCTACCCAGTCGCTGGATCGCCAGGTGACGCTTCCCACGACGGTATTCGTGGTGGATTGGGAAACGGGAGAGACCAGCAATCCGATTGCGATCAGCGTTCAAACCCGAATGTCCAAACTGTATGACCGCCTGTTTGGCGCGCTGGGAGATTTTGCGCCGGCAGCGGAGTTCTTCATCCTGCTGGTGGCCATTATTTTCGGCCTGATCGAACTCATCGCATTATTCATCGGCACTCGCCTGACTCGCACCGTGACTGGCGCGGTGGCACAGCTTTACGACGCCACCAAACACATCAACCGCGGCGATTTCAGCCACCGCATACCTGTGAAATCGCATGACCAGATCGCCGCCCTGGCCAACTCCTTCAATTCCATGGCGGCGTCGCTGGAACAGCTGATCGAAGAACAGAAAGAAAAGCAGAAACTGGAAAACGAACTGGTCATCGCGCAGGAGGTGCAGGCTCAGCTCTTCCCGCGTGAGATTTCACAACTGGCGTCGCTCGAAGTGCACGGATTCTGCCGTCCAGCGCGCACGGTGAGCGGCGATTATTATGACTTCCTGCGTTTGGATTCCGGACGACTGGTTCTCGCGGTGGGAGACATCAGCGGTAAAGGGATTTCGGCGGCGCTGCTGATGGCGACGATTCACTCGGCGGTGCGCGCCTACAGCCTGCAGGATATCCCCGCTCTGCGCGAACCGGCCGCCGTGGGCAGGGCGACGGGAACGGGAGTGGTCCTGGCCTCCAGCATGGCGGAATACGAGGTATCGCCGGCCGCGTTGTTGGCGCTGCTTAACCATCAACTGTACCAGAGCACTCCGCCGGAAAAATACGCGACTCTGTTTCTCGGCACCTACCACAGCGACGAGCGCAGATTCACTTACTGCAACGCAGGCCACTTGCCGCCTATCATCATCGGGGAAGGCCGCGGCGTCCGTCGACTGGACCGCGGAGGCACGGTCGTAGGCTTGTTCGATCAAGTGAGTTATGAAGAAGGCGAGGTCCAGCTGCATCGCGGAGAAATTTTTGTGGCCTACAGCGACGGTGTGACGGAGCCAGAAAACGACTTCGGCGAATTCGGCGAGCCCCGGCTCATCGAACTGGTGCAGGAAAACCGCGATCTGCCCTTGCCTCGCATCAGCGAGATTGTGACCGCCGCGGTGGACGACTGGATCGGGGACAACGAACAGCCGGACGATGTGACGCTGGTGCTGGCGCGGGCGCGGTAGAGCGGCGGAAAACTTCATCCCCTAAAAGTAGGAATCCATGACATTGGACGTGAATCGCCGCCAATTCCTGAAGATCGCCGCTGGAGCCGGCGCGGCCTTGGCTGTCCCACCTTCAGGGCACACTGCTGTCTCTTCCAAAATGATCGGCATTCAAATCGGAGCGGTTTCGTTTGTGGATGAAGGAACGGAGAAAGTCTTGGATGTGCTGCAGGAGCGTGCCAGCGTGAATACCCTGTTTCTTGCGGTATTCACTTACGGTCGAGGTATCGCCGGCAGACAGATTCCGGGCCAGCCGCTGCCCGATCACGGCAAGCAGGAGTACGATCTCAATTTTCATGGCGGAAACTTCGCCACCCCTCATCCCCAGTACTACAAGGACACAGTTCTAAAAGACACTCGCGCGCCCGACCACGGCAACCTGGATATCCTGGCTGAAGTTCTCCCAGCGGCTAAACAGCGCGGCATGAAGGTTATCTGCTGGCTGGAGGATGTGTTTCGCACCGACTTGCCGAACATCGAGAAAGTTCAGGAGCGGGATCTCTATGGACGGAATGCCGAGACGCTATGCGTCAATAATCCCGACTACCGGAATTTCCTGACCGGCCTGGTCGAGGATTATGCCCGTTCTTATGACATCGACGGAATCATGTGGGGATCGGAGCGGCAGGGCGCGCTTTCCGACGGCCTGGGAGCGACGCACGACGTACCGCCGGTCGATCCTGGGAACGTCACCTGCTTTTGTGAGTTCTGTCAGAGCAAAGCAAAAGACCGCGGGATCAGCGTGGAGCGCGCCCGGCAGGGATTTCTGGAGTTGGAGAAATTCGTTCGCTCGGCGCGGAGCGGCAAACGCCCCGTGGACGGCTACTACGTTCAATTCTGGCGACTCCTGTTGCGGTATCCCGAAATGGCAGCCTGGGAGATGCTGTGGACCGATAGCCTTCGCGAGACCTACGCCGCAATCTACAAAACGGTGAAGACTGCGAAGCCTACGGTGCCGGTGGGCTGGCACATCTGGCACAACAATTCCTTTAATCCGATCTACCGCGCGGAGCAGGATCTTCAAGAGCTCTCGAAGTATTCCGATTTCATAAAGGTCGTAATGTACAACAACTGCGGCGGCGAGCGAATGGCGCTGTACGCAGACAATATCGGCTCGACACTTTATGCAGATCTCTCGAAACAGGGCCTGATCGATTTCAACTACGCGGTCATGGGATTCAAGGAGGGCAGCTACGATCAGATTCCACGCACCGGGCTTTCACCCGATTACGTCTACCGCGAGACGAAACGCGCGCTGGAGGGCGTGGCTGGCACGAAGACTCTGATCTGGCCGGGGATAGATGTCGATATTCCGACCGAACCCAATCACAGCAAATGTACGCCCCAAAGCGTTAACCAAGCCGTTCTGGCGGCGTTCCGCGCTGGCGCGCCGGGAGTGATTCTATCCCGCAAGTATTCCGAGATGCGGCTCCCCGACCTCAGCGGGGCTGGGGATGCGATCCGCGAGTTGAAGTCATCGAGTTGAGAACAGGTCGAAGGTTCAACGGGTCGCTTGGATTGGAAGGCAGATGTGATGGGTAAAGAACGTTTCTGCGCAGTTCAGCTTCGGCCGCGTTGACGCGCCCATTCGGTCCCGATGGGGCTCGAAGGAACCCGGTTATCCACAGGCCGGGGCTGCACACAAAGCCCAACTGGGCATATACTTCGCCCCCATAGAAGTAAGCTCCAAAGGAGACTCCCCCAATGAGTAAGGTACTGGAAGTCTTGCTAACCGTTGTGGCACTGGCTGGGTTGTACAGCGCAATCCCGGCTAGCGTTCCGCGGCACGGCAGTTCTGTGATTCGAGCAGAACAGGCAGTGGTAGTCGCTGATGGCAGCGACCCCATGCCCACATGCCGCGGCAAACGCTGCATCCCGTAACGGGTCGATAGGCCAGATTAAGAAAATCGATGCCGCTCAAAATAGAAGTTGCGGAGCGGTCGAGGGATAGGTATGCTTTCGAGCGTCACATTTCCCTAATGCCATGAACTGGCCAATTTATGTGAACTGGCTCGCCGGTCCGCTTTTGCAGATCACACTTCTGGTCTTCATGGTCCGGCGCGGGTACCACAGAACGTTTCCCAGATTTTTTTCGTACATCCTGTTTCAGACTCTCAAGTCGGCTTGTTTGTTTTTCGTATACCGGTATTTCCCGGAGAGCTACTTTGACGCGTACTGGACCGGAAACGCCGTCAGCGTGATCTTTACGGTGGCGGTGATGGATGAGATATTGCACAGCCTGTTTCAAAAATATGGAGGCCTTCAGGTTCTGGGCACGACCATATTCCGATGGTCGTGCGGGCTGCTCCTGCTGCTTGCCATCGTGGGTGCCGTATCGGGCAGCGAAACAGCTGGAGACCGGATCGTGACGGCAGTGTTTTCTTTTGACCGCAGCATGCGCCTGATGCAGCTTGGACTATTCCTGCTCTTGATGCTGCTTTGCCGTTTTCTCAGGGATTGCTGGCGGCAGCAGGTGTTCGGCATCGCGCTGGGATTTGGTGTCTTTGCCAGCGTGGAGCTGATTCTGGTCAGCATTGTGATGTGGGACGGAGGCAGCCAGGGCGCCATCATCAGCCTGATAAAAAGCACGGCCTACAATGTCGTTACCCTGGTGTGGATCGGCTATTTGCGACAGCACCCGCAACTGGCGCCAACGCTACAGCCTGCTCCTTACGGAAATACCCTGGGTTTGGCGTTGGTCGGCTCCGGGGACGTTTCCGATCCGGACGCCGGTTTTATGTCGCGGGTAGAGCAGGCAGTGGAGCGGGTCCTGTCGCGGAGCGATTGGCCGAGACCCGTTGTCAAGGGCTCCCGAATTGTTGGCCGCAAACCTCATCTGGAAGAAGGCAACTAACTCCCATCAGCGCGCAATGAAGTCCACCGCTCAGCAACTCCGTACTGACGCGAACTGGCCCCCCGAGGAGGGCGAGTTTATTTCTTTCAAATCCCCCGCCGGAACCGAAACGACGATTCTCCGCGAAGTACGCTTGGGCCTGCTTTGGAGGGATTTTATTCTCGAAGACGGGCGGGTAATACCGGAGCACAGAGTCAGCGGCTGTCCCCGCCCGCAGGTGTGGCGCAAAATCGATGAGGTCAGCGATCGTGAGCGGCAAGAATGCGAAGAGCGGCTGCTTTCGATGGCAGGAGCGGGAATGGATCCTCGTGAACGCGACCAGCCCTTTTGGGCGGAACTGAATCAGTATCTGGCCTACACATACCTCAGGTTCAAGCAGACGGGCCACAAGGCACAGGATACGGACCAACGACAGGCCGACTGGCAGTAGCAGTAACACCTGGAACGGAGCGAGGTAGAAAGCTGTGAGCCGACCCGAAGAGGAAACCGAAGAACAGCAGCTTTGGCGAGTACTCTCCGAAGCTGGGCTGGTGGAAATCCGACTGGACGAGTTTGCCGAAAGAATCCGGGACGTCAAAGGCATCGTCATCGCACGCCTTCGCGAATTGCTGGATTTCAACAGCGGTATTCAGGAACGCGAGTCTGCGGCATACTCGCTGGGTGCGCTAAGGGGCCTTGAGTTGAAGGTGCTGGCGAATGCTCCGACGACCAGCGATCCGTCGGAGCCGTGACGCAGCTAAGGCGATAAGACCCAAGGTCATCCGGGCATTGTAGTTCCTCCCCAAACACTGACTCAGCCCGGTGATTCTGTACAGTGAGAACGCTCCTTGCCTGTGGGCGGCAAAGCTGCTACATGATGAAGGAACCAGAACCTCGTTTCCGGCCGGAGGAGATCACGATGCTCGGCGATGGTCCGAAGCCACTCGAGAAGACCTGGGAAGAACTCGCTGCCGCAGCCTCAACGGAAACCGACCCCGAAAAGCTTGCCATGGTCCTGGAAGAGATCTTTGCTGCGCTGGCGAAGCGGGAACGAAGCCTGTCCCCGCCGCGAAATCCTTCCGGCCTTCGCCTCACAGAGACTTGACTCGCGTCCTATTGGGGTGAGGCCGATTACTGCTGCCGCGGCATGCCTGGAGCGGGATAGCCCGGCGCGCCCGGATTACCCTGTTGCTGCAACTGTTGTTGCCGCTGTTGCAATTCCTGAAGAAGTTGTTCAGGGGTCTTCACGCCGCCCGGTTGTCCGAGGGCATTGGGGGGCTGTTGTTGCTGAGGCTGATCGTCTCCCTGGGCAGTCGCTCCCTGGTCGTCCGCGTCGGTGGCATCGGGAGCTTCAGCGGCGTCGTCACTGGCGGTGTCATCCGAATCGTCGGGTTGCGGAACCGCCGTGGTCGCCGGATTGGGCTGCATCTGGGACATCGATGCGTTGGCTGGTTCAGGCTGCTCAGATCCGCCACCTGCGCCGGAGCGGGAAGTAAGAATGACCCGGTCGAGGGCGACGGGATTTTCGGCCGAGCCCAACAAGACATAGTTGAAATGCGACCCGTTCAGCAGAGAAGCCAGTACATCCCGGGCTGGCCCGGGGCCGAATTGTCCTACCACCCGTTCCGTGGCATTGCCCGGTACATCAACGGATGCGCCAGTTTGCTGGCGAACCGCTCTCAGAATGTCGCCTAAGGTGGAGTTCGAGGCCATGATCGTGAGCTGGCCCTCCCGGTATTGCACCTCGGGTGGTGAGGCAGGCAACTGTTCTGGAGGCAAGGGAGCTTGAGGGGGCACCGCTGGGGCGGGTGTCGGGGAGTGCAACGACCGGGGCGGCGGCACCAAGAATTTCTGCTGTGCCTTGAGGCCCGGCGTCACCAGGAGGCTAAAGGCCAGCGCGATGAGGAGTTTTTGCTGCAATGCGGCACCTGATACGGAGAACGTCCATCCAGGACGATCTTGCACTCTTCAAATTGTAGCACCGGCCAGATTCACGGTTCACCAGGCTTGCTCGGGTCGCAAGCAAAAGCCCGAACCTCCAAGACGGGCGACCAAGAACGCAAAGACACTCTAGTATCTATTGCCGCGGGGCGTAATACCCCTTGCGGGCGCGCACCTGAAGGTCTTTCTTGAAGGCCGTAATTTCGATAGGCCGGTAACGGCCATTGGCCTCGAAGTCCGCGGGACGATAAGAGATTACGTACTGGCTGCGCAACTCATCGTCGATGGCGGAAAACGAGTTCTTGATGTCTTTCATTTTGAAGGGGAAGAAGGCCCTGCCGCCGGTCGCATCCGCGAGTTGTTGCAGCACCGTATCGCCGCGCAGAATCAGGCCGCTGTCATCGGTGGAGATGGCGTAGATGATCACCTCGGCGCGCTCGGCCATTTCGATGGCTTGCGCCTCGCTGACTTCGCTTTGATTATCCTCGCCGTCGCTGACCACAATAATGGCGCGGCGCACGGGATGGTCTTCCTGATCTTTGATCAGCTTGGTATGGCAGGCGCGATAGATGGCATCGTAAAGCGCCGTTCCGCCACCGTTCTTCAGGCGCTGGATTCCCGCGGCCAACAATTGCGGATTGTCGGTGAAATCCTGAGTTACCGTGCTGGAGGAATTGAATCCCATCACGAACGCCCGATCGAAATTCGGGCGAATCGCCTGCTGCAGGAAACTGATGGCGGCTTCCTGTTCGAAATCAAAACGGGTGCGCACCGAGCCGCTGGTGTCGACCAGTAGTCCGAGCTGCAGGGGAAGGTCGGTCTCGCGGCGGAAGTTTACGATGGACTGCGGGGGCTTGTGATCGTCGAGCACCGAGAAATCGGTCTGGTTCAGGTTACGCACAAACTTGCCGTGCTTGTCGGTGGCAATGAAGAGGACGTTAACTTCATCCACCCGTTTCTTGATGGTCAGGATGGAGTCGTCGGTTCCGTCCGTGGGCGGAGACGACAAGTAAGAGTTGGCCGGCAAGGCGTAGCTCGCCTGCGCCGGCAGAGCGGGCGGCAAACCCAATGCCAGTCCCAAAACGAGAAAAAAATACCACCACGTGTACTTCATTCCACGTCCAGATCGGGGCTTCTGCCCGAAACCCCGATTACAGCCTGTGCCTTCTATTGTAGGTGCACGTGACAGGCCGTAAGCTACAACTTTTGCTGTCCTGACTTTAGGAGACCCCTGGCCGCAAGCCAAGTTACAAAAGGAGCACTCACGGGGACATGGAATAAGGCGTGCTGTGCCTATAGCTTACCGTGAGACTCCGCAGGCTAACTAGCGGGGCAACGTGGGCGCGTTAGAATAGACGCGCCAGCCCACAAAACGGAGATCAAATGAAAACTGTAATTGCGCTACTGGTGTCGTGTACCTTGCTGACCCCGGCTTTCGCCGCTGACAACGGCACCGAAGAAGACCGGGTCGAGCAGTCCGGGCATGTGCTCAAAGAGATTCTGAACATTCCGGATGACATTCCGCAGGATCTGCTGGACAAGGCGGAGTGTGTGGTAGTTCTGCCGTCGGTGAAGAAGGCCGCATTCGGGGTGGGAGCGAGCTACGGACGCGGGGTCATGATCTGCCGCAGCGGCGTGTCCTACACCGGACCGTGGGGACCTCCTGCGATGTATGCACTAGAAGGCGCCAGCATCGGATTCCAGCTGGGCGGACAGGCGACCGATTTCGTGCTGCTGGTGATGAATCCGGCAGGTGCACGATCGCTGCTCAGCAGCAAAGTGAAGTTGGGAGCGGATGCATCGGCGGCCGCAGGACCGAAGGGCCGTACCGCGGAAGGCGCAACCGACATCGTGATGACGGCGGAGATCCTGTCATACTCGCGCAACAAGGGCTTGTTTGCCGGCGTCTCCCTGGAAGGATCCACGTTGCGCTCCGATGGCAGCGCCAATGAGAAACTCTACGGGCAAAAGCTCAGCGCGAGAGATATTATCCGGCGGGGAAAGGTCAAGAATCCTGCTTGCGCGGCGGAGCTGGTGGAGGTCCTTGACAAGAAGAGCCCGAAGAATCGCTCCGATCCGAAGTCATTGCAGTAGGAGGCGCGGGTCGCCGGGATTCTTTCCCTCCTCTGGAGCTGCTTCATTTTCTACTCTTGACCCACGGCTTACCAGGCTGGGGAAAAATCCTGCCGGCGAAGAAGTCTTGACAGCCATGGCTTCTGCAGCCGGTTACGCCGTGGGCCTTATCCTGGCCGCTGCTTCGCTTCTCATGGTTGACGGCTGCGCGCCGAGTTAAGTCTTATGACGAAACCACTCATTCGGTGTCCCTGGGCGAGCAACGAGCTTTCCATTCGTTATCATGACGAAGAATGGGGCGTCCCCACGCACGACGACCGCGTTCTCTTCGAGTTTCTAATTCTCGAAGGGGCGCAGGCCGGGCTGAGTTGGGATACGATTCTCCGCAAACGGGAGAATTACCGTGCGGCTTTCGCCGGCTTTGATGCCACACGAATCGTCGCCTATGACCGGCGGAAGATGCAGGCTTTGCTGCGCGACCCTGGGATTGTTCGTAACCGTTTAAAGATCGCCTCGACGGCGCAGAACGCCCAGGCATTCCTCCGAGTGCAAAGCGAGTTCGGGTCGTTTGACGCTTACATCTGGCAGTTCGTGGGCGGGAAGCCGCTGGTCAACTCGTGGCGATTTTCCCGGCAGGTTCCGGCCAGTACGCCACACTCCGATGCCATGAGCAAGGACCTGAAAAAACGGGGGTTTACCTTCGTCGGAAGCACTATTTGCTACGCCTTTATGCAGGCGGTGGGCATGGTCAACGACCATCTGACCTGCTGTTACCGAAGGAATCCTAAATAGTGCAACTTGG
>Ga0335078_10005380_pt1 | contig 18926 bp, 13 predicted proteins | sample Lox_Sample_32_FD_206711 | JGI IMG/M metagenome (GOLD analysis project Ga0335078, IMG submission 206711) | Soil microbial communities from Loxahatchee National Wildlife Refuge, Florida, United States - Lox_Sample_3.2 | ecosystem: Environmental > Terrestrial > Soil > Wetlands | place: USA... | reverse complement strand
GGCAGTTCGAAGCTGCCGGGGGCAGCAACGTCCGCGGCTTCCTTCCCGCGGTGGGCCTTGCCACCGGATCCCCTGCCGCCAGGGGCCTGCCCGCCGGGGGCCTGCCCGCCGGGGGCCTGCCCGCCGGGGGCCTGCCCGCCGGATGAGTAGCCGGTCAGGGTGGCGAGCGCCGCCTTCCGCAGGGCCGGCATGTTCTCGCGGTGCGCGCAGACCACGGTCGGCACGCCCGAGGCGATGGCCGCGCGAATCAGGGCGGCGTTGACGGTATCGGTGTCGGCCTCTTCCGTTCGGGGCTCGCGGTGGATGGAGAGCGACGGCTCTTCCCGCACCGGGTCGCCGGTGAGCTGCGACAGCGGGCGCAGGGTTTCCGTGCAGCGGGCAGCGGGCGAGCTGAGCAGCAGGAAGCCGGGCGAGAAGCAGGCGAGCAGGTCGGCCAGGGCCTTGGCGGCGTGACGGCCCGAGTCGTCGAGCGGGCGGTCGGCGTCGGCGCGCTTCCAGCCGCCCTTGGGCACCGCCTTGGCGTGGCGCAGCAGGATCAGCGGTACGGTCTGCGGCGGCCGCGCCGCGAAGTCGGCGAGCACCCCGTGGTCGTGGGGGTAGCTGACCTTCTGCACCGCGCGGTCAGCGGGCAGCCAGGCCACCTCGTCGACCTCGGCGTTCGGGATCGCGCGGTAGTCGACGGACAGGACGCGCGCCGCCCAGTAGTGCACGCGCTTGGGGCGTCCGCCGACGTTGTAGCGGACGGAGGCCAGGCGGCGGCCGAGCGCGAGGCGGGCACCGCTCTCCTCGAGCACCTCGCGGACCGCGGTAACCGGCAGCGGCTCGCCAGGCTCGATCTTGCCCTTGGGCAGCGACCAGTCGTCGTACTTCCTGCGGTGCACAAGCAGCACCTGCAGGCTGCCGTCGGGTCCAGGCCGCCAGGCGACCCCGCCGGCCGCCCTGATCAGCCTGGACCCAGGCTTGCTGCTAGGCATCTGCGAGGCGTCCTCGGCTCTTGTCGATGGTCAGGCTCTCCTGTACGTCGCGTAGCGGGGCGCCGGCGTCGTCGCGCGCGTGCCTGGTCCAGGTGCCATCGGCGCCGAGCCACCAGGATGACGTGCCATCATCCATGCCGAGAGCCATCACCTGGCGAAGCCTGCCGCAGTGCACGGGATCAACCACCATGACCAGGCTTTCCACCCGCCTGTCCAGGTTCCGGTGCATCATGTCCGCGCTACCGAGCCAGACCTCGTTGCCGGCGTCGGGGTCCTCGCCTGGCCGGGGGTCAGGGTCGGGGACGCCGGTGCCGAAGGCGTAGATCCTCGAGTGCTCGAGGAACCTGCCCAGGACGCTGTGCACCCTGATGTTATCGGACAAGCCGGGCACGCCAGGCTTAAGCGCGCACATTCCCCTGACCCAGAGATCGACAGGCACGCCGGCCTGGCTCGCCAGGTAGAGGGCGTCGATCACCACCTCGTCGACGATCGAGTTGCACTTGAACGCGATCCTGGCGGGCCTGCCCGCCAGGGCACGCTCCGCCTGCCGCTCGATTCGGCCCACGATGCCCGCCCTGAGCAACTCCGGTGCGACGAGCAGCTTGCGGTAGCCGCTCTTCCTGCTGTACCCGGTGAGGTGGTTGAACAGGTCGGTGACGTCCTCGCCCACGGTCTTGTCCGCGGTGAGCAGGCCGAAGTCCTCGTAGTAGCGCGCGGTCGTGGAGTGATAGTTGCCGGTGCCGATGTGGCAGTACCTGCGCAGGGTGCCGTCCGGCTGCTGGCGGACGATGAGCATCAGCTTGGCGTGCGTCTTCATCCCGACGAAGCCGTAGACGACGTGGCAGCCCGCCTCCTCCAGCTTGCGCGCCCAGGTAATGTTCGCCCGCTCGTCGAACCGCGCCTTGAGTTCCACCACCACCACGACCTGCTTGCCCGCCTCGGCCGCGTCGATGAGGGCGTCCACGATCGGGCTCTCCCCGCTGGTCCGGTACACCGTCTGCTTGATGGCGAGCACCCGGGGGTCGGCGGCGGCCTCCTCGACCAGCCGCTGCACGGTCGTGGTGAACGAGTCGTAGGGGTGGTGCACCAGGATGTCGCGCTCGTCGAGGGCGGTGAAAATGGAGGTATCCGTCGGCACGGCCTTGGCGTTCGGCACGAACTGCGGGTACCGCTGCTCGGGAAGCGGCAGGTCGGCGATGACGGTGAGGCCGGTAAGGTCGAGCGGCCCGGGCAGCCGGTAGACCGCGTCCTCGTCCACGGACAGCTCGCGGGCCAGCCGCCACAGCACGTCGTCGGACATGTCCTGCTCGACCTCGAGCCGGACGGCCGGCTCGAACCTGCGCTTGAGCAGCTCCCGCTCCATCGCCTGGAGCAGGTTCTCCGTGACGTCCTCGTCCACCTCGAGCTCGCGCACCCGGGTGACACGGAAGACGTAGCGCTCGATGATGTCCATCCCGCCGAACAACTGGTCCAGGTGCGCGGCGATCACGTCCTCGATCGGGACGTAGCGGAACTGGTTGACGTTAAGGAAGCGGGGCAGCGAGGGCGGCACCTTCACCCGGGCGAACATCGTCGCGCCGGTGACGGGATCGGCGAGGGTGACCGCCAGGTTGAGCGACAGCCCTGAGATGAAAGGGAACGGGTGCGCCGGGTCCACCACGAGCGGCGTGAGCACCGGGTAAATCCGGTTCCTGAACAGCTCGGCGAGCTCGTTGCGCTCGCTCCCTGTCAGCTCCTTCCAGCGCAGGATCTCGATGTCGTGCCTGGCGAGCTCGGGCTTGACCAGGTCGGCGAACACGTCCGCGTGCCTGCCGGAGAGCACGCCCGCCTTGGTGAGCGTGCTGTGCAGCAGCTCGACAGGCGTGTGGCCGGACGGGATGTTCACCGGGAAGCCCGCGGCCATCCGGCGCATCAGCCCGGCGACCCGGACCATGAAGAACTCGTCCAGGTTGGAGGCGAAGATGGCGAGGAAGCGCACCCGTTCAAGCAGCGGGGCCTGATCGTCTTCTGCGAGCTCGAGGACGCGCTGGTTGAACTGGATCCAGCTTTGCTCCCTGTCCAGGTAACGGTCGGCGGGCAGCCAGGGACGGGCCGTGCCGCTCCCCTCTTCCGTGCCGCTCCCCACCGTGCCGCTGAGGCCGGGCTCTTCGCTGGCCGCTGTCCATACCGGACCCGAGGAGCCGCCCGGCACGACGCCTGTCTCGCTGACGCTCATGCTCACCATTTTCCCGTGCGCGAGTCGGTCAAAAGAGGCACCCCCACTACACCGGCCACGCCGGGCGCGAGTCAACTACCTGGGGCGGTCAGGATGCCGCCGCCGACGCCCTTCCCGTGCCGCTGCCCGGCTGGATCGCGCGAACGTGCAGGTAGTCCTCGCCCACGGGCACACGGGCGGCGCAGGCCGTCAGCGAGCGCTTGACGTAGCGTGCCGCGAGCTGGCCGGGCGGGACGACGCGCAGCCCGGACACCAGGACCGGACGGCACCGGACGGACAGCGAGGCGTCAAGCGACGCGTGCGCGGTCTGCCCGGGGCCGAGCAGGACGCGCAGCGCCGTGACGGACGTGTCCCTGACGGCGGCGTCGCCGACCTCGGTGCCGTCGCCACGGTAGGCGGCTACCTCCGGGTACCCGGTCAGCGTGCACGGCACGCCTGAGACGTTGGTGAAGTCGAGCGGGTAGCTGGTCATCACCGTGGTCACCCGGGAGCCCGTGCCCAGCGAGATGCGCAGCCCCGACAGGGCGCAGCCTGGTGCCGCGGCCGGCGACCTGGTCGCCGCCGCGCGCGGCGCGTTCTGCCCCTTCGCCGACGCCAGCGCGGCGTGCACCGGTGCGCCGCGGTTGAGTGTGACGGCCAGGGCCGCGGTGGCGCCGAACGCCACGGCAGCGGCGATACGCAAGCCCAGGCTGGCACCCGCCCGCATCGCTGTCCCCCCTCACCGGTATCAGCGCGTACGCGTCTCCATCTAAACCCGCACGTCCCGGTTTGCCTAGGGGGCCAAGGTCCCGTATCACCCAGTGATCAGGGAAACCTCGTCCCGCGACTGCCTCGCCGACGAGGAGAGCCGCGGAGTAACCCGCCCGCGGACAGGCGCGCCAGCTGGGCCAGGTGGATCACCTGGAGCAGCGCGTCGCACCAGCGGTCGTCCGCGGGCCTGGAATCGAACCGGCCCAGGCACTCGTTGGCCGCGTCGAGCACCGCGCTGAAGATGGCGTTGTCAACGGCGAACTGGTCATCGTCGTCCGCCGCGGTACCGCCCGCGGCCGAGTCGCTTGTCAGCGTTGCCCGGTGACGTTCCAGTATGTCCGAGGCCCTGCGCGCCATCGCGAGCCCCAGGGTCTCGGCGAGCAGCAGCTGCTGCGTGCCGGTAGCGCCGCCATGCATTCAAGTCCCCTTCGCCGCAATCGCCGGCGGCCAGCGTTCGGCCGCCGTGGTGCGGAGCCCATCCACTGACTCCGCGCCGTAACACCATCATGCCGAGGGGTAATGACATTCTTACGGACAGTGACGCTCGATGGCAAGATCGTAATCACCAGGCCCGGGTCGCCGGCCGGCCTGTCCAGGCCGCGGCCCCGGGTGCCGGATCAGCACATACCCGTCATGCCCGGTACACGCGGCCCGCGGCGGCCCACAGCGCGTCGCCGTGCGGCAGCTTCACCCGGTCACCGCGGCCGAGTGAGGCCGCGAGCTCCTCTTCCGCGGCGGATATGCGCAGCCAGTCGGCGTAGGAGACGGGTACCACGCCGCGGGCCTCGAGCACCGCGGCGAGCGCGAGCACGTCGGGGTCCTCGGGTATCGCGGTGTCCTCGTCAGGGCGGCGCAGCAGGCCGGGCCTGGGCAGCGTGCCCTCCTCCACGTCCGGGCCGCCGGCCAGGTCCGCGAGCAGCGCCTTGACGGTCTCCGCCGCGTCGGCCTTGTTGGTACCGATCACGCCGGTCGGGCCGCGCTTGAGCCAGCCGGCCACGTACTCACCGGGGAGGTGATCGCCCGTCTCGGACAGCACCCGGCCGCGGCTGTTCGGCACGGTGCAGCTGCGCGAGTCGAACGGGACGCCGGCCAGCGGGACGGACTGGTAGCCGACGCTGCGCAGCACCAGCTGCGCCTCGATCGTCTCGAATTCCCCCGTCCCCTCGAGCTGGCCGCTTTCCGAGAGGCGGGTACGCTCCAGGCGCAGGCCCGCCACCGTTCCCGATGCCGACGCTTCGATCTCCACCGGGCGCAGCCAGAAGCGCAGCCGCAGCTGGCGGCCCGCGGCGTCCGGCGGGCCGGCCGGCGGCTCGGCCCAGCCCGCCATGGCGACCAGGTTGCCGCGCACCCGGCGGTCGGACGCGGCGAGCTCGGCGGACTCGCCGGAGGCGTCGAAGCCGCCCGCCAGGTCGAGCTCGGCGGGGTCGGCGCTGACCTGCACGCCGGGCAGCTCGCCGAGCTCGCGCAGCTCCTTGGTGGTGAACTTGGCCTGCGCCGGGCCGCGGCGGCCGATCACGTGCACCTCGCGGACCTTGGACGCGCGCAGCACGGCCATCACCGGCTCGGGGATGTCCGTTTCCTCGAGCTCATCGGGCGACCTGGCCAGGATGCGGGCCACGTCGACGGCGACGTTGCCGACCCCGATGACCGCGACGGACTCCGCGTCAAGCGTGAACGCGGCGAGCTCGATGTCGGGGTGGCCGCAGTACCAGTTCACGAAGTCGGTCGCCGCCCGGCTGCCCGGCAGGTCCTCGCCGTGGATGCCGAGCCGCCGATCCCGCATCGCGCCGGTCGCGTACACCACGGCGTCGTAACCGCCGAGCAGGTCTTCCCTGGTGACGTCCGTGCCGAAGTGCACGCCGCCGACGAACGCGACGCCGGGAGACTCAAGGACGCGGCGCAGGTAGTTCGCGACCGACTTGATCGACTTGTGGTCCGGTGCCACACCGTAGCGGACAAGCCCGTACGGCGTGGGGAGCCGGTCAAGCACGTCAACGCGCACCGCGACTGGTGACGGCAACAGCGCGGCCTGCTTGACAAGCGCCTCGGCGGTGTACAGGCCGGCCGGGCCCGATCCGACCACGGCGACCCTGAGCACACCGGGCACACCGGGCACACTGGGCCGGGAGCGGCCCGGCCCCTCGGAAGACGACTGCATACGGGTAAAACTACTCGGGCTGGCGCTCTGGCGTCGATGACTGCCCGGCCGGCGCGCCCTGCTGTGCCTCCGGGGTGCGGCGGGCGACGGCCTCGGTGAGCTGCCGCGCCAGGTGCTGCGGCGTCAGCCCGGCCGCCTCGAGGATCTCCTCACGCGCGGCGTGATCGAGGAACTGCTGCTCCAGGCCGAACGTCTTGACCGGCACGTCCAGGTCGTGGTCGCGCAGCAGCCGGGCCACCGCGTCACCGAACCCGCCGGCCCGCCCGTTGTCCTCGACCACCGCGACCAGCCGGTGCTGCCGCGCCGCGCCGACGACGGCCACGTCAACCGGCTTGACCCAGCGCGGGTCGACGACGGTCACCCCGATGCCGTGGTCGCCGAGCCGACTTGCGACCTCCACGCAGGTGACCGCCATCGGGCCGGCCCCGAGCAGCAGCACGTCCCTGCCGGTGCCCGCGGCGGGCACGGCAAGTATGTCCATCTGGCCGAGCGCGCCGACCGCTTCTGCCTCGGCGCCGACGCTCCCCTTTGGCCAGCGGACGACGGTGGGGCCGTCGCTGACCGCCACGGCCTCGTTGAGCAGCTCGGCGATGCGGCTGCCGTCGCGCGGCGCCGCCATCCGCAGGCCGGGTACCACCTGGAGGATCGAGCCGTCCCACATCCCGTTGTGGCTCGCGCCGTCCGGGCCGGTCACCCCGGCGCGGTCCAGGGTGACGGTGACCGGCAGCTTGTGCAGCGCCACGTCCATCAGCAGCTGGTCGAAGGCACGGTTGAGGAACGTCGCGTAGATGGACACCACCGGGTGCAGGCCGGCCATCGCCAGGCCCGCCGCCATGGTCATCGCGTGCTGCTCGGCGATGCCCACGTCGTAGACCCGGTCCGGGTAGGCGGCCTTGAACGGTGCGAGGCCGACCGGGTGCAGCATGGCGGCGGTGATGGCCACCACGTCGGGGCGGCGGGCGCCGATGGCGACCATCTCGTCGCTGTACACGTCGCTCCACGAGCGCTTGGCCGGCTTGGGCGTGACGCCGGCGTCCGGGGCGGTGACCGGCTTGCCGCCGGTGCCTGGCACCTGGTGGAGGCAGTCCTCCTCGTTCTGCTCGGCGAGGGGGTAACCGAAGCCCTTGCGTGTGATCGCGTGCACGAGGACCGGGCCGCCGTACTCGCAGGCCTGGCGCAGCGCGTGCTCGGTCATCGCCTCGTCGTGGCCGTCGATCGGGCCGATGTACTTGATGCCCAGGTCCTCGAAGAGCACCTGCGGCTGCAGGAAGTCCTTGAGCCCCTTCTTCGCGCCGTGCAGCGCGCCGAACAGCGGGCTGCCCACGATCGGCGCGCTGGTGACCGTGGTCTTGATCAGCTCGAGCACGTGCTCGTAGCGCTGGCTGACCCGGATCGAGGACAGGTGGGAGGCGAGGCCGCCGATCGTCGGCTGGTACGAGCGGCCGTTGTCGTTCACCACGATGACCAGCCGGGAGTCGCGCGCGACGGCGATGTTGTTCAGCGCCTCCCAGGCCATGCCGCCGGTCAGCGCGCCGTCGCCGATCACCGCCACCACGGTGCGGTCGTGCTCGCCGCGCAGCTTGTACGCCTTGGCCATGCCGTCGGCGTAGGAGAGGCTGGTGGAGGCGTGGGAGTTCTCCACCAGGTCGTGCGCGGACTCGCGCCGGGACGGGTAACCAGACAGGCCGCCGCTCTGCCGCAGCGTCTGGAACTGGCCGTGCCGGCCGGTGAGCAGCTTGTGCACGTAGGACTGGTGCCCGGTGTCGAAGACGATCTTGTCCTTGGGCGAGTCGAACACCCGGTGCAGCGCGATGGTCAGCTCCACCACCCCGAGGTTCGGCCCCAGGTGCCCGCTCGTCCTGGTCACCGTCTCCACCAGGACGTCGCGGATCTCCGCTGCCAGCAGCCCGAGCTGCTCCTGCGTGAGGTCCTTGAGGTCCTGCGGGCCGTTGATGCGCTCAAGCAAGGTCACGGCTGCTCCTCATGCGGCATTCGGCGACGGATTAACAGATACTAGTGGCGATCTTCCCCGCCAGTCTCGCCTGAGGTGTGAGTTAACCGACACGCGCGTCGGCTAAGGCACGAGGATGAGCTTGCCAGTGGTGCGGCGGCCGGCCAGGTCCTCGTGCGCGCGGTGGGCGCCGGCCAGCGGGTACTCCGCGCCGACGCGGACGTTCAGCTCGCGCTTGCCGATCCAACGGAAGAGGTCGCCGGAGCGCCACAGCAGCTCGGTCCGGCCGGCCACGTAGTGGGCGAGGGTGGGGCGGGTGAGGAACAGGGACCCGCCGCTGTTGAGCCGCTGCGGGTTGAACGGCGGTACCTGGCCGCTCGACCCGCCGAACAGGACCATCATGCCGCGCGGTCGCAGTACCGACAGGCTCGCGTCGAAGGTGTCCTTGCCCACGCCGTCGAAAACGACGTCCGCGCCCCGGCCGCCGGTCGCCTCGCGGACCACGCCGGTGAAGTCCTGGTAGGTGGTCACGAAGTCGGCGCCGGCCTGCCTGGCGAGCACGGCCTTCTCGGCGGACGACGTGGTGGCGACCACCGTGCCGCCCAGCCCCTTGATCATCTGGGTAAGCAGCAGGCCGACGCCGCCGGCCGACGCGTGCACCACCGCCACGGTGCCCCCGGTGACCGCGAAGGTACTGTGGCACAGGTAGTGCGCGGTGAGGCCCTGCAGCATGACGGCCGCCGCTACCTTGAGGTCGACGCCCGCGGGAACAGGAACGGCATCCTTCGCCGCCACGGCGACCTGCTCGGCGTAGCTGCCGGGCCCCTCGGCCCATGCGACGTGGTCGCCGACGGAGAACCCGGTGACGCCGTCCCCCACCGCGCGGATCGTGCCCGCGCCCTCGCTGCCAGGCACGTAGGGCAGCGGCTGCGGGTAGACGCCGGAGCGCCGGTAGATGTCGATGAAGTTCACCCCGGCCGCGGCGACCTGGACGAGGACCTGGCCAGGCCCTGGTACCGGGTCGGAATGCTCCGCGAGTACCATCGCCTCCGGCCCGCCGAGCTCGCGCACCACTATCGCCCGCACAAGATCACGTCCCTTCCCTTCATCCGTCTCCGCTTAGAACTAACTACCACGCCGGGCCGCGGTATCCGGCCGCGGATCAGGCGGAGCCCGCATCCGTTCGGTATTCAAGTGATCGTCATCAGGAACGGAGGCGGCTGACACCGCACCGCCCGCTTCGTCCGGGCTCGGTCGCACCGCCCGGGCCCGCGGCGGGCGGTCAGCGGGCATTCGCATTCGAGATGGCATGTATCGCGGGGCACGGGGAGTGTTAACTTCCCGGTCATGGCAGAGCTCCCGGGTGAGACAGGAACCGGCAGGCGGGTGGCCGTGGTCACCGGCGGCGCGGGCGCGATCGGCGGCGCGATACTTGCGGCGCTGTCCGCCGCCGGGCACACCGTCGTCAGCCTCGACAAGGCCGCAGAACCGCCGGTCGACCTGGCGCGCGCGGATCAGGTCCGCGATGCAGCGGCCGACGTGCTGCGCGGGCACGGGCGCTGCGACGTCCTGGTGCACGCGGCGGCCGCGTTCGACCGGGCCGACCTGGCCGCACTTGACCTGGCTAGCTGGCGGCGGGTGCAGGCGGTCAACGTGGAGGCGGCGCTGCTGCTCGCCCAGGCGTTCTGCCGCTCGCCGCGTTCGAGCAGGTCAGGTCGCGGCAGGCGCTGCCACGCACGCTGCTACCCGGCGACGTCGCGGCCACGGTGGCCTTCCTCGCCTCGGACGCCGCGGCCGCGCTCACCGGCCAGACCCTGTGCGTCGACGGCGGGTTCGTGCTGCGATGACAACGGGAACACGGCGCGTGGCGATCGTCACCGGCGGCAGCGGCGGCCTGTCCGCCGGGCGCGCGGTGTACTGACCCGCGGTCCCGTGCCGCCCGGGCTCAGCCGTGCCGCCCGGCGGCGGCGGTGAGGCCGAAGAGTGCTGCGGCGTTGCCGCTCAGGATCGCGGTGAGGTCCGCGGCAGGCAGGCCGGCGGCGGCGGCCCGCTCGACCGGGTCGGTGACGCCCATGTCGAAGGGGTAGTCGGTGCCGAGCACTACCTTGTCCGCGCCGGCTGCCTCGATCAGGTGGCGCAGCGCCTGCGGGGTGTAGACGAGCGCGTCGTACCAGATACGGCGCAGGTAACAGCTTGGCGGCTCGGCGCAGCCGCGGGCGTCGGGCCGGTGCGCCCAGGCGTGGTCGGAGCGGCCGGCGTAGGTGGGCAGGAAGCCGCCGCCGTGCGCGGCGAGCAGCTTCAGGCCAGGGTGCCTGTCAAGCGTGCCGCGGAAGATCAGGTGGGACAGGGCGAGCGCGGTCTCCGCCGGCTGGCCGAAGGTGTTGCCGAGGAACTGGGCGCCGAGCCTGGCGCCCAGGCTGCAACCCCAGGGGTGGACGAAGACCACCGCGCCGAGGGCGGCGGCGGCCTCCCACACCGGGTCGAACGAGCGGTCGGCGAGCTCACGACCATCGACGTTGGTCGACACGCTGACGCCCCTGAGGCCAAGCTCGGACACGGCGCGTTCCAGTTCCCTGACGGCGAGCGCGGGGTGCTGCAGCGGGAGCGTGCCGAGGCCGTACAGCCGGCCCGCGCCCGCGGCGCAGTGCGCGGCGACCGCCTCGTTGATCACGGTGGTCAGCCTGGCGGCGAGCGCGGGCTCGGCCCAGTAGCGGTGCACCGGCATCGGGCCGACGACCTGAACGTCCACGCCGATGGCGTCCAGGTCCGCGATGCGCCGCTCGACCGAGGTGAGCTGCGGCCACACCTGCCTGACCTGCGCCCGGTTGGCGGTGACCGATGCCTGGCTGAACGCGGCGAGCTCCGCCGCCGCGTCGGCGGCCTCGCGCGGGTGGCCTTCGGCCAGGGCGTTCGCCCCGGCGACCAGCAGGTGCCCGTGCGCGTCGATCACCGGCCTGGCGGACGGCAGCGGCAGCGGGGTCACCGGGCGGCACCTCAGGCCTGGGCGATCATGCCGGCCGACAGGTCGATGTCGGCACCGCACAGGCCGGGCATGCGGAGCATGGCGAGCACCGCGCGATGTTGATCACGTCGCCGCTGCCACGCAGGTACATGGCGGGCAGGAACGTAGGCACATCAGGTAGACCGACCGCACGTTCGCGGAAAACACCTCGTCCCATTCGGCAGGCGCGATGTCCGTCACCGGCTTCACCGGGCCGCCGATGCCCGCGTTGTTCACAAGCAGGCCGATGTCCTCGCCGATCAGCCCGTCGCGCAGCGCATCGACCGACTCCGGCGCGGAAACGTCGCAGGTGGCGACCAGCGACCGGTCCGGGCCTCCGGGCAGCAGGACCGCGGTCTCCCGCAGCGTCCGCTCGGTGCGGCCGACCAGGATCACCCGGGCGGGTGCCTCGGATCTTCGCCCCGCGGATGTCGCCGGACCGCGCGTGGCCCTCGAACAGCTCCACCCGGGACGCCCTGCCGCACACGTCGCCGAGCAGCGCGCTGGAGGCCGGGTCGCGCACCTCCTGGTAGGTGACCGTCTTGAGGTACTTGCCGACCCACAGGCCGCCGGTGTAGCGGGCCGCGCCGCGGGTGGGCAGCACGTGGTTGGTGCTGTTCGAGGGCCACGCGAAGTCCCTTGTCGGCATGCCTGGCAGGATCGCCGCGACGTACGACAGGACCTTCTCCCCCAGGGAACGTGAGGTGGTGACCAGGATCGCCGGGGAGTCAGGGCCGTGCTCGGCCTGCGACAGCAGGTCCACCTCGATCGCCTGGTCGGGCAGCCCGGCGACGATGTCGTCGACCTGCGCCGCGGTCAGCAGGAACGCCCCAGGCGACCAGTTGTCGAACTTGGCGGAGTACTCACGGACCGCCTGGTCGCCGCGCTCGCGGATGTCCGCGATCACGCCCGCCACCGTCTCCCTGACGTCGGCCAGGTCCTTCGCGACCCGGGCCGCGGGCACGGCCTCCTTGAGGTACGTCTTGCTCATCGCGGGTTCCCTCCCGGTTATCTCCGTTGGCCGGCCCAGTGGTTAGCGGCCCAGTGGTTAGCGGCTCAGCGGCCGGGCGGGGCGTTCAGCTTGCCGGGATCGGCGCAGTCGTAGCCGCAGAACAGCCCGCCGGGGTCGCGGTCCGCGCGGATCTCGCCAAGGCGGCGCCACGCCGCATCGCTCATGAACTGGTCATGCCGCACGGTGAAGTCGCTGTCGCCCAGGTAGCAGCCGACCGAGAACGGCGCGAGTCGGTTCATCGTGGCGGACACCCAGGAGCGGCACGCGCCGTCCTGTTCCGGCGTCTCGCCGACGACGTAGGTGGCGAAGTAGATGTCACTCTGCACGGACAGCGCCATGTCAGGCACCCAAGCCGAAGAAACCGGCCGGGCGGGCAGGTGCGCGAGGTCGAACCAGAGCGAGAACGACTTCGCCGTCGGCAGGCCGGTGAACGCGGGTGTCATGGCGGGGATCAGCGCGTCGGCCGGCCCGGCCAGGTAGGCGTTGTCGACCGTGTACCGGTGCCCCTCCGGGTTGGCCCGCAGCTGCTCGGCGCGCAGCTCGCCGATGGTGGCCGGCTGCGCGATCTTCGCCGCGATCGCCCGGTGCGCCACGGGGCAGCCGTCAAGCGCGCGCAGCGACGCGGGGCCGCCGTCGAAGCTGACACCGTCCACCACGAGCGCCGGGCCGGCGTGGCCGAGGTCCTGCGCCTGTCCCGGTTGACCCTGCGGCGGGGTGATGCCGACCGCGACCAGCTCGACCGACGCCGGCACGTCGTGCCGCGCGGCGTGCAGCCAGTGCAGCACCTCGCCCGCCACCGACGGCGGGTACACGTAGGTGGTCTGGGTGAGCTCCCTGTACCGTTCCCTGGTCCGCAGCAGGAACGCGGTGACCACACCGAAGAACCCGGGTCCCGATCCGCGGGCCGCCCAGAACAGGTCGGCGTTCTCCCGCTCCGAGCACCACGCGACGTCGCCCGAGGCGGTCACCACCTGGATCGCCTCGACCGACTCCGCCGCCCAGCCCCAGCCGCGGCAGTTCCAGCCCATCCCGCCCTGCAGCAGGAAGCCGCCGACCCCGACGGTCGGGCAGTGCCCGCCGGCGAAGAACCGGCCCCTGGCGGCGAGGAACGGGTCGAGGTCGAGGCCGCCGCGCACCGCGGGGCCCACGGTGACCGTCCCCGTGGCCTCGTCGTAGTCCATGCCGGTGAACGCGGCCAGGTCGATGAGCAGCGTGTCCTCGCGCAGCGACCAGGCCGCCCAGCTGTGACCGCCGGACCGGACCGCGACCCGCAGCCCCTCGGCGGCCGCGAGCCGCACCCCGGCCGCCACGTCCGCGACATCCGCGGCGCGCAGCACCGCGGCGGGCCGGAGCGCCGCCCGCCGCTCGTTGAATATCCGGCTGACCGCCGCGTCGCCGAACCCGGCGTCGGCTCCGCGCAGCAGCTGCCCGGTGAACGCGTGCGCCATCAGCCGGCCTGTACCGCGGCCGGCGCGACCAGCTCGATGAGGTTGCCGTCCGGGTCGGTGACATAGGCCATCCGCATGCCGGGCTCCGGGGCTTCGCGCGGGCCCCAGACCGCGCCCGCCCCGTGCTCGAGGAGCCTGGCGTAGGCGGCCTCCAGGTCGGCGACGCGGAAGCAGACGTGATTGAAGCCCTGCACGGCGTTGGCGGACGGCGGGTCGGGCTTCGGCACCCCGGGCACCGAGCCGGCCAGTTCGATCAGCTCCACGCCGGCGTCGTCGTCGCCGAGCGCGAAACCCCCGCGCAGTGCCAGGGGCGCCACCTCGAACCGGTAACCGGGCCGCAGGCCGAGCGCCGCGCAGTACCAGTCAAGCGCGCGGTCCAGGTTGGGGACGCTGATCCCGGCGTGATGCATTCTCATCGTGAGGTCCTCAGTGCTCGGCGACACAGTGGTTGCGCTGGGCGCCAGGTCGCCGGGCGAAGGTCCGGTCCGGTCGGCAGGAACGTGAGCGCGCCGGACAGGCCGGCGGAAGACGCCGAGCGCGTACGGGGCGGTAAGTCATGCCGCAGACACTAGGAGCGCGGCGCTTAATGCGGAAATACTTGTTCGCTATGCCTGGCATCAGCATGGTTATACCTACGTTGACCTGCGCAGACGCGGCTAGCTTCGTTTTCCGTGCCCGGCCGTGCGCATAGCAGATAGCGGGCGCCGCTGGCGGCGTGCTCTGCTTGAGGCAGACGGCTGTTGCTACGGACGCGCTGCCGTCGCGGTACCACCATCCCACCCGCGAAAGTGAGCAGCGCGGTGCCCCTCCCGCAGCACCGGACGTCGTCCGGCGTCGGACCCACATCCGGCGTCGGACATCCGGTCAGCGCGGCGCCGCCGGCCTGCGCAGGCCCGCCCGGGCGAGCGGCGGCGCCATTGCCGTGACCGGGCCAAGGGAGCCGGAGGAATCGCTGATCGCCATGGCCGGGATCCTGGTGACCGAGCAGAGCATGGAAAGCACGCTGCGCCAGGTACTTGAGCTGGCGTGCGCGGCACTGCCCGGCGGTGACGAGGGCGGGATCACGCTGCTGACGGCCGCGGGACCGGGCACCGCCATCGCCACGAGCGACGTCGCGCTGCGGGTCGACCGCTCGCAGTACGAGGCCGCGAGCGGCGGGCCCTGCCTCGACGCCTACCGGCGGCAGCAGGTGCTGCGGATCGACTCCACCGCGAGCGACCGGCGCTGGCCGGAGTTCGCCGGCGCCGCCGCCGCCGAGGGGCTGCGCTCCACCCTGTCGGTGCCGCTTGTCGTCGGCGGCGACGGGCTCGGCGCGCTGAACATCTACTGTCACCGTGAGTACGGGTTCCCCGCCGCCGACGAGCGGCTGGCGGTCTCGCTCGGCTCCTGCGCCTCGGTGGCCGTGGCCAACGCGCGCGGCTACTGGCGCGCGGCCCGGCTGGCCGACCAGCTCGAGCAGGCCCTGACCAGCCGGGGCGCGGTCGAACAGGCGACCGGCATCCTCATCGCGCAGCGCCGCTGCTCCGCCGAGCACGCGCGCCACCTGCTCGCGGCGGCGGCACAGCGGAACAGGCTCACGGTCACCGAGGTGGCCAGCGACCTGGTGCGGCGGACCAGCGGCCGGGAACCGCCGGGCAGCTGAGTTCGCTTTCCGTACACCGCTGGCGGTGCGCTACGGCAATGGGGCGGGCTAGAGCTCGTCAGGCCCTTCGCCGGGGAGGATCCAGGTGACCTGCGCGGCGTGGCCGGGGTCGTAGACCTGCTGGGTGCCTGAGGTGCTCGCGGCGCCGCGGAAGTGGCGCCAGCGCAGGCCGCGGTCGGGGAAGATGGCGATCGGGCCGCCGCACCGGCGGCACACGGGGACGGGCTCTTCCTCGCCCGTGTCCTCGTCGGCCGTGTCCTGGTCGCCGGCCGTGGTGACGGCGGCGAGCGCGATCTCGAACGCCTCCGGGCCGGTCATGCTCAAATAGGCGAGCGCTTTCTCGATCTGCGCGGGGGTCGCCCTCGCGAGCCGGGACTGACTGGACGGCGTCGGCGACCGCGGTGCGCAGTGCCTGGTACAGGGCCAGGAGCGCCCACATCTCCTGCTCGGCGACGGCCGGGTCGCCCGAGCGCAGGATCAGCAGTGCCTCCGCCGGGTGCTCGCGGCCGTCCAGGAGCATGGTGGCCAGCCGGCAGACGTCACCGTAGGTGGTGCCGTCGTGGCAGGTCACGGTCACCCGGGCGGTGATGACCCGGACCGTGACGCCGCCGACGACCGACAGGAACGACCCGTCGGGAAAGCGCCGCAGGACGGGCGGGCGGCGGCTCGCGCTAAGCCGGGACCAGGAACTGCGCCTTCGTCGCGCGGACCTCGGCGAGGAAGTCCCCGGAGCCGAAGCCGCGGTCGGCGAGCAGCATCGTGGCGTCCGGCAGGTGCAGCAGCTGCCGAAGACCGCGCCGATCAGCACCCTGGTGCCGGTCTCGACCGGGGCCATCAGCATCAGGGAGGGATAGTCGGTCTCCCCGTTCTTCGCTTTCTGCTTGCCGAGCCACCTGCGGTTCGCGGCGGTGTCGGGGACCCGGACGGACTTGCAGCCGTCGAAGGACACCGTCCGGTAATCGCCGTGCATGATCCCCGGAGTGCCCGGCCCCAAAGGCCCGGCCAGGACCTCGAACAGCCGCTTCACCGGCCTGGCCCCGACCCGGGACGGCAGCCGCCGGACCGCTTCTCCGTCCCGCGCATGGCAGACTGAACGCGCTGTGCACCAGCCTCCTGGCGTCAGCGAGTAGCCGCGCCCGCTGGACCGCGACCCCGCCGCCCGCCTCGCGCAGCAGTTCCTCAATCAGGAAGGCATCGCCGTCGTCGTCCTCGACCAGCAGGATCCGTTCCTGCTGCGTACCAGCCGCCATCAGCACCTGCCAAAGACGGGGAACCGCGGCGGACCGGCTTGACCGCCCGGTGGAGCCACCATAGTCGCACGGGAACCGCGTGCTGTTCGGACGGGCACGAGCCGGAGACGACAGCGGCGCCTTACGTTTCCGGCTTGTAAATTCACTGTTACGTTCGGCGACGCTGCCGCGAAAGCTCTTCCAGGCCAATCTAGGTAAGGCTAGCCTTACCTTAGTTTGACGATCACTTAGGTTTGCCTAACCTAATACGATCGCCGACGCTTCGCCTGCCGGCTTGCCATCTGGTCGACGGCAGGCCGGCCGAGGAGGGTTGCCATGACACTCCGCAGAGCTGACCCAAACCCCGCCCGCTGGACGGGCGCCATTACCGCCGTGCTGTTCATCGGGCCTGCCGCGCTTGCCCTGGCGCTGGCCCGCCACTACCAGCTGGGCGTCGCGGGCACTCTCATCACCGTGCTGCTGAGCGGGGGCGGGCTCGGCGCGCTCTACCTGGGCTGGAGGAGCTACCGTGACGCCCAGCGCGAGGCCGCGAAGGCGAGCCTGCCGGACATCGCGGACGAGCTGGCCAAGGCTATGGGCACGGAAATGGCCGCGCTTGCCGCCGCCCTGAGGCTCAACGACCCGTGTCCGCTGCCGGTCTCCTGGGTGGCCGCGGACCCGTCGCTGACCGATCCCTGGGTCACGCTGCGGAGCCTGGTGGCCGACGGTGCCGGATGGCGCCGTCACGCCCCCCGGACCTTCTGGGCCTACGCACCGCGGACCTTCTGGATCGGCGGTACCGACCGGCTGGCGGGAAGCGGCCGTGACCTGGTGAAGCGGCTGGACCAGGTGCCGACAGGCCGGCTCGTGGTGCTGGGGGAATCCGGCGCTGGCAAGACCGGCCTGATGGTCAAGCTGGTTCTTGACCTGCTCGGCCAGCGGCGGCCCGGCGGCCCCGTCCCCGTGCTGACCTCGGTCGCCGACTGGAATCCGCGCACTGACGACCTGCTCCAGTGGTTCAAGAACAAAATGACGCGCGATTATCCGGGCCTGTGCGCGCCACCGCCGCCCGGCAACGACGCCACCTCACGCATCGGCGCACTCATCGGCGCGAACCTGATCCTGCCCATCCTCGACGGGCTTGATGAGATCCCCGACGAGCTGCGCGGGCGGGCGATCGCCAGGATCAACGCCGCATACCCCGGCGGGGTGCGGCTGATGGTCACCTGCCGCACGGACGCGTACCGGCGCGCGGTGCGGCCGCCGCAGGGGACGAAGACCACCCTGCGCGGCGCGGCCGGCATCGAGCTGCGCCCGCTCAAGGCGGCCGACGTCACGAGGTACCTGCGGGAAGAGGCAAGCAGCGTCGGCGCGAAGGAACGCTGGGCCCCGGTCATCGCCGCGCTGCGCACCGACAGGCCGCTTGCCCAGGTGCTGTCCACGCCGCTCATGGTCGGCCTGGCAAGCGCGATATATAACCCGCGTTCCGGCGAGCACGCCGACGACGTGCCCGACCCGGCGGACCTGTGCAAGTTCGCCAGCACCGAGGACATCGAGCAGCACCTGCTCGGCGCGCGCATCCGCGCGGCCTACCGGGCCGTCGACCACAAGCACCGGCCCCGCTGGCCGGCCAAGAAGGCGGAACGCTGGCTCACCTTCCTCGCCGTGCACGCGCAGCAGGCCGGTCCCTCTGGTGACATCGCCTGGTGGCGGCTCAGCCAGTCACTCCCCCGCCGGCTGGCCGGGATCGTCGTGGGCGGTGCTAGCTTCCTCGTCTTCGGGCTCGCGGGCTGGTTCGCCGGCGGGCAGCAGTACGGCGCCTGCTACGGGCTGGCGTACGCGGCCGCGTTCGGCCTGGCGGGCGGGCTGTCCTTCGGCTTCCGCCGCTGCGAGCCGTCCCGCGTGGAGTTCCGGTTCCGCGGCGCCCACCGCACCATCCTGCTCCGGTGGGCGCTCGGCACGGTCATCGGCCTGCTGTTCGCCTACATCGTGAACCAGCCAGGGCTGGTCGCCGCAAGCACCATGATCGGGCTGGTATTCGGCTCGATCGGCTGGATGAAGGCGCCAGGCGAGATCGACCGGGTGCCGAGCCCGCTGGACACCCTGCGCAGTGACCGCACAGGGACGCTGGGAACCGGCCTGCTCACCGGACTCGCGCTCGGCACCATCGGCGGGCTTGACGTCGCCGGGATCTTCTCGGGACCTGGCGCGGGGCTCCCCGGGTTCGCCTCGGTCACCATCGGGGTGCTCATCTGCGGCAGCGCGGGCGCGTTCCTCGGCAAGCTCGAGTACGGGCGAATCGGGGCGGCCGCCTACGGGATCGCCGGCGCGGTTGTCGGGCTCGGTTCCACCGCATGGCTGCCGCCGGTGAGCGGGGCCGGCCCGGGCGTCGGCTACGGCCTCGCCTTCGGGCTCGGCGCCGCGCTCGCGATCACGGCGCCGCGGGCGTGGGGGTCGTTCGCGATCAGCCGGGTGGTGCTCGCGCTACGCGGTGACCTGCCATGGCGGGTGATGAGCTTCCTCGAGGACGCCCGCGAGCGCGGCCT
>Ga0335078_10005379_pt1 | contig 18927 bp, 18 predicted proteins | sample Lox_Sample_32_FD_206711 | JGI IMG/M metagenome (GOLD analysis project Ga0335078, IMG submission 206711) | Soil microbial communities from Loxahatchee National Wildlife Refuge, Florida, United States - Lox_Sample_3.2 | ecosystem: Environmental > Terrestrial > Soil > Wetlands | place: USA... | reverse complement strand
AGTCAGCATGACTACGGCGAACCCCAAAATGCCGGCGTTGAACACTTCCTGGCCGCTGCCGCCGAACAGGGAAGACAGGCCGCTAGTGAACAAAGCCACCAGACAGGCGCCGAGCACACCGGCCGCGACGCCACCGCCCACCCACAGGCCGCGCCTAGCCACGCCCACGGTCACCGCCATGACGATGCCGACAATCAGCCCGGCCTCGAATACTTCACGAAAGACGATCAACAGCGACGCAAGCACGGGGGCCTCATTCCGGAATGCATATAGATAAAGGGTTCGTCGCCCATGTTTTCAGCGCCACGGTTACTGCACCACCAGATAACCCTGCGTGGCGTGGTGGAAATCGTCGTAGTAGTTGTACCGCCCCGGCTTGAGCGGATGAACATAGACCACGGCTTCGCTGCCCGCGGGCACGATCTTTTCGAAATGCAGGTCGCTGCTTTCGAATTCGGACACAATGTCGTTGAGATTCTTGACGTGAAAGACAATCTGCTTTCCGGCGGGCGCGTGCGTTTCGGCCGGATCGAACTGGTGGTTCTTGATGGTCAGTGAAATGGAGACGGCGTCGTCGGCGCGGGCGGCGTGCGCAGCCAAGCCCAGTGCCGCCGCGAATAGTGCGGCGAGAACGATAGTAACGATCTTCCGTTGGCTCATGGCTAACCGGGTGTGCTGTGTTCGGGTGGATGATGTAAGGAGTTGGGCAGCAAGGCGCTTTTTGTCAAATTAAAACGCCAACATTAGAATTGTTATAATAACAAAGTGCTGCTAGGCGTGAGCCGCACCAAACAGGATAACGGCATGGCAATCCGCCTCGACACGCGCTCCGCTGACTTTGCACAAGCGTTTCGTGCCTTTCTGGCTACCAAGCGTGAGACGTCGGCCGATGTCGAGGCGGCGGTGCGCGCTATCGTCGATGCCGTTGCGGCGTGCGGCGACGCGGCGCTCAAGGAATTCACCCTCAAGTTCGACCGGCTCGACCTCGATCGCGCGGGACTAAAGGTCACTTCCGGCGAGATCGCGGCGGCACGGGACGCCTGCGCGCCCGAAACTCTTGCGGCGCTTGAACTCGCCCGCGACCGTATCGAGGCGTATCACCTGCGTCAGGTGCCTCGGGACGACCGTTTCACTGACGCGCTCGGCGTCGAACTTGGTTCACGCTGGACCGCGATCGAAGCGGTCGGGCTTTATGTGCCGGGTGGCACCGCGGCGTATCCGTCCTCGGTGCTGATGAATGCCATTCCTGCCAAGGTCGCGGGCGTGCCGCGGCTCGCCATGGTGGTGCCGGCGCCGAATGGCGCGCTCAATCCCCTGGTGCTGGCCGCAGCCAAACTTGCAGGTGTCGATGAGATTTTTCGTATCGGCGGCGCGCAAGCGGTGGCGGCGCTCGCGTACGGCACCGAGTCCATCGCGCCGGTCGCCAAGATCGTCGGTCCTGGCAACGCCTATGTGGCCGCCGCCAAACGCATGGTGTTCGGCAAAGTCGGTATTGACATGATTGCCGGGCCGTCCGAGGTGCTGATCATCGCTGACAAGACGGGCAACGCCGACTGGATCGCCGCCGATCTGCTGGCCCAGGCTGAGCACGACACCAGTGCGCAGGCTATCCTGATCACCGACAGCCAGTCATTGGCCGATGCGGTGGAGCGCGCCGTCGAAGGTCAATTGGCGCGCTTGCCGCGGCAGAAAGTTGCCGGTGCGTCATGGCAGGATTTCGGTGCCTTGATCCTGGTGCGCAGCCTCGACGAGGCGCTGCCGCTCATTAACGCGATCGCGCCCGAACATCTGGAAATCGCCACCGCCACCGCCGACGCCGAAGCGCTGGCGCAGCGCATCCGCAATGCCGGTGCGATTTTCATCGGCGCGCATACGCCGGAAGCGATCGGCGATTACGTCGCCGGCTCCAATCACGTGCTTCCGACGGCGCGCTCGGCTCGTTTCTCTTCCGGCCTCGGCGTGCTCGATTTCATGAAGCGCACGTCGCTGCTCAAATGCGGGCCGGAGCAATTGCGTGCGCTCAGCGACGCCGCCATGACGCTCGGGGCGGCCGAAGGGCTCGATGCCCATGCCCGTTCCATCTCCATCCGGCTCAACCGTTAGGGCGCGTCCACCATGGCGCGCGCTCCTCGCAAAGATCGAGCCGGGCGTCTTGCCGCCGTCACGCTTGACGAGGCCTCGATCGGCCGCTCGAGCCGCGAGGTGGAACACGAACGCGCCGTCGCGATCTACGACCTGATCGCTGAGAATGTGTTCCGGCCGGCAGGCGACGACGGCGGACCTTATGCGCTGCAGCTTGGCATTTCCGGCAACCGGCTGGTATTTGACATTCGCCGCGCCGACGGTACGCCGGTGATCGCCCATATGCTGTCGCTGGCGCCATTCCGGCGTATCGTGAAGGATTATTTCACCGTCTGCGACAGCTATTACGCCGCGATCCGCACCGCCACTCCGGATCGCATCGAGGCGCTCGACATGGGGCGGCGCGCGCTGCACGACGAGGGCTCGCACATCGTCATGGAGCGACTCAAGCGCAAGGTCGAGCTCGATTTCGACACGGCGCGGCGCCTGTTCACGCTGATCACGGTGCTGCATTGGAAGGGGTGAGCGATCCGGTCGACAGCAGTAAGCCTGCGGCGCGACCTCTGGCGGTGCTGTTCGCCTGCGGCTTTAACGCCGTACGCTCGCCGATCGCCGCCGCGCTGTTTTCACAGATATTCGGGCGTACGATCTATGTGGGCTCCGCGGGCGTGCGCAAAGGCGAACTCGATCCGTTCGCGGTTGCGGTCATGGAGGAGATCGGCGTCGACATTTCACGTCACAAGCCGGTTACCTTCGAGGAGCTGGAAGACTGGGAGGGGCTCAGTTTCGATCTGATCGTCACGTTGACGCCGCAAGCTCACCACCGCGCGCTTGAACTGACCCGTACCAGTGCTGTCGACGTCGAGTATTGGCCGACTCCCGATCCGAGCGCGGTCGAAGGTAGCCGCGCGCAGCGACTCGACGCCTACCGTGAACTGCGCGACCAGTTGCTGACGCGCATCCGCGAGCGCTTCGCCGGTCCGGGGACGGGGAATGAATAAATGCAGCCGTTACGGTTCGTGCGATGCCGTGTAGGCGGCGAGGGCCAGCATGTCGTCGATGGTGAGGTTTTTCACCACCTGCTGCATCAACGCGACCGGCGTGCCGGAGCGGTCGCCATTCTGGATCATGAACAGTTGGCGGACCACATAGGTCGCCTGCCTGCCGGCGATCGGCGGTACATCGCCAAGTCCCTGCAAGCTCGGCCCGTGGCAGATCGCACACGCGATCGTTTTGCCCCCGCCGCCCTCGGCCAGCGCCTTGCCTTTCGCGATGCTCCCCTTGGGCACGAAGGCGATGAAGCCAAGCCGCGGATCGCGATTGAGGACGACGTCCTCGTTCTCGGGGATTTCGATGATGCGCTGCCCGATCGGCTCGCTGCCGCCATCAGGCAATCGAAGGCGCTTATTGCCCGGCCCCACATAGGTCTTGGGCACCGTGTCGGTCTCCACCACGCGGATCCATTTGCGCGGTTTGAGCGAAGCGAAATAGTCAGCGGCCGCATGAATCTCGTCGCGCGTGATCGATTTGGCGATGGTCGTCATCGAGCCGGAGCCCTTGCGGGCGCCGCTCTTGTAGGCAGCCATCTGCTCGACCGTGTAGTGGGCGGGAAGGGCCGCCACGTAGGCAGACTCATCGTGACCTGTACCGGTCGGCAGGTGGCAGGCGCCGCAGGCGCGCACGTTCGGCGCGTTGCCGTGGGCGACGACCTGCGGCATCGGCGGATGCATGCCGGGATACCAGTCGGGCGGATTGAACAGATCGTTGATCTGTTGCCGCGTATAGGTCTTGTCGCTGCCCGGCGCAGTCTTCGGCTTGCCATCGTCCGGGACAGTTTTCGACTGCACCTTGTCGGTGACCGGAAAGGCCCAGCCCGGGCCTTCCGCCGCAGCGGCCGCGATCGGCGCCAAGCCGAGCAGCAGCGCCAAAATTGCGGTGCGCATGAATTCCCCCCTTGTTCGATCTGCCGCCTATGAGCGGCTTGCGTTGTGGTTTTTCGATCGGTCATTCCATCTTGATGTGGCGGTCGTGGATGACCTTTGACCATTTCGCCTGCTCGGTTTTGACGAACGCCGCGAAATCTTCGGGCGTTCCCGGCATTGACTCGAACATCTGCGGGTCGAGGAACCGTTTGCGGAATGCCGGATCCTCAAAGATGTGATGCACCTCGGTATTCAGTTGTGCGACGAGGTCGTGCGGCATGCCGGCGGGCCCAAACAGACCAAACCAAGTGACTGCCTCGTAGCCGGGCAGTCCACTCTCGGCGACGGTCGGAATGTCGGACACCTGCGGCAGGCGCTTAGGACTGCCGATGCCCAGAATCTTGATCTGGCCGGCCCGGTAGGCCGGCAGCGCCAGACTGACACTGACCGACATGAGATCGATCGTGCCGCCGCGCACGTCATTGAGCGCCGGCACCGCGCCACGGTAATGCACGGGCGTGAACTTCACGCCCGCCATGTTCTCGAACAGCTCGATGTTCATGTGCGGCGCCGAGCCGAGGCCGGCGGTGCCGAAGGTGAGCTGGCCCGGCTTCTGTTTCGCCAGCGCGATCAGCTGCGTGGCGTTGTCAGCCGGCAACGACTTCTTGGCGAGCAGTGCCTGATTGATGCGCACGAGCCCGCTGATCGGCACGAAAGCCGTATTGGTGTCGTAAGGAATCTTGCCGGGCGGATAGATCACCGGATTGATGGTGAAGGTGCCGGCCTCGGCGACCATCAAGGTGTAGCCGTCGGGCGCGGCCTTGGCGACAGTTTCGGCGCCGACGATGTGAGCGCCGCCGCCCTTGTTCTCGACAATAACGGGTTGACCCCACGCTTGGGTGAGTCCTTGGCCAAGCGCGCGCGCCGCGACGTCCGTTACGCCGCCGGCCGCGGCCGTCACCACGATGGTGATCGGGCGCTGCGGATACGCCGCCGACTGGGCAGCCGCCGGTCCGCAAAGCCATGCCAGCGCGAGTACCGCGCCCAACCATGTTTTCATTGGATATCCTCGCCCGGTCCCCTCCGGCCGGACCGTACCATGGCGCGGTCACGAAGGCTTAGGGCCTTTATGACACCAATATGCGCGGGCGTGGGGTCCATCATGTCGCGGTGGCAGGACGAGCGGGCAGAGCGTAACCGGCAGGCGATCGCGCGGCTCAACCGGGCGCTGCCTGATACTTTTCCGCCTGCGGTTTTGCTGCGGGCGCTCGGGCGGCCGTTCGTGCCGCCCACACCGCGGCTTGCCGTCGACGGTTATTGGCGCGCCCATCCGTTGCGCGCCGACCGTCTGGCGCGGGCGCTGGCGGCAGAGAGCGGCGCGCCAAACGGCTGGACGTGGCGGCTCGGCGGTGGCCGTAACAGCGGCTTGCCGGTGACGTTCCGCGCGCCGCCCGCGCCGTATCGCGAGCGCGCCTATGCTCGCGGTCCCGGTTTTTGCTGCGTGTGCGGGCAGCCGGTTTATCGCTTCGGCTGGCACATCGATCTGTGGGATGCAGGTCGCAACAAGAATGCGATCTGGCATTGCGCTTGCGTGATTGCGTGGCAGTTCTGGAATGCGCCGAGCGGCGAAGCGCGGCTCATGCGCCGCGTTCAGATGCGGCGCTGCGGGCGCAGCGGCGGGCGGCTGTGGAAGAATGCCGAGGTGGACCACCGGGTACCGCTGTTCCGGGTGTGGAACGATTTGCGCGATACGTCGTGGCCAAAGCTGCTTGACTATTGGGGCCTGCCGAACCTGCAGATGATCAATCGCGAAGTTCACGCCGCCAAATGCGCCGATGAGGCGCGCGAACGGAGCGCCGCAAGGGCCGTGCAGTCTATAGCCTGATCTCGCCCAGGTTGACGCTGATGCCGAGGTTGGCTTCGATCGTCTTCGATCGGCCGCTGGAGAATATCTGCACCGTGTAACGGCCGGAATTCTCGTCAAGACGATCGAATTTGAAATCGCCGTAATTGTCCGTCGTCGTCACCGCGACTGACGTGCCGTCTTTGAGAAGCTGTACGCTCGCGCCTTCGACGCAATCGACCACCCCGTCCTTCTCTTCGGACACCGAGCCGCCGATAAAGCATTTCGAGTAGCGCCAAAGGTTACGGTAATAGACGCGCGGCTTCGAGCCGAGCTCGGGCTTTAGGACTTCGAGGCCTTCGTCACGCGCCATGCGCGCCATCTCGTCGTCCTCGACCTTGATGGCGCGCATCGCGCCGGTCGGACAGGATTGCTGGCCGCGCGTCTGCTGCCAGCCCTGGTCGATCAGATGGGCATCGAACGTCCAGGCCTGCGGCAGCTGTAAGTCCTCATTCCACCAGATGTGACCGTACGGGCAGGCATCGACCAGCTCCTTGTGGCCCTTGGCCTTGACCGGGTCGATAATGACGATGCCGTCGGCGCGCTTCTTGATCGCGCCGGACTTGTCCGCCTTCATGCAGGGGGCGTCGTCGCAATGGTTGCACATGGTCGGAACGTAGGCGATGTCGATCATCGGCACCTGCCCGCGCTCCTTCTGCAGAATGTTGATCCACTTGTGGCCATGGCGCGGCATCGGCGCCGAATAACCCGGCCAGTCGTTGCCGACATATTCGTCCATGGCGGCGAGCGTGCACAGATTGCAGTTGGTGCACTCGGCCACGTCGATGATCAGATTCCATTTGGGCATTGGCATTGAAGCGAATGGCGAATGGCGAATGGCGAATAGGGCTTGTCCGTAATCGCTTTTCGCTTATCTTGCCGCCGCTTTCTCCCTGTTCGCTGCTCGCTACTCGCTATTGGCCATTGTTATTTCGCCGGCACCAGCTGCGCCTCTTTCAGCGACCGCTTGATTTCCTTGTCCTTCTCCATGGCGGCGAACGTGGCCGACATATGTTCGGTGCGACCATCCCACACTTCGATCTGCACCAGCGAGTTCGAGCCGGCTAGAGAATGGGTGGTTTTCGTTTGCGTACGCTCCGGCGTGAGCAGGTTCAGGCAGCCGCCGCGATCGACCGATTTGCCCGGCTCGCCCATCGGGTCATAGACGGCGGAGGACTCGTAACCGTGAGCGACGCCGCGCGGCAGCCGCTGCGTCGGCAGCGCCGCGCAGATGACCGCACCGCGATCGTTAAACACCTTGACGAGGTCGTGCTTGTTGATGCCGCGCTCCTTGGCGTCCTCGGGGTTGAGCCGGATGACCCAGTAATAGTAGCCGTCGACCTTGACGCGGTGATCCTCGATGTTGAGCAGGAACGAATCCTTACCATCGCCCTGAGTGTGGAACGAGTATTTGCAGTGCGGGGTCAGAAGCTGCAGCGGATAGCGCTCGAACAATTCGCCCGAATGCGCGCCCTCCCATGACGGTTCGTATTTGACGATCGGCGGCCGCTCGGGATCGTTGAAGCGCTTGAGCGAATTGCATTCGAATTCGAGCTTGCCCGATTGGGTCTGCAGCCCGCGCAGATACTCCTCGGTGTAATCCGACGGCAGCGGCTGCGCCTCCGGGACGTCCTTCTTGCGGTTCTCGTAGAACCAGCGGAACGACACCGGCGCGCGCAGTTTCTCCTTCTCGGCCGGGATCACGTAATAACCGCGCTTGAGGAACTTCTTCCAGGAGATGTGCTTCGGCAGATCGGACGACAGGAACACGCGCTTGACCCAGTCGATCTCGTTGATGCCTTCGGAGAAATAGTTGGCAAGCCCAAGCGGCTTGCACAACTCGTTGAAGATCCAGAAGTCGGACTTCGACTCGCCCATCGGCTTGATCGCCGGAGCCTGGAACACGATGACGCGGTGATTGAGCTGCTGCTGGCCGTGATGGCCGTAGCCGCCGAGCCCGGCCCATTCGGAGATGTCGGTGCGCTCGAAATTGGTGCAGGCCGGCAGCAGAATGTCGGCGAACTTGGCCTCGCCCTCGTTCCAGATCGATTGGTTGACGACGAATTCCAGGTTCGGCGACTGGTACATCTTCACCCAGCGATTGGTGTTGTTCATCGTCGAGAGAATCGAGCCGCCGTATTTGTAGAGCATGTGCACCGGCGAGTGGCCGGGCGCCGGATAGCCGAAGCGGGCGAACTGGTGTTCGATCGATTTGCCGACCCAGGGATAGCCTTCGGCTTTTCCTTCCGTGATGGCCTCGGGAACAAAGATGCGCGGGATACGCTGGCCGTTCGAGTTCATGGTCGGCAGCTGGGGCATACGCTGATACAGCTCGACCGGCATGGCGGTGTTTTCCAGATCGCCCGACATGCCGCCGTCCGCGTAGCCGGGGAAATAGAAGTTAAAGTCGAGCGGCGTGCCCCATTGCAGATTGCCCATGTTGATACCGGGCTTGCCGAGCCCCTGCATGGCGACGAGGCACACCATGACCCGCGCCCATTGGATGCCGGTCTGGTTGCGGCAGGCGCCGCCGTGGCCATTGCCCCAGCCGCCGGGCGCCAGATAGACGCGCTTGCGCCCCCACTCGCGCGCCAGTGCCCGCACGTCGCGCGCCGGTACGCCGGTTTCCTTCTCCTGCCACTCCGGCGTCTTCGGGATGCCGTCCTCATCGCCGACGAGATACGCTTTCCACTTGTCGAAGCCGACCGTGTGGGTCTTGACGTATTCCTTGTCGTAAAGGTCTTCCTTAATCCACACGTAGGCGATCGCCATCGCCATCGCGACCGATGTGGTTGGCTTCGGCGCAAACCATTTGCCGGGCAGGAACTGGGCCGAGGCGTTGTAGTACGGATCGACGTGAACGATCTTGATGCCGAGCTTAGGATTTTTCAGCCACTGCCGGCGCGTCGTGCCTTCCTGCGCGCCGTATGAGCCCGAGGTCGATTCCGGGTCGGCGGCCCAGTGCACGATCATGTCACAGTTCTGCAGGCAGTCTTCGACAGTGCCGTAGGTCTCGGACTGGCCGACGCGCAGCGTATAGCCCCAGTGGTGCACCGCGCCCCAATACCAGCCTTCCCAGGAATCCGGATTATGATGGATGCGCGTCATGCCGACCGCGTTGGCGAAGCGGAACAGTGCCGAGAGGTAATAGCCGACATTGCCCCAGGTATGATGCGAGCCGTGCGAGAAGGTGATGGCGCCGGGGCCGTATTCGCGCTTCTGCCGCTTGATCTCGTCGGTGACGATCTTGATAGCCTCGTCCCAGCTGATGCGCACGTAACCCGATTTGCCGCGGTTCTGCGGATTGCGCTCGCCGTTCGGATCGAAGTCGACGCGCTTCATCGGATAGAGGAGCCGCTCAGGGGAATAGATCATCGACTTCACGTTCTGGCCGTGCGGCGCCAGCGTCGTCTTGCGCGGCGGCGTCAGCTTCACGCCTTTGGCCTCGATGGTCCACGACGCGCCGTCTTCCTCGGTGAGGTCGATCGGCGTCATGCGTACGATCTTGCCGTCCTTGACGTAGACGAACACCGGCCCCCCGTTGGTCATGTTGCAATAACGCGTCATGCCGCCGCCGAGTTTGGTGCCGAATTTGAGGCCGGCGGATTGCGCCAACATCAGCGTCTGCGCGAACCAGTTGGTCAGCGTTTCCGGCCCCTCGACCGTGAGGACGAAATCCTTCTGCGCGTTGATCTGATCGAGCCAGTCGATCGGGGGGGTGAGCAGCGAGGCGCCGATTTCGGCGTTCTTGAACATCAGCTTGATGTCGGGCTTGGCGTGCAATCCTGCGCCGGAGGTCACCTTGCCGTTGTTGACCTCGATCCAGCGCCCTATTTCCTCGTCGCGCGCCATGATCTGGGCGACAAGATTGTGCTCGCGCAGCCGGGCCTTGAAATCGGCGTTGCGAAGGGCGGCTATCTTCATGAGCTGCGCCGCACCGAACAGGATGACGGGGAATTTGACCTGGGCGAGCGCCATAAGCTTCCTCCTTCTTGCGCGCACGAGCGCGGCGGACCCATCTGCGCGGGGCATGTCCCCTTGGGGGCGCGGACGGTCTCGGCGACGATTTTGCAATAAATCGGTCATGATTGAAACCATTTTGGCTCTGCGGGGCCGACGCTTGAGGCATCTGGCGAGGCCCGTAGCCGCTCGACTGTGGCCGATCCCGTTCGGCAGTGGACACCTGCGGCGCGCTGTTGTTCTATTCCGGCGAAAACTCATGGGAGGCCGGCATGGCCAAGCTCAGACACATCGCGATTCAGGTTCCTGACCTCGAAAAGGCGGCGTCCTTTTATGAGGGCGTGTTCGGCCTCAAGCGGCTCAAGAAGGTGGAGGCGCCGATTGGCAACGCCATCTCACTGACCGACGGCGTCATGAACCTCACGCTTCTGCAGTTCCCGGAGGGAACCAAAGGCGGCAAAGGCGGTCCGGACTGGGCCGGATTGCATCATTTCGGCTTCATCGTCGACAGCGAAGACGCGACCGAGGCCGAGATCAAGAAGCGCGGCGGCGAATTCTTCATGAAGCTGCCGCAGTATCCGGGTGTCGATGCCGAGAAGAAGTTCAAGGACCCGAACGGCATCGTGTTCGACGTGTCGGAGCACGGCTGGGGGCCGACGGTCTAGGGGCTAGGCCGACTAGGTTGCCACGATCAGGTGGGCAGTTTGACGGACTGCAGCGGCGGCACCGCGGCGGTTTTGCGCCGCGCCAGCCAGCGCTTGGCGACACGCACGGCGCTGAGCGGCAGGTCAAGTAGCGCCGGCACCGGATCGTCCCAGGCGAATACGGCCCGTGCCAGCGGCCGACGGAACGACTGCAAGTAGGCGGAAAGGGTGAGCCGGCCAGCCAGCAGTTCCCAGACAGATGCCGCGAGGTCGCGCGAGAAATAGAACCAGTGCGAGCCGGCGCACGCCGACTGTGGCGCGATCTGCTCACCGGTGGTGAGGCGCCACTGCAAAAAGGCGAAATCGACGCCAGCTGCGGCGCCGAGCGCGAGCCAGGACCAGGCCCGCGCGTTCACATCGAGAATTTTATAGCGGCGGTCGCGCGCGTCGTATTTGAACTCGACCTCGACCAGACCGCTATAATCGAGCGAGGCGAGGAATCGGCAGGCTTCGGCTTCGATCTGCGGCTGCTCTGTCGTCACGACAAAGGTGCTGGTGAAGCCGAACTCGACCGGATATTGCCGGCTGCGCTGCGCTACGAGTGAAGCGATTGGCTTGCCGTGGTCCCACACGGCTGCGTAGGAAAACTGCGTCTCCCCGCCACCGGGGATCAGCTCCTGAATCATGATGCTCTCGGCACCGACCAGTGCCTTTGCCTCGTCGAAGCGGGCGCAGAGCGTAGTATCGTCGTCGGCGCGCCAAGCCTTGGCGTCGACGAATGCGTTGCGGCCTTCGCGCATCGCGGGCTTCAGGATCACCGGGAATGTCATGCCGAGCGATGCCAGCTCCTCGCGCGAACGCGCCTGACGGGTCAGCGGATGAGCGATGCCAAGTTCGTCCGCGCGCGCATTCATGGCGCGCTTGTCGTGTGTCCAGCGGATCGTGTCCGAGGCCGGCGTCGTCAGCGTGAACAGGGTGCCGAGCGCTGTGTGATTCCGGGCAACGAACCACACGTCTTCGTCGCTGCCGGCAAAGAGCACCCAGCCGTCGAGGTCATGGCGGCGGGCGAGATCGGTGAGGAAGGCGAGCGCGCCGCTATCGCGCGGGCCACGCCAGCGGAAGCTGCATTGGACGAAGCGTGACAGGCTCGCCAGCGGGTTGTCTGCCGTGACGAGCCAGACCGGTATGCCGCGGCGGCCAAGGCTCCGGGCGATTTCCAGACTGCCGTGGGCGCCGCCGAGGACGATCGCTCCCTTGCGTGGCGATGGTCGCTCGCCGGCGTCGCTCACCGGGGCGTCCAAACATTGGGCGCGGCGACGGAGCCAAACACGCGCTCGCGCTGCGCCGGTCCAGCCTGCTGTTGGGGGGCCCGTCGAGGCGCGGTCTCCGTTATAGCCCGCGCCGTATAGGGTGCACCGGCGATGAAGCGCAGCAGCGGCCCGAAACTCTTGACCGCATAGGAGCCGACGAAATGCAGCTTCGGCACGCTCGACTCAAAGCCCGGCCGCAGCAGCGGCGAACCATCGGCGCAGACGATCCGATCGAGCAGTTGCGGTGAAAAAATGCCGAGCCGCGCGATGTCGACCCGGTAACCGGTGCCGAGCAGAACACGATCGAAAATGCGCTCGCCGACATCGAGGTCGAGCGCGACGCGGTCGCCGAGCGCGCGAGCGCCCAGAATCGTTCGCCCGGAATTGCAGCGGACTTTGGCGAAACGCGGCTTCAGCCATCCGGAGGCGGCGGCCTTCAGGCAGCGCCGCGAAAACCCTTCGCGCAGCGCGGCCGGCATGTGGCGAACGACGCCGGGGACTTCGACCAACCAGCTCAGCGGGAATGGTCCGACTTCAGACGGCGACGCCAATGCCTCGCGCAGTCGCCGGCTCAATGTTCTCCGCGAAGCACCGTTCGCGGAAATGCCGAGCCAGTGAATGTCCCCACGGCTGATGATCTCGACTTCGGCGCCGCTTTCGGCGAGCAGCGCGGCTGACTCGCAGGCGCTCTGTCCGCGGCCGATCACCGCAACGCGCTTGCCGCGAAACACCGAAAGGTCCGAGTGCGCGCTGGTGTGGCTCGCGAGCGTAGCTGGAACGTCCTTGAACGGCAGCGGCCGGTATTCCTGATTGCGCAGGCCAGTGGCGATGATGACACGGTCGGAATTCAGGACCTCGCCGTCGTCGAGCGTCAGGCGAAAGCCATCGCGGGCCGCATCGATCCGCCGCACGCTGCGGCGGTCTACGTCGGCGACGGCATGTTGCTGGAACCATTCGCCATAGGTGACGAATGCCTCAAGCGGCAGCCGTTCCTTCGGATCGACGCCGTGCGCTGACGCAAAGGCGTCGAGCGACAAGGCGCTGTCGGGATCGGAGAGATGCGTGGCGCGCCATGGTGAGCGCATCAGCATGCCGCGCGGCATGTTGTTGCGCCAGAATGCCATCGGTTGGCCGAAGACATGCGCCGCAATGCCGGCGTGGCGAAGATGGGCGGCGACAGAAAGACCGTAGGGACCTGCGCCGACGACAACGGCCTCGCAGGTGCTGGATTGACCCGACATCATGTTCCGATCGTATCGGCGGATTTGTTTGGTTAATGCGCTGCTGCTGTGGCCGAGAAGCAATGCACTATATCCATAGCAGATTTAACGCCGCCCTTCAGAATAGGGCGAATTAATCTTAAATCTGTTCGGGCGCGCATTTGAAATTGCAATTAACTCCTGGCCGGTAGAGTGTGGCGTTGCAGCGGTAGCGAATTGGGAACGCGGCGGTGTGCATAGCCGTCCTGAGCGGGTTCGATTCCCGCCCGCTGCTCCAACCTCTCGATTAAAATTCAAATCGTGTTGTGGGCGTGTGTTAGTCTGGTCGGATGGAGATTCCGACCAAGACCATAGCGGTTCGGCTGTTCGAATACGGCGGACCGGAAAAGCTTGTCATTGGCGAATACGATTTAGCGCCACTCGGGGCTCGCGATGTATTGGTGAAGAATTTCGCCGGTTCGGTGTCGCGCTGGGACGTTAAATATCGAGCCGGCGATCTCGCGCGTTATCAGCTTCCAGGGCGCGCCGCGTTTCCGTTGCCGCAGCAATTGGGGCGCGAGGCAGCCGGCGAGGTCATCGCTATCGGCGATCAGGTGACGCGATTTAAGCCGGGTGACCGCGTTATCGGCGTTACCCATCCTGAGGATCCCGACGCGGCCGAGACTGCGCGCGGGCTCGGCAATCTGTCGCGCAATCTCGCCATTCCGGGGCACCAGGCGTTCGGCTCCTATGCGCAGTATCTTGTGCGCGACGAGCGGATGTGGCTCCCGCTGCCCGGCGGCGTCGACTACGAGCAGGCCGGTGTCGCGCTGTGGCCGTTCTCGTCATCGCATCGCGTGGTGCGCGACCGGCTTCAGGTGCGACCCGGCGATACCGTGCTGATCGCTGGCGCGTCCGGCGGCATGGGACAGGCCACGATGCAGCTCTGCAAGCTCGCTGGCGCGCGCGTCATCGCGACGACGCGGCATGCCGGCAAGGCCGCGAAGTTGCGTGAACTCGGCGCCGATGCGGTGGTCGTGACCGCCGATGCCGAGCCTGCCCGAGCGAATGTGATGGCGCTGACGGGCGGAGAGGGTGTCGATCACGCCATCGACTACACCGGCAGCCCGGAGCTGCTGCGCTTCCTCGGCATCGTGATGCGTCTCGGCGGCCGCCTTGTCGTCTCCAGTGAGCAGGGCCGCGAGCCGATGCCGTTTACCGCCGCCGACATGATCCGGCTGGAGTTGAACCTGCTCGGCATCCGCGGCGCGCGCATGAATGACATGCTTACAGTGCTCAAGCTGCTCGGAGACGGCCGCATCAACACCCGTATCGCCGCGCGCTTTCCGCTGGCGCGCGTGGGGGAGGCGCATACGCTGCTGGAGACGTCGCCCGACCTGGTCGGGCGGATTGTCGTGCTGCCGTGGGCGTGATCAGCGCGCCACGATATTGCGCATCTCACGCGGTCGGCCGGCGAGGAACAGCCGCATATTATCGATAACAAGCGGCATGATCAGTTCCTCGTATTCGACGATGTAGCCGCCGACATTAGGGGTGATGAAAACGTTCGGTAGCTCCCAAAACGCGCTGTCGGGCGGCAACGGCGCGTTCTGAAATACATCGAGCCCGGCGCCGGCGATGCGCCGCTCACGCAAAGCTGAAATCAGCGCGGCCTCGTCGACTGTCTGGCCGCGGCCGCCGTTGATGTAATACGCCGTTGGCTTCATGGCGGCGAAAACGCGGGCATCGAAGATACCGAGATTGTCCGCGTTCGCCGGCAGCACGTTGATCAGATAGTCGGCGCGGCCCGCCGCCTCGGCGAGCCGATCGGTCGGCATCATGTTGTCGAACCCCGCGATAGCGCGCGGGGTGCGGCTCACGCCGATGACGGTCATCCCCAGCGCCTTGAGCAGTTCGCCGATGGCGACGCCGACCACGCCGATGCCGACGATGACTGCGGTCTTGCCGTCGAGCGTGCTCCACAGCCGCCGTTCCCAGTGGCGTGTTCGCTTGTCCTCGGCCGCCTGCAAGGCGTTGCGGCTCACCGCCATCATCAGATAGACGATCTCCTCCCGCATCGACGCGCCGTGAATGCCGCGCCCGCTGGTGATCAGTGTTTCCGGTTTGAGCGATGGGCAGCGCAGAAAATGATCGACGCCGGTCGCCAGCGACTGGATCCATTTCAGCTGCGTGGCGCGACGCAGGATCGAGTCGTTGACCGCGATGCCGAAGCAGATCAGGACGTCGACGCCGGACAGGTCGCTGTTTGCGGCGGCGGCGTTGGGAGCGAGCGCGAATTCCAAATCGGGAAACTCCGCACTCAAGCGGTCGCGATATTGATCGGCATGGACGTCGATGATGAGGACTTTGGGCATGGGCTATTCCGTCATCCTGAGGTGGCCGCACAGCGGCCCTCGAAGGATGCGGCCGCGGCGCCCGGGCTATCGCCCTTCGAGACTCGACGCCATAGCACGTCGAAGACGCACGTAGACGCACGTAAACGCGCTTATGGCATCGAGCACTTCAGGGTGACGGTGGTAAATTGAGATACTTCGCTGCATTGTTGAACGCGATATCCGCGCGCAACGGTTCGGCGAGTTTCACGTGATCTAGGAATTCACCGGCCTCCTGCGCCGACTCGAACGGATAGTCAGCGGCGAACATGACGCGGCTTGGCCCGAGCGCGGCGAGCGCGCAATTGAGCGGTTCCGCCGAGCACATGCCGGAGGTGGTCACGGCGATGTTCTCCCGGATGTAGTCGGACGGCGCCTTGACCAGCTTGATGCCGTAAAGCTTGGCGCGGCTGTCGAAGCGCCAGAGCAGGTACGGCAGCGTCTCGCCGAGGTGGCCGAGGATCACCTTGGCGCGGGGGAAGCGGTCGAAATGGCCGCTGAACACGAGACGCAAAGCGTGCGAGCCGGTCTCAAAGCCCCATTCCCAGGTGGCGCGGCGCAGCCCGGCGACGCCTTCGAGCGCGGGCGACGGTGTGACCGGATCGGTCGGGTGAATGTAGATCGGCGCGCCAAGTGCTTCGGCCCGTTCCCAGAACGGATACAGGGAGGGATGATCGAGATATTGGCCGAGCGTGTGGCCGTTGATCATGGCGCCGCAAAACCTCAATTCGCGCATGCAACGCTCAAGCTCATCGGCAGCGCCGCGCGGGTCCTGGACCGCAAGATGGGCGAAGCCCGAATAGCGGTCCGGTCGCTTCTGGATTTCCCGCGCCAGGAAGTCGTTGGACTCCCGCGCCCGGCGGGTGGCGGTCGGTACGTCGCGCTCGGCCTGCACACCCGGACCGGCGATGGCGAGCACGGACCGCGCGATGCCGGCTTCGTCCATCGACTTGAGCCGCATTTCACCGAAGTCGGTCAGGCGCGACAATATGGTGGCGGCAAAATTCGGGTCGACATTGCCGACCGTCGTCCGCCAATACTCCTCGTAGCCGGGCGACAAAAAATGCTCTTCCAGCGCGATCTTTTGCACCATGTGTTTCCTCTATCGTCTCTTGCCGCCTGACACCGCTTTTCAGCAGGGTCTATATCCGATATTCGGTGGGGTGGTATACCGCCCAATGCTATAGCGCCCGCAAGCGTGGGCGTACGAGGGAGGATGGCGTGGTCAAGAAGATTCGCGGCGTCGCGATGGAGGAAAACCTCAACAATACGATGGGGCTGGAGTTCTACAACCTGTCCCATCGCTTTGGCTATCAATCGCCGAACTGGCCTTATTTCGAAGACGTCAAGATCGAGCGCATTCATTATATGGCGAAGTCGGGCGTGCTGTCGCAGCGCATCACCACGTCGATGCACAACACGACACATATCGACGCGCCGGCGCACGTGGTGCAGGGTACGCCGTTCATCGACGAGGTGCCGCTGCCGCATTTCTTCGGCTCCGGCATTGTGGTGTCGATCCCCAAAAAGAAATGGGAACAGATTACCTACGACGACCTGGAGAAGGCGGCCGGCAAGATCGTCCGCCCGCGCGATGTCGTGATCGTCAACACCGGCTGGCACAAGCTTTACGAGGACAGCGAGGACTATTTCTGCCGCGCGCCGGGCTTCGTGCCGTCGGCCGGCGAGTGGTTCGTGGAGAAGAAGGTCAAGGTGGTCGGCCACGATACCCAGGCCAACGATCATCCGCTCGCCACCGCCATCGGTCCGCAGCGCAACGGGCCGCTGCACCCGCATCTCGCCGAGGAATACAAGAAATGGTCGGGCGGCCGGGACTGGAAAGAGGACTTTCCGGATTGGGAGCCGGTGCACCGCATTCTGTTCAAGAACGGCATCCTGGGCATCGAGAATGTGGGCGGCGACATCGACAAAGTCACCGGCCGGCGCTGCACCTTCGCGCTGTTCCCGTGGAATTGGGAGCGCGGCGACGGCTGCATCATCCGGCTGGTGGCGATCATCGATCCGAAGGGATCGTACCGGATCGAGAAAGGGGAGAAGTTCTGATGATCGTGCGTAAATTTTCCGAGGCGAAGGCTTACGAGGCGCCCAATCACCGCGGCTATAAGTCGTTCCGGGTCTATGGCGCCGAAATGGGCGGCTCGCAGACGCTGGTGTTCGGTATTTCGCATTTTCTGCCGGGCGGGGGCGCGGGTCCCGACGCTTCGCCGCCGGAGAAGATTTATTACGTGCTCGCCGGCGAGTTGACGGTGATTGCCGGTGGCAAGGAGACCGTCGCCAAGGCCGGCGATAGCGTCTATATCGGCCCCAACGAGAGCCGCGAGATCATCAACCGATCCAATGAGGTCTGCACCATCGCGGTCGCGGTGGCGGCGGTGAAGTGACGCCGAAGGCGTCATGGCCGGGCGTGACCCGGCCATCCACGTCTTTGGCACGCTAAAGACGTCGATGCCCGGCACAAGGTCGGGCGTGACGGAATAGCCGATGCAAATGTGAGAACGCATCCATGTCTGACGAAGATATTCTGAAAAATCCGCTGTCCCTGTTCGATGTGCGCGGCAAGACTGCGATCATCACCGGAGCGACCGGCGCCTTCGGTGCGCTCGCCGCGCAGGTGCTGGGCGCAGCCGGGTGCAATCTCGTGCTCACGGCCGGTGGCGCCGAGGCGCTGAAAAAGATCGCGGCCGATTGCGAGCAGCGCGGCGCCAAGGTCGAAGCTATGAACGTGCGTCCGACCACCGCGGCGGTGTGCGACAAGGTTGTCGAGGCGGCGGTGAAGCGGTTCGGCGCCGTTGATATCCTGGTCTGCGCGGCGGGCATCAACAAGGTGCAGAAGATCGTCGATCAGGCGCCGGAAGCCTTCACCGAAGTGATGGACGTCAACGTCACGCAGTCCTGGCTGATGGCGCGTGCCGCCGGCAAGCAGATGCTGGCGCAAGGTCGCGGTGGCAAGGTGATCCTGATGTCGTCGGCGCGCGGGCTCCTCGGCCATCCGGCCGGCTACACCGCGTACTGCTCCTCCAAGTCGGCGATCGATGGCATGACCAAGGCGCTCGGCTGCGAGTGGGGCGACACCGGCATCACTGTGAACGCCATCGGGCCGACCGTATTCCGCTCGCCGCTCACCGCGTGGATGTACGAGGACAACGAGCGTTCGACCGCAGTACGCAAGGGCTTCCTGTCGCGCGTGCCGAAGGGGCGGCTCGGCGAACCGTCCGACCTGGCCGGTCCGCTCTTGTTCCTCGCCTCCAAAGCTTCCGATTTCTACACCGGGCACATCCTCTATGCCGATGGCGGTTACACGGCGGGTTGAGTTGGCCAAAGCGCGCGTTGCGGTCATTGGCGCCGGGCTGATGGGCCACGGCATTGCGCAGGTATTTGCGCTGGCCGGTCACGACGTCACGATCACCGACACGATCGTGCAGAATCTCGACACGGTGCAAGCGCGCATTACCGCCAATCTGCGCGATCTCGGCAATGACGCGAGCGCCGCCGA
>Ga0335078_10005378_pt1 | contig 18928 bp, 17 predicted proteins | sample Lox_Sample_32_FD_206711 | JGI IMG/M metagenome (GOLD analysis project Ga0335078, IMG submission 206711) | Soil microbial communities from Loxahatchee National Wildlife Refuge, Florida, United States - Lox_Sample_3.2 | ecosystem: Environmental > Terrestrial > Soil > Wetlands | place: USA... | reverse complement strand
GCCCCACGCCCAGGCCCCTGCTCCCGCGCGAGTCTGGTGCGCATCTTCGCTGACACACCCAGCCTCGCAGAAGGACGATGCGGGAACCCGACAGCATCGATCTCCCCCATCTCTGGACGCAAGAAACTTATAAGTTGACGTTGAAGTTATCTCTGCGACAAAATAGAGACAGCCTGGGATTGGAGTCCAGGGTTCGCATGGAGGTGACATACTGTGCTGCTGGCATCGATTGATCCGTTCGTTCAGGAGTTCGACCAGTTGGCCCAGCGCGTGTTCGGCTGGGGTGAAGCGGCGAGGACGCAGGTTCGTGTGGCAATGCCAATGGACGCCGTCCGGCGCGAGGATGAGGTCCTGTTGCGCTTCGACCTGCCTGGCATCGACCCGCAGACCATTGACCTGACGGTGGACCGCGGCGTACTTACGGTCAGCGCCGAGAGGTCGGAGGAGTACGGGGAGGGCGAGAATCCGTTCATCCGCGAGCGGGTGTCCGGCACATTCACCCGGCGCGTCTACCTTGCCGATACGCTCGACGCCGACAAGATCGACGCGGCCTACCGCGACGGTGTGCTCGCGGTCCGCGTTCCGCTGATTGAGCGCGCTCTCCCACGCAAGATCGAGATTCACACCGCCGACAAGCAGGCGCTCAAGAGCTGACTCGGTCGGCGCAACCCTGGTGACAGGCGCGCGGGCGGCCGCGCACGACAGGTAACCGCCCGCGCGACCCGGATTCGCGGCGGTCGGCCGACGTCTGCCACCGACCGAGCAGGGAATCCCATATGGTGGTGAGCGCGATGTCGTTGCTACCGATTGACGATGAGTACGCGCCGCTGTTCACTGTCGGGCAGGTGGCTGCGATGCTCGACATCCAGCAGGCGTTTCTGCGCCGCCTCGACGAGTTCGAGGTGGTCAGGCCTTCGCGGTCGGCAGGGGGTCAACGGCGCTATTCGCGCGTGGAGATCACTCGCGTCCAGTACGTCGTCGGGCTGGTCGATGAGGGAATGACACTTGCCGCAGTTCGGCGCGTACTGGCGCTTGAGCGGCGGGTCGCCGAGCTAGAAGCCGAGCGGGAAGCTCTTCATGCGGCGCTGGCCAGACGGGAAGCCTTGCTCGCTCGGCGCGCGCAGCGAGACAGCTAGTGGTTGCCGACAGTGCCCTCCACGAAACCGGTCGTTGTTTGGGGTCGTGGGCGCCACTTTCGCGCCGCCGAAGGTCCACGGGACACGGGACGCCCTAGCATCACCTGCCCTGCGGGGCGTACCGCACCCTACGTCTCACGGGGCCGCTTGCTTTGAGGTGCCACCTGGGGATCAGCGATCTCGGGATCAAGTTGGTACCGCCGATCCTGTGGGTCCGCGCGCGGCCGATCCTGTGCGTCCGGGCGCGGACCCACAGGATCCTGTGCGTCCGGGCGCGGCCGACCCCGCGCTTCCGCCCGAGGCGCCGGTCCTTGCCTGGCGGCGGCGCCACGTAGTTCGCCTGCCAGCCGGGCGAGTGCCTGGGCCCTGGCGTGCTCGGTAACGGTGAAAGGTGCCCACCGCCGCCAGACACTGACACGGCCTGATCCTGGCACCCCGACAGTCAGTCGGTGCGGTGGCGGCTCGCCTGGCGCCGCACCGACGACCTGGCTCGCCTCCTCGGCGCCCAGCAGGCGAGCGACCGCCTTGCCCAGCTGATCAGGGTGCTTCGCCAGCCGGGCAGCTATGTCGAGCGCGCGGGCGGGAGCATCGACGAGCGAGTACGGGTCGGTCCTGGTGATCGATATTTGCGGGCTGATCTCGTGCAGCGCGCAGATCAACGAGCCGAGCGCGGTTACGTCCCGCATGTCGACGACCAGATCATCGGTGACCGTAGACGCGTCCTTGCCGTGCACGGCGAGGCTCAGGATGTTCACGTCATGCTCGGCGAGCGCGGTGGCGAGCGCCGCGAGGCCGCCCGGATTGTCGGGCAGATCGACCCGGAGCTTGTACAGCGTCATTCCAGAACCTCCCGGCTGCCGGCGCATCCTGTCTGTCGTATGACTCAGGTTGCGGGAGTTTTGTTACTTGCATGCTTCCAGCTGATCACGTCCCGGTGACAGCACTGCCGGCCGACCTGGCAGTAGCGCGCGGGCAGACCGCAGGTGAATCCGCTGAGCCCCAGGAAGGAGACTCACCCAGGCCGCTCAGGCGGCAGGCTCACCAGGGAGCCTCCGCGGGCAGGAGCCCGCGGAGGCCACCCGCAACCGGCTAGCCGTAGCTGCGGTGCACATTGTCCCGTTTCGAGGCACCTGGCTCCGCAGCGCTGATCCACGGGCCCTCGGTCGAGGGATCCACGACGCCCTCTTCCAGCCAGGTGTACCTGCCGCTGAGCACCTTCTTGGCGATCTTTACATCGAGCGCGTCCGTGTTGTCCCACAGCCCGGAGAAAAGCTCACCGATCCGCACTCGCGCCTGCTGGCAGAACGCGTCCGCAAGCTCCTGCGAGGTACCTGAACGGCCGTCGGATCCGCCATCGGTGGCGTCCATCTGGGCGCGCACGCAGGCCGCGCTCATCGCAAAAAGCTCGGCACCGATGTCCACGATCCGGCCAAGGAAGCCCTGCTTGCGCTCGAGCTTGCCCTGCCAGCGCGACATGCCGTAGAAGGTGGCACGCGCGAGCTTCCTTGAGGTGCGCTCGATGTACCGCACGTGGTTCGCGAGCGGCCCGAACTCGTTGTATCCGCCGGGCCGCTGGCCCTCACCGGCCACGAGCGTGGGCAGCCAGCGTGCATAGAAGCCGCCGGCCTTCCGCGCCGCACGAGCCTTCTTGCCCGCGCTCGCGCCTGGCTCAATCAGTTCACCGGCGACGGCGAGGTGCGTGTCCACCGCCTCGCGGGCGATGAACAGATGCATGATCTCGGTCGATCCCTCGAAGATCCGGTTGATGCGCAGGTCACGCAGCAGTTGTTCGGCGGGTACACCACGCTCGCCGCGGGCGGCGAGCGATGCGGCGGTTTCGTATCCACGGCCGCCGCGGATCTGGACGAGGTCATCCGCGATGAGCCACGCCATCTCGGACGCGTACAACTTGGCGAGCGCGGCCTCGATGCGGATGTCGTTGCGCTTGTCGTCGGCCAGCTGGCTGGCGAGATCGACCATGGCCTCGAGCGCGTAGGTGGTCGCGGCGATAAACGAGATCTTCTTCGAGATGGCCTCGTGCTCACCGACGGGCCGTCCCCACTGGACGCGTTCCGCCGACCACTCCCTCGCAATCTTAAGCGCCCATTTCCCAGCCCCTGCGCACATCGCTGGCAGCGACAGGCGGCCCGTGTTCAGTGTGGTCAGGGCGATCTTGAGGCCCTGACCTTCCTTGCCGATGAGGTTCTCCTTCGGCACCCGGACCTGGTGCAGGCGGGTCAGGCCGTTCTCCAAGCCGCGCAGCCCCATGAACGCGTTCCTGTTTTCCACGGTGACGCCTTTGGCTTGGCCCTCCACGACGAACGCGGTGATGCCGCCGCGGTGCCCCTCGCTGCGCGGCACCTGGGCCATGACGACGAGCAGGTCGCCGACCACGCCGTTGGTCGTCCAGAGCTTGACTCCGTCGAGCACGTACTCGGTGCCGTCTGCGGACGGGACCGCCATGGTGTTCAGGCGCGCCGGGTCGGAACCCACGTCAGGCTCGGTGAGGAGGAACGCGCTGATCTCACCCCGTGCGCATCGCGGCAGGAAGCGCTGCTTCTGCTCCTCGGTGCCGAACATCGCGAGAGGCTGCGGCACACCGATCGACTGATGCGCGGAGAGCAGGGCAGAAACCGCGGGTGACACGGAGCCGATGATCATGAGCGCGTGATTGTAGTAGAACTGGGAGAGTCCCAGACCACCGTACTTTTTCGAAATCTTCATCCCGAAGGCGCCGAGCTCAGCCAGGCCCTTGACCACTTCGGCGGGAATCTCCGCATCCCGTTCGATCTGAGCGCCATCGACGCGGGTCTGGCAGAACTCGAGCATCCGGGCACAGAACTCCTCGCCCACCTGGCGAGTGTCTTCCGCGATCCGCGGGTGCGGGTGGACGAGCCCGAGCTGAAGATCTCCGAGGAATAGTTGCTTGCCGAAGCTCGGCCTCGCCCAGTCGGCCTCGCGCGCTTCTTCGGCGACCTTGCGGGCCTGTCGTTCATCCACCGGTTGCACGGCTGCCATGACAGCCCCCAATTCTTGTATCCGCTTTGAGTACCTAAGTTACTACTCAGTCACACCGACCGGTAGAGCACGGGGACCTAACAAGCCAGAACATTAGGGATGCCTAACGGCCGCAGCACCGTGCCTCCTTCACATATCCCGCTAGCGTCACCCGGGACAAACAGGTCCCTTCCGTCACCAGCCCCACCGGAATGACCTTCGTCTCAGGTGCGGTGGCCCCAAGCGGGCCCTCGGGTGTTGTGGTTCCTGGGCTTCTTGTGCTTGTTGTGCTTCTTGGGGCTTGAGGAGGGGCCCGGCTGTAACGGACGAGAAGCTGATCACGGGGTCAGGAGGCATTCGGGAGCCAGACGCGGACGATGGTGCCGCGGCCGGGCGCCGATTCGAGGATCGCCTGGCCGCCGTGTGCCTGGGCGATCGCCTGGACAATGGACAGGCCGAGGCCGGCGCCACCTGATCCGTCGGGCGGACGCGCGCCGGTGCTTTGTCCGGCCTGCTGTCCCTGCGCACCCGGCCGGTCCTGTTGGCTGTGTTGGCTGTGCTGGCTGTGCTGGCTGTGCTGGCTGTGCTGGCTGTGCTGGCCACGGTGACCGCGGTGAAACCGGTCGAAGGCCTGCGCCGCGTCTTGCGCCGACATGCCGGGCCCGGCGTCGGCGACCTCGATGATCGCGCCGGACCCGGCTCGGGTAAGCCGGATCGCGACCGGCGTCTGCGGCGTTGTGTGCTCGCGCACGTTGGCGAGCAGGTTGGCGAGCACCTGGCGCAACCGGGGTTCGTCCGCGACCGCGATGATGCGGTCCGCCGCGTCGACCTTGATCGGCCTGCCTGGCTCCACCGCGGCGGCGTCCGCGGCCGCGTCCCTGACCATCATGGCGAGGTCGCATTCGGTCAGGTCGAGTGAGGATGTCCGGTCGAGCCGGGCGAGTTCGAGCAGTTCGGCGACGAGCATGCTCATCCGGCTCGCCTCCTCCTCGATCCTGCGCATCGCGCTCGGCAGGTCGTCAGGTCCGAGCGCGCCCTGCCGGTACAGCTCGGCGTAGCCGCGGATGGTGGTGAGCGGAGTCCTGAGCTCGTGCGAGGCGTCGGCGGCGAATGTGCGTACCTTCTGCTCCGAGTGCCAGCGGGCGGCGAACGCGTGCTGGATCCGGTCGAGCATCGTGTTGATGGCCCCGGCGAGGCGGCCGGTTTCGGTGCCTGCCTCAGCGTCGGGCATCCGGGCAGTGAGGTCTCCACTTTCCGTGATGCGGCCGGCCGCCCCGGCCATCCGCCCGAGCGGCGCAAGCCCCCGGCCGATCAGCCACCGGCCACCGAGGCCGAGTAGCACGATCAGCGCCCCGCCGGTGATCAGCTCGGCGAGGATGACGCCGCTCAGCGGGTCGCTCATGTCACTCAGCGGCCGCGCCACCACCAGGACCAGGACCCCGTTGCCCGGGAGGGGCACCCCGGCGTCGCTTACCTTCAGCGGATTGACCACTCTCGCCCAGGCCCGGAGCTTCGTGCCGTCCTGCGGCGTGATCGCGAAGGGCGGGTCGCGGGCGAGCGCGACGAAGGGCACGCGGCCCATCTGCCCGAGTGCCGTCTGCAGTTCGTCCGAGAGATGGCCGTGCGTGACGGGCGAGACGGCGCCGGTTCGCAGCGAGTAAACCGCGGCGAGATAGCTGCCTTGCGAGGCCGCGAGCTGTGCCGGGGTATGCAACGCGGTGATCCGCAGCTCGGTGTTGAACTGCGTGCCGAGCTGTGTCCTCAGCACGGCCGAGCTGACCACGCCCATGATCACCAGGAACGCGGTGGTGATGGCGATCAAGCCGATGAGCAGCCGGGTTCGCAGCGATAGCCGTCCGGCGGTGCCCGCCGGACGGGACGGCGGGGATCCCGGGCCGGCTGCGCTCATCCCCCGTCCCGCGCTGGGGCCGCCGCGTCCCGTGCGGGACTTGCGCCCGCGGCCGGCCGCAGCGCGTACCCGATTCCGCGCTGTGTGTGGATCAGCGGCGGGCCAAGGGGGTCCAGCTTGCGCCGCAGGTAGCTCACGTAGGTCTCCACGATCTGCGACTGCCCGCCGTAGTCCCAGCCCCAGACGTGTTCGAGTAGCTGTGCCCGGGTGAGGACCCGGCCCGGATGCCGCATCAGGAATGCGAGCAGCCGGAACTCGGTGGGGGAAAGCTCAAGTTGGGTGCTGCCCCGACGTGCCATCCACCGCGCCTCGTCGAGTTCGAGGTCGCCGACCCTGAGTACGTCGGCGCCGCCCAGATCGTCGTCTCCTTCCGCCTGCCCACCCGTCCCTGCCGCGGCCCTAACCCGGCGCAGCACCGCACGAATGCGCGCGACCAGGGCCTCGACGGAGAACGGCTTGGTGACATAGTCGTCTCCACCGAGGGCGAGACCGGTAACCGTGTCCGACGAGGTGTCGCGGGCCGTCAGGAAGATCACCGGTACATCATTTCCCCCGGCGCGCAGCCGCCTGCAGACCTCGAAGCCGTCCAGATCCGGCAGCATCACGTCGAGCACGACCAGGTCGGGCTGCTGGGCGGCGGCCTGCTCCAGCGCGTCACTCCCGCTCGCTGCCGTGCTCACCATGAAGCCGTGGAATCGCAGCGCGACCTGGACGAGTTCACGGATATTCAGCTCGTCATCCACCACGAGCACGCTAGGAAGATGGTCACCTGCAGTCATCGCACTGCCAATCATGGCCGACGGTCGGCACGATCCGATACCTGAGGGCGGCACCACGGCGCCGGTGGCCAGGTCACCCGCGCGCTGACGCAGGATTGGCCACCGGCGCCGGGCGGAGCGGTCAGCTTGCTGACGGCGACGGGCCTGGGACGCTGCCTTGCGGTGACCCGGAATGGCTGGCGACTGGATTCTCAGACACGATGATCAGTCGTGCGCCGCGTACTGAACCCCGCTCAGGGCCACCCACGAACACGGGATCACCCGTCGCGAGGTTCGCCGCGCTTGACCTGGCCCGGTCCTTGCGGACGACCGTGTTGGTCATCAGCGTCCATGTCCAGGTGGTGCCGTCAGCGGCGCGGACGGTCACGGTCTTGCTGCTGACCGCCGCGATGGTGCCCCGCTCGAATGCGATTTCACGAAACCCGCCAGTACCGTTGCGCACCGTGAACTCGCCGTGCAGGCCGCGCAGGTGCCGAAGCGCCCATCCGGCGCGGCTAGCCTGGGCTGCGGGGTTGCCAGCTGACGCCGTGCCGCCCGGCATCGGGGAACTTGCGCCGCCGAGCGCCGCGCTGAGGACGGCACCGCGACCACCCGCTGGTGACCCGCTGCCCGCCAGGTCGATTCCTGCGATTGCACCGCCAGCGGCGAGCACCGCCGCAACCGCGAGGCCGGCTATCCACCGCAGGGCCTTGTGGCTATGGTTGGTGGGCTGCGGCATGGGGCTGATCATCGGGGGAACTGGCTGGGTAATATCCGAGGGCCCGTATGATCGGTAGCTCTCGTGTTGTGGCTGATTTCCCGGGTTCATGTCGTCCATACCGATAGAGTTCCAGCCTGAGCTGGGATGACGAGCTGCAAATCCTGGGAGATCGCTGGGAGTGCGCAGTACGTTCGCTGGGCAAACAAATAACGAACCGACCGTGGGACGGGATCATTGTGGCTGACAACAAGATTGGCGGCACGGGGGCGCCAGGATCTGGCGACGGGTCGGATCTCGCCCAGCCAAGCGCCGGAGCTGGTGCCCTGGAGAATCACCTCGGCGGCGAGGCGGCCCGCAACTACCGGCGCTATGAGCATGACATTATCGCCCCGCACGTCGGCAGTTCGCTGCTCGAGATCGGATCCGGGCTTGGCGACTTCTCCGCCCAGTTTCTGCCACGCCTGGCCCGCCTGGTGGTGAGCGACAGCGATCCGTACTGCATCGAGCAGTTGTCCAAACGCTACGAGGATGATCCGAGCGTTCAGGTGCTCGATCTCGTTCTGCCGGTGGATATACCGCTGACCGAGCCGGTGGACACGGTTATCGCCATGAACGTGCTCGAGCACATCGTCGACGATGTCGCAGCGCTTCGGTCCCTGGCGCGCGTCACGAAACCCGGCGGCAAGATCGTGCTCTGGGTGCCCGGGTATCAGCAGCTCTACGGTGACTTCGACCGGAAGGTTGGGCACGTCCGCAGGTACACCCCGAAGACACTGGGTGCGGCGGTGACCGCGGCCGGGCTGTCGGCCGAGGTGCTGCGGCCGATCAACCTGCTCGGCGGAATCGCCTGGTGGTTCGCCGTACGCCGCGCGGGCGTGAGCTATCCCAAGCCGAATATTGTCCGCCTCTACGACCGGACGGTCGTGCCAGCCACCCGGTTCATCGAGCGGCTGATCCGGCCACCTTTCGGCCAGACTGTGCTGTGCGTCGCGCGGGTACCCGAGCGCGACGAATCCGACTGAACGCCCGCACGCGGCTGCCCGAGCCGCCCGCTACCGCCGGTTACATCCGGTCAGGAACCTGAACGCCGAGCAGGCCTAGGCCGGTCAGCAGCACCCGCAGCGTGAGAGCTGAAAGCGCGAGCCGAGATTCCTTAACGGCTTCGCTGGGTGCGCCGAGCACGGGGCATTGCTCGTAGAACGTGGTGAACGCGCTCGCCACGCCGAACAGGTACGCGCACAGCCGGTGCGGTTCCGCCGTTTCCCCAACCTGCTGGACCGCCGTGCCGAAATCGAGCAGCCGCAGCGCCAGTGCGCGTTCTGCGTGCTCGTGGAGGATCATCGGCCCGGCGGCCTTGTCCGCGTCCGAGTCGTCCCTGCGGAAGATCGACCGGATCCGCGCCGCCGCGTACTGGAGGTACGGTGCGGTGTTGCCGGTGAGCGCGAGCATCCGGTCGAAGTCGAAGACGTACCCGCTGTCCCTGGCCACGGACAGGTCCGCGTACTTGAGTGCGCCGATGCCGACCGCCGCTGCGATCTGCGCGCGCACCTGCGGATCCTCGTACCTGTCCGCGATGACCTGCCCCGCACGTTCCACCGCCTCATCGAGGAACTCCCGCAGCTTGATCGATTTGCCGGCCCTGGTGCGCAGGATCTTTCCATCAGGCCCGAGCACATCGCCGATCTGGGCGTGCTCGAACCGCGCGCCTTCCGGTATCCAGCCGGCCTGCCGCGCGACAGCGAACACCATCTGGAAGTGCAGTGCCTGAGATGCGCCCACCACGTAGATCGCCCTCTCGACATGCAGCTGATCCACCCGGTAGCGGATCGCGGCGAGGTCTGTGGTCGAGTAGTTATAGGCGCCGTCGCTCTTCCGGATGATCACGGGCAGCGGTTCGCCCTCTCTGCCCGTGAATCCTGGCGGGAAGGCGCAGAGCGCGCCGTGGCTCTCGACGGCGATTCCCTTGGCAGCAAGCTCGGCCACGGTGCCCGCGAGCAGGTCGTTGTAGAAGCTCTCGCCGCGGATGTCGGCGTCTGTGAGGGTGACGCCGAGCCGCGCGTAGGTCCGGCGAAGGTACTCTCTCGAGAGATCGACAAGCTCCTGCCACAGCCGGATCGTCTCGGCGTCGCCGCCCTGCAGCAGCACGACACGCTCCCTGGCTCGCTCGGCGAAGGCGGGATCAGCGTCGAACTTCTGCCGGGCGGCCTGGTAGAAGGTGTTCGGGTCGGTCTCGAGCAGTCCTGCTTGGGCGGAATGCTCTCCGACCTCGAGCAGGTGCTCTATGAGCATGCCGTAAGGGGTACCCCAGTCGCCGACGTGGTTGTCACGGATCACCCGGTGGCCGAGGACATCCATGACACGTGCGATCGAGTCGCCCACGATCGTCGTGCGCAAGTGCCCGACGTGCATCTCCTTGGCGACGTTGGGTGAGGAGTACTCGACGACGATGGTCTGCGGGCGAGCCGACGCAGGGATCCCCAGCCGCTCGTCAGTAAGCAGCAGATCCGCTTGGCTCGCTATCCAGTCCTCACGCAGGCTGAAGTTGATGAAGCCAGGGCCACTGACCTCGGTAGCGACGCATATATCGCCCACGTCGAGTTGTTCAGCCAACTCGGCGGCCACGACACGCGGCGGGCGGCCGTGCCGCTTGCCGAGCGCCAGTGCGACGTTGGACTGGTAGTCGGCGAACTGCGATGGCCGGATCACTGCGTCGGTGCCGGCTTCCTCTTCGCCGAACGCGGCGACAAGCGCGCGTTGCACCCGCTGCGCGAGAATCTCTTGTGGATCGGCCATGCGACGATCCTATTGGCCGCGAGATACCGGCCGTGGCGCGCGCCGACGCAGCGCGGCCGAGGCCTGCCACGATTCCGGTGCCTTTTCGACACATGCAGTGCCGTTGCCGTATATCAGTTGCATTTTCACCACATATCGGCGGAGCGTTCCGACATCCACGGCGGCTCGTGATCATGAAGACAAATGATCACGAAGCCGGGCCCATTAGCACCATCGGCACCGCTGGCCCCGGGGATGTTACGCGGGTCGGCGGTTGCGCGATGAGCTGCCTGGGGACAATTAGGCGTAGGAAGTTGTGGCGCACTACTTCGGCCGGCGGGGAACCTGATGGGAAAGCGCCAACTGGGGACGGTGCTAGGGCTTACTCCCGCTGAGCAGCCCGAGGGTGCAAGGGAACACGTGTGGTTATCGATGCGTTTCATGCCGTAACCCTTTCGTTTGGTCATGCCGCGGCGCGCCGCACACGGTAACTGCGTCGTAAGGGTCACCGGCCGTTCGGGCTGGCCTGCTTCGAGTCCAGGCGACACCGCTTGGGCGCGATCGACCGAAGGGAGATTGGTGACTGCGGTCCAGGACATGACGTCCACGGCGTCCGCTGCAGGCCGCCGCTTCCGCGCGTACTCCGCGAAACACCTCGACGAGCTAGTGACGCGAGCGGGTCTGGATGCCGCGCAGCGGCTGGCGGTGCGGGCGGTGGCCACCGTGCTGCCGTTCCGGACCAACGCCTATGTGGTGGACGAGCTCATCGACTGGAACGCCGCGCCGGATGACCCGATCTACCGGCTGGTGTTCCCGCAGGCTGACATGCTGCCAGTGGAGGATGTACAGCGCATGTCGTGCCTTCTCGCCGGCGGAGCCGCAGAAGCGGAGGTGCAGCGCGCCGCCAGGGACGTGCGAATGAAGCTGAACCCGCATCCGGCCGGGCAGCTCATCCTCAACGTGCCGAACTATGGGGACGAGCCGCTGCCAGGCGTGCAGCACAAGTACCCGGAAACGGTCCTGCTGTTTCCCAGGCAGGGACAGACGTGCCACTCCTACTGCGCCTACTGTTTCCGCTGGGCTCAGTTCGTCGGCGAACCGGACCTGAAGATGGCAACCGACGACATCGGCCGGATGGTCGCTTACATCGGCGACCATCCGGAGGTGACAAGCGTGCTGCTCACCGGCGGAGATCCCATGATCATGGGATCGACGGTGCTTCGCCGCTACGTAGAGCCGCTGCTCGACCCCCGGCTTGGTCATGTGGAGTCGATCAGGATCGGCACCAAGTCGCTGGCCTACTGGCCGCAGCGCTTTGTCAGCGATCCTGATGCCGACGACACGCTTCGGCTGTTCGAGCGGGTGGTGAGATCCGGCCGGAACCTGGCCTTCATGGCGCACTTCTCCCATCCGAGGGAACTCGAGCCACTGGTCGTGGCCAACGCGGTGCGGCGCATCATCGGCACAGGCGCCGTCATCAGGACGCAGGGCCCGCTCATCCGGTCGATCAACGACTCCCCGCTGATCTGGGCCGAAATGTGGCGCCGCCAGCTGCGGATGGGCATGGTGCCGTATTACATGTTCGTCGAGCGGGACACTGGCCCGCAGGACTACTTCGCCGTGCCGCTCGCGAACGGCTATGAGATCTTCCGCGAGGCTTACCGCGGCGTGTCCGGCCTGTGCAGGACCGTGCGCGGCCCGTCCATGTCGGCCACGCCAGGCAAGGTCTGCGTCGACGGGATCGCGGAAGTGTCCGGGCAACGGGTGTTCGTCCTGCACTTGATTCAGGCACGTGACCCCTCGCTGGTCGGCAGGCCCTTCTTTGCCAGGTACAACCCCGAGGCGACCTGGCTGACCGAACTTGAGCCAGCTTTCGCCGACCACTTTCCCTTCGATCCCGCATCAGTGCGGCAGCCGGCTCTGCGCTGAGCCTCGAACAGTGTCTTCCGGTACGGGCCGGGGCCCGCCAAGTCATCCTGGCGGGCCCCGCCCGTCCTGCCTGGTGTCCGCTTGGGCGCGCGGTCAGGCAGCGGTGCTGACCTCGGCCGATTGGGTCGGCGGCGCGCTCGCCACTGCTCTACCGCCCTTGATGGCGAAGCAGCTCAGCGCCGCGATAACTATCACTGCGATGGGCAGGATCATGGTCACGCGCATGGCGGAGACAAAGCCGTTCGTGAACGCGTCATGCGCGACCCGTTGGATGAGCAGCACCACCTGCTCAGGCAATCCCTTCGGGAGCTGCACGTTGCTGCCGCTCTGCCCGGCGCCTACCTGCAGGCCGCTCTTGGCGGCATTACGGAAACCGGCGACGAAGGCGGCGCGGGTGGCAGGTGGAAGCTGGCCAGCGCGCTGTGCTGCCTGGCTGGCGAGTGAGGAGGCGAGCTGGTTCTGCAGCAGTGCGCCGACCGCGGAGGAGCCGATCACCGCGCCGACCTGTCGGTTGGTGTTGAACAGCCCGGACGCCACTCCCGCCAGCTGCGGCTGCACATCGCGCATGGCTACCGTGGTCAGCGGCGCAAAGATGCAGCCCATGCCGATCCCGGCAACCATCAGGGGCGGCAAGAAGTCGTACCAGGCGGAGCCGGGCTTCGCGACGGCGGTAGCCCAGGCCATGCCGGCCGCGAACAGTGTCAGCCCGGTGATCAAGATGAACTTCCCGCCGATCCGGTCGGCCAGCCGGCCGGCGCCTGGCGCAAGGAATACCGAGACGACCGACGCGGGCGCGAGCGTGAGGCCCGCGCGCAGGGCCGACATGCCAAGCGCGGACTGCAGGTAGATCGTGAATGGCAGGAAGATGCCGAGCATGCCGATGGCGAGGGCGAAGGTGACGAAGTTCATCACGGCGAAGTTGCGGTTGCGCAGCACCGCGAAGGGCACCAGCGGCTCCTTTTCCTGCCGCGCCTTCTCGACCAGAAGGAAAGCAACGAGCAGCACGCCGCCTATCAAGAAGATGAGCGGGATGCTGAGGACTGAGTTGATCTTTCCCCAGGCGTACTTCTGGCCCTCGACCAGGCCGTAGCAGATGGCGAACAGGGCACCGCTCGCCAGGAACACGCCGACGAGGTCGAGCCGGTGATGCCGCCTGGGCTTCATGTCAGGGATCACGATGAAGCTGAGGACGAGCGCGATCACGCCAATCGGCAGGTTCACGAAGAAGATCCACCGCCAGTCGAACGCGGTGACAAGCAGCCCGCCGAGGGTCGGGCCCGCGATCGTCGCCACGCCCGCGACCGCGCCCCAGACGCCAAACGCGGCACCGCGCCGTTCCGGTGGGAAAACCGTCGTCAGGATCGTCAGTGTCTGCGGCATGAGTAGCGCCGCCCCGAGGCCCTGCACGACCCGGAATGCGATCAGCTGGCCGGGGCTGGCCGCGAAGCCGCACGCCGCCGAGGCCAAGGTGAACACGGTGATCCCGATGACGAAGAGCTTCCGGGGCCCGCGCAGGTCGCCGAGCCGGCCAGCCGTTATGAGCAGAGCCGCGACCACGAGAGCGTAGCCGTTGATGACCCACAAGATTTGGTCGAGCCCGGCGTGCAGCTTGTCGATCATGTTGGGGATCGCGATGTTGACGATTGTCAGGTCGAGCAAGGTCATAAAGAACCCAAGGGAGACGACGACCAGGATCGCCCAAGGGTTGCCGCGGAACTTGCTCACGTGAACTCCTCCGTACCGTTAGCCCGTACCTTCAAGCGGTTAGGCCGTTAGGCCGTTAGGCCGTTAGGCCGTTAGGCCGTTAGGCCGTCAGGCCGTCAGGCCGTCAGGCCGTCAGGCCGTCAACCAGGTCCTGCCAGGCGAGGTTTGCTGAAGCAGGACCACCCTGACATGGGGTCGAGCCGGCTCGCCGCGCTCCGCCCGGCCTCACTAACAGACATAGTCGCGCAAACCACTGACAATTCCCCGATGCCTTGGCAGTCGGCCGCACGCACCGCGGGAATGCGGCTGCCCCGCCGCGCAGCCGTTCTGCATCGGTTTTTGAGGTCTGGCCGCTCAGTCGGTCATTCGCGCAGGTCAGAGTGTGTTCGCGGCCGCCGCGCCGGGGCGCCAGGGCCAGTCGCCGCGGTCGCCGGCCTCGGCGACAACGCGGTTACGGATCGTGCCAACGCCCTCGACCGAGGCCTCGATGACGTCGCCCGGCGTCATCCAGACAGGTGGCGTGCGGGCGAAGCCCACGCCGCCGGGGGTACCAGTCGCGATGACATCCCCCGGATGCAGGGTGGTGAACGTGGAGAAGAACTCTACGCAGCGTGGCACATCGACGATCATCTGCGAGGTCCGCGCCGACTGCATGACCTCGCCGTTCAGCACGGCTGTGATGGCGAGATCGGAGACGTCCACCTCGTCGGTGGTGACGACCTCAGGGCCGATCGGCATGCTGCTATCGAAGTTCTTGCCCGGCGTCCATTGCGACCCCATCCGCTGCCAATCCCTTGCCGACGCGTCATTGAGCACGACATAGCCGGCGAGAGCCTCGATGGCCTCTTCGGCCGGTATGTAGCGTCCGCCACGGCCGACGACCAGGCCGAGTTCGGCCTCGTAGTCGAACCTGTCGGTAAGAGCGGGCTTGACCAGGTCGGCATACGGCGCCAGGACCGTCTCGCGGCCGCGCACGAACACTTCGGGCCAGCTGGGGATGTCACGACCGTCTTCGAGGGCGTGCTCGCGGTAGTTCAGGCCGACACACAGGATCCGCCCTGGCGCGGGGACGGCGGGCCCGAGATCGCCAGGCCCGTATTCACGGCCGTCGTCACGGTCACCTGCGGCGTTTGCCGCGTCCATCGCGGCGGGCCCCGCCCGGAGCAGGGAGCCGAGCGAGGTGAGTCGGCTATCCGCGGTCGCTTCGCCCAGGTCGACATAGCCGGAGCTGCCGCGAACGTGCAATCGCAGCCCGTCCGGGGTGACAATGGTGGCGAGCCTCACGTGGCAGATCTCCCTTTTGTCGCGGCGACCCGGCGATGCCCGGACCGGCCCGACGACACTGCGGCGCGACGGCGGCGCCCCGGCGAGGTGCCGCAGCGACCCGGCGAGCCAGATTCGACATAGATCGGATTCAGCATAAGTCGCCCGCGGCTTCGAGCAGAGGCTGGGCCGTTGGCTGGCCGAACGCGTCAGGGCGTGGCCGCCACCTGCAGCGGGATCCCTCCCAGTCGCCGCCGTATTCATGATCGGTTTCTCGTCACGTTCGCGGCGAATAGCGCAGGAGAGCTAACGCAGCAACGGATCATGGGCTGCGGGCCGACTGGGCCTCGGCGCCACGCGCCGCACCACCCCTCCCATTACCGAGCCCCGGTTCAGGTTCAGGTGCTGGCGGGCCAAGTAGGCTCCGCTGCATGGAGCTGAACGGAACAGCAGCGATAGTTTCTGGTGGTGCCAGTGGCCTCGGTGAGGCGACAGTGCGTGCGCTCGCGGCGGCTGGCTCTTCAGTCGTGGTCGCGGACCTAAACGATGCGCGGGGTAAGGCGCTCGCCAGCGAGATCGGGGGCGTCTTCGTGCGCACCGACGTGTCTGACGAGGCATCGGTACAGGCCGCGGTGGACGCGGCCGCTGGCGGCAGCGTCCCGCTGCGTGTCGCGGTGAGCTGCGCGGGGGTCGGCTGGGCCGCACGCACGGTTGGCCGGGATGGCAGCCCGCACGACCTCGCCAGCTACCGTAAGGTCATCGACGTCAACCTGATCGGCACGTTCAACGTGATGCGGCTCGCCGCGGCGGCCATCGCGACCGCGGAACCCGTCGACCCTGACGGCCAGCGGGGCGTAATCATCAACACCGCGTCCATCGCGGGCATCGAAGGGCAAACCGGGCAGGTGGCGTACTCCGCCTCCAAGGGCGGCATCATGGGCATGACGGTACCCGCTGCTCGCGATCTCGCGGCCGTCGGCGTGCGGGTCAACACGATCTGCCCAGGGATCATCGACACACCGATCTATGGGACCGGCCCCGAGAGCGAGGAGTTCAAGGCCAAGCTGGCGGCGCCGGTGCCATTCCCCAAGCGGATGGGCCGTGCGAGCGAGTTCGCCCACTTGGTCCGCTCGCTGATCGAGAACGACTACATCAACGCGGAACTGGTCCGTTTCGACGGCGGCATCCGCTTCCAGCCGAAGTGATTCCGGGCCTCCGCTCACCTGAGACTCGTCACAGATACGCGACGTGACCTGCGAAATGACGTCTCGGTGGTTCTCGCTGTATCTGGCCAGATCTTGCCGTCATGTGCCCTCGATGTGCCCTCATGCCGAGCACTTGCTATAGGGGGCCGGTGAGATCGGCTCACGGCTCTGAGAGCGGAGTGCTCGATACCTCGATGGAGCGGTTTTACAGAGAGTCGGCGACTTCACCCCACTCAGGCCTCGGACCTGCGGGCAGACTGTCTTGCGCTGGTGCACGGCCATCCTCGTTGTTTCGCCGTGATTGCGGATGCTGCGTCTGTTGCTGCTCACAGCAGGCCGACAGCCGGGCCTTGACCAGCACCAGCTCGGCCTGTGGCACTCCTCCTGCCGCCACACCGTGCTGTCCATAGTGTGCCCTCGCGCTACTCGCCGTCGCGACCGCCAGGCCACCCGGCACCCGGGCGCCCTGGGCCGCTGTCGGCCCGGGCACAGCCACCGGCCGCGGGCCTTCCTCGCCACCATTGACCAGCCGGAACACTGGCACGACACCGGCAAGCTGCCCATCCATTCCGGCGAGCAGCCTCCCCAGGACATGGGCCTGATCCTCGTGACCGTGCCCGAAGCGCGCAGGCTGCTCGCGGCGCCCGCACGTCAGACCTTCCGAAACTCCCTGGAGGTCTTGGAAGGCGCGGCCCTGACCTGGACCACCACAGGTCAACGCCGACGTGGCGTGCCAGTGAGTGACTGTGATTCACCGCTGATCACCGTCCGATCGGGCACGCCAATGGGCACGCCTCAGGGTGGTCAGTGTGATCTTAGTAGTGCTTGGGCGCGAAGACGATAATCACCTCCTGGCGGTGGCTGCGTCTCGCTCGTTTCACACGCTCCGCGCATAAGCTGATACTAAGAGATACTGCCGATGCCCCTCTCCGAGCCACTTAGCATGAGCAAGAAATCAGGTGGCAGTCATGACGGAGCGCCAACTGGACAAGCTGCCTGCATGGCTGCTGTCGGTCATTCTCGTGGTCATCATGCTCGCCGTAGCGATCTACGTCTTCCTCGTGCTGATCAGGTAGGTGAGCGGCTGTGACGACGATCAAGTTTGGCGTGCAGCACGACGGTGCGGCAACCGAGCAGGAGCCCGTAAACGACGCGGGAAGCGGCAGGCTGTAGCCGTGCTGACACTGTTAGTCATCCTTGTACAGGTGAAGCCAAACGGTAACCAGTTCCCGTGGACGAGCAACCTGAGCACGGTGAACCTCCACGGCCACCGGTACCTGGCGACTCCCATGCAGACGGGTGTCGGCTGGATCAACTTCCCGGTCTACAAGCGCGCCAGCGCGTGCCCGCCAGGACAGTGCGCCAGGGTGTGGCCGTACGTGCTCACGGCAGGTCACCCAGGGACGTCAAATGGCGTGCACGCGTCGGCCGTGGGCACCCGCTCGACCGGCCTCGGCGTGCAGGTGACCTACAAGGGCCACGCGTTGTACCTGTTCTCCAACGAGACGCTGAACCCCAAGACCCTCACGGCGGCGGGCAACGGGAATGGGGTGGGAGGCTTCTCGCTCGTCAGCCCATGATTCGGAGGGGGCCAGCGTCGCCGCAATGCCAGTCGACACGACTGCTAACGGCGCTGGCCCCACTGGTGCTGGCGTCAGGGGCCACCACTCGGGGGAAGTCACGCCAAGCAACAAGGCTGGCGGACCGTCGGGCGCGCCGACGACGTTTGACGGGCCACTTTGCCGGCGCGTCAGCCCTTGTCCTCGCTGGGCCCGACGTCGAGTGTCACCACATCGGTGTCGGGGCGGGTCACCGAGCGTCGACCGCTCGCCGTTTGCCAGTACGTCTCCTTGCCCAGCAATGCCTCACCGAACCGGTCGAACTCGGCGATCACTTTCCGCGTTGCCGCACTCACGGCCTCGCGGGTCCGTTCGCCCAGCTCCTCTAGCTGTCGAGACACCTCAAGCTGGATGTGAGCGGCAACCTCGTCCTGCGCCAAGGCGTGCAACTCCTTCTTCGCCTCGCGCACCGCGGCTCGCAGATCCTTCGTGGCGGCATGGGCTTCGCGGACCATCTCGCGGCACTCCCCAACCGCCGCTTCCATTCGCTCGAGTTCGCTCACGGCATCCTCCTCGCTCATCGGCGGGACCCGGGGCGCGCCCATCTTGACCGGCAATCGATCTGAGCGCGCCGCGGTGCCTCGTCGAACGTGGCCAAACGGCCAGGCCGGCGACGACGTTGCGCTGTACGGCTGAGCTCTTGACGGACCGGCTGAACGGGACCGGACCTGATCTCGTTTCTGCACATCCACGTCCTGCGCAGCCACGAGGAAGCGGAGCGGCACCTCGTCACACTACCAACCGACACGAGGCTGGGGCATCGGCCGCCTGGCTCGGCGACACGGTGCAGACGGCGACCCGGTGCAGACGGCGACCCGGTGCAGACGGCGACCCGGTGCAGACGGCGACCCGGTGCAGACGGCGACCCGGTGCAGACGGCGACCCGGTGCAGACGGCGACCCGGTGCAGACGGCG
>Ga0335078_10005377_pt1 | contig 18930 bp, 18 predicted proteins | sample Lox_Sample_32_FD_206711 | JGI IMG/M metagenome (GOLD analysis project Ga0335078, IMG submission 206711) | Soil microbial communities from Loxahatchee National Wildlife Refuge, Florida, United States - Lox_Sample_3.2 | ecosystem: Environmental > Terrestrial > Soil > Wetlands | place: USA... | reverse complement strand
GGTGGTCAACTCCTGCATTTCTCGCAGCCGAAACACCGGCCTATAAATCCCGGGCAGAACCTGCACGGCGGACTCCAGAACGTGCTCTGTTTCTTGATCGAGTGCCTGCTGCTCGGGATTGCGCATGGATGAGGAAAGCCGCCCCGCACAGTTGTCCTCGATATTCGTAAAGCGCTTCGTCCGCCGCATTTCGCTGCGGGCTTGTTCAAGACAATTGAATACATCCACCGAAAATAGCCGGAACCGCCATACTGATGGAGATGCGTAAGCGCCATTAGGTGGGCTGCCTGCACGGCGTCGTCGGCCTCTGCTTCGCTGCGCAGCAAGCGCCGGGCAACTCGTTGCAGAGGCCGATGGTAACGAGCGGCGAGAACTTCATACGACTCGGTGTCCCCGCTTCGAACCCGCCCGACTGCTTCATCGTCGCTGATTTGCTGAACCATTTCTCGACGTATGTGCGTTACGGAAGATAATACCGGACCGTGGAATACAACATGAAGTCGCCGCCTCGGGGAGTCTGGCCTTGTCCGCTCCAGAGGTCGCGGTGGGCATACTCGAACTGGTTTCCGTATTGGACCCTGCCGAATCGGCCTTGGAAGATCTTGAACCAGTAGCCCACCGTCCCTTCGTAAATATTGCGGTTGGCTCCGCTGCAGGTATTCATCGCAACCTCGTTGGCGCAGGCGGCGTAACTTACGAGCGGCGAGCCGTATCCTGCGGCTACCCCGCCGGGCCCTGCGAATGCGTAACGCGCGACGTACTCATCGCCGAAGTAGGAGAAGATATCGAAGTGTTTATTGAGGTGATACTCGAGGCCGGTCAGGATTCGTCCTTCGCGTAACGGACGCAACTCGCCAGTTGTGGGATTGATCGTGGTGTCCGGCAGGCCCGACGCTCCATAGCGTCCAACGCCTTGGCCGGCCATGCCTTCGGCAACGACATCCAGCTTGCTTTTGATCACAGGCATAATCGCACCGAATCCTACGCCCCAACCTTCGCTGTAGTTCATGTATCCCCGCGAAGTCGCGGTGGAAGCGATCCGGTCTCGGAAGAAGCGGCCCAATCCTTTCAGTTCGAAGTGCCCCCATCCGGGCTCGATGGTGAGCTTGGCCAATACGTCCGGTATGAACGGAGTCGAGTTGCCGTTGCTGTATCCTGCCATGTAGGGCAGTATCAGGACGCCGGTGCCGGCATTCTGACTGGTATTCAACCCCATGATATTCGACGGCTGGTAGGCTGCCGAATAAGTAGTTTCCGGTTCGGTCGCCTCAACCGCCGCCCAAATCCGGTTGTTGAAATTCTTGGTTACACGAATCGACCGGTCCCGGAGCCAGTTGAAGCCTACGACATAGGCGCCGTCCATGACATTCGGAATAAACTCAGTCGACGGAAGCGTCCCGATTCCCTGCCGGCTGGTTGTGGATAGAGACCAAAACTGACCGCCCGATACCGTCCATCCGGAGGTCCATGCGACTTCCGCAAATGCGAGTCGCAGGCGTGGCGTGAAGCCGCCTGACTGAACGTAATTGGCCGTCGGTGCGGCCCCCAGGAAATCGCCTTCGACGTATCCGGTCAGCTTTGTGCCGCCCAGATGGCCTTGCATCAACAGCGAGAGGCGCGAATCGCGCGCCGTTCCGCGGTATTCGCTCAGTTTAGAGTTGGATGTTCCATTGAGGGGAATGGCGCTGAACGTGCTCGCGAGGTCTGCGTTTTCATTGCGGTTGCGCGCAATGGCGGTGGCTTCGAAGAATCCGCCAGGCGTCAACGTAACACCTTTGTAGTGGATCGATTCCGGTTCTTCGAGACCATGCAGTTCCGCTCCTTGCGCGTGCACCACGCTGCCGACCGAGACCACATCCTCCTTGACCTTTTCCACCTCGGTATTCTCCGCCTTCATCGACGCGTCGATTGCGTTGACTGAATTCTCCACTTTGGCGACCGCTGCGCCAGCCCCCGAAGCGGTCTCCTCCGCGATATTTGCCTCGTCCTTCGCCTGCTGCACCGACACCTGAAGCGCTTGCTGGTCGCGCTGCAAGGCGCTGATGCTGTCCTGCAGCGACTTCTGCAGTTGTTCGATCTGGTCCTGCTGGCGCTGGATTTGATCCTGCGCCTGCTGAAGCTTGCATTCCAAACCGGAGAGCTCGTCGGTGCGCTTCTTTTCCGCAGCGACCTTGGCGGCGCTGGCGTGAACCGGCGGGCAACCGCCCGCCGCATTCTCCGGTTTCGCTGTTTGCCCCGGGCTTTGAATGGCGAATCCGCCCGCAAGCACGGCGCACAATAACCACTTCGTATTCGTCAAGACTAACCTCATATAAGACACTTTCTCCTGTTTGAATGTCGAACCTGTCTTCTCTCACACCCAGTGCGTTAAGTAGTAAATTCCAATAACCACAAAACATGCCGTTGTTTTAATGCAGGTGACGGCAAAGATATCTTTGTAGGACTGTTTGTGAGTCAGCCCGCACACCGCCAGAAGCGTAATCACCGCGCCATTGTGGGGCAGGGTGTCCATGCCACCGCTCGCCATGGAGGCCACTCTGTGGAGGACTGCCATCGGAATATGAGCCGCATTAGCAGCGGCGATGAACCGATCGGCCATGGCGGCCAGGGCGATGCTCATCCCGCCGGAAGCGGAACCCGTGACACCCGCCAGGATGTTCACGCTTACGGCTTCATTGACCAGCGGGTTGGGGATGTGCGACAGCGCATTGCGGATAATCAGAAATCCTGGCAGGGCCGAGATCACGGAACCGAAGCCGTACTCCGAGGCGGTGTTCAGGGACGCCAACATGGCGCCGCCGAGCGCATCCTTCGTGCTTTGAGCAAACGCAGTGGCGACCCTCTTCCATGCCAAGACTACGATCATCAGAATCCCCAGAACGAGCGCGCTTTCAATGGCCCAAATCCCGAGCATTCGGGCTATCGGTTGAACGATCGGCTTTGCGGCTGCATTCAACTGCACCGTCACAGACCCGCCGTACAGTTTCGGGAGCAGCCTGGTGAGAACGATGTTTGCAGCGGCGACCACGGCCAACGGCAACATAGCGATCGCAGGGTGAGGTATGCCAGTGAGATCCATAGGCGCCGGCTCATTTGTATGTCCCTTACCGTAACCTTCGCCGGCAGCAGCAGCTTTCACTCGTTGCCGGTGCAGATAAATGACACCGACCGAAAAAATGAAGAGTGCACCAAGAGTCCCAAGGACCGGGGCGGCCATGCTCGTGGTCTTAAAGAACGTGGTCGGAATGATATTCTGGATCTGCGGCGTGCCGGGCAACGAATCCATGGTGAAGGTGAACGCCCCCATGGCGATGGTTCCGGGAATAAGGCGTTTCGGGATGTTGGTTGCCCGGAATGCCTCGACCGCGAACGGATATACCGCGAACACCACTACGAAAAGCGACACACCGCCATACGTCAGCAGCGCACAAACGATGACGATGCCGACCATGATCTTCCCGGGTCCCACAGCGTGCACGACTGAGTTCACAATCGATTTGGCAAACCCGGAAACCTCGATGAGCTTCCCGAAGATCGCGCCCAGCATAAAGGCGGGGAAGTAATTTCTGACAAAGACGACCATGTTCTCCATGAAGATGCCGCTGTAAGCCGGAAGAACGGATGACGGGCTCGTGAGCAGCACTGCCAGTAGCGCTGCTATCGGGGCAAACAGAATGACACTGAAACCCTTGTAGGCGACATACATCAGGAAACAGAGGGCGGCGATGCAAACGATGAAGGTCACAGATTCCTCGCTGCCTGGAGAATCGCAACCTCTTTGCCAAACCGTCCCTTGGCCATGCCGCTGATTTCACAAGGGAGGCTTGCATCGCTGAGACTGTTCCGTGGTGGCCGGCTGGACTATATCGGGCAGGCGCATTCGTACTGACCCCTGCGACGGCGGCTTCCACGCTAGGACAACCGCCAGTATCGGCGTGTGGGCCATTTAGGGCACCCCAATTCGGTCGTGTCGGCACATATGAGGCAATCATCCGCTCAAGCCGGACATCTTCAAGCTTCCGAATCAGTCCCCGCCTCCAACACTGCGAGTGGCACCACAAGTGCACTTACTCAGTCGCTATTTCCCTCGAGTGAGGGTTTGATCGTCAAGGAGACTTACTCATGTCCAAAGTCATCAGCGCCGACCAGGCTGCTGCACTAATTAAGGATGGCGCAACGCTCGGCGCCAGCGCGCTTCTCATTTCAGGATGGCCCGAAGAGCTAGCCATCGCCATCGAAAAGCGGTTTCTGGAAATCGGCCATCCCGCCGGGCTCACGGTCGTGCATGGCTCCGGTATCGGCGATTGGAAAACGAGGGGGATGCAACACTTTGCCCATCCAGGCCTGGTCAAACGCTGGATTGGCGGCCATACCGGTGTGGCGCCAGCCATGGGCAAGATGATCCTCGATGGCGGATGTGAGGGCTACAACTTGCCGCAGGGCGTCATCTGCCAGTTATGGCGCGAAATTGCGGCTCATCGCCCCGGCCTCATCACCAAAATCGGGCTGGGGACATTTGTCGACCCGCGCCTGGAAGGCGGGAAGATGAACTCCAAGACAACCGAGGACCTCGTCAAGGTCATTCAACTGGAAGGACAGGAATGGTTGTATTATCCTCCCCTCAAGGTTGATGTTGCCGTCATCCGCGGGACTGTGGCCGATGAGGATGGCAATCTTACTGAGGATCTCGAAGGCGCCCTCCTTGAATGCCTGCCACTGGCGCAAGCTGCGAAGAACAGCGGTGGCATCGTCATCGCCGAGGTTTCGTATGTCGCCAAGAGTTCATCCCTCCATCCAAAACGCGTGCGCGTCCCCGGCGTTCTCATCGATCGCCTCGTGATTTCCAAGGAAGAGCATCATTGGCAGGCCGCCGGCACGCGTTTCAATCCCGCGTTCTCAGGCGACATTAGAGTGCCGATGGATGCGATGCCGCCGATGCCTTTGGATGAACGTTGCATTATCGGACGCCGTGCCGCTATGGAGTTGGCGCCCGGTTCGGTGGTGAATCTTGGCATCGGTATGCCCGAAGGCGTCGCCGCGGTCGCAGGCATGGAGGGATCGGCCGACCTGCTCACCCTTACCACCGAACTCGGCTCCATCGGCGGCGTGCCCGCCGGCGGCGAAAACTTCGGCATGTCCTATAATGCTCAGGCGTTCGTCGAGCAGCACGCGCAGTTCGACTGGTACGATGGCGGCGGCTTGGGCCAGGCCTTTCTGGGCGCAGCCGAAGTGGATGCGAACGGTAACGTCAACGTCAGCAAGTTCAAAGGCAAAGCTGTTGGGTGCGGCGGGTTCATCAATATCACGCAGAACGCGAAGAAAGTCGTTTTTTGCGGCACCTTTACCGCCGGGGGCCTCAAAGTCGCTGTCGAGAACGGTAAGCTCGTCATCCTGCAGGAAGGCAAGGCCAAAAAGTACGTCAACAAGGTCGAACAGGTCACGTTCAGCGGGGCCTACGCAACGGCTACCAGACAGCCGGTCTTGTTCGTCACCGAGCGAGCCGTTTTTGAACTGCGGAACGGGCAGTTGACGTTAACCGAAATTGCGCCGGGTATCAACCTCGAAAAAGACATTCTGGCTCAAATGGAATTCAAACCACGCATTTCTCCGAATCTCAAGCCCATGCTTCCGGACATCTTCAGACCCGTCTGGGGCGGACTTCGCCCGATTATCGAAGGTAACCGCGAAGTAGCTCTGGCAGCCTGATCGCCACCTCACGCAAAGGGACTTGAGCGCAATGAGGACACAACGGCCCGTCTGCTCGGAATCGGTGCGGCGCGTGGCGACGGCCGCCCTGCCGACCCACTGGGGGACCTTTCAAATATGCGGCTTCGAGCGCAACTACCCGCCGGAACGCTTTCCGCAGGAAAGGGCGCTGGCCTTGCTCATGGGCGATCACGCCAATGTCGCCCCTTTGCTGCGCATTCACTCGCAATGCCTTACCGGCGAAGCCTTCGGTTCCCTTCGGTGCGACTGCGCGCAGCAACTCCATATGGCGATGGCCATGATCTCGAAAGAAGGGGTGGGGATCATTCTCTACGAAGAGCAGGAGGGCCGCGGCATCGGCCTCATGGCGAAGATCCAGGCGTATCAGTTACAGGACGAAGGCTTGGACACCATCGCCGCGAATGAACGGCTCGGGTTCAAAGCAGATTACCGCGACTATGCGCTGCCTATCGAGGTCCTGAAAGCCCTGGGCATCGTTCGCGTTCGATTGATTTCCAACAATCCCGATAAGCTACTCGCACTCGAAAGAACGGGAATTCGTGTAGTCGAACGAATCCCGTGTGAGGTTAACGCCCCGCCCTTCGCGCAGCAGTACCTGAAAACGAAGAAGGAAAAGTGCGGTCACCTTCTTGCATCGACATTCGCGGACATTGCCGAGGTGGCATGAGATGACAGTACAGGCGCCATTCATCGATGTGGAAACGGCTCTCGTCGAAATGCGTGCGGGCCGCATGCTGGTCCTGGTAGACGATGAGGATCGCGAAAATGAAGGGGATCTGACTCTTGCGGCGGAGAAGGTCACGCCGGAGGCCATCAATTTCATGGCGACCCACGGCAGAGGACTGATCTGCCTGGCCCTGCCTGGCGATCGCACCGAGTACCTGCGGCTGGACCCCATGGCCGCTTGCAACACGTCACAGTTTGGTACCGCTTTTACTCAATCCATCGACGCAGTCGGCCGCGGTGTCACTACCGGCATCTCGGCCTTTGATCGCGCGCAGACGATTCTGGCGGCAATCGATCCGGCCACTCGACCGGAAGACCTCGCCCGCCCGGGCCACGTCTTCCCACTGCGAGCCCGCGAAGGCGGCGTGCTGGTGCGTGCCGGCCAAACGGAAGCCTCCGTGGACTTGGCCCGGCTTGCAGGCCTTGTACCCGCGGCGGTGATCTGCGAAATCATGAATGACGATGGCACTATGGCGCGTGTCCCAGACCTCATCTCCTTCTGTAATCGGCACGATCTGAAGATGCTCACCGTCGCCGAGTTGATCCGTCATCGCATGGCACATGAACGCTGCGTCGAGCGCGTTGGAGAGACGCTGGTTCCGACGGATCGCGGCACATTCCGCATGATTGGCTATCGGTCTGAGATCGACTGCGAATCTCATCTGGCGATGGTCCTCGGCAGAATCGAGGATGGCGGCCAACCCGTGCTGGTGCGGATGCATAGGCGCTGCATCGCCGGCGATGTTTTCGGCGCCAATACGTGCGACTGTTCCCCCAACCTCCGAGGTTCGCTGGACCGCATTGCGGCCGAGGGCGCTGGCGCCGTCATTTACCTTCACCAGAACGCAACCTTCGTCTCCCCCGCCGGGGACTTACTCCAGCCGCATCCGGACCCGAAAAACCTTGAGCAACTGGACCGTGATCGCCAGGTTCAGCGTGATATCGGAGTGGGTGCGCAGATCCTTCGTGATTTGAATTTGCGGCGGATTCGGTTGCTCACGAACAATCCCCGTCCGGTCGCTGCCCTCGAAGGCTACGGTATTCAAATCATGGAGCATGTTCCCATTAGCGAAGGTCAACTCGCATTCGGAGATACCTGGCGGGAAGGGTGCCTGACTCATGAGACAATCTGCTAACAGGCGTTTTGGGTACATCGGAATCGCGGGAACCGGCCGCGTCGCACAATCGTTGGGACGGTACCTTATCGAACGCGGCCAACCGGTCATGGCGATTGCCGGCCGGAATCCGGAACGAACCGCTCAAGCGGCCCGTTTCCTCAGTGCATGCACCACGCCTGCGACGATTCAAGAACTACCTGCCTTCGCCTCGCACATTCTGATCGCCGTCTCGGATGCCGCGGTTGAGCCGGTGGCGTCGCTCCTGGCTCGATCCGGATTCCGCCGCGGCATTGCGCTGCATACGTGCGGCGCCAAAGGCCCCGAGGCTTTGAAGGTCCTTGCCAGCCGCGGTGTGAACTGCGGTTCTTTGCATCCCATGCAGTCATTCGCCACGGCCGAGCAAGGCCTGGTCAGTCTGCCTGGATCGGTTGTCGCCATCGATGGAGATGCGCCAGCGCTCCAGTGGGCTTCGGTCATCGTGTGGCTTCTACGCGGCCGAAGCATCCGGATTAGTCCGGAACATCGGAGCCTCTATCACGCGGCTGCCGTGATGGCGGGCAACTACGTCACCGCCCTTATCCATTCGGCGGTGGAACTCTTGCAAGCGGCAGGCGTCGAGCGCCTTGCGGCATTAAATACATTGGCGCCGCTGGTTAGGACCTCGGCGGAGAACTCTTTCCAGCTGGGACCCATCGAGGCTTTGACGGGTCCTATTCAGAGAGGGGACAGCGCGACGGTCATGGCTCATGTAAAGACACTCAAGGGCTACTCCAGCACGGCCGCCAGCCTGTATTGTTCAGCCGGACGGCTGGCGGTCCAGATGGCGAGGCTGCATGGATTACCCGAAGCGAAAGCAGCGATACTTGAAGAAATGCTGGTATTAGCGCAATGAATGTTGCACGCAAAAAAGTTCGCGTGCCTGACTTAGCCTTGATGAAGAAGCGCCGCGAACGCATCGTGATGCTGACTGCCTACGATGCCACTGTGGCCCGGCTCTTCGATCGGGCAGAAGTGGACATTCTGCTAGTGGGCGATTCTCTTGGCAACGTGATCCTGGGATTGGATACGACCATAGAGGTCACGCTCGATGCTGTCCTGCACCACACGCGGGCCGTTGTCCGTGGGGCGACCCGCGCGTTGATTGTGGCCGACATGCCTTTTCTGACCTATCAGGTCAGCGCCGATGATGCTCTTCGGAATGCGGGACGGCTATTCCAGCAAGGTGGCGCCGCCGCTGTCAAACTCGAAGGCGGGCGCGAAATCGCGGACATCGTACGGAGGCTCACGAGCGCCGGACTTCCTGTGATGGGTCACCTCGGGTTAACGCCGCAGCATGTGCACCGTTTGGGAGGCATGCGACAGCAGGCAACCAGCGAAAATGCCGCGGAGGATCTAGTCGGCGACGCGCTTGCCCTCGAAGCCGCTGGTGCATTTGCGGTCGTACTGGAGGCCATCCCGGACGCCGTCGCTGAGGCTGTAACGTCCAAGGTATGCATACCAACGATCGGCATAGGCGCGGGGCCGCACTGCGATGGCCAGGTGCTGGTCAGCTATGACGTCCTCGGACTATATGAGGGCCCGGTGCCGCCATTTGTGAAGCAGTACGCCCGGCTGGGCAGCGAGATCGTTAGTGCGGCGAAAGCTTACGCCGAAGAAGTGCGCATGGGGGTCTACCCGGAGGCTGCCGGGGGGCATGTCCAGTCACCTGCGATGGTTGCGCTCAAATGAGCACTATCCGCGGTCATGTCGCCGAGTGGAAAACGGTTGCTGGGGCGCGACTGCGTACTGGGGCTGGTCCCCACCATGGGAGCCGTGCATGATGACCACGGGGCCCTATTGGATGATGCCCGCCGGGCAATGCTTCGTGGTGATCGCCAGTATTTTCGTCAATCCAATCCAGCTCGATCAGAAAAGCGTTACGATTTCTCTCCAAGAACGCTCGAAGATGATGTCGCCGATATCGGGGTTCGGTGTTGAAGGGGCGACGCTATGCCGCAGAGAAGAGCATGATCTTCGGCCGGGGAAAACCGAATTGTCCTGATTTCCTTCCTCACGATTGCGCGCATTTCTTATGAAGCAGCTGAAACCGGCGGCCCTTCACGCCTGCCGCGTAGGCGATCAAGGCCGGGACGGTCTTCCAACGGAGCCGCTTGCGGTACGCCGCGCCACGCCTTCGCTGTCGTCCGTACCGTCTCCGCCCACGCTTGGCCTGCGGAGAGGCGCTGGATATGCCGGAGCGATGAGTTGACTCCCAGACGCTATTCGTCACTGCAAGATTGCAAGTCCATAGCCAGAGCGATGCAGCAGCTTGAGGCTGTTTCGAGAAGTTTTTCTGCCGTGGAAGTTCGCCCAATGGGAATCTGCTGCCGAAAACCGGGCGCTTGCCTTCAGCGGTGCCGAATTTCGGCATCGCCATTACGAGTGCTCGGCCAATCCGTCCGACACTGATACTGCGGCGACCGAAAATGGCATTGTGAAATGGCATGGGACATGGTAATCGATTGAATATCGCGGCGTCGATACTGCTGTTGCTATCGGTCGTCACATTTTCTCGCGGGGGCCACCACTGAGCTGCGACGAGCAGATAGCTGTACCAGCGAACCGAGTACCGATCAGCCCTCAACATCCTGCTCTCACTGTCTCCAAAGAGCGCCGCTCCATGACAGCCATGGCCAATTGGAGGGTCGGCGCTCTGCGGAACGGCTCGGCCTGCCGAGCACGACATTTGGTCTACAAGATGCAAGGACTTGGAATTGAATGGCGCCGTTCGCACCGGGCGCGGCCCGCGATGTGACGCCCCTCATTCGCCCGCGCGGGATCCGGTGCCTTGCGAGAGAGCGTTTTGAGCCTGTCGCCGCTTTCTGAGGAGTGCTGGACTTTATGCGTGGTCCCGGCCGTTGTCCCGGTGATGTGAAGGCTTCAATCATGCCAATTTCAAACTCGCGATTTCGGTGGGCCGCGGCATGACGCGTGCATTCCAGAGTGAAGAGGATCAACCCACAAAAATGGCAACAGCCGAAGTAATCACCGGCATTGATGTATACCTGCTGAAGCGTTTGATGCCGGTGGAAGGTGCAATCCCTCATCTCCAGGGCATCGAGATGTATGGAAATTCGATCCCCGCCGGAACGGTCGGCGGCGATCTGTTCGAATACATCAATTTCCAACAGCGCTACGACATCGAGGCACGTATTGGACGAGCAGTCAAGGTATCGAAGGATTTCCTCCATTCGCATGCGCCGGGATCGCCCGATCATAACTCGGTCGACGAGTTTATTGAATGGTTCCACTCGCGGCCGGACTACGAGGCTGAAATGGAAGCCGCCTACAGACGAGCCCGAAGCTTGGAACAATTGCGCATTGCAGAAAATCTGAACGATCACTACGACACAGCGGGCGTTTTGTTGGTGGATGCGCAAGGTCACGGCGTCATCTCGGCGAAGATCGCGTCGACAGTTCACGACACTTTCCATGCCTTGATGCTCTCCGAACTCGATCATCACGGGCAAACCACACCAGAGCTATTTGAACAGCTCAATATCCGGTTAGCGCAATCGGTGACCGCTCGCAATGCGCTGGGGCGAAGTGAGAGGGGGGGAGCGCGCGAAATCGCCACGATGGTCTACGGGGAGGTCCGTCCTTCCGGCCACTTTCGCTTCGTGAATTTCGGACATCCGCCGCCCCTCCTATTCTCAGAAGGGCACCGCAAGTTCATGGAGGTCGACAGAGACCGAATGGTGCAGTTCTTGCCGCTCGGGCTGGAGGTTCCGGAAGACCATCCGGACCGGAAGAGATATCTCTCCATGCACTTCAGGCAGAGGCCGGCGGACTACCTGGATATCGCCGAGATCACGCTCATCAATCCAGGAGACATCCTGTTCCTGTATACCGACGGCGTTTATGACGGAAGCGACGAGGAAGTACGGCGGGATCTCGAAACTGTGATGGCCGATCATTGCGGGCGTTCAGCGAAGGACATCTGCAATGCCGTTTTGGACCACGCAGTGAGAAGGGATGGTTACTTAGGTGACAACAGTGAACAGGACCTTGTCGACGACAAAACAGCGTTCGTAATCAAGAGAATTGCGCCAAGAGACTGAATATGCTCGATGCCTCCTCTAAGGACGTTAGCTTCAGGAGTGGCAGCAACTTGGGGGTAGCCATGGCATGCGAACCGGAAATACTTAGGAACATCCCCCTTTTTGCCTTGATGGACGACGATGAAATGGCGGTGTTGGCAAGTCAGGTCGAACTGAAAACTTTTGCTCCCCGCGAACGCGTTTATAGGATGGGGGATCTCGCCCCGCAAGCCTACGTCCTGATCTCAGGAAAAGTCCGAGTCAGTACTATAGATGAGGATCACCAGGAAGTGGTTGTTGACGAACCGGTGGCGCGCGACTTCTTCGGCTTTGCCTCAATGCTGGAACAAACGCCCCATCAGACCAGCGCTCACGCGCTTGAAAAAAGCGTCTGTCTCGAAATATCACGCGGTGACATCGCGACTCTACTGGAGCGGAAGCCACATGCGGGGTTGGATTTGCTGACCACGCTCGGTCGGCAGATCCACACCTCACAGAACCTCGTGCGCGCTCGTACCGGCCGCAATCCAAATGATGTAATCGAGGAGAAAACAACTCTCGGAGAACACGTCGCAGATTCAGTCGCGCGCTTTGGCGGGTCCTGGACATTCATTATGTTGTTTTCGGTTGTTTTGATTGTCTACGCCAGCATCAACGTTGCCCTGGGCAGGAAGGCATGGGACCCGTATCCGTTTATTCTGCTCAACCTTTTTCTTTCCATGCTGGCGGCCGTCCAGGCTCCCGTAATCATGATGAGCCAGAATCGCCAGGATGCGAAGGACCGGCTGCGCGGAGAACTCGATTTCCAAGTCAATCGTCGCGCGGAGTCTGAAATCCAGGGATTGGCTCGCAAATTAAGTATGCTGGATGACAAGATCGACGACCTCGGAAATCTGCTCCGGATGTGATGGCGTAGAAAGCCGCGAAGCCGATGGCTGTCGCCCAGGAGCCGCCGGCAGACGATCCGCCCCCGATGAGCCTCGCGCCGGCACGAACCTTCGCGGCGGCCTCCGCCAGTGGTTTCCATCCGGTTGTCTCCAAGCTTAACCAATCCCCTTGCGCACCCGGCTTGATCTTGAAGTAGTTGACGCGCACGTAGCCGTTCTTTACTACCCCGGCCCCTGCGCTGGCCAACCCTCGCATAAGGTCCGCGCCCACCGTGTAGCTCAGCTCGGCAGCTTTGGCGGCCCTAGAGCCGTCCTGCTCATCGAAATGCCTGCCTTTTTCATGTCCGCCTCGGTCTGCCCGGCGGCAGGCGCCTCTCCCGGAAACCTGTCCCAGCTGATCACAAGGTGGTAGTCGCACCGGGCCGGCCGGCCGGTTGGATAAGTTGCTTGAGCGATAATGTGCGCTCCGTGCACACCGCTATCCACGCGGACCTTCGCCAGCTTGGCTGAGTCCCGAAGAAACTCGGAGTATTCCGCGGCCTTTCCATCCCTCATCTTTACGCAAGTATCGCGGATGTACTCCGTCGGTTCTTGCCCGACGGCCATCGAGTTCCACGCGAGTCCGAGCGCAAGAACACCGGCGACCTGAACGAATCTGATCATAAGTTGTGTTTACCCCTCTCTAAAAAATTCGGCGAGTATATGAGGTTTTCGTTTCGAATGGTCAGAAAGTACATTTGGGTATGGCTCATTCCAAAGCTTCAGCACCTGCCAATGCCCCGAATGATGTTGGCGGAGATACCTCGATCAACGTATTGCCTGGATTACGGGCTGCCCTTCCCTACCTCAGAATTGCCGCGCTTCTCCCGATTGCCGTCTGGGTGGTGCGTATGCCGCTGACGCTCGTTCAACCGAACCAGATCCCGGTTGAAGTCGGCGGCATTCCAGTGATGCCGCGCGCAAATTTCGTACGGGCCAAACTTACGTTCCAAAGAGCCGGAGATATGCGCGTCTCACGATTCAACCTCGCCGCAATGCGCTGAAGGTCGATTGTGGCCGAGTGACGGGGCATCCTTCCACTATTTTTTCAAATTCGGCGGTTAGCGTGGAGTCGAGGCCCCGCAAAAGATCCGCGCCAGATATTACTTCCGGAAAAGAGGATCGAAGCGGAAGGGGATTTCTGTCCAGAACCCCCTCCGAATTCTGAAAACTGTGCAGGCCTAGTGGGCAAAAGCGATGGTCGCCTGAACCTTCGGCGAAGGTCCGGAGACCGTAAAACGCTAGCGGGAATATGGTCGTGTCCTGATCCGCACTGCGGGTCCCCCTGGGTTGACCGGCTGCAAATCCCACTCACCCGGGCCGATGGCCGCGAGATGAAACTCACGGTTTACGTCCTGTAATGACGGCTTGACGCTCTCCGGGAATGCGTTACCCTGCCGGGCGGTCTCCCACTGTCTGACTGCTTCGAATATCGCCGCTTCCTTCTCGTTCATGCCGGTCACACCGCCGGAGTTCTGCGTCGCCTTGCTGTCAAAACTGGCCGCCAGCGCAAACCCGGCGTCATAGCCGGCCGCGCGGGCGCAGAGCCATTCGGCATCTTCCCGCGTCGTTTCCGCCCGCATCGCAAACCAGCCGAGCATGTGAGGGATCAGGTTGCGTGTGTAGAAAAGCTGGTTCTTCAACCGGTAGAGCGTCTGGCTCTGGCGGAAGCCGGCGTACCATGGCTCGCCCCAGTTGTAACGGGTGGCAATGTGCCAGTTAAAATGGCCGGGATTACTGGCATCGTTAATCACGCACCCGCGCAACGTCGGATTGAGCGCGTCATACCACGCTTTCGTGAACAGCGTGCGCCCGTATTGCCCCATGCCTGTGGACCAGTTCCCTTCTAGACCGTCTAGCGAAAGCTGCGTGGCGCCGGTATGATTGCAAAACGCAGCGATATTACGCGCGACTTCCCGCGAAAGCGCGGCGTCGGTCAGAAACACCTTGTAACCATGATCCATCAGCTTACCCACGGCTTCGCCGCTGCGGTGTGCGGCCGCTTTCGTACCCCATGCGCCGCGCTCGCACTTGAGTAATCTCCAGGGCGCTTCCTTCGAGACGCTTTCGTACAGTATCAGTTCCTCGCCAATCACGACGGTGTTCAGTTCGGTCTTCTTCTGAAACCAGACCGGATCGGCGACCGAAAACTCCGTTTCGGCAGCGCCAACGCCGGTTGTGAGTTCGCTCGTGCCAATGCGCGCCAATCGCGGGTCCGGCTTCGGCGTCACAAAAGAATCGTTTGGAGTGATGAAATTAGAGAGGGTATGGAATCCCACGCCGATGCCGGCTGCGCGACCCTTCTCCACGCAGTCGCGGAAACCATCCCAGCCTTGCGGAAACAACGCGGGCTTGAGTTTGAAATGTCCCCAGGTTTCAAACGGCGAACTCTGGTAGAGATGCTTCAGCCCCGCCCGCGTTGTCATTTCGATGGCTTGGCCAATCGTGCTCTCACCGAAATCCACAATGAGGTAGGATTCCGTCGCTTTCGGCGACATCTTCGCCCACATGCCCTCCAGCATAGGATGCGGCAAGCCTTCCGCGACTTCGATTTCGCCCAGAGTGGGCAGGGCATCACGCGACGGGCAGGCAAACAAAGCAATGCCGGACCCAATTACACCGCCGTCATCAAACGGCAGCGCGACAAATTTGTCGTGACCCCAGTTGCCGATGACGCGCGGGTGGTCCCGGTTCCGGCAATAGGCCTGCAGCTTACTGCCGAACGACGTCCGCGTGGCCGTGTCGCCGCGCCAGTGTTGCTGCTGTCTCAACTCGTCGGGCAAACCGGGGTAGATGCCGGTATCGTCGGCCGTCGCACCATCGGGTTCAATATCGCTTTCCACCGATGGATACCCGCCCAGTGTCTTCGTGTTGAGCGCCTGAATCCCTACGGCGAATTCGGAATCGCGGACCACGCCGACCACTTCGCCCACCAGATCGCCGATCGTGACGGGATACGGTCCCCACAACGCCAGTTCCACTTGCCGGGCAGTTCGCAGGTCAGCCAAACCGAACGTGACGTGTGTGCGCTTCGCGTGCACCGACACTACTGCCGCTGTATCGATATCGGGATAGATGAGCGTTAGCACGTCCCCCGGCTGTTCCCATGCCGCGCGATTTGGCGGATAAGACTTGCCCGCGACCCGCAGGCTCAGGATTGGCGCGGGTTGTCCGGGCGCGAACAAGTTGCGCCCATTGGCTGTAATCGCACTCAATGAGCCCGTGGAATCAATGCTGAAAGTCGCGCGTTCGGTGCTGAGAGTCAGCGTCCCGCTTGCTGTAACATCGGATATCGCCGGCTGACACGTAAAAAGCGCCGAGGCGCCCGCGCCCATGATGGAACAAAGGAACCGGCGCCGGCCAGCCCTCGCGCTATCGACGCTGGGCGAGTTCGAACAACGCATGTGCCCTTCAGTTACGAAGCCGAGGTTCGATTTCTTGTCCATCATTCATGCCCTCCGGATCACGCTGCCAACGCAGCACCGCCTCGCAACTGGAAAATCCCACCCGATTACGCGGACCAATTCATTGTAGGGCAATGGCAGGAACCTGCGAACACGCGTTGACGCCAAAAAGTTCGTGGTCCCGATGTGCGGCCGAGTTTGTCGCCAAGGGTTAGTTCCATTGTGTCGGAGGGGTGATCGATTCATTCTACTTGCCAGTGGCTGCTTAACGTTGGCCCAAAAGCTAGTGAATGCAGATCCGCCAGGCGAGCGAACTTTGGGATTGCGGCATTCCGCCTGGATGACGGCGCATCCGGAAATAACCGGGTAGCGGCCCGAGATTTAGACCGGCAGCACTTCTTTGATGAAGTCCTCATAGCTGCGCGGAGCGTGCCCCAGCACAGCCGTCAACTCGTCGATCTCCGCCTGCGTCGCCAGCAGCCCGGCATTTAGGAAGTGCTGAAACATGATCTCCAAATCGCGCACCAGCCAGCCGGGCACGAATGCGCGTACCTGCGCCGACCAGGCTTTCAAATCGTCCCCCACGTAGATCACCGGTTTACCAAGATGCCGCGTCAACATCTCGGAGATCTCCGCGCCCGTCCAAGCCCGGGGACCCACCAGCGAATACGTCTTGCCGGAGTGGCCCGATTGAGTCAAGGCGATGGCGGCGGCTTCGGCGATGTCGCGCACATCCACGCGGTGCATGCCCACGCTGCCCGAAGGCTGCGGATAGACGCCTGCGCGGATGGCATCCAGAACGGCAAGATCGTTTTGGTAGAAATTGTTCGGCCGCAAGATCGTATATTCCACACCACTCGCCCGGATGACGCCCTCGATCGGAAGTTTAGAGACGAAGTGTGGAATCATGAGCGCCTTGTCAGCCTGGTGCACGCTCAAATAGACGATGCGCCGGATGCCTGCTGCAACTGCCGCATCCACAGCGTCGATCCCTTGAGCAGTTTCGTCGCGAGCTAGCGGCGTTATCAGGAATAGCCTGTCGGCTCCCGCGAAGACCGACGGCAGGGACTCCGGTTCCAGCATGCTCCCGGTCACTCCCTCGACGCCCTTCGGCAGCGAGGCGATCCGGTTGGCCGAGCGGGTCATCACCCTCACGTCGGCCCCGCGCTTCAATAGCTCCTGGACAGTCTGACTGCCGACCGTGCCGGTGCCGCCAATCACGACAATCTTCGACATAAAGTGATCTCCTCTCCTTCCGCGACCTCCCAGAATACCAAGACTTGGAGCGTAGACCGCCGCAGATCCGAAATCGCGAGTAAAGAATTGGAGCGAGCCGAGCGAACCGCTTTCTGAACTTGCCGCGACCTGCGAGGTTGTGTCCAGCAACGCCTCGCAGCAGTCGGTGAACGGAAGGGCTTCTTCAAACCGTCCGTCCAGTGGGCATCGGGACCCTCATGTATGCGGTGACGCTGCGAGCCTGGATTGCTTACGCGATTGTTGCCCTCGCGCTGATCTCGGGCGTGTTCTCACAGGTGAGGCTGCGGCGGAAACGAGTCCAGGAGAGTGGCGTGGGGCGCGTGTGATTGGGGGTCGGTGGCCGCCGACGATGCGGCGGGGCCAGGTGTCCTGGAAAACAGAGTTTGGCTAAGGCTGCCGTCGAGCCCGACCGCTCCGCCTCGGTCAGATCGGCGTCAAGCTCGCGTCGAATTACGCAAAAGCCTTTGCAGCCTTCTTGACGGCGTCCTGGTCCACCTGAATGAGCGCGCCAAAACGACCGTTCCCGGCGCAGAGGGCCTGGGCCGCGTAGACGTTGATTTCCCTTGCCGCCAGTTTGGCCAGAGCTTCAGCGACTACACCTGGACGGTCTTCACCGGTGATGTGGAATGTCGTCTGCTTCTTTCCGAGGTCGATCTTGAGTTGTTTGGCGGCCTTCTTGAGGAGCGCCGGGTCTTCCGCAACCATATCGATCCTTCGCTCGCCCATGGCTGTTACAACGCCCTTTACTTGAGTTTTTGTATCGGTCTTTCGTGACCCTCGCGGTCCACGCAAAATTCCGAAGTTCTTTGTCTCCAGCGCTCGAATCCTTATTGAACTCGGTGTCGTGATGTTCATCGACGCGAACGTGGAAAGCCTGAGAAAGTTTGCCCCTTGGTTCTCGGAGGCCGATGATGCGGGTGCAAGCAAGCGGTGGCCTGATTAATTGCCGGAAATTCCGAAATCCTTTACCCGCCACGACCAGGAACAGCCGGACGAAAGAGTGCCGGGCCAGCGCAAACTCCGAGGCGCGCGGACTTGGGCGGACAGAATTCGCCCTCAGCAACTTCCAATAGCCCCGCTGGCTCGGGGATTCTTCTCGTTGGACTGGTAGGGGGCTTCGCGGCCTTGATATTCCGAGAAGATTTGCCTGCGCTCTGAGCGTAGATGGCAGGACTGTGCGACCGGATTGCGGAACAATTGTGTGCACGTTCAAGAACATTCCGCGAGCGACTGACCGGGCAGCGGACTTCCAACATTTCGGAGATGGGTTTGCCCATCGAGTCTTTAATGCTCTTGCGGCCGCCCCTCGCGACGAGACTTCAGGAACAGCGACAAGGAACCGATGAGTGAGTCGCGACTCACTTGCTGGATGAAAATAGTGGGGCATGGATGGCTTCGAGGCCACCGCACTTGACATCCCTTCATAGAGATCCGAACTCATCGATAGTCGGAGTGTCCAGAGCGGTCGCAAGAAGATCGAGTGAAATTGGTAGGTCGAGTCTGGGCAGGGTGTAGGGATTTTTGTAGGGAAAAGGCTGAAAAATCGGTAGCAGTGGAGGTGAATTCTGCGGGTCGGCGTCGCGCAGTGTGGTCGCAGAAGTGCCTTTCTCTGAGCAACTTCGATTATTCGCTCCCATCGCTGCTATCATCCTCTTGTTGGCTGTTAACCGAAGGGTTGTAGGGTCGAATCCTA
>Ga0335078_10005376_pt1 | contig 18930 bp, 16 predicted proteins | sample Lox_Sample_32_FD_206711 | JGI IMG/M metagenome (GOLD analysis project Ga0335078, IMG submission 206711) | Soil microbial communities from Loxahatchee National Wildlife Refuge, Florida, United States - Lox_Sample_3.2 | ecosystem: Environmental > Terrestrial > Soil > Wetlands | place: USA... | reverse complement strand
GATCGAGTCCCGGCGGTGTAATGAGACGATGCTGGTCACCGGCTCGGTCATGGATGATGCGTCGGCGCGCATGAGCGGCCTTTCCACCGGCGGGACCGATCTCGATGAGCGCCGCCTTATCGCGGCCGCGAAGGCGGGCGACCGGCAGGCGTATTCCCAGCTGCTCGAGCGCCACCAGGCCATTGCGTTCCGCGCCGCCTACTTCATTACCGGCTCGCTCGCCGATGCCGAGGACGCGACCCAGGACGCCTGTGTCAAGGCATGGCTCGCGCTCGGGCGCTTTCGCGCCGACGCACCGTTTCGTCCCTGGCTGGTCCGGATCGCCCTCAACGAGGCGCGCAACCGCCGGCGCGGGGCGGCCCGTCGCGCCGGGCTCGCGCTGCGCCTGACCGACGAGCCACAGGGCATGCCGGCGGCGGCCTCGGCCGAGAGCGAGGCTCTCGCGGGCGAGGAGCGAGCGCTGCTGGCGGCCGCGGTCGGGCGCCTGCGCGAGGACGATCAGCTCGTGATCGCCGCCCGCTACTTCCTGTCGCTGTCCGAATCCGAGACGGCGGTGGCGCTGTCGATCAGGCGAGGAACGGTCAAGTCGCGCCTGTCGCGAGCGCTCGACCGGCTGCGAAGCGAACTGGGGGACGCCCGATGAGCGCCGATCTCGAGCAGCGGCTGGTCGCGCTGGGGATCGCGCTCGACACCCCCGCGCCGCCCGAAGGAATGATCTCCGCCGTCATCGCGCGGCTCCCCGCACGCGGCCCGGCACGAACCCGCCGGATCCTCCGTCCGCTGGCGATCGCGTTCGCGACACTGCTGCTGCTCGCTGGGGTGGCGATGGCGCTCCCGACGAGCCGCCACGCGATCCTGCGCGTGCTCGGCTTGCGCGGCGTGGCGATCGAGCGGGTCCCGCGCCTGCCGCCACTACCCCCGGGCCCCGGCGCCCGACTCGGCCTCGGCGAGCGCATCCCATTGTCCGAGGCTCGCCACGCCGCGGCATTCACCGCGGTGATTCCCCCCGGTGTGACAGCGGCGTACCTGGAGCACGACCTGCCCGGTGGACGCATCTCGCTCCTTGCCGGCCGCCTGCTGATCATGGAGTTCCGCGGGACCGGCGTGCCGTTCGCGTTCAAGCTCGCCGGCCCCGGCACGCACATAAAGATGCTGCGCGTCAACGGTGGTCCAGGGGTTTACCTGTCGGGCGCGCCGCACCAGCTGCTCGTGCAGACGTCCAACGGAGAGGTCGTAGCCGACCACGTCCGCCTCGCCGGGAACGTGCTGGTGTGGCAGCAGGGACCGGTGACCGTCCGGATCGAGGGCACGCACAGCCTCGGCCAAGCGCTGGCCGTCGCCCACAGCATGTCGACCTCGACATCGGTCACCACGGCGAGCGCCGGCTGCCCGATCACCAAGCCGAAAGGTCCGCCGCCTCCGGCTAACGCGCTTCAAAACGGCGGCACGCCGATTGCCAAGGGCTCCCAGCCAGGGTGGTACGGCAACGGCGCGTTGTGGACGAACCTGCCCTGGTCCACCCAGTTCATCCGGACGCCGTCCGGTCTGCTGAGCACCAAGATCCCATGGTTCCGCGCCCGGATGGGCAGGATCACGGTCGGCGCCCGGCCCTTGCACGGTCGGCCGGCTCGGTTCACCGCCGATGTCGGCGAGCCCGCCTCGTACGGGCGGACGGGCTTCTCGCCGAGCATCCTCGCGTTCGGCCGTACCGGGTGCTGGGTGGTCCACGCCCACCTCGCCGGTAAAGCGCTCGACATCGTGTTCCGCGTCTACCCGGCCACCACCGGCTAGCTTTCCAGCAGCGAGCGGACCTGCGTCGCGATCTCGAGATCCTCGCGCGCGCGAACCACCACGGTCCGCGCGACCGCTCCGGCACCCGAGATCTCGCCGTCGCCGTCGGCCGCGCCATTGCGAGCCGCATCGATGGCGACGCCCAAGAACCCAAGGCCGGCGGCGGCTGCTGCCCGGATCTCGGCGCTGTGCTCGCCGACGCCGCCGGTGAACGCGAGCACGTCGAGCCCGCCGAGAGCCGCGGCCATCGACCCGACCAAGCTGCGCAACCGGTGAAGATAGGTGTCGAGCGCCAGCCGCGCCGCCGCATCGCCGGCGCCAGCCCGCGTCTCGACCTCCCGCATATCGGCGGTGCCGCATAGCCCTAGCACCCCCGACTCGTGCTCGAGCGCCCGAGCCACTTCTGCCTCGGCGAGGTGTTCGTGCTCCATCAGCCAGAGCACGAGTCCGGGGTCGACGCTCCCCGAGCGGGTCGCCATGACGAGTCCCTCGAGCGGCGTGAACCCCATCGTCGTGTCGACCGAGCGCCCGCCGGCGATCGCGCACAGCGATGCGCCGGCGCCGAGATGGCAGCTCACGATCCGCAGACCGCCGGCCGCCGCTCCCACAAGCTCGGGCGCCCGGCGCGCGATCCAGGCGTGCGACAGCCCGTGGAAGCCGTAGCGCCGCAACTGCCAGCGCGTGTTCCACTTGGCCGGCAGCGCGTACGTCGCGGCCGCCTCGGACAGGGTCGCGTGGAACGCCGTGTCGAAGCACGCGACCGCCGGCACCATCGGCAACTCCGCCGATACCGCATCGAGCGCGGCCAGCGACTTCGGCTGGTGAAGCGGAGCGAGGTCGACGAGCTCCCCGAGCGCGCGCCGCACGCTCTCGTCGACCACGACCGCCGAGCGGAACCGCGGGCCTCCGTGCACGATCCGATGCCCGACGGCGTCGGCGTCGCCAAGACCGGACTCGAGCGCCGAGCGCAGCTCCCCGGGGTCGACCTGAGAGCGCGGCGCGGCCAGTTCCTCCGCCGCCAGCGGCTCCTCGCCCGACCCGAGCAGCGACAGCTTGAGGCTGCTCGAGCCCGCGTTGACGACCAGAACGAGCACAGCGGACGGCGTCGCTACCCGCGGAGGGCCGCCGGCCAGGACCAATCGCGGATCTCGGGCACGTCGTCACCGACCTCCCGCGTATACGCGCGAGCGCGCAAACGCTCGTCGACCATGTCCTGACGGAGGTGGGCGCACCGCTCGCCAAGCCCGGGCACGCGGTCGATCACGTCCATCACGAGGTGGAAACGGTCGAGGTCGTTGAGCATGACCATGTCGAATGGGGTCGTGGTCGTGCCCTCTTCCTTGTAGCCGCGGACATGGAGGTTGTGATGGTTGTTGCGGCTGTAGGTGAGCCGGTGGATCAGCAGCGGATACCCGTGGTAGGCGAAGATCACCGGCCGCGACAGCGTGAACAGCGCGTCGAACTCGGGGTCCGACATCCCGTGGGGGTGCTCGGTGTCCGGCTCGAGCCGCATCAGGTCGACGACGTTGACGACCCTGATCTTCAGGTCGGGCACGCGCTCGCGCAGGATCGACGTCGCCGCCAGGGTTTCGAGCGTCGGGACGTCGCCGGCGCACGCCATCACGACGTCGGGCTCCTCGCCCTCGTCGTTTGACGCCCATTCCCAGATGCCGATCCCGCGCGTGCAGTGGGCGATCGCCTGCTCCATCGTCAGGTAGTTGAGCTCCGGCTGCTTCCCCGCGACGATCACGTTCACGTAGTGGCGGCTGCGCAGGCAGTGATCCGCGACCGACAGCAGGCAGTTGGCGTCCGGCGGCAGGTACACGCGGATGATCTCGGCCTTCTTGTTGACGACGTGGTCGATGAAGCCGGGATCCTGGTGGGAGAAGCCGTTGTGGTCCTGACGCCATACGTGCGACGACAACAGGTAGTTCAGCGACGGGAGCGGTCGGCGCCACGGGATGTGGCGGGTCACCTTGAGCCACTTGGCGTGCTGGTTGAACATCGAGTCGACGATGTGGATGAACGCCTCGTAGCAGTTGAACAGGCCGTGACGGCCGGTCAGGATGTACCCCTCGAGCCATCCCTGGCAGAGGTGCTCGGAGAGGACCTCCATGACCTGTCCCTGGCGTGCCAGGTGGTCGTCGGTGTCGAGTAGCTCGGCCTCCCACACCCGGTTGGTGGCGTCGAACACCGCCGAGAGCCGGTTCGACGCGGTCTCGTCGGGTCCCATCAGCCGGAACCGATCGCGGTTCGCCGCGATCACGTCCCGCAACCATCCGCCGAGGACCCGGGTCGACTCGCTGGTCGTGGTCGCCGGCGAGGGCACGTCCACCGCGTAGTCGGTGAAGTCGGGAAGCTCGAGCGCTCGCGTGAGCAGACCGCCGTTGGTGTGCGGGTTGGCGCTCATCCGCAGATCGCCCTGGGGCGCCAGCGCCGTGATCGCCGGGATGACCGCGCCCGATTCGTCGAACAGCTCCTCGGGTCGGTACGAGCGCATCCACTCCTCGAGCTGGGCGAGGTGCTGAGGATTGGTCCGCACTTCGGCGAGCGGCACCTGATGCGCGCGCCACGTGCCCTCGACCGGCAGGCCGTCGACGACCTTCGGCCCGGTCCATCCCTTGGGCGTCTTCAGCACGATCATCGGCCAGCGCGGTCGGGTCAGGTCGCGATCTTCGCGGGCGCGCTGTTGAATCGCCCCGATCTCGTCGAGCACGTCGTCGAGCGTTGCCGCCATCAGGCCGTGCATCTCCTCGGGGTCTGAGCCCTCGACGAACCGCGGCGCGTACCCATAGCCTTCGAGCAACCTCTGGAGCTCATCGCCGGAGATCCGCGCGAGCACCGTCGGGTTGGCGATCTTGTATCCGTTCAGGTGGAGCACGGGTAGCACCGCGCCGTCGCTCGCCGGGTTCAGGAACTTGTTCGAGTGCCAGCTCGCGGCGAGCGGACCGGTCTCGGCCTCCCCGTCGCCGACCACGCACAGCGCGAGCAGGTCCGGGTTGTCGAGGACCGCGCCGTAGGCGTGAAGCAGCGAATATCCGAGTTCACCGCCCTCGTGGATCGATCCCGGCGTCTCGGGCGCGACGTGGCTGGGGATCCCGCCCGGGAACGAGAACTGGCGGACCAGACGGCGCAGGCCCTCCTCGTCGTGCCCGATGTGCGGATAGACCTCGCTGTAGGTCCCGTCGAGGTACGTGCTCGCGACGATGCCTGGACCGCCGTGCCCGGGGCCGGTTACGTAGATCGCGTTCAACCCGCGCTCGCGGATCGCCCGGTTCATGTGGACGTAGATGAAGTTCAGCCCAGGGGTCGTTCCCCAATGGCCAAGCAACCGGGGTTTTATGTGCTCGGGGCGAAGCGGCTCGCGAAGCAGGGGATTTGCGAGCAGATAGATCTGTCCCACCGAGAGGTAGTTCGCGGCGCGCCACCACGCGTTCATCGCTTCGACCTCGTCGGCGGAAAGGGGGTTCGGGCGCAACCCAGTCTGAATAGTCATATGCGAGGCCTACCAGATCCGCCCGGCCATGATGTAGCCATCGCTGAAGCATCGGCCGAGAACGACTAGGCTGCGGTAGCGCGCCGGGCATCGAGCCGGCGCCCGTCCGGCAAGTGAAGGTGAGCTTATGGCAGCGATGAAGTGGTGGGGGTGGGGTCAGGAGGGAGTCGAATTCACCCACGAGGACAAACCCGCCCTCGCGCCTTTCATCCTCGAGGCGATCGACGTCGACGTGCGCGCGAAGGGGGCGCCGCCGCTGCGATTCGATCAGCTCGAGATCCCCGATCCGGCGCTCCCGGATGAGCTGTGGGAGGCGCTCGAGCAGGCGGTCTCCCGCAAGTTCGTCTCGCTCGACCCGCTCGACCGCGTCGTCCACGCCCGTGGGAAGTCGCTGCGCGATCTGGTCTGGCAGCGGACCGGTGAGCTGCCGCGGGTGCCCGACGTCGTCGTGCGCCCGGGCGGCGAGGACGAGGTGGCCGCCGTCCTGGACGCGGCCATGCGGCTCGACGCCGTCGTGATTCCGTTCGGTGGGGGCTCGTCGATCTCCGGCTCGCTCGAGGCGCCGGCGACCGAGACCCGGCCGGTGATCTCGCTCGACCTCGAGCGGCTGGACAAGGTGCTCGACATCGATCCCGACTCGCGGCTGGCGCGCGTGCAGGCCGGCGTGTTCGGCCCGCATCTGGAGGAGCAGCTGGCCGCACGCGGCTACACCTTCGGGCACTTCCCGGACTCGTTCATGCAGTCGACGCTCGGCGGATGGATCGCCACGAGGTCATCGGGCATGCAATCCGACCGCTACGGAGACATCGCCGACATGACCAAGGGACTGCGCGTGGTCACTCCGTCGGGGACGCTCGTGACCCGGCCGGTGCCGGCGATGTCGACGGGACCGAGCATCCGCGAGATGGTGCTCGGGAGCGAGGGCCGGCTCGGGATCATCACCGAGGCGACGGTCCATGTCCGGCGGGTCCCCGAGAAGCGCGTGATCCTCGGCTATCTGTTCCCGACCTTCTCCGAGGCCCTGGCGGCGATGCAGGAGCTGGCGGCGAGCGAGCACTCTGTCTCGGTCACGCGGGTGTCGGACGCCAACGAGACGCAGTTCTCGTTCGCGATGCGGGTCCGGCCGACGCTGCTCGACAAGCTTCAGTCGCACGCGCTGCGGCTCTTCCTCAGCCGGAGGCTCGGCTGGAATCTGAACGAGATGTGCCTGTCGTTCATCGGGTATGAGGGCAGTGAAGGGCACGTCGCCACGCAGCGGCGTGCCGTCGGCAAGCTGGTCAAGCGCCACCGGGGGTTGTGCATCGGCTCTGGCCCGGGCGCCCTCTACGACCAGAAGAAGTTCGACATCCCCTACATCCGCGATTTCCTGCTCGATCGCGGTGCTCCGGGCGACGTGTCGGAGACGGCGACCACGTGGAGCAACCTGAAGCCCCTTTACGACGCGGTCACGGCCGCGGCGAACGCCGCCTTCGCCGAGATCGGCGTCAAGGGCTTCCTCATGTGTCACCTGTCGCACAGCTACCACGGCGGTGCGTGCCTGTACTTCACGTTCGCCTTCAAAGGAACGTCGCCTGCGAACATGGTCAGGGAGTACGAGGTCGTGAAGTCGGCGATCCAGCAGGCGTTCGTCGACAACGGCGCCACGCTCTCCCATCACCACGCGGTCGGGACCGAGCACGCCCAGTGGCTGGAGCAGGACATCTCCGCTCCGGGCGTCGCGATGCTCGAGGCGCTGTTCGCCGGGACGGACCCTGGGCAGCACCTGAACCCCGGGAAGATCGTTCCAGATGATCATCGACCCGTACTCGATCCTGGAAGTATCGAGGCGCGCGACTGACGCGGAGATCGAGCGCGCCTACGAGCGCCTGCTCCAGCTGTTCGATCCCGAGCGCTACCCGGGTTCCACCCAGGACGCCTACCGACGCCTCGAGCAGGTCAATGTTGCCTACGCGCAGATCCGCAGTGGGGCGCCGGCGGAAGGGTCTGCGGAGCCGGATGCCCCGGAGCCGATCGACGAGCGTGACACCCAGGGCCGCGAGGCCGAGGTCGCCGACAACCTCATGCGGATCGGATTCATCTCCGGCGATGCCCGGTGGCCGCGCAACCCGGCGGTGGAGGTGCTCGCGACGCTGCTGCCAGAGGGATCGCAGATCGACGTTTGCCTCACGTGCCTTGGCGTCAAGTCGAGTGGTCACTACGAATGCCGGCAGCGGAGCGGAGGCTTCAGCGCCATGACGATCACGCGCCAAGACTGGCCATATGGCGCCGGTGACTATGTCCATGCGATCGCGCGGACTGAGATCGCGTTGTGCACGAAGGACGAGCTGTCGTGGACGCTGTCTGAGTACGCGGGGCACGGCGCGGACAGAGTGACGCTCTACTCGATTCCGTTCGACGCCATCGTCGGCGCGTCGGTGCGCGGTCGTAAGCGCGATGTCGCCGAGGTCTGGATCGGCGACGGGCCGACGATCTCGATCCAGACGAGACCGCGCGAGGCCGACGCCCTAGGCGGGTACATCGAGCGCGCGGCGACCTCGGGGTGATCGCCCTCATCCCGGGCGCAGACGCTTGGCCGCCGCCTGCGCGCGCCGGTTGAGCCGACCGAGTGTCTCGCCGGCGACCTCGGCGCCGATCGAGCGAAGCTCGTCGCGCAGGCTGCCGACGAACGGCCCGTCGCTCGGCGCGGCCGACTCGCCATCCCCGCCGCCGAGCAGATCGACGAGCAACGTCGACCATCCGAAGCGGCGCGCCGCCAGCCCCTCGCCGTTCAGCGGGTTGTAGTACTCGCGGAATCCGTGGCGCTCGACGAGCTCCACGCATGAGCGGACGATCCGCTCGGCCTCGGCTTCGTACCCGAACCGCGCGAGTGCGGGCGCGAGCAGCCAGGCGGTGTTGATCCACGACGGACCGCGCCAGCATCGAAACAGATGCCAGCCGGCCTGGAAGCTCGGCTCCTCCATCGACACGGATGGGATCCCGTACCGCGCCCGGTAGCGTCGCGGGTGCAACAGATGCTCTTCGATCAGCCGCTTCGCGATCTCCTCGGGAAGCGAGGGCAGGGCCAGCGGCGTGAGCGATGACCACGTCGATACGCGCAGCGGGGTGTGCCCGGACCCGGCGAGGTCCCAGAACAGCCCGCGCTCCTCATCCCAGCAGAGCACGACCAGGGCGTCCTCCGTTCGCTCGGCCCGGACCCGATAGGCGTCGTCGCCGGTGAGCCGGGCGAGCGCGCGGAGGGACAGCGCGTAGAACACGTTGACCATGACGTCTTCGATGTGCTCGTCGTAACGGGCGATGATCGCCCGCGAGTCGTAGCGCAGACGCCGCGAGCGCTCGACGAGCCAGAAATAGCCCGGCAGGTAGTGGCTCATCCAGCCGAACACGGCGTCGTACTTCGGCGAGTCGTCGAGCCCGGACTCGTCGGGGTGGATGATCGAGATCAGGCCGTCGCCGTCGGGATCACGATGTCGCCCGAGCCAGTCGTAGTGCAGACGCAGTGCGTCGAGCGCCTCGGTGCGGAAACCCGGATCGTCGGGCGAGCGGGCCGCGACCAGCTCCCACGCGAGCGCGAGCAGCGGGGTCTGGATGTGCGCGGTACCGCGGTTGCCGCGGAGCGAATGGGTGGCGTAGAACGGCGCGCGGCGCCACCCGGCGTTGTCGTGCCAGAAGATCGTGTGGGGGATGAACCCGTCCAGCCGCCCGCCGCGCAGCAGCGTGCGCAGCTCCTCGCGCGCCCGCGCGGGCTCGAAGTGGCGCCAGACAATCGCGTGAAAGCACGAGTCCCAGTACCACTGGTGGCGGTAGCGTGGGGGCGCCGGGCAGGTGAATCCGTACGTGGTTCCGTCCGCGAGGCTTCCCTCGCGCCAGTTCCCAGCAAGCACCCGGTAGGCCTCGTCGCGCAACAACGCCCGTCGCCCGCGATCGACGATTACCGGCAAAGCCGTGTGAGATCGACCAGTTCGGCCTCGAACACGCGCTCCCAGCTCATCGACTCACCCAGCGCAGCCGCCGCGACGGGATCGAGCGGCGCGGCCAGAGCGCGCTCAATCGCGCGCGCGAGGTCCACCGGATCCTTGGGCTTGAATGTGTGGACCAGCGGGCTCGCCAGCGCCGCGGACGGCGTCGTCGAGCACGCCACCACACGCGCGCCGCTCGCGGCCGCCTCGAGCACCGCGAGGCCGAAGGTCTCGTGCGGGCCGGGAGCGACGACGCAGGCGGCCTCACGGTACAGCCGGGCGAGGGCTCGGCGGTCGGTCGCGAACGGCCGCATCTGGACGAGGCCGGCGACACCGAGGCGGCGCGCTCGCGCTTCGAGCACCGGCCGGGCGGGGCCGTCGCCGACGATCCACAGCGGCCGTCGCGTGCCACCGATCCCCATCGCCGTTGCCTCGAGGATGTCGCCGATCCGCTTCTCGAGTGACACCCGCCCGACGAACAAGAGGTGGTCGCCGCGCACCCCGGGTCCAGGCCGGAACGCCGGATGCAGCCCGAACTGGAGCTTGATCGCCGCGGACCGTCCGGAGTCGGGCTCGGGGTCGACGATCGACATGACCGCATCGACGTGCTCGTAGGCGTGCTGATAGATGCGCCGCAGCGCCGGCAGGTAGATCGCGTCCGGGCCTGGAATGCCGGCGGCGTGCAGCGCCGGCGACGCGTGATGTACGGCGACGACCGCCGCGCCGAGTCGATGTGCCTCGCGCGTGACGCTGAGGGGCCGCCAGAACGGGTCGTGGAGGATCACGACATCGGGACGCACCGCTCTGAGGGTCTCCCGCAGCGCGCGGCCGCCGAGCGGGAGACGGTAGCCGTTCGAGGCGGCAAGCTGGAGCGAGGGGAGCTCGTGACGTCCACCCGCGTGCAGCCGGCGCCGGCCCGGGATCACGAGGTGGTGCTCGAACGCACCCGTGATGCGCGCGTACCTGGCCTTCTCGTTCAGGTAGGTGCGGATGCCCCCGCTTCGCTCGGCGTAGAACAGAGCCACGTCACACACCACAAGCCTGTCGCCGTGAGGTGTGCGCGCGGCGATTGCCTTCACGGTGAATATTGTGTGTCGCGCCGGAGCGACATCTTGTTACTTACCAGTGAAGGGTGCGGCGGAGGCGATGATCGCGATCGACCAGACCGGGCGGGGCCGGCCGCTGGTGCTCCTACACGGCGTCGGAGCAAGCAGGACGGTGTGGCGCCATGTGACCCCTGCGCTGGCCGAGGACCGCCACGTGATCGCGCCCGACCTCCCCGGTTTTGGCGAATCGACCCCGGCGGCAGAGGGCTTCGAGCTCGGCGCCGTCGGCGCCGCGCTCGCCGACGCGCTGGTGGAATGCGCGGGCGAGCCGTTCGACCTGCTCGGTAACTCGCTGGGTGGCGCCGTCGCGGTAGCGCTCGCGCTCGAACGCCCCGACCTGGTTCGCCGTCTGGTGCTCGCTGCTCCGGCCGGCTTCGCCTCGCGGTCGGCGCCGATCGCCGCCGCCGGCGCCGCGCTCGCCGATCGCGCGGTCGCGGCGAGGCGCATCATCGGGGCCCCGGCGGCGCGGAGCGCGACGGCGCGGCGCGCGCTGTTGTGGGGAGCGATCGCGGAACCGCAGCGGCTGTCGGCCGATGACGCGCGCATGATGTTCCGAGCGTCACGAGGTTCGACGCGGATCGGGGCGGCGGTGGCGGCCGTGCTCCGCGCCGACCTGCGAGGCGACCTCACCAGGGTCGAGGCGCCGCTCGGCCTGATCTGGGGCTGGCGCGACCGGATCGTCCCGATCACCACGCTGCGCACGATCCGGGCGGCGCGTCCCGATGCCGTCGTCGCGACCATCCCGCGCGCGGCCCACGTTCCTCAGGTCGAGTGCCCGCACGAGTTCGTGACCGCCTTGAAAAGCGTGCTCAACCGGCTTTCTCAGTAGAAACCGTTTCGTCACAACTCTCTCCCCGGGCTGCCTTAGGCTGGTTTGCAGGGACATTGAGCCAGATGCCGACCGTGAACATCGGGAGTGCTGGTGTCGTCCTCCTGCGGGACGGGCGCAAGGTCACGTTCGTGGCCGCCGGTCCGGACGATGGCTTCCCCGTGGTCTACTGCCACGGCGCAATCGGCTCGCCACGGTGGCACACGCCGGGACTCGACGATGTGATCGAGCAGCTCGGGATCCGCTACCTCGTGGTCAACCGTCCCGGGTTCGCCGGGTCTGACCCATGTCCGGACCGGACCGTCGCCGATCATGCCGGGGACCTCGGCGAGCTGATGAGCATCCTCGGGTACGGCCGCTTCTCCGTGGTCGGCGTGTCGGCCGGCGCTCCCTATGCGCTCGCCTGCGGGTGGGCGCTCGCCGAGCGGCTGGTGGGCCTCGCGGCGGTCAGCCCGCTCGGCCCTCCCGACGGTCCGGGCGCAAGCTCGAGCCTCAGGTACAAGGCGCCGCTTGTTCCGTTCGGTTCGCCGCAATTTGGTCCCGCGCTCGCCCACCTCAGCCTCGGCGCGCTCGGCCTGAGGCGCCAGACGTGCGCGCAGGCGATGATCGACGACTACCTCGTCTGCCGGCGCCCGTGGGGCTTCGATCCGTGCGAGCTCGGGATACCGGTGACGCTCTGGCACGCCCGTGGAGACCGGCTGGTCCCGCTCGCGCACACCTTGGCGCTCGCCGCCGCGATCCCGGATTGCGAGGCCCGCGTCGATCGGCGTGGCGGCCATTTCTTCTACAGCCGCCGTCTGGCCGAGATCCTCGGCCCGCTGCTGCCCGATCGCGCCGAGTCCGAGCACGCGGCCGCACTCCTGCGCGCGGCGTGAACGGGGTGCCACCATACGTGCGTGCGAGCACCGAAGCTGATCGCCGCACTGCTAGCGGCAAGCGCGCTCGCCGGATGCGCCGGCAACCTCGAGTGCGACGGGCACGCGTGTATCGGCAACTGGAAGCGGGATATGGCGCTTGGCGGCACGGTGGTGCACTGTCCCGACGGTTCCTGGTCGCACGGCGGCGGCCTCGGGGCCGCGTGCGCCGGGCACGAGACTAAGAAATGACACTCGCGGCCAGCGACGCAACCGCGTCGCACAGCCGATCGGCCTCTTCGGGCGTCGTGTAGTGCAGGTAGCCGGCGCGGACGGCGCCACCTGATTCCTCGAGTCCGAGCGCAACCATCACGCCGAGCGCGTAGTAGTTCCCGTGGTAGGTGAACAGTCCGAGCCTGCCGAGCTCGGCGCTCAGGGCCTCGGGAGTCCAGCCGTCGAGGTTGAAGCAGAACGTCGGCGTGCGCTCGCCGGCGCGCGCCGCGTCCGGAATCCCGTACAGCCGCAGACCGGGAATCTCACCCAATCGGTCCAGCGTGTGCCGGGTCAGCTCGTGCTCGTGAGCCTCCATGCGGGCGTAGGCCAGGTCGAGCCGGGCGGATCGATCGCCGGCCTCGCCTCCCAGCGACTCGAGGTACTCGATCGCGGCGATGAACCCGGCGAGCGCCTCATGGGCAAGCGTGCCGGTCTCGAATCGATGGCCCGCGGGGATTTCGAGGGCGGGGCGGACTCGGTCGGCGGGCAGCGAGCGCGCGAGCTCGCCGCGGACGGCCGCGACGCCGAGATGCGGCCCGAAGTACTTGTACGCGGAGGTCAGCAGCACGTCGGCATCGATGGCGGCGCGGTCGATGCGGCGGTGCGGAGCGAGATGGACCCCGTCGACCCACACCAGAGCGCCGGCCTCGTGCGCGGCCGCGGACAGGCTCGCGGCATCGGGGATCGAGCCGAGCGCGTTCGACGCCAGCGTGAACGCGACCACGCGCGTGCGCTCGGTGATCAGCGCCTCCACCGAATCCAGCGGCAAGGTCCCGTCGCCCGGATCGAGCGGCGCCGTGCGCACGGTGAGACCGCGGTCTCCCGCGACGAGCAGCCAGGGCGCGACGTTGGCATCGTGGTCGAGCTCCGTGACGATGATCTCGTCGCCCGACTCGAGCGTCCTGGCGACGGCGTGCGCGAGCAGGAAGTTGATCGTGGTCGTGTTCGCGCCGAACACGACCTCCTCCGCGGTGCACCCGAGGAAATCCGCCGCGGCCACGTGAGCCTTGTCGACGAGCTCGTCGCTGGCGACCGAGGTGACGAACGGACCGCCGAGGTTCGCGTTTGCGCTCACCAGATAGTTGGCCACCGCGCGGGCGACGGAGTCGGGCGTCTGCGATCCGCCGGGGCCATCGAGATAGATGGCCGGATAGCCGTTCACCCGACGGTCGAACGCCGAGAACCGTGACCTGATCGCGGTGATATCGAGAGCCCCGGGCACGGCCACAGCCTGTCAGGTCGGCTGCGCTAAGGCATCGCCGCGCGCCGGGTAAGGGGTGGGCGCGACCAACTCGCTCCGAATAGCCGATGTGCATCGGCCGTCTCAGCTCCATCATCGTCGATAACGACTAGGAGGAACTGAAATGGCTGCCACACCGCTTCGCAGAATCGACTCGCAGACGCTCACGGTGGCGATACGGCTTGCCGAGAGGGACGAGGCCGCCGCGCTCCGACGGCTGGCCGCGCTGGACGACCAGCGCCCGCTGGAAGGGCGGGTTCTGGTTGCGCTGGTCGACGGCGAACCAGAGGCCGCGATCTCGCTGGACACCAGGCGCGTCATCGCCAACCCGTTCCTGTCCACGCGCGACCTCGTGCAGCTCCTGCGAGTGCGCGCGGAGCACATCGCGGGGCCGGATCCGCGCCGGGGCCGCCACACGCTGCTGCGCCGCGCGGCATGATCGACCGACCGCGCCGGGGCGTACGCTCCGGACGTGCCCAAAGTCTTCAACCTCCACGGAGATGACTGGGACCGGACCGAGGATCGGCCGGGGTGGCGGAGCAAGGACGCGTGGGTCGGCGTCCGCATTGGCGCCGAGTTGATCGGCGGCAGCCTGTACGAACTCGAGCCGGGCGGCCGCCTCTTCCCGTACCACACCCATCACGCCAACGAGGAATGGCTCCTCGTCGTGCGGGGGCGACCGACGCTGCGGACCCCGGACGGCGAGCACGACCTGGCCGAGGGAGACGTCGTCGCGTTCCCGCGCGGCGAGGCCGGTCTACATCAGGTCCGCAACGGGACGGACACGCCGATCCGCGTGCTGATGCTTTCGACCCTGATCATGCCCGAGGTGGTCGAGTATGCGGACAGCGGAAAGCTTGGCGTGCGCGATGCGAAGGGCGAGCGCATCGCCATGACCCGCCCGGGGGCGAGGCTCGATTACTGGGACGGCGAGGAGTAGACCCTGGCTTGACCGCACCACCCGCGCGCCGGTAGACCAGGGGCACCCACCAACCCAGGAGGTATCTCTATGGCCCGCACGATCACAATCCGGCGCGAGAAAACCGCTCCCGCCGAGGTCACCGGGGCGCATGTCATAGGCGCCCACGCCGTCGGTGCCCGGCTGTTCGGTCCGACAGTGATGGGACCCCTCGCGATCGCGGCTTGCGCCATCGGGGCATTGGCGATCGGGCGGCTGGCGATCGGCGAAGCCGTGATCCGGAGACTCAAGGCCGGGGAGATCGAGATCGGCTCGCTCAAGGTGGGCGAGCTCGAGGTCGGCGGCCGCCGCTGGCCGGAGCCGCCCTCAACAAGCGCCTAATCCCCAAGCCCACGCACGCGGTAGATAATCGCCGTACAAGCGCGCGCCAGCCCGGGCAGCGCACGAGCGAGGAGAAGACCGGCATGACCACGATCACCCGCACCGGCGTCGATCAGGTCCTCGAGCGGGCCGTAACCGACGGGGCGGTTCCGCAGGTTGTCGCGATCGCCGCGGACCGCGACGGGATCATCTACGAGGGCGGCGCCGGCCCGCGTGTTGCGGGCGAGGGGGGCGCAGTCACCGCCGACACTCACTTCCGGATCATGTCGATGACCAAGATGGTCGCGACGACGGTCGCGCTCCAGCTGATGGAGCAGGGCAAGCTCGACGTCGACGCCCCGGTGGAGCATTACTGCCCCGAGTTCGCCGAGGTCCAGGTGCTCGACGGCTTCGACGGCGACGAGCCGCGCCTGCGCGCGCCGGCAACCCAAGCGACCGTCAAGCAGCTCCTGACCCACACCACGGGGCTCGGCTACTGGTTCTTCAGCCCCGAGCTCGTGAGGTGGGAGGCGGCGACCGGCACCCCGAACGTGCTCTCGGGCCTGAACGCGATTTTCAAGGCCCCGATGCTCGCCGACCCCGGCACACGGTTCGAGTACGGCATCAACCTTGACTGGCTCGGGAGGGTGATCTACGCCGTGAGCGGGATGAAGCTCGACGAGGCGATCGCGCACGTCGTCACCGGGCCGCTCGGGATGAACGAGACGGCCTTCCTGATGAGCGACGCCCAGCGCGCGAATTCCGTCCCGGTCCATCTGCAGGACGAGCACGGCGCCTGGGCGGCCACCGACATCGACATCTCCCAGGAGCCGGAGTACTGGGCCGGTGGCCACGGGCTGTACTCGACGCCGCGTGACTACATGAAGTTCCAGCGCATGCTGCTCGGCAACGGCACGTCGCCGGACGGCGTGAAGATCCTCGAGTCCGCATCCGTCGACGCCGCGTTCACGAACCAGATCGGCGACCTCGACTTTCCGGCCGAGCTCCCGACCGCCGATCCGACCGCGACCTGCGACTTCATCGCGGGGCCGGGCTTCAAGTGGGGATACGGGCTGCTGCTCAACACGGAAGACATAGAGGGCGCCCGGCGCGCCGGCACCGGAGCCTGGGCAGGCCTGCTGAACACGCATTTCTGGATCGATCGCACCAGCGGTATCGCCGGCGCGATCTACAGCCAGACGCTGCCGTTCGCGACCCTGCCGGCGCTCCAGATGTACCAGGAGTTCGAAGGAGCCCTATACGCGTCGCTGTAGACGCCTCAGCTGACCACGGGACGGAGCACGTCGGCGCGCATAGGCTGCAGGAAGCGGCGCTCGCCGGCGCGCTCGCCGGGCTCGCCCAACCGTTCGAAGGCCGCGGTCAGTTCGGCGGACCGCTCGTCGAACCGGCTCGCACGTGCCGGATCGACGGCGACGACTCGCGCGCGCAGGGCGGGCACGCCGGCGATCGACAGCGGCACGTCATAGTCGACCGTCGTCGCGCGGTCAAGGCCGGCGCGCCCGGCATCGGCGACCGCGGCCTGCGCCGCGGCACGGACCTCGACCTCGTCCTCGACGAGCCGCGTGAGCTCGAAGAAGTCGCCCTCCGCCAGCGGCTCGGCGACGTACACCGCGCCGCCCGGGCGGATCACCCGGCGCGCCTCCGCCAGCGCTCCACCGAGGTCATCAGCCGGCACGTGGTGAAGCGAGCGCATGAACACCACGATGTCGGTCGACGCATCGTCTAGAGGCAAACGTTCCGCCCGCCCGACGAGGTAGCGCGCGCCTCGTCCGTCGTCCTGCTCGACCGCGCCCGCCATCTGGGACTCGGATATCTCGACTCCGGTCACGCGTGCGCCGCGCTCGGTCAGCGCGCGGACGAGCTCGCCGCCGCCGCAGCCGACGTCGACTACGTCCCTGCCGGACGGCGGCACCAGCCGCTCGAGCATCTCGAGATCGCTGATCACTTCACGGCTCACGGCTGGCAATCGTAGTCGTGAGCCGGCCCTCGGCTGCCCGCCGTGTAGGCTCGGATGCATGGGGTCGAAGTACCGTGCTGTCCTGTCCGTGCCCGGCGCTGGGCAACTGTTCGCGAGCGCGCTCGTCGGCCGCTTCCCCCAGGGGATGTCCTCTCTCGCGATCCTCCTGCTGGTGCGCGGCACGACGCACTCCTATGCCGCGGCCGGAGCCGCCGTCGGCGCGTTCGCGCTCGCGACCGCGGCGTGCGCGCCGATCATCGGTCGCCTCGTGGATCACTTCGGCCGGGCGCGCGTCCTGATGCCGTTCGCGTGCGCGCAGGCCGTCGTGTACGGGCTGATCGTCCTTGCCGCGGTCGGCGGGGCCGGCGCGGCGGTTTTGATCGTGCTGTCCGCCGCGGCGGGCGCGCTGCTGCCTCCGATCGCGCCCTCGGTGAGGTCGCTGCTCCGCGAGGTGTTCGACGACCAGGCGGTGCTCGACACCGCCTACGCGCTCGAGTCGATCTTTCAGGAGACGATCTGGATCGTTGGTCCGCTGATCGTTGCGCTCGTGATCGCGGTCACCTCGCCCGAGGTCGCGGTTGCGATTCTCGGCGTGGTGTGCGTCGGAGGGACCGCCCTGTTCCTCCAATCTCCGCTCGTGCGCTCGTCGGGGTCCGGTCGGGGCGCGGGCCACGAGCGTGCGTCGGCGCTCGCCAGCCCCGAGCTCCGAGCGCTGCTCGGGCCGATATTCCTGACCGGCGTGTCGCTCGGCGCGGTCGAGGTCGGGCTGCCCTCACTCGCCCTCCACGCCGGGTCGCGGCCGGCCTCGGGCCTACTGCTGGCGATGTGGAGCGTCGGCAGCATGTCCGGTGGGCTGTGGTACGGCGCGCACGTGTGGCGCTCGCCGCTCTCGAGTCGATACCAGCTCCTGCTGGTCGGGCTCGTGGTGTGCACGGCGCCGCTGATCGCGGCGCGCTCGATCCCGGCCGGCATCGTGTGCAGCCTGCTCGCCGGCCTCGCGATCGCGCCGGTGTTCTCCTGCCAGTACGCCCTCGTCGGCCGCTCGGTCACGCCCGGGAGCGAGACCGAGGCGTTCACGTGGGTATCCGCGGCACTGATCGGAGGATTGGCCGCCGGATCGGCGATCGGTGGCGCAGTGATCGGCCCCGGTGGCGTCGGGGCGCCGTTCGTGTTCGCGTGTCTGGCGTCGCTGCTCGCCGCCGTGATCGCGGTCGGATTCCGCGGCCGGGTCCGGCAGCCGGCCGAGACAAGTCGCGCGACCGCAGCCGACTAGATGAGTGATTCCAAATCGGGCGCCGTGTTGATGTTGGCGCGAGGGGACATAAGGAGGCCGTCGAAGGTCGGCGTTGCTGAAGCAACGTCGACCACGGAGGTGGCCTCGTGCACGCCGACCTCGACGACCTGCTCACCGCACTTTACGTGCTGGTGGACGATCTCCTGCCTGCCCGACGTGGTGCAGGCAGGCACCCAAGGATCACGGCGGCGGAGCTCATCACGCTCGCGGTCGCGCAGATCCTGCTGCAGTGCCACTCCGAGCGGCGGTTCCTGCGCCTGGCGGGCAAGCAGCTCGGGCATCTGTTCCCCTACATCCCCAAGCAGCCGGGGTACAACAAGCGGCTGCGGGCGCTCGCCCCGCAGATCTGCCAGGTCATCAATCACCTGGCCAGGATCTCCCCGTCGTTCTGCGACCAGTTGCGGCTGTTGGACTCCACGCCGGTGCCATGCGGTGCTTCGCGCGAGACCGTCAAGCGCTCGGAGTTGGCCGGTTGGGCGCAATACGGCTACTGCGCCTCGCACTCCCGCTACTTCTGGGGACTGCGGCTGTATCTGCTGTGCGCGTCGGACGGAATGCCGATCTACTTCTGTCTGGCGGGCGCCAAAGAACCCGAGCGCGAGATCGCCGCGGCGATGCTCGACCGCGCCCGCCGAGACGGACTGCTGGTTGGTGGCGAGATCATCGTCGGCGACAAGGGATTCGCCGGTACCGAGTTCGAGCAGACTGTCGCCTCCTTCGACGCCACCCTCATCCGCCCCGACCGCCGAGACGAGGAGCCCCGGTTCGGCAAGCTCGGCGGGATCCGCCAATGGATCGAATCGATCTACCAGACCACCAAGAGCCAGCTCTCGC
>Ga0335078_10005373_pt1 | contig 18933 bp, 21 predicted proteins | sample Lox_Sample_32_FD_206711 | JGI IMG/M metagenome (GOLD analysis project Ga0335078, IMG submission 206711) | Soil microbial communities from Loxahatchee National Wildlife Refuge, Florida, United States - Lox_Sample_3.2 | ecosystem: Environmental > Terrestrial > Soil > Wetlands | place: USA... | reverse complement strand
GCCGTATTTTGCAGCGCGATCGCGCCGTTGGTGGGATCTGTCAGGCTGTTCAGCGAATTGTTGGCGAACTGCAGAAAGCCTCCGGTGTCGGTCGAGCCCAGGAATGAGACCGCATCCTGGATTTGCGTTTGCGATAGCCCGCCCAAAACCGTCGGATCGAACGAAAGGGTGCCTTGCTGCGTGAACGTCACACCCAATTGCGTGAGGTTCGTGATGGAACTTGTACTGCTGCCGCTGTTGTACGACCCGAGCTGCTCCAGCGCTTGCTGCATGCTCAGGACGATGCCGTTCCCTGTGAGTGCGCCGCCATTCTGTCCTTGGTTTTTCTGAACTTCACTGAGAGCGGAATTGTAGGCATTGACAAAGTTCCCTATGGCGGTGGCAACGGTGTTCAAGCTGGCAGCCACCGTGATAGTCGCCGTACCCGCGGCTTCCAAATCGACATTCAGGCCGGGGGCGATGGTGACGGTCGACGAGGTTGAAGAGATTCCTGCTGGCGGCTGGCCATTCACCTGGTACGAAGCGTCAGAGCCGCTGTTCAAAGGATTCAGCAAGCTGTTGTTATTGCTGTCAGTCAACTGAATCGTGCTGTTGCCGAGCGCTGTAGCTTGCAGCACCAGCCGATAATCGGGCGACGAAGGATCTCCCAGGTTCACAATTACGGCCTGTACGGGCGCGCCGCTGTCATTGATGGCCTGCGCCAGAGCATTCAAGTTCTCGGACACCGGCTGGAGGGCATACGTTGTGCCATTGACGGTGAGGGTGAACGAATTGCTTTGGCTGATGCTCTGTCCCGAGGGGTCCGTAACGGGAGGCTGGGGCGCGATGCTGATGGCGCTCGATGCCGAACCTGGATCCAGCACGTTCACGGTATACGTTCCAGGTAACGCGCTGCCGGTGAGCGTCGCTCCCACTACCGACTGATCGGATACCGAGGCCGTTTGCGCACCGCCGCTGGCCGATGACGACAACGCACTTATAGTATTCTGCAGTCCGCTGAATAAACTGCCGAGCTGCGCAAGCTCCTGCGACTCGCCGCTCACCGTATTCAGGTCGGCCTGGACCAACTGGCTTGGTAGCGCGGCGATCGTCAATGCGCGTGTGATCGCGCTTTGCAGGTCCGTCGAGAAAGTGCTGGAACCCGTGGTCGTGCTTTGCGGATTCGTAGCATTCAGGATGGAATTCGTTAACGAGCTAACGGAACTGGTGCTCATAATGACTCCTCATCCGAGCATGGAATAGCAAAGCTGGACCGTTCTCGGTAGAGATCGGCCCAGCCAGGGTGAAGCTTTAGGGTCCAAACCTACTGCAGCATTACTGCAGAAGCTTCAAAAGCGCTGCCGGTGCGGCGTTGGCCTGCGCGAGAGCGGCGATGGACGACTGTTGCAAAGTCTGCGCCTTGCTGAGATTCGCTGCTTCCGCGGCGATGTTCGCATCCTTGATGGAGGATTCGGCGGCCGAAAAGTTGGTGATCTGCGAGTTAGCCAGCTGGCTGGCGTAGTTGAGCAGGTTCTCACCCGCGCCGACACGTCCTTGCACCAGGCCGAGGGCGTTGATCGCGTTGGTGATCGAGGTCAAAGCGGCGACGGCATTGCCAGTAACCGATCCGGTTGTGGCCGGGTTGACGGTGGCTTGCGCGCCCGTGGCCGTGAAAGTACCGGCGGCCGCGGTGGTGGAAGCGGTGAAGTTATTCACGCTCTGGATCGAGATGCCCGTGCCGGCCGCGTTCTCGACAGCGTAAATACCCAGAGACGCAGTCTGCGCGTTGATCTTCGAAAGTGCGGAGGCCAGGTTATCGCCCGCCGTCAGCGTTACGTTGGCCGTTCCTTGTCCGTTCTGGAAGGTTAGTGTTTCCGCTTTGGCTGTATACGCCGCCGCGCCTGCAACTGTGTAGTCGCCAGTGTTGAACGCCTGCGCGCCCGAAGTGGCGATCGGGTTGGGGTCGGCCGTCGCGCCGGCAGAAACCGTGAATGCGGTTCCACCGCCGAAGTTGAGCTGACCGTCACTTCCCACCTGAGCTGTGATACCGTACGCCGAGAGCTGGCTGTTGAGGCTGTTGAGAATTTGGGTCTCGCTCTGAGCACCTGCGCCGCCCACGGTGACGGCCACCGTTTGCGCGCCCCCATTTGGCGAATACAGATTGAAGGTCAGGGTCTGCGAAGCCGCAGCCAGGAAGGTCGCACCCGGCGCATCCAACCGGACCGTGTTCGGCGTTCCCTGTGTTAGCTCCGTGCCGCCCGCTGCAACGCTGGCGCCCGACAGGCCCAGCCCAGTGGCATCCACTTGGTTCTGTGCGCCGCTCAGGTCAATAGTGACCTTTCCGTTCGCCGCGGTGTTGCCACCGCCGATGAACACGCTGTTCACCTGGTTGAACTGTCCGCCGGCCGCTAAACCAATATTGTTGGCCTGGCGCGTGATTTCCTGCAATTCCGTCTGGAACTCCTGGTTCAGTGTGGTGCGGTTGCCTTGGAACGTGGCGCTGGCGGATTCAGTTGCCAGCGTCTGCAGCCGGTTCAAGATCGATGATATGTTGCTCAGACCGCCGTCGATGATCTGCAGGGTGCTGCTGCCGTTGCTGGCGTTCAACACACCTTGCTGCAACTCGGAGATCTCCGCCCCAAACTGGTTCGCGACCGCGAGACCCGCCGCGTCATCCCCGGACGAGTTGATGCGGTAGCCGGACGTCAACTGCTCAATGGTGTTGCTTTCGAAGTTGGTGTTCGTTGCGAGGGCCTGCAGGGCAAATAACGATGTGGTGTTGGTTTGAATCGAATTTGACATTGTATATCCTCTTTCCTTTTTTATTCGGCCTCTCGCCGAACCGCGCCGGTTTCCCCGCACGCAGTACTCTTGTCGATGATCCCAGCTCGCTTTTCACTTTTTTTTGAGTTTTGCTTGGAAGTTTGCCAGAAATCGCAGAACCTGGATGCAGGCAGTTCTACTTTTTGGGCGGGGCTGAGTTTTGGGCTTTGAGGCTGCCCACGATAATCAGGTCCACGCGGCGATTCCGGGCCCGTCCTTCCGCCGTATCGTTGGACGCCACGGGAATAGTGTCAGCACGTCCGACTACCGAAAAACGGTCCTTTTCCACGCCGAATTGGCCCGTCATGGCATCCAGCAGCGCGATGCCTCGCGCGCATGAGAGCTCCCAGTTGCTGCGGAAGCGTGAAGTGTGGATCGGAATCGAATCGGTGTGCCCTTCTAATTGGATCGAATTGGGCAGGGACCGGATGACATCGGCGATCTTCCCGAGGATTGGTTCCGAATCCGTCGCCAGCCGATCGGTGCCCGACGGGAAGAAAGCCGACTCGCGAAGGCTCACCACCAGCCCGCGGGGCTCCAGCCGCACTTCCACCTTGCCCTCGTCGATCTCGTCCTCCAATTGCTTGTTCAGCCGCTGGAGAGAGGGCAGCAACTCAACGATGTACTCGGGCTGGGCTTCCTTAGGCGAGTGCTGCGAGCCGCCCGGGCCCTTCATCATCGCGTTGCCGTTGCCTTTTTCGTCCACCGTCCCGCCCAAAATCTTCGCCACGGCCGGCGGAACGCTGACAGAATGCCCATCCTGCAACGCCTTTTCCACAGCCTCGGAAACTTGTTTGGCCCGTCCTTTATCGGTCTGCGAGGACGCGAACATCACCACGAAGAAGGCGAACAGCAGGGTGATGAAGTCGGCGTAGGAAACCAGCCAGCGCTCGTGATTTTCGGGGGCTTCCTGTAGCTTGCGCCGCACGGGCTATCCTTTCGCCGTCGCGGTCTGAGCCGCCGGCGCGCGAGATGGCCGCGTCTGCTTTTCTTCGCCCGGCTTTTCTTCGATGAACGCGTCCAGCTTCACGCGGATGATCTTGGGATTCAGGCCCTCGACAATTGCGCAGACGCCTTCCAGCATCAGCTCGCGCATTTCGAGCGTGTGATGGAAGCGCGCTTTAATCTTGTTAGCGGCCGGCAGAAAAAACAGGTTGGCGGACGCCACGCCGTACACCGTCGCCACGAACGCGACGGCGATTCCCCTGCCTACTTCTTCGATGTTTTCGAGATGCTTCATTACCTGGATCAGACCTAGCACCGCGCCGATGATACCGATCGTCGGCGCATACCCGCCGGCGGATTCGTACACCTTGGCCATGGCCTCGCCATGCTTGTGCTGGACCGCGATATCGAGCTCCATCATGGTGCGAAGCTCCTGCAGGTCGGTCCCATCGATGCTCAGCGTGAGAGCTTTGCGGAGAAACGGATCGCTGACATTCTCGAGATCGGACTCGAGCGACATGATGCTGTGCTTGCGCGCTTTGGTCGCGTAACCCAGAATTTCCTCGATCACCTCTTCCGGCTCCTCGGAATGCTCCATGAACACACTGCCCAGGCATTTCCCGGCCCGCAGCAAGGTCTTCAACGGGGTAGTCACCATCACTGCGCCCAGCGTTCCTCCCAGCACAATCATCAGCGCGGTAACCTGCGCGACGTCGGTGAGTCTTCCGCCTTCGATCAGCAGGCCGCCTAAAATACCCCCGGCAGCGAGCGCCAACCCGCCTAGCGTCGCGAGATCGGGACGAACGGAGCTCTTCTTTGCGCTGCCTTCTCGGTTCGCCATCGGCTCGATTCCTTAGGCCTGCTTCGCCATTTCCGCATGCTCGTTGCGACGCAGCGGGCAGCCGCCCGCGTTCAAGATTGCCCGCCGGTATTGGAGTACTTTTTCCACCACGTCTTCGGCCGATTCGAGCACCAGAAACTTCTGACCGGTCGTGAGGGCGACCACCGTGTCGGGCGTCACTTCGACGTGCTCAATGAGATCCGCGTTGACGATGAGGGGCACGTGGTTCAGCCGCGTCAGCTGTATCATGGGCTGCTCCTTCCGGGTCCCCGTGCTAGGCGGTGTAGGAATTCGACAAAGCCAGGTAAGCGCCGTTCGCGAGATGCTTCAACAAGTACATGCCGGCCTGGATTCGTTCCGGCGCCGGACCTTCCAGCGCTTCCAGCGCGCTCCGCAGGACGTCGAACTGTTCCGCCTGGCGGGCGTCCCAGGTCGCGGAAGCATGCTCGAACAGTTCTGCCTGCGCCAAAGCCTTTTCGCGTCCGGCTACCTCCCCGCGTTCGAAAGCGCGCAGGACACCCTTGGCAACACTGGAGACTTCAGACCAACCGCTCGTTGTGAACTGTTCCATACGGTAGTCCTATCGCAACTTTAAGGCGCAGATTGAAAGAACTTTCGCTTCTAACAGGAGGCGATTCCGCGCTCCCCGCCTAACACTTAGCGCGAACTAAGTGGTCGGCAGATAGTCGAATAAGGTGCTTGTCGGACGTTTCGCTTGAGCGGACAGCGCGGCGTCCATTTCGGTGGTCTCTTGCTGAAGCTGAACCGCTAGCTGCGCGACGTTGGCGTCCTGCAGTCCGCTGAGCTGCGTCTGATCCTGGACTTGAAATTTCTGAGCCAGGTTGATTGCCGACGTGATCCGGTTCTCCGCTGTTCCGTAGAAAGAGAGCTGCTGGTTGAGGTACGCACTGGCCGAGGTCACACCGTCCAGGGCGGCGGAAACGTTGGCTGTGTTGCCGCTCTGCAACGCCGTTTGCAAATTGGTGAGCGCCGCAAATACGTTCTGCGCGGTCGGATTTCCCATGGCATCTTGCGCGTCGAAAACCTGCTGCGCCGTAAGCGAGATTGGGAACGTGACGCCGTTGGGATCGGCGATCTGCTGGGTGGCCGACGCCGTTACCAGCTGCTGAACGCCGGTCGGACTGGCCGGATCGAGTTGATAGGGTGGCTGGCTGGGATCGTCGCCGCTAAAAATATACACGCCGCTAACCTGGGTTTGAGTCAGGCTGACCATCTGCGATAAGAGATCCCCAACCTGCGTGGCTAAGCCCGCTAGCGTACTCGCGCTGGTGCCGCTATTGGCGCCCTCGCTTCCGATCGTCAGCGCGTTCTGCATGAGCTGGACGGCGGTTTGCACGGACGAGTCCCCTGCATTGACGATGGCCTGGACGTTGGTTAAGTTCTGCGTCTCCTGATTGACGCTGGCCAGGTTCGCGCGAGATTGGAAAATGTCGCCGAGCTCGTCGGGCGCATCCGAGGCTTGATTGACGCTTAGCCCCGTGGAAAGCTGCTCCTGGGTGTTGCTCAATTGGTTCTGGATGTTGTCGATGGCGGTGACGAACTGTGCGTTGGATGAACTTAAGCCGGATATCATACCAAGTCCCTTCTGCCGCTTACTGGACCATATCCATCAGCGATTGCGTGATCTGGTCGATCACCGTGACCACTTTGCTTGCAGCCTGGTAGGCGCTCTGGATTTGAACCAACTGGACAGCCTGCTGGTCCAAAGAAACCCCGGAGAGCTGTTGTTGCAGGCTCTGGGCCTGCGAAACCGCCTGCTGCTGCGCGGTCGCGCTGGTATTTGCGCTGCTCACTGCGTTTCCGACGTTGGCAGCGAGCGACGCGAAATACCCGCTGAAACTCTGTCCGTTGATTTGACCTGCCGGATTTGTATCCAAGTTGGCCAACTGAAGCGCGATGCCGTTGGAAACTTGGGGCGGTCCCGTCTGTACGGCGGCAAGCTGGCTTCCCTGAAAATTCGGTGTGACGCCGAGTGTCGCGGCGATGCCGGACGGCGGATTGGCGTTATAAGTGAACAAAGCTGAACCGGCTTGAAATGGTGGAGTTGCCGTGGTCGAGCCGGACTCGAGCAGATTGTTCACCGTGTCGGCCAAGCTCTTAGCGAGTGTGTTCAATCCGCCGGTTTGCGAGCCTCCGCCGATCAGCGACGGGATCAGATTGTTGCCCACCGAAAGCAAAGCTCCCAGGCTCCCGGAGGTCACCTGCGAAGTGACGTCGTTGCCGTTGCTATCGAGAATGGTGGAAGTGGGCGGCCCGTTGGTGGCGCCGGCGACGTTGGTCCCAACCGACAAGGCATCCACCGTGGTCCCAATCACCAGCGGTGTCTGGCCTCCCAACAAGACCGTTATCGTTCCGCCCGCGCCAGGCAAAGTCTGGATGTTGGCCAGGCTCGACAAATTTTCGAGCGTGCTCTCTATCTGCGCCTGTAGCCCTGGATTCGAATTCCCAGCAGCGATTTGCGCGTTAAAGCCCTGGATTTCCGCGGCATCCTGATTGATCTGAGTAACCGTGGACTGAAGGTTCTGTGTCACCGTGCCGGCCGCGCTATTCAACTGCGCCGAAACCTCCTGGAACGCCTCGGACACATCTTGCGCTGCATTGATCACGCCGGTTTGATAGGTCCCGTTGGTCGGCTGCGTGCTCCATTGCGAAAAGGCCGAGAAGAGCTCGTTCAAAGCCGAGGGAATGGCGCTCGACGACGTCACGTCCATCGCGGTCTGTACCGGTGCAAGAGAGGTTTGAAGCTGCTGGAATTTGCCCATCAATGATTGGGCTTGCTGCACTGCGGTGTCCGCCAGCGGATTGCGCGAGTTGATTGTCTCTTCGGTGACGCCGCCCACGGTCCCGTCGGCCGATTGAATATTCACCGATTCCATCACCGGATTTTGCGCGGCCCACCCCGGCGTGTTCGCATTGGCAACATTGTTTTGCGTTACATCGATGGCTTTGTTGAACGCGCTGAGCGCGCCCGCCGCCGTGTTTAACGCTGAAAATAAGCTGCCCACTAGCCGTTCATCCTTCCAGATTCACCTGATTCACGAGAATCAGCGCCGCCGCCTGACCCTGCTTGTCGTAACCGCCGCGTTTGCTTTGAATGGCGCGAATCCAGCCTTCGAATAGCCGTTCGGCTTGTGAAAAACACTCGGCCAGGACGCCCACGTCCTTCCGGATCTCTTCGAGAACGGGCTTAAGTTTGGGGTCGCGCTTGCTCTGATCCGCTTTCCAGAGAACGGAAATGCACCCCAACTGCACTTCCACTTCGCGCAGGATGGCTGCGGCCGCGTCCACCGATTCCGCGGACGGCCGCATGAGCAATCGTCTCACGCGATCGAGATTCGCCCGCGCCGCGTGCATGCACTCGGCGACGTCTCCGTATTGATTGGGAATTTCCACCGGAATAGCCATGTCGGCGGAATCAGTCGCCCGCCAGGTGAGCGCTGATCAACGCGCGGCTGACGGCTTCGGGATCCACTGAGTACTGGTTGCTGTTGACGAGCTGCCTCAGTTGCTCTACACGATCCGCCCGCTGCTGAGAGCCGGCCGTCAACGCCGACTGAACCAAACCGCCGGCGCCAGTGATGTTGATGGAGTCCGAACTGCCCGCGGTGGGTGTCGATCCGCCCGAAGCAGTCCCGGAATCAGCAACTTCCCGGGATTGACGAGTTTGATTGAGCTGGATCTCCATATTGTCCGTCACGTCGCCGTTTTGGATTCTCATTGCTGTCTAGCTCGCGTCAGTCCCTGTATCGAGCCGTTCGCGCCAACTTTTAGCCTTTTTCTGCGCTCCCGCCGACCGGCGCCGTCTCAGTCTCGTAAGGCCGCATTACGATCCTTTGTGCTTTGATCAGCAGCTCGACTTCTCCTTTCGAAAGACGAAGCTTCTGTGCGATGTCGCTGGATGCCTGCCCGGCTCGGTGCAGTTTGAAAACTCGGCCGCGCGCGGCGCCGCTCAAATCGCTGACCGGCTGGGGATCGGCCGTGCCGCGCAGTTCTGCGCTTTCCAAGTCCGCGATCCGACGCTTCAATTCGTTGATGGCATTGGTCAACTGCGCGGCTTCGGACTGAAGCGAGGCTTCGCAGGCCGCAACCTGTTTTCCGCTCTTGCGGATGCGCCGGGTCATTCCAGCAAAAAGTCCCAGCGAGGCGATCAGCCCCACCGCGCTGAGTACAAAAGGAAGCAAAGCCAACACTAATTGCATTTAAAACATCCCCCGATCCGCAGGCCATTTCTTAAGCATGTAAGTGCGGAGCCTTAGTACCGCCTGCGACTTCAACTGGCAGACGCGCGTGGTGTGCAGTCCGAGGATTTCCGCGATCTCCTGCAGGTTCTGTTGCTCTTTGTAATAAAGAGACAAGATTGTTTTCTCCTGTTTCGGCATCTTGCTGATGCCCTCTTCGAGCACTTTCTGTAATTCCGCGCGCTCCAGGATGCGGCCCGGCTGGCTCTCCTCATCCTGCGCGACGAATCGAAGCAGCTTGCTTTCCGAGAATCCGTCCGCGACTTCGTCCAGGCTGCCCAGGCTCACCGCCCTCAACTCCGCCAGGGCGTCCTGATACGCCGCAAGGGACATCTTCAGCTCGGAAGCCACCTCGTCTTCGGTGGGCGCGCGCTGCACGCGCTGTTCGACCGTCAGCATGGCCGACTCGATCTCCTTCAAGCGCTTCCGCTTGTGTGCGGGAATGCCGTCCAGGCCGCGGATGCTGTCCAGGATCGCGCCTCGAATGCGATGCTCGGCGTAAGTTTTCAATTTTACGTTGCAGTTTGGGTCGAAGGCGTCCACCGCGTGAATCAAGCCGATGGTGCCCGCCGAGATGAGATCTTCGAGGCCGACCGCGCCGCCGATTTTTTCGTGAATTCTCAGAGCCAGCCAGCGAACGCTCGGCAGATGCTCGAGGATCAAACGCTCCCGTTCCTCGGCGGAACCTGCGCCGGAAGTGCCGTAGGCCGCGTTCGCGAGGACGTTGCCGCTTGCCATTTATGCCGCCGAAAGGGCCGCAGCGCCTTCGCGCCGCAATAGTCTGCCCGCGAGCGTAGCCCAATTTGCCGGCTCGATGTCCTCGGGGATGCCCTGGCCGGTGCTGAAATAAGAGAGCGGCTTGTCTACTTCGGCGGCAACACTCAGGGCCGCGCCGCGCGATTCCGTTTCGTCCAGTTTGGTGAACAGCAGAAAGTCAGGCTGGAAGGCCGCATAGCGCTGCGTGCAAATGCCAAGGTCGTCCCGGTTCATCGATGCGGGTAGCACCAGGTGCACTTCCTTGGACGGCATTTGCCGCAGGAACCGGATCAAATCTCCGGCTAGTTCGAAATCCTGGCGTCCGAAACCCGGCGTGTCCACCAACAGAACATCCTTGCTCCGGAATTCGTCGATCGCTTCGATAAACTCACGCAGGCTATTGGCGGCTGTGAAGCCGAGTCCCAGGATCTTCGCCAGGCTTCGTAGTTTTTCTTGAGCTGCCGCGCGATGTGTTTCCAGTGAAATGACGCGAACCGAAAGCCGATGGCCCAGGCATTCGCGCATCGCAATTTTGGCGAGCGTCGTCGTCTTCCCGGCGCCCGGCGGCCCCACAAACACGAGTACACGGGAGCTGGCGCCGATAGGAGGCGTGAAGGGCTCGGCCAGCCGCAACCTCTTCCGCAAACTGGTAATCGCCGCCGCCTGAAGGCTAGCGAGATCGTTCCCCGCGTATGCGATCTCTTCAGCGATGCTTTGAATCAAACCTTCGTCGAGGCCCGCCTGAGTCAGTTCGCGTTGGACCGCTTCGCAGTTGGTCTGAACGGGAGACGCCGGAGCGGTACCGTTCTGCTTCAGGACGCGCTTGATGCTTTCGAGCTGCTCGCGCAGGATGGCGACTTCGCGCCCCAAATCATCGCTCTCCGCTTCGGAGCCATTGGGCGTCTGCTCCTTGGCCGAGGTCCCGAAGATCACTTCATAGGCCCCGCGTGCGCTGGCATCCGGCGCCGCACGCCGTGACGTAATCAATACCGCTTCGGCGCCTAGATCCTGCCGCGCGGCTTGGATGGCTTGCTCCACGGTATCCGCGTAATACGACTTGATCTGCATCGATTCAGCCTGCATGACTCCTCATCTCCCGGCTTGGCGGCAACTGCGACACTTCGGTGAAGCACCTCCCAAGCATTTCGAAAACCAAATTCTCGGCGTTCTGTTTGAACGACTTGCGCCTGCATGCCGGCGTTCTGCCGTCGCCGCCGTGACAGGCACCGTCGCGAACTCGACGCCCGCGGCCGCCAGTTCCGGGGCGAAGCCCGGAGGCGCGAAAAGTGCTAAATTCCCCGCGCCGCTCATCGATACAATCTCGGAAGGAAAACGCTTGAATCGTCAGAAGGAATACTTGCTCACTCGCGTGCGCTCCGCATCGCCGATGGAACTGGTCAGCATTCTGTATGAAACCTCGATCCAGTGCACCGAAGAGGCGCTGGTCAATTTGCGCACCGGTGATATCTTGAAGCGCGGTGAGGCTGTCAACAAAGCGGTAGAAACGATCTTTGAGCTCAATCGCTCCTTGCGCCACGACGTGCAGCCCGAGTATTCCAAGAACCTGGCCGGTTTGTATGCCTACATGCAGCGCCGTTTGAGCGAAGCGCACGCCGTAAAATCGGCTCCGATGTTCGAAGAAGTTGCGCGATTGCTGCGGACACTCCACGAAGGATGGGTCGGGGCGATGCAGAACAATCAAGCCGAACTGCCCGCGCTGCCGGCCGAATCTGAAGTTCACGCCGTTGTGCACGCGGGCCCTTATTTCGCCGAGCCCGTCAGCCTTCCGAAGGAATCGCGGAGCTGGAACCTTTAGACTGCGCGGTTGCTTGATGGCGCTGAACCGCGGCGATCACCACTCTTGCGATTCCCAATGCTCCGGCGGAAGCGAGCCCCTGCGCGAGACCCTGCTCGGCTAACTCCACTTCCATTTCGCCAGTCTGATCGTCTTCACCATCGTTCAACAGCCAGCCGCTTTGGGACGATCCGCGCGCCGCTTTGAGCACCTCGCCTGTCATTACGGCTTCAAACTGCTTGGCGGTGTCGGCTACCTTTTTGTCGTCCGATGACGCTTTGCTGAAGAGCTGATGGAAGGATTCCTCGGGGCCATCCGCCGGGAGCGCGGATGTGCTGGCGCCTTCGAGCATCGGAACCATCGCGGCCGGAGTGAATTGCACGTTCATCAGATCACTTCGATCTCGGATTCCAAGGCGCCCGCGCTGCGAAGACTTTGCAGAATGGCAATAATGTCGCGCGGCGTCGAACCGATCGAGGTCAGCGCTCGCACCAACTCCTCCACCGTCGCGCCTTCCTTCAGTACCACGTTGCGAGCCTTTTCTTCCTTAACGCCGACGGAAACCTCCGGCGTAACTTGCGTCGTCCCGTTCGAAAACGGATTGGGCTGCGAAACGTCGTAGCGCGTCTGAATCTCGACGGTCAGGTTGCCGTGCATTATGGCGACCGGGGAGACACGCACCTCTTTGCCCATCACGATGGTCCCGGTTCTCTCGTTAATCACTACGCGAGCGGGGCGGTCCGTTTCGACTTTCAGTATTTCCAGCGATGCGATGAACTCGGAAGTGCGAGTCGAGTATTCAGGCGGGATCGTCACGCTAACCAGTCCGGAGTTGTCGGCGCGGGCAATGGGCTTCGCCTCGGCGGAGAAACGCTGGTTCACTACGTCCGCGATGCGCACGGCGGTGGTGAAATCGGCCTGATGGAGCTGCAGCTTCACAGAATTCGTCGGGACTGCCGAGGGGGCCGGACGCTCCACGATCGCACCCCCTGGCACCCGGCCTACGGTGGGATGATTCAGGGTCTGAGTGGTGCCAGCGCCGCCGGCGATAAACCCACCCGTGACGACTGGGCCTTGCGCGATGGAGTAGACCTGGCCATCGATTCCTCGGAGGCTGGTCATCAAAAGCAGGCCGCCTTGCAGGCTGGCCGCGTCGCCCATCGCCGATACGGTGGCATCGATCTCCATGCCTGGTTGCGCGAACGGAGGCAACGTCGCCGTCACCATTACCGATGCCGTGTTCTTAACTAGAATTACAGTTGGGTCCACCGTGACGCCCATCTGCCGCAGCAGGTTGGCCAAACTTTGCGCAGTGAAGATGGTCTGCTGGCGATCGCCCGTTCCTTTGAGCCCGACGACGATGCCGTAGCCGATGAGCTGATTCTCGCGCACACCCTCGAGCGAGACCAACTCTTTCAGACGCGCATTGGACGGATCCGCAACCGCGCTCGTGCTCAGGAGCAAACCGCCAATCAGAGTTAACAGAATTCGATTCATCGTCATCTAGAACGGCAACAGACCCAGTATCAGCCGGTACAGGAAATTCGGACGATGAATGGAATCGTTCACCACGCCTTTGCCGTTCACCAGGACTTCCATCTGTGCGATGCGATTCGACAAGACGGTGTTGGTGGTGTCCAAATCAACTGGCCGGATAACTCCGCGCACGGTAACCACCTGGTTCTCGGAACTCACCTGAACGCGCTTAGTGCCTTCGATCACCAAGTATCCGTTCGGCAGCACACGCGCCACGCGAGCGCTGAGATTGGCGGTCAAAACCGCGCCCCGGCTGGTCTCACCGGTTCCTTGGAGCGCCGTTTGTGTATTGGAGTTCAGCAAATTGGGAAGCGCGGAGGTCGCTTTGGGTATACCGGCCAGAGCGGTGATCGAGGCTTGAGCCGCGGATTGGCGCGCAGTCTTCACGTCGCCGGTGGCAACCGCGGAGAACGTTTCGTTGACGACGATCGTAACCAGGTCGTCCACGCGGCTGGCTTTCACATCCATAGCCAGGTTCGATAACAATGCCGTGGGAGACCAGGTCGACCCGGCTGAATGGGCTAAGTCCGGAGAACTGTAGTCCTTGGTGGCTTCGATAATGTATTTTTCGAGGGGGCTCGGCTCCGGCGGTTTCTTTTTGTTCTTGTCGCTGCTCTTGTCCGCTCCCGCGCATAGTATGACGCCGAGCAGCAGCAATGTTGTGATTCGAAGTCTCATGGAACCTCTGTCAGCACGGCGACCGGTCCTGCGATCACCAGAGCTTGGTCCTTGCCCTCGATGCGAGCTCGAAAGCTTCTCCCGCTGCGCGGATTCCGCAAAGAGATCATTTCCCCCTGTTTGCCGGAGCTTTCCGCGACGGCTTCCATTCTGAGCTGGGTAGTGCCGGAGACGGCAGTCACCAGCACGCTCTCTCCGCGGCGAACCTGAAGCGGTTCCGCCAGGTCGGCCCGCAACACCGGCGATCCTGGTTTGATGGCCCGCAGCGGCGCATGTCCGATCACTTCGTCCAAGCTGCGTGTGACGTTGCTTCGCAGCGGAAAGTCGTCCACCGTCTGGACCTCGATCTGCGCGGTGTCTACCGTCTGCCCGGGCAGCAGCAGTTCCTTTGCGACCACGCGCGTCGTTGTTGCGGCAAGGCGCACTCGCGCCCAAACAGTGAAACGGTGGGAACTGTCGTAGATCACTTCGCCGCGCCAGCTGACTGGCGTGGTTGCGTCGACATTGGTGGACGCGGAAAGACCGGATAACGGAAACACGAGCTTGCCTTCGGGCGCTCTATTCTTGCTGATGGCGAGAACTTCGATGCGGGTGTTCTGCCCCGGCAGGCTCTGGCGGATCGCCGCACGCACATCGTCCGCGCCGAGGGGGCGCATCTGCCATTCGAAGCAGACTCTGGTTTTTGCCGGAAGTTCCACGCCATACTGTCTTCCAATGCGCTGCAATTCCGGCCCCGCGAAGATACGCTGGCTCTCGGGTGCCGGTGCGTTCGCGATCACAGCGTCGTGCGGGATTCGACTGAACACGGGCACCGCGCGCGCCAGGTCCTCGCCCGTGATCTGGTCGGAGAGAATCGCATGACAGGAGCCCGAGGGCGGCAGCAATGTCATCAAAACAAACCAGGCGTTCATTGTTTGAGGTTATTCACTTGTTGGTACATTTCGTCCGCCGCCTTCACCACTTTGGAGTTAGCTTCATAGGCGCGCTGGCTGACGATCATATTCACGAATTCCTGCACGATGCTTACGTTGGACTGCTCCAGGTATCCCTGCATCAGCGTTCCCAGGCCGTCGCTGCTGCCGGGTGTGCCAACCACCGGAGCGCCCGACGCATCGGTCTGTGCATAGAGGTTGTTGCCGAGACTGTTCAGGCCTGCCGGGTTCGGGAAATTCGCCAATTGGATCTGTCCCGCTTGCTGTGCCGCGGGCTGACCGGGCAAGGTAAAGCTCACCGTGCCGTCGGCGGCGATGGTGGTCGAGATCGCGTTGGCTGGAATCGTGACGGGGGGATCCAGCAGGTTCCCGCTACCATCCACCAGTTGGCCGGTCGCGCTCAAATGAAAGCTTCCGGCCTTGGTGTAGGCCAGGTCGCCGTTAGTCTGGCGAATCTGGAAGAAACCGTTGCCCTGTATGACGACATCCAGCGGATTGTCGGTCTCGGAAAAATCACCCTGCGCGAAGTTCACTTCGTTCGAAATCGCACGCGTGCCGAGCCCCAGCTGAAGCCCGGTGGGGACAGTGCTCTGCTGGCTGGCCGCCGCGCCTGGCTGGATCATGTTCTGATACAGGAGATCGGTGAACTGCGCGCGCCGCGCTTTGAACCCGGTGGTATTTGCGTTGGCGATGTTGTTCGCAATGTTTTCCAGATTCGTCTGCTGCGCGTTCATACCGCTGGCTGCGCTAAAAAGTGCTCGGATCATCGGATTCCCCTCATGAAATCTTGGCCACCTGTTCTATAGCTTCCTTGCCCATGTCGTTGGCGATTGTAATCGCTTTTTGCATGACTTCGAATTGGCGCATTACGTTCACCAGCCGGACTGCGCCGTGAGCCGCGTTGACGTTCGACGTCTCGATCTTTCCCTGTGCCACCATCGCATTGTCCGGTTTCACCGGGCTTGCACCCGTGGCGTTCTCAAAGTAGTTGCCGCCGTGTTTCAGCAAGGCGCCGGGGTCCTTGAAGTCCACAAATTGCAGATTGCCGACCGGCTGGCCTTCCTGCTGTACTGTGCCATCAGGCGATACCGAGATGGGAGCGCCGGGTTTAATCAGCTTCAATGGTTGGCCATTCCGATCGAGCAGCGGATACCCATCCTTTGTGATCAGCGTGCTGTTCGCGGAGAGCTGAAAGCTTCCATTGCGCGTATACAACGTACCGGACGGCCCTTGCACCGCGAAAAACCCTTTTCCCGTGAGGCCGAAATCCAGAGGATTGTTGGTAGGCTCGAGCGTGCCCTGCGCGAAATCAGTCCAGTGCCGTTCAATCATTGGCAGCGTGGTCGGCTCGATATCGCTCTCGTCGGCTGCTTCGGACACGAAGACCGTGTGAAACTCGCTATCGCCTTTGTACCCGTTCGTGGACGTGTTGGCCATGTTGTTCGCCAACAGATCGAGCGACTGCAGGTTGGCGCGCATGCCACTGGCAGCGATGAGACTGATCTGGTCCATGGTGCATGGTGCGAATTGCAAGCGCCCGGCCAAAAAGATTCGCGCGAAGAAAAGTTAGAAAACGCAGAGGATTTTGCGATAAGAGACCAGGCCCAGCCCGCCCGCTCGTCGAGACTCAGTCGGCATTCGTCGAGTTTCCGACGTTTCCAGAATCCAAACCACTGAAAATTTGTTGGTTCGAGTTTGGCTCGGCAACTGCATTCGTTCGCGCCATCATGCATACTGCACCGGCGACGAGCACATCGTTCGCGACCGTTCTCTCGCCGGGTCCGTCTTCTCCCTCGCAGGTTTCCTCTAAAGGAACGACCGCCAAGCAATCGCCGGGACAGTTTCAACAGGTGTACCAAAACGTTTCTGAGTCGAGCGACAACGGGACCGGCGATCAGTCCGCATCGAGGAATATTCCTTCCAGAAAAAAAGAGCCGGCACAGGAGACGGCGAACACAGTCGTTAGCACTACGCCCCCCGCACCTTCGAGCAACGCGGCTCCTTTAAGCTCGATACTGACACTGGCCTCGTCTTCGGTTTCCACCGCGCAGCCTACGATCGAGCAGCCCTCCACGGACGCTCTTGAACTCGACGCCGCGCAGGTGGGTACTTCAACGCAGCCGGTCAATTCCGGTTCTGAGTCGGCCAACCTCATCTCGGTAACGGAGCAAGCCACTTCTCAATCTGTTCTTCCTGTCCTACATGCTCAGACCGCCGTCGCGGACCCCGAAACCCAAAAATCGCTCGCAAAGGCAGCATCGCAGACACTACCGTCCTACGGGACAACTTTCGCCGTAGGGTTGCAGCCGACGGACTCTCGCGCCACGAATGAAGAAGAATCGCCGAACGCCAGTAACGGACCAACCGCTTCCGCACCGCTGCCGCAAACTCAGTCTGTTCCCTCCGTTCAATCGTCGCGAACGTTTCCGCCAGCGCTCGACCTGAATGCGGTCGAGCAGATTTCAAGCGCCACGGCGTTGCCGCGGCAGGAAAGTGGATACGAAAAGAACTCGGACGCATCCGCACAGGCGCCGCTCTACAACGCGATTGCGGCCAGGCCGGTTCCGCTGAGCGCGGACAATCTTGCCTTCGCGCTGGCTCTTTCAACGAACGACGCCGCCGCCGCCGTGTCGCCCACTCCGAGCGGCGCGATCGCCCGGCCGGTAGCGGACGCAAGACCTCTCTCACCGGCAACGCAGGCAGCTGCCGTTTCGGCGCAATCATCGACAGGATCCGCCGACCAGCCGGCCGCTGTTTCTGCCGCCACTTCGGCCGTCGCGCAGTCGTACGCAATCGCCGACGACACAAAAATTTCAATCGCACCAACGGCCGGCGTTAGCCCGACCATATCGCGCGGGTTGCCAAACGTCACTTCGGCGCCTGACGAATCTCGCACGCAGGCTTCGCCGGACACCACTTCGCGGCAGCAACAGGATTCCACCGGCCCCGGTTCTTCACAGCGCGCTGCGAGCACTTCCGCAAACCAGCAAACGACTGATCGCGCACAGTCCAGCGCGAGTGATAAGGACTCGCTTCCCATAGGAAGCCAAAACGTCGCGGCGAACACGAATCGCCCGGCTCAGCTCTCTGTTCCCTCTTGGCTCGCGAGCGACACGCAACCCTCCGCTCGCCCCGCTTCCAGTTCACCAGGCCGGTCCGCAGCCGCGGAGAGCAACATCCCGGCTTCACTCCAGGATCTGCATGCCTTGGCGGCTGACGCGCCCAAGACAACCGCCCCGAGCGAGATTGTCTTGCACCTCGACAACGGTCAAACATCCGCGGCCGTTCGCGTCGTAGATCGGGCTGGGTCGGTGAATGTTTCAGTTCACGCCTCCGATCAGGAACTGCGCACGTCCCTTCGGACCAATTTGAACGACCTCAGTTCCCAGCTCAACGCGCAGGGCGTCAAAACAGAATCGACGCGAACCGGCTCGTCTCAAGCATCCTCGGAAAATCGCCAGGATCAAGGACCTCAGGATCAGCGTTCCAACGGGCAGCAGCAACAGTCTTCGCCGCAAGGCGATCGGCAATCGCCGCGTGGCCGCCGCGCCACCGCGCAGTGGCTCAACGAGCTTCAAGAGCAGACATCTTTCGCCAATCCGGGAGGTAATCACTGATGACGCCGCTATCTACGAATCCAACTGACCAGACCACAGCCACGGGCGCAAACCCGGCAACCACGGGAACAACTCCGCCGGCGACCGGATCTGGATCCAGCGACAGTCTCGGCCAACTCGGAAACGAAGACACGTTTCTCCAACTGTTGGTCGCCCAGGTTCAGAATCAGGACCCTCTCAATCCGACCGACAGCGTTCAGTTCGTCGGCCAGCTCGTTTCCTTCAGCCAGTTGGAGCAATTGCTGAATATCAACCAGAACATCCAGGTTCTGGCCAACGATGCGACGCCGCCCAGTTCTTCTTCCTCGTCCACCACCGGCACTCAGAATTAGTTACTAAAAGGAGCAATCAAACAAATGTCTAGCTTTTCCACGCCACTCAGCGGACTCACAGCCGCTAGCGATGCGCTCGATATCGTCGGTAACAACTTGGCGAACTTAAACACCACCGGGTACAAAAACACCACAGTAGAGTTCTTCGATCTGTTGCAGCAATCGATCGCCGGCGGCGCGGTGCAGATCGGCGGTGGTGTGTCGGCGGCGCATAGTGACACCATCTTCAACCCGGGCTCGATCCAGCAAACGGGGGGCGCGTTCGATGCCGCTATCCAGGGCAGCGGATTCTTCGTGCTGGCCGATCCTGCCGGCGGAACACTCTTCACGCGTGCCGGAAGTTTTCAATTGGATCAAAATGGCAACCTGATTACTCCCAATGGGCAGTTTGTGCAGGGCTGGTCAGCCGTAAATGGCGCGATCAATACGAATGGGCCGGT
>Ga0335078_10005372_pt1 | contig 18933 bp, 16 predicted proteins | sample Lox_Sample_32_FD_206711 | JGI IMG/M metagenome (GOLD analysis project Ga0335078, IMG submission 206711) | Soil microbial communities from Loxahatchee National Wildlife Refuge, Florida, United States - Lox_Sample_3.2 | ecosystem: Environmental > Terrestrial > Soil > Wetlands | place: USA... | reverse complement strand
ATCCGTTAGGATGTTCGCCCTCCCAGGGGCCAAAATCCGAACGGATCATCGTTTTCCACAGGGCACGCGGGGCGGGCCGGTGCGGTGCTGGTGGGCCGGGCTCCGGGGCGGCTGGTGCGGGCGGGGGCCAGGGTTCCGGGGCAGTGCGGGCGGGGCCAGGGTTCCGGGGCAGTGCGGGCGGGCTACAGGTCCCCGGCAGCCAGTTGGCGGAGCCGGTAGCGCTGGATCTTGCCGGTCGCAGTCCGGGGCAGCGCCACCACGAACTCGACCTCACGCGGGTACTTGTACGGCGCGATCGCCTGCTTGGCGAACGCCTGGAGTTCCGCCGCCTTGCCCGGGTCGGCGGGCGTGCCGTCGCGGAGCACCACGTAGGCCTTCACGATCGTGCCGCGCTGTGCGTCCGGGGCGGCGACCACGCCCGCCTCCAGCACGTCCGGGTGCCCGAGCAGCGCCTGCTCCACCTCCGGCCCGGCGATGTTGTAGCCGGAGGTGATGATCATGTCGTCGCTGCGCGCCTGGTACCAGAAGTAGCCGTCGGGGTCTCGGACGTAGGTGTCGCCGGTCAGGTTCCACCCGTCCCGCACGTAGCTGCGCTGGCGCTCGTCCGCGAGGTACCGGCAGCCGGTCGGGCCCTTGACGGCCAGGCTGCCTGGCTCGCCGTCGGGCACCGGTTTGGCGTCCTCGCCGAGCACCGCGGCCTCATAACCCGGTACGGCCAGCCCCGTCGACCCGGGCCGGATCGCCGGGCCGGCGGCCGAGATGAAGATGTGCAGCATCTCGGTGGCCCCGATGCCGTCGATGATGCGGACCCCGGTGGCGTCGTGAAAGTCCTGCCACACCGCGCGCGGCAGGTGCTCGCCCGCCGACACGCACCGCCGCAGGCCGCGCAGCGCTTCGGCCTTGCCGGTCGACAGCAGCGCCCGGTACATCGTCGGCGCGGTGAACAGCGCGGTCACGCCGTGGCCGGCCACCGCGTCCGCCAGTTCGTCCGGCGAGGCCCGCTCCAGCACCAGCGTGCTGGCCCCGATGCTGAACGGGAACACCACCAGCCCGCCGAGCCCGAACGTGAAGCCGACCGGCGGGGTGCCCAGGAACACGTCATCCGGGCCGGCCGCGAGCACGTGGGCGCCGAAGGTGTCCTGGATCGCCAGCACGTCGCGGTGGAAGTGCATGGTCGCCTTCGGCCTGCCGGTGGTTCCCGAGGTCGGGGCCAGCAGGGCCACGTCGTCGGCGGCGGTGGCAACCGCCGGGAAAACCGGGTTCTTGGTGTCACACCGGCTGACGAGATCGCTTTCGGAGGCACTGCCGTAAAGCAGCGTCGGCAGTCCGGGGAGCGCGGCGGATAGCTCCGCGGCGAACCGGTGATCGCAGACGGCCATGCTGGGCTGGGTGATGTCGGCGAGCGCGCTGATCTCCCCGGCCCGGAGCAGGGCCATCGTGGTCACCGCGACCCCGCCCGCCTTGATCACCGCGAACCACGCGGCGACCAGCCAGGGGTTGTTCGGGCCGCGCAGCAGCACCCGGTTGCCGGGGACGAGGCCGAGGTCCTCGGTGAGCACCCGGGCGGCCTGGTTGGCCCGGCGCTGCAGGTCGCCGTAGGTCCACGTCCCGCCCGGCGCGCGCAGGCACGGGCGGTCCGGGCCGAACCGGGCGATGGTCGCGTCCAGCAGCGCCTCGGCGCAGTTGAGCCGGGCCGGGTAGCTCAGCCCGGCGAGGTCGAAGCGCAGTTCCGGCCACTGATCGGCGGGCGGGAGGTTGTCCCGGCAGAAGGTGTCGGTGTGGGCGGAGGGCGACAGCTCCATTGCGGCACCCCTTCGTCGGCGCCCGTCGGGATGGTTTCGTCGGCGCCCGTCGGGACGGGTAGCACCAGTATTCACCGTTCCTGACGACAGTCAATGGACCGAGATATCGTGGGCCGCACCGCGCCTGAGCGCCCCGGCACGACGTCCCGCGAGGGAGGCAGACGACGCCATGAGCCCGTTTCGCGGCTCGGTCCCGCTGACCGAGGACTGGCACAACTTCCGGTTCGAGGTTTCCGGTGGCATCGCGACCGTCACGCTCGACCGGCCCGCCAAGCTCAACGCGCTCACCTTCGACAGCTACGCGGACCTGCGTGACCTGCTCGCCGAGCTGCCGCACCGCGGCGACGTCCGGGTGCTGGTGCTGCGCGGCTCCGGCCGGGCGTTCTGCTCCGGCGGGGACGTGCACGAGATCATCGGCGCGACCCTGGCGATGGGCCAGGACGAGCTGCTCGCGTTCACCCGGATGACCGGCGAGGTGATCCGGGGCATGCGGGAGTGCCCCATCCCCATCGTCGCCGGGCTGCAGGGGATGGCCGCCGGGGCGGGGTCGGTGATCGCCCTGGCGGCGGACTTCCGGGTCGCCACGCCCGCGGCCCGGTTCGCGTTCCTGTTCACCAAGGTCGGCCTGTCCGGCGGGGACATGGGCGCGGCGTACCTGCTGCCGCGGCTGGTCGGGCTGGGCCGGGCCACCCAGCTGCTCATGCTCGGCGACACCATCGACGCGGCGCAGGCCGAGCGGATCGGGCTGATCAGCGAGCTGGTGGCCGAGGACGAGCTGGACGGCGCGGTGGACCGGCTCGCCCGGCGCCTGGCCGGCGGGCCGGCCCACGCCTACGCGCAGACCAAGGCGCTGCTGACCCGGGAGCAGGACATGAGCCTGTCCGCCGCGCTGGAGCTGGAGGCGATGACCCAGGCGCTGCTGATGACCGGCAAGGACTACGCCGAGTTCCACGCCGCGTTCAGCCAGGGCCGCGACCCGCGCTGGCAGGGTCGCTGACCCGGCACTGCCGGCCGAACCAGCTGGTCGCCATCACCGGCGGCCAGGGCGCCTGGTAACGCCGTCGCCGGGAGTTCTGTCGCGGGCGCGGGCGAACGCTGCCCTGATCTCGGCGGCCACCTCATCCGGGGGAGTACCGGAAGTTGAGCCGGACGTGGCTGATCGTGCCCCGGGTCACGCCGGTGCCCGCGTCGCAGGACACGATGTTCAGGCGCCACGGCAGGCCGAGCGGGGTCAACCGGAGGGTCCCGACGGGCGCGATGCAGGAGTAGGCCGCCGAGCTGATCGTCCCGATGCCGGTGCCGGGCAGCCCGCTGCCCGCCTTGAGCGGGCCGGCCATGCGGGAGGACTTGCAGTTCACGGCGGTGCCGGTGCGCATGCGAACCCTCTACTTGAAAAGCTGCCGGGCGATGATCGTGCGCTGGATCTCGGAGGCGCCCTCGTAGATGCGCGGGGCCCGGACCTCCCGGTAAAGGTGTTCCAGCAGGTGGCCGCGCTGCAGCGCGCGGGCACCGTGGATCTGCACCGCCGCGTCGACCACGAACTGGGCGGTCTCGGTGGCGAACAGCTTGGCCATGGCGCTGCGCCCGGCCACGCCCGGGGCGCCGGCGTCCAGCGCCGACGCGGCCGAGTAGACCAGCAGCCGGGCCGCCTCGGTGCGGGTGGCCATCTCGGCCAGCAGGTGCGCCACCGCCTGCTGGTCCTTCAGCGGCCCGCCGAACGCGGTCCGGCCGGCCGCGTACTCGCACGCGGCCGCCAGCGCCGCCTGCGCCATGCCCACCGCGAACGCGCCCACGCTCGGCCGGAACAGGTCCAGCGTCCGCATCGCCACCACGAAGCCGCGGTCCGCTTCGCCGAGCAGTTCGCCGCCGCGGACGGGCACCGCGTCGAAGGTGAGCGTCCCGATCGGGTGCGGGCTGACCATGTCCAGGTGCTTCCCGGACAGTCCCGGGCGGTCCGCCGGGACGAGGAAGGCGCTCACCCCCCGGGCGCCCGCGCCGGGCGTGGTCCGGGCGAAGACGGTGTAGAAGTCGGCCTCGGGCGCGTTGGAGATCCAGGTCTTGGTGCCGGTCAGCCGCCAGCCGTCCCCGTCCGGCTCGGCGGCCAGCTCCAGCGCGGCGGCATCGGACCCGGCGCCGGGCTCGGACAGCGCGAAGGCGGCCACCGCCTCTCCCGCGGCCACCGCCGGCAGCCACCGGCGCACCTGCTCCTCACGGCCCGACTGCAGCACCGGGTAGCTGCCCAGGCCCTGCAACGCCAGGGCGGTCTCCGCCTCGGTGCACTCGGTGGCCAGCGACTCCCGGAGCAGGCACAGGTCCATGGCCGCCGCTTCGCGGGAGCCACCGCCCGTCGCCGCCCCGGGGAACAGCCGGGCCAGCAGGCCGAGCCGCCCCATGGCGGCCAGCAGGTCCCGGTTCACCCGGCCGGGCGCGCCTGCCTCGGCCAGCGGCCGCAGTTCCCCGGCCGCGCTGGCGCGCACCCGCGCCGCGAACTCCCGCTGCTCCTCGGTCAGCCCGAACGCCGTCACGGCGCCCCCCCGCCTCGGCTCCGGCGCGCGTGCGCGGTCACGGCGCGCCCCGGCGGAGGCCAGCGTGCGCGGTCACGGCGCGCTCCCGGGGCGCCAGCGGGCGTGCGCGGTGCCCGGCGTGCCCTCCCGGATCAGCTCCAGCCGGGGCCGCGGGCCGTCGGTGCGGCCGGCCTGCGGCTTGCGGCTGCCGGCCGCGAACGGGTCCGGCCAGGCCGCGCCCGGGCCCGCGTACCCCTGGTCCGCCGCCGCGTGCAGGGTCCACTGCGGGTCGTACAGGTGCGCGCGGCCCAGCGCGCAGAAGTCCGCGCGGCCGGCCAGCAGGATCGAGTTGACGTCGTCGTAGGAGGAGATGGCGCCGACCGCGATCACCGCCACGCCGTACTTACGGCCGATCTCGTTGCGGATCCGGTCCGCGTACGGGGTCTGGTAGCTGCGCCCGAACGCCGGCTGCTCCTCGCTGACCACCTGCCCGGTGGACACGTCGATCCCGGCCACCCCGGCCTCGGCGAAGGCGCGGGCGATCTCCACGGCCTCGTCGGCGGTGACACCGCCCGGGTACCAGTCGGTCGCGGAGATCCGGACCGTGACCGGGCGCCCGGCCGGCCACTCCGCCCGGATCGCGCGGAGCACCTCCAGCGGGAAGCGCAGCCGGTTCTCCAGCGGCCCGCCGTAGCGGTCGGTGCGCTGGTTGGTGAGCGGGGACAGGAACGACGACAGCAGGTAGCCGTGCGCGCAGTGCAACTCCAGCAGGTCGAACCCGGCGCGCGCGCCGCGCTGCGCCGCCGCCGCGAACTGCCCGGTGATCTCCGCCAGGTCCGCGGCGGTCAGCTCCCGCGGGACCTGGCTGCCCGGCGAGTACGGGATCGCCGAGGGGCCGCACACCTCCCAGTTGCCCTCGGGCAGCGGCTCGTCGATGCCCTCCCACATCAGCCGGGTGGATCCCTTCCGGCCGGAGTGGCCGAGCTGGAGGCCGATCGCCGCGCCGGTCTGCCCGTGCACGAAGTCCACGACCCGCCGCCACGCCCGTTCCTGCTCGCCGGTGTACAGGCCCGCGCAGCCGGGGCTGATCCGCCCGGCCGGGGACACGCACACCATCTCGGTCATCACCAGCCCGGCTCCGCCGAGTGCCTTGCTGCCCAGGTGCACCAGGTGGAAGTCGCCGGCCACCCCGTCACGCGCGGAGTACATGTCCATCGGCGAGACGATGACCCGGTTCCGCAGCCGGAGGCCGCCGATCCGGCCCGGCTGGAACATCGGCGGCCGGACGCCCGGCCCGGCCCCGTCGGTGTCGGCATCCTGCTGGCCGGCGAACCAGCGGTCCATCCCGGCGACGAACTCGGGATCCCGCAGCCGCAGGTTGTCGTAGGTGACCCGGCGGCTGCGGGTGATGATGTTGAACGCGAACTGCGCCGGGTCCTGGCCGGTGTAGGAGCCGATGTGCTCGAACCACTCCAGGCTGGCCTGCGCCGCCCGCTGGGTGGAGGCCACGACCGGGCGGCGCTCGGCCTCGTAGGCCGCCAGCGCGGCGGGCACGCCGTCCTGCTCGTGCAGGCAGGCGGCCAGCGCGAGCGCGTCCTCCATGGCGAGCTTGGTGCCCGAGCCGATGGAGAAGTGCGCGGTGTGCGCGGCGTCGCCGATCAGCACCACGTTGCCGTCGTGCCAGCGGCCGCAGCGGACGGTGCCGAAGTGCACCCACCGGGAGTTGTTCCCGGCGATCTCGTGCCCGCCGAGCACCTCCGCGGCCAGGTCCCGGATGAGGGCGAGGGACGGCTCGTCGCTGTGGCCGGGCGGCAGGCCCGCGGCGGCGGCGGCCAGGTCGGCGAACCCGGCCCGGCGCCACACGTCGTCGCTGGCCTCCAGGATGAACGTGCTGGCATCGGCGCTGTATGGGTAGCCGTGGACCTGCATGACCCCGGCCGGGGTGTCGAGGATATAGAACTTGAACGCGTCGAAGACCAGGTCGGTGCCGAGCCAGATGTAGGCGCAGCGGCGCGTCTCGACGTCCGGCCGGACCACGCCCGCCAGCCGCTGCCTGGTCAGCGAGTTGGCCCCGTCCGCGGCGACGACCAGGTCGTACTCGCCGGCCAGCGCCGCGGCGTCCGGCGCGGGCGTGGCGTACCGGGCCCGCACGCCCAGTTGCGCGCACCGGTCCTGCAGGATCGCGAGCAGCCGGTGCCGGCTCATCGCGGCGAAACCGTGCCCGCCGGAGGTCAGCACTGTGCCGTGGTAATGCACGTCGATGTCGTCCCAGCGGGCGAACTCCCGCTCCATCTGCGCGAACACCGCGGCGTCGGCGTGCTCGATGCCGCCCAGCGTCTCGTCGGAGAACACCACGCCGAAGCCGAACGTGTCCCCGGGCGCGTTGCGCTCCCAGAGGTGCACCTCGTGGCGGGGGTCGAGCTGCTTGGCCAGCGCGGCGAGGTACAGCCCGCCGGGCCCCCCGCCGAGCACCGCGATGCGCACTCCGCTCGCTCCTTCCGGGCGCCTGCCGCCAAGATATGTCGCTGTTCATACGACCGTCAATAAAGCAGCATGCATTACGCCCAGTGCCGCCAGGCCCGCGTCCCGGGGGCGGGCGGGGTTGCGGGCGGGACGGTGCGCCGCCCGGCCCCGGGGTGCGGGGCCGGGCGTGGTCCGGGGCTGGCCGCGGGATCGGCTAGCTCTGGTAGCCGACCGTCCCGTAGACCGACCGGCCGACCGGCGGCCCGCTGGTGCCGGTCACGACGACCTGGGCCCCGCTCTGGCTGAACGCGACCCCGGCCGGCACGCTGGCCTCGCCCGTGCCCTGGTAGGCGGCCGACCAGAGCGGAGCGCCGGTGGCCGCGTCGAAGTCCGCCGTCTGGTACCCGAACTGGCCGCTGGCCTGGTCGCTGGCCCCGGTGACAGCGACCTGCGAGCCGTCCGGGCTCACCGCGAGGAACGCGGTCGTGCCGGCGTTGCCGCCCACGTTCGGGGACTGCTGGATCCAGGCCTGCTTACCGGTGGCGGCGTTGTAGGCGATCGTGGTGAACTCGCCCGCGACCGCGGTGCCGGTGACATACACCGCCGACCCGCCGGGGCTGAGCGCGATCGCGGTCGCCGCGACGTTGGCCGCGGTGCCCGCGCCCCGGTAGGTGGCCTGCCATAGCTGGGCGCCGGAGGTGGCGTTCAGCGCCGCGGTCCAGTAGTGCCGCCCGGTGCTGCCCGGCGCGGCGCTGCCGCTGGCCACGTACACCGTCGCGGAGTCGGCGCTCACCGCCAGCGAGACCGGGTCCCGGCCGTAGGCCTGCTTGTAGGCGTCCAGCCAGAGTTGTGCCCCGGTGGCCGCGTTGTAGGCGACCGTTCCGCTGGAGCCGCCGATGAACACCGCCGAGCCGTCCGGGCTCACCGCGATGGACGTCAGGTCGTGCGGCACGTGCGGGGGGAACTTGGTGCTGGTGCTCCACCGGGCGGCCCCGGTGGCGGCGTTCAGTGCGATCGTGACGTAGCTCTTGGCCGCGATGCCGCCGACGAAGTCCTGCGTGCCGGTGACGAACACCGTCGCGGAGTCCGGGCTGACCGCCACGGCGTTGACGTGCGCGACGGAGGCGAAGGCGAGTGGCGAGACCGCCCAGCGCTGCGCCCCCGTGGCCGCGTTGTAGGCGAGCATCAGGTAGTCGTTGTGGCCGGTGCCCCTGGCGCGGTCACCGGCGACGTAGACGGTGGCGCCGTCCGGGCTGACCGCGATGTTCGGGACGCCCGTGCTGCCCCGGGGATGACGTCCCGTGCCCTGGTACCGGGCCAGCCAGAGTTGCTTCCCGGTGGCCGCGTTGTAGGCCACCGTGACCTCGTTGCGCAGCCCGGTCGTCTTGGTGGTGATGCCGGTCACGTACACGACGGCCTTGTCCGGGCTGGCGGCCACGGATGTCGCGCTGGCGGACAGGTGCGCCCCGCCGAAGCGCTGCAGCCACAGCTGCGCTCCTCCCGGCGCCGCGGTGCCCCGGCCCGCGGCGCTCCGGCCGGCCGGGGCGGCTCCCCGCGACGCCGCCGCGGCGCCGGGAGCCGCGGCGGCGAAGATCCCGGTGGCGGCCAGGGCGATGACGGCCGCCGGACGGTGGATGAGCCTCATGACGTTCCCTCCTCGTCAGCCATGACGGCGGGATCTCCGCCGCCGGTGAGCGGGAAACACCTTAAATATCCCGTAAAGGGACGCGGTGGGCCCCCGGTGTGGTTGACGGCACGGCCCGCCGGGCCGCTGTGGTATCACGAGGCGTGAGCATCGAGCGGATCAACCCCGGCGAACTGGCCCGGCCGTCGGGCTTCTGTCACGCGGTCGCGGCCAGCGGTGGCCGGCTGGTTTTCCTTGCCGGGCAGACGGCTCTCGCCCCGGATGGGCGGATCGATGGCCGGAGCGTAGTGCACCAATTCGAGCGTGCCCTGGGGAACCTGCTCGCGGCCCTGCGCGGCGCGGGCGGCGGTCCCGGTGACCTCGTCAGCCTGACGATCTACGTGGTGGACATGGCGGATTACCAGGCGCACGGGCGTGAGATCGGGCAGGTGTGGCGGCGGCTGGCCGGGCGCGAGTACCCGGCCATGGCGGCGGTCGAGGTGTCGCGGCTGTGGGACGTCGAGGCCCTGGTCGAGATCCAGGGGATGGCCGTGGTGAGCGGGTGAGCGCCGGCCCGGAGCGGCTGCGCGCGTAACGGAGCGGGGCCAGCCGCCGTTTCGCCTCCATCAGCACGGATGGAGGACAGCATGGTTCACCAGCACATGCGGTCAGCGCTTCGCCGAGTGGCGGTCGCCGGGTGCGCCGGCGCGGCGGCGCTGGGACTCGGGCCAGCGGGCGCCGGCATCGCGGCCACTTCGAGCCTGCCGGCCGGCTCCACCGCCATCGGCGCGATGCGCGGTGTGCCGGACGTCGCCTTCCAGGCCAGCTCCCGCACCGGGGTCCTGGTCTACGACACCGCGCCCGGGGACACAACCGGCGGCCTGACCTGCCCGAGCGGCAATCCCTGCAGCGCGGGCTGGTACGTGGTCGGCGGCACCTCGCGTTCCGCGCCGCAGTGGGCCGGGCTGGTCGCCATCGCCGACCAGATCGCCGGGCACGGCCTCGGCCAGATCAACCCCGCGCTGTACGCGCTCGCGGCGGGGGCCGGACTACGGCACGTACTTCTACGACGTGACCAACGGCGACCACCGGGTGGGATCCGGTCACCGGCCTGGGGGATCCACCGACCGGGCTCCCCCAGGACGGGCCGGCCGCGCCCGGGCCGTGGCCCCGCTAACCAGCGGGCCCGGCCTGGGCGCGGGCCGCGTGGGCGGCGGCGGTGTCGGCCAGGCGCGACTGGAGGGTGAAGAAGGTCTGCGCGGCCTGGATCCCGATCCAGCCGGGGGGGAGGAGTTCGGCGGGGAGGCCGGGGTCGGTGTAGGGCAGGCGGCGCCAGTCGGTGAGGACGCGCACGTAGTCGGCGAAGGCCGCGCGGGGGTGCGCGCCTGGCCGGCGGGCAGCCCAGCGGCGCGCGACCGGATCGTAGGCGGCGACGAAGTCGGCGGCCAGGCGCTCGGTCCGGTCGAGGTCCCACCACCCGCGCACCTTGGCGGCCAGATCGCCGAACGCCAGGTGATCGGCGTGGAACAGGTCGGCGTACCCGGCCAGGCCGAGCCGCCCCAGCATCTCCGCGGTCGCCTCGTGCAGGTAGGCGGGCGCGATCCAGACGCCGGGCGCGGCGGTGCCGAACCCGAGCCGGGCGAGCTGCGACCGGAGCACGTGCCGCTGGTGGCGCCGCGTCTCGGGCACGGAGAACACCGCCAGCAGCCAGCCGTCGGCGAGCCTGGCCCGCTCCCGCCGGAAGATCCGGTGATCGCCCTCGCGGAGGATCGCCTGGGCCGTCCGGGACAGCTCGTACCCGGCGGCGCCGGCCCGGCGCTGGGCGTGCAGTATTTCCCTGCGCTTGAGCCGGGAGATCGACGACCGGACGGCCGGCTCGTCCACGCCGAGGTCGGCGAGCAGGCTGACCAGGGAGGCGACGGACATCCAGCCGCCCTCGGCGCGCGAGTACAGGCCGTATACCGTCACGATCAGGTGCCGTGGCTGCGCACCGCGCGGCTCGTCCCGGGCTGTCGCGTTGGGCGCGGCCGTCATCCGGACACGATAGCCAACCGCCGCCGTGCGATGCTTACCTGAGCGGGGGGCGTGAGGAGGAGCGCGCCGATGACCAGGACCCCGCCAGTGGCCAGCCCGGTGGATTTCGCCGAATACGGCGACTACTCGGTCAAGTCGCCGCCCCGCGCGGACGGCGGGTTCGTCCGCCCGCGGTACCCGTTCCAGGGCCGGATCACGGCGGACGGCTCCAGCGGGTTCCCCGCCGAGGCGGGCCGCTACCACCTGTACGTCTCCTACGCCTGCCCCTGGGCGCACCGGAGCATCATCGTGCGTGAGCTGATGGGGCTGCGCGATGTGGTGTCGATGGCGGTCGTGGACCCGGTCAGGGACGGGCGCGGCTGGGCGTTCCGCGATGGCCCGGGGCACGGGCCCGACCAGGTCAACGGGTTCACCCTGCTGCGGGAGGCCTACGACGCGACCGAGCCGGGGTACGACGGGCACATCAGCGTGCCGGTGCTGTGGGACCGGGCGACGTCGCGGATCGTCAGCAACAACTTCCCCGACATCACAATCGACCTGGGCACGCAGTTCGGCGCGTGGGCCGCGCCGGGCCTCGACCTGTACCCGCAGTCGCTGCGCGCGCAGATGGACGCGCTCAACGACCGGGTGTACACCTCGGTCAACAATGGGGTGTACCGGTGCGGTTTCGCGACCACCCAGGGTGCCTATGACGCCGCGGTCGCCGCGTTGTTCGCCACGCTCGACGAGCTCGAGGAGCGGCTGGAGGGCCGCCGGTACCTGTTCGGCGACCAGGTCACCGAGGCGGACGTGCGCCTGTGGGTGACGCTGGCCCGGTTCGACGCCGTGTACGCGCTGCACTTCAAGGCGAACGTGCGCCGGGTGGCGGACTACCCGAACCTGTGGGCCTACACCCGCGACCTGTACCAGCAGCCCGCCTTCGGCCAGACCACCGACTTCAGCCACATCAAGCGGCACTACTACACCACTCACCCGCAGATCAACCCGCTGCGGATCGTGCCCGCGGGGCCGCAGCTCGACTGGGCGGAGCCGCATCACCGGGAGAAGCTGGCGGGCTGAGCCGGGCGGGCCTATGGCTCGCGGATGACCTCGGCGGGGTCCTTGTCGGTCCGCAGGCCCTGGTAGGACGGGGCGCGCATGCGGCCCGCCCGGGTCCAGCCGGTGAAGGCGACCTCGGCGACCAGCACCGGCTCCGCCCAGACGGCGTCGCGCGCGTGGTCGGCGGGTAGCGGGGCGGCGAACGGCGAGGTGGCCCGCTGCAGCGGCGCCAGTTGCGCGGTGAGCCGGCGCAGCGCCCGGTCGGTGAACCCGGTGCCGACGTGGCCGGCGTAGGCCAGGCCGCCGGCTTCGTGCACCCCGACCAGCAGCGAGCCGATCTGCCCGGACCGGTTGCCCTTGCCCGGCCGCCAGCCGCCGATCACCGCCTCCTGCCGCCGGATGTTCTTGATCTTGAGCCAGGTCCCGGGGCGCCTGCCCGGCTCGTACCGCGAGTCCAGGCGCTTGGCGACGATGCCCTCCAGGCCGTGCTGCCGGGACACCGCCTGGAGGCTGGCCCCGGGCTCCCCGGTGAACGAGGGCGGGGTCTGCCACGAGGGCCCGTTCAGGGCCAGGCCCTCCAGCAGCGCCCGGCGCTGCGAGTAGGGCACGTCCAGCAGCGGGCGGCCGTCCAGGTGCAGCAGGTCGAACGCGAGGTAGGTGACCGGGTACTCCGCCGCCAGGCGCGCCGCCGCCGACGGAGCGCGCACGTGCATGCGGTTCTGCAGCGCCTCGAAGTCCGGCCAGCCCTGCTCGCCCAGGGCGACGACCTCCCCGTCGAGCAGCGCCTCCCGCTTGCCCACGGCCTGGGCCAGGCCGCGCAGTTCGGGGTAGGCCGGGGTGATGTCCTCGCCGGTCCGGGAGAACAGCCGCGCCCTCAGCCCGTCGCAGTAGGCCAGCGCGCGCACCCCGTCCCACTTCATCTCCAGGGCCCAGCTGCCGTCGTCGGGCGGGAGGTCGCCTTCGGTGCGGGCGAGCATCGGCGGCAGCGGGCCCGGCATCCGCTGCCGTTCCCGGTGGATCATCCAGTCGCTGCCCCCGGTCTGGAACAGGGTGTAGCCGCCGGCCAGCCTGCGCCCGTGCAGCACGACCTTGACCTCGGTACCGGTCCACTTGACGGTGTCGTAGCTGCCCCGGTCCCAGACCGTGACCACGCCCGCGCCGTACTCCCCGTCCGGGATGCGCCCGGCGAACCCGGCGTACTCCAGCGGATGGTCCTCGGTGTGCACGGCGAGGTGATTGACCGCCGGGTCGTCGGGCACCCCCTTCGGCACCGCCCAGGAGACCAGCACGCCGTCGCGTTCCAGCCGGAAGTCCCAGTGCAGCCGGCGCGCATGGTGCTCCTGCACCACGAACGTCCCGCCCGGCTCCGCGCCGGCCTGCTCCGCGCCGGCCTGCTCCGCGCCCTCTCGCTCGCCGGCCTCCGGGGCGGCCGTGGCATCCGGCGCGGCCGGCATCGGCTCCGGTGTGCGCCCCCGGCTCCGCTTGCGCCGGTAGGGCTCCAGCGAGTCCATGCCCAGGGCCTACCCACGATGTGGCCGGGCCAGGCTTGACGGATTCCGCCGGTCACACGGGGCGTTACACGATGCCGGGAGACGCTCGGCGGGTCAGGCAGCCATGATGAAGGGAGAACCGGAAATGCCGATGGTGACCGTGAAAGTGATCGAGGGCGTGTTCACGGCGGAGCAGAAGCGGGAGATGATCAGCAAGATCACCGACACGATGGTCGAGATCGAGGGCGAGAACCTCCGGCCGGTCACCTGGGTCCTCGTCGAGGAGGTCCGCAGTGGTGACTGGGGCATCGCAGGCAACGGCCGCACCACGGCCGACGTGCACGCGCTGCAGCGGCAGCAGGCCGTGGCCGCGGCAGGCTGAACCGCGCCGCCGGTGAGCGTGCGGGTGCGGCTGCTCGGTCATCCGCGCGTCGAGGACGGGTCCGGGCGGCCGCGCCGGCCGCCGCGCGGGCAGAAGTCCTGGGGGCTGCTCGGCCGGGTCGCCCTGGCCGAGCGGCCGCTGGCCAGGAGCGAGCTGGCGGCGGAACTGTTCGGCGAGGCGGACGACCCGCTCGGGGCGCTGCGGTGGTGCCTGGCCGATCTGCGCCGCTGCTGTCAGGATCCGCGGTTGCTGCGCGGCGACCCGGTGACCCTGACGCCCGGCTCGCTGTGGCTCGACGTCTGGGCGCTGTGGGACGGTTCGCTGCCCGCGGCCGAGATCGGCGGGGAGCTGCTGGCGGGCGTGGAGCCGCGCAACTGTCCCGCCTTCAGCATGTGGCTGATGCTGGCCCGCGGCCGGTGCGCGGCGCGGTCGATGGAGGAGCTGCGCCAGGCGGCGCTGCGGCTGCTCGCCACGGGCGACGCGGAGGCCGCCGCCGAACTGGCCGGGCGCGCCGCGGCGATGGACGCCCTCGACGAGAGCGCGCAGGAGCTGTTCCTGCGCGCGCTGGCGGCGGCCGGCCATCCCGCCAGGGCGGCCGTCCAGCTCGCGGCCTGCGAGGCGGCGCTCGCCAGGGAAGGCATCACGCCCTCCCCGGCGCTGCGGGCCGCCGCGCTGGCACCGTCGGCGGCCGTGCCTGCCGGGCTGCGGGCCGGCGCCGTCGCCCGGTCGTTGCTGCGAGCCGGCACCGCGGCCCTGGACGCGGGGTCGGTGGACGCCGGCATCGACACGCTGCGGCGCGCGGCGCAGGAAGCCGAGCGGGTCAACGACCCGCTGCTGCACGCGGACGTGCTGCGCGCGCTGGGGTCCGCGCTGGTCCATTCGATCCGTGGCTTCGACGGCGAGGGGGCCGTCGTGCTGCACCGCGCGCTCGGGGCCGCCCGGACCGCGGGCAGCGATCGCCTAGCCGCGGACATCCTGCGCGAGCTGGCGTTCGTGGACCTGCAAGCCGGCCGGCACGCGTCCGCCACCCGCGCCCTGGACGAGGCCTCGGCGCTGGCGGATGCCGTGGCCGACCCGGCGCTGGCCGCCAGGGTGCTGGCGATCCGCGGCATGAACGAGGCCGACCAGGGGCGCCACGACGCCGCGGCCGGCCTGCTCGGCGAGTCCGCGCGGACCGCCGCGGCGGCGGGCAGCCCGCGCCAGGAGGCCTGGTCGGCGGGCGTCATGGCGCGCTCGCTGCTGCTCGCCGGGAAGGTGGCGCAGGCCCAGGCCGCGGCGGAGCACAGCATCGGGATCTGCGACCGGGACCGGTGGAACGCCTTCCTGCCCTGGCCGCAGGCGCTGCGGGCGCACTGCCTGGCCGCGGCCGGCCAGTGGGAAGCGGCCCGCGATGACGCCGAGCAGGCGTTCGCGCTGGCCTGCCAGCTCGGCGATCCCTGCTGGGAGGGGATGGCCGGGCGGGCGCTGGCGCTGCTGGCGCTGCACGCGGGCGACGCGCCCGCGGCCGAGCAGTGGATCATCGACGCCCGGCGGCGCTGCGACCGGGTGCCCGACCGGTACGTCTGGGTGTCGGGGTTCGTGGCGCTCGGGCACCTGGAGATCGCCGCCCGGCTGCGGCCCGGCCTGGTCGTGCCGCTGGCCCGCCGCCTGTACCAGGACGCGCTGCGCGCCGACCTGCCCGAGTTCATCGCCTGGGCGCTGGTCTACCAGGCCGAGCAGGATGAGCCCGGGCACCTGGCGCTGGCCCGTGCCATCGCTGCCGAGGTCGCCAATCCGGCGCTGCGGGCGAGGGCCGGGGCGCTGGCCGGCCGCCCCGGCTGAGGCCCCGCGGACCGTCCCGCTCGGGGAGGCCCGCCGTGGTCGGCCGCCGTGGTCACGTCCCGGCCGCGTCGCCCGCCGTGGTCACGGTCCGGACGACGAGCCTGCGTCGATGGGGCGGCCGAAGGTGACGGCATCGAGCACCGCGGCCGGTGCCTTGGCCCGGAACTCGGCGTCCGGGCGCGCCCCCAGGGCGTCGCTGACGGCGGCGAACGCCGCCCGCAGCGCGACGAAGACGGTCATGGCGAATATGTCCGCGTCGCCGAAGCCCGCCTCCCGCAGCGCCGCCACGTCGCCCGCGCTGGTGCCGCCCGGGTCGCGCGCGACGCGGCGCGCCCACGCCGCCATCGCCCGCTCGGCCGCGCTCAGCGCGTCGTCCTCGCCGCGGAGAATGCCCGCCGCGACCCGCGGGCCGGCCAGCCGGGCGAGCTTCGTTCCCCAGGCGGGCGCGCAGTAGGAATCACGCAGCGCCGACGCGCAGGCCGTGATCAGTATGCCGCGCTCCCTGCCGGTGAACGGCCGGGCCGAGGTGACCATGGTCATCAGGTCGAACAGCCGCGCCATCGCTTCCGGCTGGTAGGCCCACAGCCGCGAGATGTTCATCACGAAGCCCACCTGCGCGACGTCCTCGTCGAACAGGCTCCTGGCCGCCTCGCTCACCTCCGCGAGCGGCAGGAACTGCGCGTCGCTGCTGGTCACTTCGCCTCCCTGGATCCTGGCCGGTCTTCGGGGCCACGGTCGGTGCGGCCGGCCCGCGCCCGGTCAACAGCCTGCGCGGCGGGCGTGTGCGGCACCGTGTGAGGCGCCGGTGCTGCGGTAGCGTGCTGCTGACGCCGCAAATCCGCCCGTTCCGCCGACCCGATGGAGGCGTGATGAGTGAGCAGGACGCAGAACCGGCCGAGGAGTTCCGCCGCGACCGCCGCGAGCACGGCGGCATTCCGGGCCGCCTCGATGACGACCAGCTTGCCCGCCTGGCCGAGGAGGAACGGGTCGAGGCCGGGATCGACGACTACGACCCGGACGAGGTCCCGCCCGCGACCGACGCGCCCCCCGAGCCGGACCTCGCCCAGTCCGAGGTCTTCCAGGAGGCGCGCGCCGAGATCCGCCGCGAGTACGACAAGGACGAGCTGACCGTCGAGCACGAGCGGGACCCGTACCCGCCCACGCGCTATGACGAGTGAGGGCCGGATGTCAGAGCCGGTGCACCTGAGCAACCATCACCGCACCACGCTGCGCCAGATCATGCAGCACCCGGTCAGCCACAACATCGAGTGGCACGCCGTGCAGTCGCTGCTGGAGGCGATCGGCACGGTGGACACCCGGCACGACGGCACGGTCGCGGTGACGATCGGGTCCGAGCGTGTGTTCATCGAGCCGCCGGTGCACAAGGACATCGACGTCCGGACGGTCACCGAACTGCGCCGGATGCTGACCGCGGCCGGCTATGGCGCCGAGTGAGCCGCCGGGCTGACGTGCCCCGATAGTCTTACCCGTGTGGAGGGGGCGGGGTTGTCCGGTCCGTGGCGGGTGTTCCTTTCGCATACCGCCGAGCTACGGGAGTTCCCGGCCGGGCGGTCGTACATCGCGGCCGTGGAGCGGGCGGTGTCCGCGGCCGGGCACGCGGTCGTGGACATGGCCGACTTCCCTGCCGCTGATCAGGCGCCGGCGCAGGTCTGCGCGGACCGGGTGCGCGGGTGTGACGTCTATTTAGCAGTGCTGGGCACCCGGTACGGCATGCCGGTCCGGGACCGGCCGGAGGTGTCCTACACCGAGCTCGAGTTCGACACCGCGACCGGGGCCGGGCTGCCCCGGCTGGTGTTCCTGCTCGATACCGGGGCCGCCGACGTGGGGATTCCGCTGTCGCGGCTGATCGACCACGAATACGGGGCCCGCCAGGACGCGTTCCGCCGCCGGGTGCAGGACAGCGGGCTGCTCACCCAGCCGTTCTCCGACCCGGCCACGCTCGGGCAGCTTGCCGAACGCTCGCTCCGGGAACTCGCGGTGACCCGGCGCCAGTCCGGCGGCGGGGCCGCACCTGCGGCGCTCGTGGCAGGGGAGATCCCGCAGGAGCCGCTGGGCTTCCAGCCACGGGCCGGCCTGATGGCGGCCCTGGACGCGCCCGGCCCGGGGTCGCGGGTAGCCGTGGTGTGCGCGGGGATGCGCGGAGTCGGGAAGACCCAGCTTGCCGCCGCCTACGCCCGGGCCCGGCTCGGGGATGGCTGGCGGCTGGTCGCCTGGGTCAACGCCGAGGAGGCCGCGACGATGCTGGCGGGCCTGGCCGAGGTCGCCGCCGCGCTCGGCCTGGATCCGGCCGGCGATGTGGCGGCGGCGGGCCGGGCGGTGCGGCACCGGCTGGAGGCCGACGGCGAACGGTGCCTGCTGGTGTTCGACAACGTCACCGACCCGGAGATGGTGCAGCCGTTCGTCCCGGCGGCGGGGCAGGCGCGGGTGCTCATCACCAGCAACCAGCAGCCGGTGGCGCACCTGGGTACCGGTGTGCCGGTGGAGGTGTTCACCGAGGCGGAGGCGCTGGCGTTCCTGGCCGACCGGACCGGCCAGGACGACCCGGCCGGCGCCGGGATCCTGGCCGCCGAGGTGGGCTGCCTGCCGCTGGCGCTGGCCCAGGCCGCGGCGGTGATCGCCAGCCAGCACCTGTCCTTCGCGACATACGTGGAGCGGCTCCGCCGCCTGCCGGTCAGCGACCTGCTCACCCCCGTCGCCGCAGGACAGTACCCGCAGGGAGCGGCGGCGGCGGTGCTGCTTTCCCTGCACGCGGTGCAGGCCGCCGACGAGACCGGAGCGTGCGGTGCGGCCATGGGCCTGCTGGCCGTGCTCTCGGCGGCCGGGGTACGCCGGTCCCTGCTCCACACGGCCGGAGACCAGGGACTCCTGAGCCAGGACGGCTCTCCCGCTGATCTGGCTCCCGAGGCGGTCGACCAGGCCCTGGCCCGGCTCGCCGGTGCCTCGCTGCTGACCTTCAGCGTCGACGGCACCACCGTCACCGTGCACCGCCTGGTCATGCGCGTGATCCGGGAGAACCTGGCCGCTGCCGGTTCGCTGACGCCCGCCTGCGAGGCGGCGGCCCGACTGCTCGGCGACCTGGCCGAATCGCTCGGTGAGGGCTGGCACGAAGACCGGCCCGCGGTCCGGGACCTGGTGGAGCAGATCACGGCCCTGGACGAGGCCTCGGCCGCCTGCCCGCGTGGCGGCGACCTGGACTGGCAGATGACCCAGTTGCGCTGGCAGGCAATGTGGTTCCTGAACGAGCTTGGCGAGAACGCGGCACAGGCGATCATGATGGGCGAGCGGGTCGTGGCCGCCCGGGAACGGGTCCTGGGCCCCGACCACTCCGACACCCTGGCCTCCCGCAACAGCCTTGCTATCGGCTACTGGGCGGCGGGCCGTACCGCCGAGGCGATCACCCTGCACGAGCAGGTGCTGGCTGCCCGGGAGCAGGTCCTGGGCGCCGACCACCCCCACACCCTGACCTCCCGCAACAACCTCGCCGCCGGCTACCGGGCGGCGGGCCGCACCGCCGAGGCGATCACCCTGCACGAGCAGGTGCTGGCTGCCCGGGAGCGGATCCTGGGCCCCGACCACCCCGACACCCTGCAATCCCGCAACAACCTCGCCAACGATTACTGGGCGGCGGGCCGCACCGCCGAGGCGGTCACCCTGCACGAGCAGGCCCTGGCCGCCCGGGGGCGGATCCTGGGCGCCGACCACCCCGACACCCTGACCTCCCGCAACAACCTCGCCGACGGCTAACAGCCGACGT
>Ga0335078_10005370_pt1 | contig 18934 bp, 16 predicted proteins | sample Lox_Sample_32_FD_206711 | JGI IMG/M metagenome (GOLD analysis project Ga0335078, IMG submission 206711) | Soil microbial communities from Loxahatchee National Wildlife Refuge, Florida, United States - Lox_Sample_3.2 | ecosystem: Environmental > Terrestrial > Soil > Wetlands | place: USA... | reverse complement strand
CTCGTCATGACTTCGTAGCCCGCCCGGTTGGGATGGACACCGTCATTGGACAGCTCGGGCCGGAATGCGCCCGAGGGTGTGGACAGATGCGCGTAGTAGTCGATGAACCCGAGGCCGTTCGCGTGGGCGTAGTGGCGCAGCCAGTCGTTGAGCCGCCGGATCTCGTGCGCCGGCCGATAGCGAGCCGGGGCCCACCAGAAGGAGACGGCGGGCGGTATCGAGCCGAGGAGCACCCGGATGTGGTGGACCTGCGCGAGCTCGACCATCGCCATGATGTTGTGCTCGAAATCCGCTTCCGTCGTCGGCCCGGTGTTGCCCGCGATGTCGTTGGTACCGCCGAGGATCTGCACCATGCGCGGATGGAGCGCAATCACGTCCGGCCAGAAGCGCACCAGCATCTGCGGGCTCGTCTGACCACTGATGCCGCGATCCACGACGGCGCCGCCGGCGAAGAGTGACGGATCCCCCTGACGCCAGAAGTCGCTGATGGAATCGCCCATGAGCACGACGCGAGGCGGTCGCGGGAGTGTCGCGTCAGCCGCCCGATAACGACAAAGGTTGGCCCAGTCCGCGACCTCCTGACCCGCCGCCGCGTGCTCGTTGGCCCGCCTTTCCTTCGCAGTCGGCCGGTGCCAGATGAAATGTGCCCCGGGGGTGAGGATCATGCGCAGAAAGGCGGAGCCGCCGGCATCCCCGGCCCTGGCCGGCGGACAGGGTTGCCCGCTCATGGCGGTCGGCGCGCCGGCGGCGTGCACCGTGGGCGCGAGCACCAACAACAGCATCCAGGCCGCCGTCCCGCTGAGAATCCCTGTGGGTCGCATCGTGAGCCGACGATACCGAAGAGCCTCTCGCCGGGTCAACTCAGGCAGCGCTCAAGCTCGAGCAACCACTCGATCGCGCGCGGAACTTTGTGGTCACGGCAGCGTTGATGCCGGCCAGCCGGGGCACGGCCCTTACTGCGCCTGAGGAGGTGCCATCGAACACCGCAAAAAAAGCAGCTCGGCCCCAGCACTCCGAATCGGCCTGGCGCTCGCAGCGGTTATCCTCATGGGCGAGCTCGCCGGCTGCGGCCGCGCGCAGATGCAACCCGCCGGCCCCATCGGCGATGCCGAGCGGAAGATCTTCCTCGACTCGCTGGTGATCATGCTGGCGATCGTCCTGCCGACGATCATCGCAGTGCTCGGCGTCGCGTGGTGGTACCGGCCCTCCAACCCGCGCGCGCGCCGGCTGCCGGACTTCGTCTATTCGGGACGGATCGAGATCGTCGTCTGGTCGATCCCGGCCCTGGTCGTCATCTTTCTCGGCGGCATCGCCGCGATCGGCTCTCAGGACCTCGACCCGGCGAGGCCGCTGACTTCGCCCGTGCCCGCACTCGATGTCCAGGTGGTCGCCCTCGATTGGAAATGGCTCTTCATCTACCCGACGCTCGGCGTGGCGAGCGTCAACCGACTCGTGGTTCCGGCGGGCGTGCCGCTGCACCTCGAGCTCACCTCGGCGACCGTGTGGAACGTGTTCTGGATTCCGCAGCTCGGCAGCATGCTCTACTGCATGAGCGGCATGGCCGACACGCTCTATCTGCAGGCCTCCAAGCCCGGCGTGTATTACGGCGAGTCGGCCATGATCAGCGGCGACGGCTTTGCCGACATGCATTTCGACACCGATGCGGTGCCCATGGACCGCTTCGACGCCTGGGTCGCCGCCACGCGCAGCGCCGGCCCCGCGCTGGATGATGAGAGCTACCGCGAGCTGTTGCGTCAGAGCGTGCCGGCCCATCCCTATACCTACCGCTCGGTGCGTCCGGGCCTGTTCGCGGACATCGTCATGCTGCGATTGCCGCCGGGCGCAGGCCCGCAGGGCGGCCTACCCAGCGTCCACCCGCTCGGCGGCTCCCCCACCCATCCGGTGGCGATGCGATGACGCTCCTCGGCAAGCTCACCTGGCGGGCGATCCCGTTCGAGCAGCCGCTGCCGCTTTACTCCGGCGCGGTGGTGCTGCTCATCATCATCGCCGTTCTCGTGTGGGTGGTGCGCCGGGGCTATCTGCCCTACCTCTGGCGCGAGTGGGTCACGAGCGTCGATCACAAGCGCATCGGCGTCATGTACTGCATCCTGGGCGCAGTGATGCTGCTGCGCGGCTTCATCGACGCCATGATGATGCGCAGCCAGCAGGCGATGGCCTACAACGCGCCCGGATTCCTGCCGCCCTCGCACTTCGATCAGGTGTTCTCGGCGCACGGCACGATCATGATCTTCTTCGTCGCCATGCCGTTCATGATCGGACTGATGAACCTCGTGGTGCCGCTGCAGCTCGGCGTGCGTGATGTCGCCTTTCCCACGCTCAACTCCGTGAGCTTCTGGCTCACCGCGGCCGGAGCGCTGCTCGTCAACCTCTCGCTGGTCATCGGCGAGTTCGATCGCACCGGCTGGCTGCCCTACCCGCCGCTCTCGGAGCTCACCTACTCACCCGGGGTGGGCGTGGACTACTACTGCTGGGCCATCCAGATCTCCGGCATCGGCACGCTCATGACCGGCGTCAACTTCGTCACCACGATCTTGAAGCTGCGCGCCCCCGGCATGCACTACACGCGCATGCCGATGTTCTGCTGGACGGCTCTTGCCTCGAGCCTGCTGATCGTCGCCGCCTTCCCGGTCCTCACGGCGACCCTTGCCATGCTGCTCCTCGACCGTTACGTGGGCTTTCACTTCTTCACCGACACCGGCGGCGGCAACTCGATGATGTTCATGAACCTCATCTGGGCCTGGGGCCATCCGGAGGTCTACATCCTCGTCTTGCCTTCCTTCGGCATCTACTCGGAGGTCGTGTCGACGTTCTCCGGCAAGCCGCTGTTCGGCTACCGCTCGATGATCTACGCGACCATGGCCATCTGCATCATCTCGTTCATGGTCTGGCTGCATCACTTCTTCACCATGGGCGCCGGCGCCGACGTCAACAGCGTGTTCGGCATCGCCTCGATGATCATCGCCATTCCGACCGGCGTGAAGATATTCAACTGGCTCTTCACCATGTACGGCGGCACCGTGCGCCTCGCCACGCCGATGCTCTGGGCGCTCGGCTTCATGGTGACCTTCGCGATCGGCGGCATGACGGGCGTGATGCTGGCCGTGCCACCCGCGGATTTCCAACTTCACAACAGCCTGTTTCTGGTCGCGCATTTCCACAACGTCATCATAGGAGCGGTGCTCTTCGGCGCGTTCGCCGGTTACACCTACTGGTTCCCCAAGGCGTTCGGCTTCGTGCTCGATGAGCGGCTCGGCAAATGGGCGTTCTGGCTGTGGGTGATCGGCTTCTGGGTCGCCTGGGGCCCGGGCTACGTGGTCGGGCTCGAAGGCATGACGCGGCGGCTCGATCACTACAGCGTCGCCGAGTGGCGCCCGTGGCTGCTGGTCGCGGCCGCAGGCGTCGTCATCATCCTGCTCGCCATCATCGCCCAGATCGCGCAGATCGTCGTCTCGGTCCGCACCCGCGAGCAGCGGCGGGATCTGACCGGCGATCCGTGGGATGGACGCAACCTCGAGTGGGCGACCGCCTCGCCGCCGCCGTCTTTCAACTTCGCGGCGCTGCCCAATGTCAGGGACCAGGAGCCCTACTGGGACATGAAAGCGCGCGCCCGCGAGATCGGCCAGCTGGTGCGTCCGGAGCCGGAGTACCAGCCCATCCCCATGCCGCGCAACAGCTCGACCGGATTCGTGACCGCCTTGTTCGCGGTGATCACGGGCTTCGCGCTCATCTGGCACATCTGGTGGCTGGTTCTCCTCGGGCTCGCGGGCGCCTACGTCACCTTCGTCGCCTTCGCCTGGCGCGACCACGATGAGGAGCTGATTCCCGCAGCCGAGGTCGCCCGCCTCGATCGCGCCAATCGCGCCGCGCGCACCGCACGCCTGCAGGAGCGGATGGCGGAGCGCGACTCCACGCGGGATTCCGACACATGAGCACCTCCACGGGCGCGCTGCGCGTCGGCCGCGATCCTTACCACCTCGGGCACGCGCCCTCGACCGGCGAGCCGGAATATACCGGCCACGGCGCCGGGGGACCGGCGCCGAAGCGCATCGTGGTGGGCTACGGCTTCTGGATCTTCATCCTCTCCGACGTCATTCTCTTCTCCTGCTTCTTCGCCAGCTACACGGTGCTGATCCACGCCCGCAACGGCGGCCCCGGGCCGCGCGAGCTCTTCGATCTGCGCAACACCGCCGAGGAGACCGTCTGTCTGCTGCTTTCGAGCTTCGCCTGCGGACTCGCGAGTCTCGCGGTCGGACGCCGCAGTCTCCTCTGGACGGAAGTGGCCCTGGCGGTTACCGGCCTGCTCGGCCTCACCTTCATCGGGCTCGAGGTTCACGAGTTCACCGGACTCGTCGCCCGCGGCGCAGGTCCCACCCACAGCGCCTTTCTCAGCGCCTTCTTCTCTCTCGTCGGCTGCCATGGGGTGCACGTGACGGCGGGGCTCCTCTGGCTCGGCACCATGATGGCGCAGTTTCCCGCCAAGGGCTTCAAGGAAAGCATCCGCCACCGGTATCTCTGCTTCTCGCTCTTCTGGCATGCCCTCGACATCATCTGGATCGGGATTTTCACCGTCGTCTACCTCATCGGCTCGCTCCCCCCATGAGCACGAACCCGCAAGACCGCACGAACAGGGAAGCATTCGACCCGGGCTCCCACATCGGCGAGGATCGGGTCGCCGGCGCACCACCGCACGAGCACCCCACCCTGCGCGCCGAGCTGCGCGGCTACATCATCGGGCTCGTATTGGCCGCGCTGCTCACGCTGGGATCGTTCTGGTCGCTGCAGGAAGGCGTCATCTACGGCCCGGCCATCGTCATGGCGCTCATCGTCCTCGGCCTCGCGCAGGTGGGCGTGCACCTCGTTTTCTTCCTGCACCTGACGACCTCTCCGGACAACACCAATAACGCCCTCGCCCTCGCCTTCGGCGTGCTCATCGTGTCGTTGGTCTTCTTTGGCTCGATCTGGGTGCTTTACAACATGGACCACAACATGATCCCGGTGAAAGCGCTGCTGCAGATGCGCGGGGGCTGATCAGGGCTCCGGATCGAGCGCGAGCAGCGCGAAGGTGGCGAGCCAGTGCTCGCCCATGTAATCGCCCGCGACGTGCGCGAGGGCACTCGTGAGGTGGGCCTCGATGGCCGTCTCCGCGCGCGCGCGCAGCGCGTCCGTGGCGGGCAGATCCGTCACGATGCGCCGCCAGCACCAGGCGCGCGAGAGATTCAGGCCATCGAGGTGGGCGATCTTGCCGTCACTGCGGTCGGCGACTTTCGCGGGTGTGAAGAGCGTGGCGGGCTGGCCTTGCGCGGCCCGCGGCAGAAAAGCCGCAAGCCAGTCGGCGAAGTCCTCCTTCGGCATGACATCGGCGAGCAGCGCCGCCTCGATCAGCGCCGGCGAGAGGAAATCGTCCTGCGAGGGCTCCCAGGCCGGACAGCCGCGGTCGGCCCCGTACCAGCGAAGCGCTGCGTCCGCGCACAGGCCGGCGAAGCCGGAGCTGCGTGCCGCGACCGCGTATTCGCGCGCGAGCAGCAGCGCAAAGGCGGTGTTCGAGTGCACGCCCGCGCGCACCGGATAGGTGGCAATCGAAAGGTACGCCTCGAAGCGGCGGACGAATTCCCTGGCGAACGGCGTCAGTGTCGAGGCCCAACGACGACCCTCCTCGCTCGCGTGGCGCAGCAACTCGGCCTCGAGCGCGAGCGCCCACGCCCAGCCGTAGGGCCGCTCGAAACCGCGGGTGGCGGGCTGCTCGAGATAGTTGAGCTCGCCCTGCACTTTCTCCGCCGTGAATTGCGCATCGAGCAGCGCGCGGATGGCGGGCGCTTCGGGCAGGTGCGGAAAGCGGCGGTACAGGCGGGCGAGGAGCCAGTGGCCGTGGACACAGGAGTGCCAGTCGAAGCTGCCGAAGAAGATGGGGTGCAGGGCGCGGGGAGACTTCACGTCCTGTGGACCGGTAAGCACGTGATCGAGCTTGTTGGGATATTCCCGCGTGAGATGACCCAGGGCGATGGCGGCGAACCGCGAGGCCCTATCGGTCGTGAGAGTCTGCGACACGAATCACCTCCTTTCCACAAAACGACCACAGGCTGGTTTTGCCATTGAGCTTTCCACAAAACGGCCGCAGGCCGGTTTTGCCATTGAATCAGAAGCGATACACCAATAGGTACATCAGCGCGATGTTGCAGGCGAGCAGCGGGATCGCCGTCGGGATCTGCACCCGGATGACGCCGTTGCGGTCGGGGAGCTCGAGCAGCGCCGCCGGCACGATGTTGAAGTTGGCCGCCATGGGCGTCGCGAGAGTGCCGCAGAACCCCGAGAGCATGCCCACCGCGCCCATGATGGCGGGATCGCCGCCGAAGCGATGCACGATGAGCGGCAGCCCGATCGCCGCCGTCATGACCGGGAAGGCGGCGAACGCATTGCCCATCACCATGGTGAAGAGCGCCATGCCGATGCAGTAGGCGGCCACGGCGGCGAAGGGATGGCCGAGCGGCAGCCAGGTGGTGGCGATGTGCCCGACCGCGGTGCCGACGCCCGAGATATCGAACACCGCGCCGAGCGATGCCAGCATCTGCGGCAGGATGATCGCCCAGCCGATGGCATCGCAGAGTCGCCGGCCTTCCTCGACCGGCGCGAGAGCCGGCGGCCGAAACTTGAGCAGTGCCACGGCGAGCGCCACGACGATGCCGAGCGCGAGCGCGATCAGCGTCACCTGCTTCGGATCGGCAACCGGCAGGCCGCCGATCCTCAGCCTGCCGAGCGTCAGCGTACCGGCGATGGCGATCGCCGGAATGACGAGCGCAGGGACGAAGATCGCGTTGCCTTCGCTCCTGGCGCTCGCCTCGCGCTGCTCGACCGAGGTGGTCTTGGGCGATCCCAACCCCATGGCGCCCGCGCCGAGCGCCATCAGCGCGAGCACGAGCAGGCCGTTGGCGAGATCGCCGAGCTCCGAGCCGAAGAGAAAGCTGACGGCGAGCAGACCCCAGAAGGCGGCATTGCCGAAGCGCTTGCGGTTGGCGCGATCACCGGCGCTGCGCACCGCGATGGCGGCGAACATGGCGCCCGCGAGCCAGTAGACCTGCTCCAGCCCGATCAGAGCGATCTCTCCCGCGACATGCGCTCGATGAGCGCATCGAGCCGCCAGAGGCGCACGCCGTGAATGGCGAACGCCATGAGCGCCGTCGGGATCGCCCACAGGGACAGGCGCAGCGGCGGAATGTCGAAGCCGCTCTGCTGCAGGAAGCCCTTGATGAGAAGAATGGAGGCGATCGCGATGAAGATGTCCTCACCGAAGAACGCGCCCACGTTGTCGGCGGATGCGGCGTAGGCGCGAACGAGATAGCGCACGCGGTTGGAAATCGGCCCGATTCTCACTTCCGCGGCAGCCTCGGCCATCGGAGCGATCAGCGGGCGGACGGTTTGCGCCTGCCCGCAGAGGGAGGTCAGTCCCAACGCCGCGGTGAGCTGCCGCAGCGCCAGATAGGCGATCAACAGACGCCCCACCGTCGCGGCGCGCACGCGCGCGATGAGCAGGCGCGCGCGCTCCTGCAGGCCCTCGCGCTCGAGCAGGCCGATCACCGGCAGGATGAGCCAGATGACCGACACGTAGCGGCTCTCGTTGAAAGCCTTGCCGAGGGCGGCGATGAGATGCAGCGGCGCAATGCCCGCGGCGATTCCGGTGGTGAGAGCCGCCGCCACGATGACGATGAGTGGATTGAGCCCGGCGGCGAAGCCGATCACGAGCACGGCGATCCCGAGAAGCGGCCAGAGACTCATCGCGGCAAGGTACCGCTCGCGCCCGCTTTCGGCCAGTCCCCGCGCCGCCGGGCCATCGCAGCCGAGTCTCGGCCTGGCCCGGGCGATGCGCGCTCGTCAAGGTCGGGTGAACGCCGGATTCGGAACGAACTTGCCGCCGTGCACGATGGTCGCCAGCACTTCCTCCGAGCGCTTCAGCCACGCGTCCTGCTTCTCGGGCGTGATGTTGTTGTGGTCGGACTCGATCAGGGGCACCGCCTCCTTGGGCGCCGGGATCTCATCGAGCGCCGTCCAGATGCCGGCCGGCGGCGCCGTCGTGTCGATGAAGCCCATGGCGATGAGGGACGCGGCGGTGATGTGCGGCGCGAAGTTGACGGTATCGAAGTAGAGCGCCGTCCGCATGACTTCCGGGTCGCCCGAATCCCAGCCGGGATAACCGGCGCGCCTGCCATGCAGGTCGCCGTTGGAATCCGCTCCCGAGGGCTCATCGACCAGCACCGCGGTGACTTTGCCGGGATTCAGACCGGCGGTCACGAGGCTCTGCTGGCCGCCCATGCTGGTTCCCGTCAGGACCACCGTCCTGCCGTCCCAACGCGGGAAGCGGCGCAGGAACTCGAGCGCGCGCGTATCGCGCAGGTACATGTCGAGGAAATAGGAGGTATCGCGGCTGCGATCGCCGATCGTCTGATAATCGGGCGGCACACCGCTGCCCTGATCCGGCGGCAGATCGTGCGAGTCGACATCGAGCGTCAGCCAGCCCTCCGCCGCGCGGTCGGTGGCCCAGGCGCTCTGCAGCGGGTAGACGCCCGCCCATTGATAGATGATGAGAGCCGGGAACTTACCGCGCCGATCGGGCATCGCGAGATACCCGTGGACGTGCGAGCCGACGCTGTCGAGCCGTACCCGATAGAGCCTGACACCGGACTGGCTCGTCGTCACGGGCGTCAACTGCGGGTCGATCGGAATCCGCCGAAGCTTCGCGAGCTGCGCCGCCCAGAACGCATCGAAGTCGGCCGGCGCTGCGACGGACGGCTCGAGGCGCATCGGCGCCACCGCGGCACCGAGGGTGAGCGCTGGCGCAAGGCCGGCGGCGTAGTCGACCACCCCGTAGAGCATGGCCGGCTCCTCGATCGTGGTCTCGATCCTCGCCCGCCCGGAGCTCAGATCGAAGCTGCCGGTCTTCACGACATCGAGGTCGTTGGTCTTGATGGTGTAGCTGAAGCGCCCCTTGGGGGGCGCGGTGCCGGGCACCGGTGTCACCGTCCATCCGACCGGCTCGCCGAGCGAATAGATGCCATCGGCATGGAAGGGGGTGAAGAGGAGCGATGGCGCATCGGTCGCGGCGGCGGCCGCGGCCCCGCCCGCCGCGCGGCGCGTGAAAAGCCCGAGCGGAATCGCCGCCGCCATGGCGCGGTAGCCGGACGGCGAGGGATGGAGGTGATCGCCGGAGTCATAGGCCGGCAGCAGTCGGTCCGGATGTCGCGGATCGCGCACGGCCTGGTCGAAATCCACCACGGCATCGAAATGCCCCGGCGCTCGGATCCAGGCGTTGATCGCCTGCCGGTCGGCCTCGCTCGCAGCCGCGGGATGGTAATAGTCGGACCCCCTGTAGGGCGTGATCGTTCCGCCGATGACGGTGATGCCCTGTGCGTGCGCGCGCAGGATGATCTGCTCGTAGGCGCCGATGATCCGGTGAACGAGCGCGGCGTGCTGAGGCCCGGAGATCGGCATCAGCCGCGTCGCGGTACCGAGATCGTTCACCCCCTCGAGCACGATGAGATAGCGCACGCCGGGCTGCGCCAGCACGTCGCGATCGAAGCGCGCCAGGGCATTCGGGCCGAGCCCATCGAGCAGCAGCCGATTGCCGCCCGTGCCCACGTTGAGCACGCTCATCCCGCGGGTGGCGGGCGAGGCGTAAAGCCGGCGCGCCAGATCATCCGGCCAGCGCGTATCGCTGTTGTCGGCGGTCGCATGCCCGTCGGTGATCGAATCCCCGAGCGTGACGATCGCAGCCCCCGGCGCGCTCCGCCTGACCTCGACCCCCGAGAGGAAGAACCAGTGCGCGAACTTCGTCGCGCCCGGAAGCATCGCCTGCGCGACCTGATTGCCGTGCACGAGGAAGGAGGTCTCGCGCGAGCCCGGATGGCTCGTCTGCCGTTGCGGCGGCACCGGCAGGTACATCGTGACCGCGAGATCCGAAAGGGCGGGCGCATCGAACGCAACCGGATCCGAGGTGTAATCCGCGCCGGCCGGGAGGGTGACCGCGGTGCTGCCAGCGAAGGTCAACGTTCGATCGGACGCGGGATCGATGCGGCCCGTCCTCTTCGAGAGCGGCCGCGCAACGTGCACGGACTGGATGGTGAGCGGCGCGGTACCGAACGCATTCGAGACGCGCACCCGCAGCTCCGTGCCGCCTACGGTCAGATGCACGATCTGCCGCAGGGTCGCGTCCCACAACGCCTGCTGCGGCAGCGCATTCTGCGGCTCGGGAATCTGCTGCGAGGACGCCCACGAGCCCAACCAACTCGCCCGTGCCTCCCCGCCGGTGACGACACCCGCTGCCGAAAGCCCCGCGATCCCGGCGGCGCAGAGCACGAGCCATGGCAGTCGTCGACGCATCGGCAATTCCCCTCGAGCGGCCAGATTTTATGGTAGCGGTATCATGTCGGCCACACAACCTGTGTTACCCTGCGGGCATGCTGAGGCCAGCGGCGCGGCCCGCGGCACGAGCTGCCGCACTTCACGCACCGGCGTGGCTGTGCATCGGTCTGCTCACCGGCTGTCTGCTCAGCGGCGGCTGCGCGGAGATTCCTGCCGCACCGCGAGCTGCTGCGCCGCCGTCCTTCCTCGCGTCTCACGGACGCGAATCCCGGCAGCAGCGGCCGCTCGCGATCGGTGTACTCATCGCCGGCTGGCATTCCGGACTCGTTCTGCCGCGCCATGAGCTCGGCCCGCTGGCTCCCCTGCTCGCGAGCGGCTCGCACGCCCGATACGTGAGCTTCGGCTGGGGCGACCGGCGCTTCTACATGGCCGCTCACCCGGGCTCGGGCGATGCGCTGGCGGCGCTGTTTCGCTCCCCGAGCGTGCTCCTCGTGCAAAAGGCGTCCTCGCCCGGGCAGCTGTTGGACGAGCCCGGCCGACTTCGCTGGCTGTGCGCCGACCGGGAGCAGCTCTGGCGGATCGACCGTTATATCGAGGAGTCGCTCTCGCGGCCCGGCGGCCGGCTGAGCGATCTCGGGCGCGGACCGTTCCCGGGAAGCGCGTTTTACGCCTCGACCCGACACTACAGCCTGGCCCACACCTGCAACACCTGGACCGTTGCCGCGCTCGAGTCCGCCGGACTGCCGGTGCGCGCGGCGGGAGTGATTTTCGCGGCGCAGGCGAAGGCGCGCTTGCGCGACCTAGCCGCCTGTCCCGCTCCGCAGTAGCTCGCCGTAGTACGCCAGATCGATGTTGCCGCCGCTGATCAGGACCCCGACGCGCTCGCCCGGCTGATGGAAGCGGCGCGAGAGGGCCGCCGCCGCCCCGAGACAGCCGGTCGGCTCGACCACCATCTTCATGCGCTCGGCGAAGAACTTCATGGCATCGACCAGCATCGCATCGCTGACGGTGACGATGTCATCGACCAGCGCGCGGATGATGGGGAAATTGTGGGCGCCGAGAGATGTGGTGAGCGCGCCGTCGGCGATCGAGCGCGGCACCGGGATGCGAACGATCCGGCCGGCGCGGAACGACTGCTGCCCATCGTTGCCCGCCTCCGGCTCGACCCCGATCACCCGGCAGCGGGGGCTCAACGCCCGCGCGGCCAGCGCGCTGCCGGCGAGCAGGCCTCCGCCGCCGAGGCAGACCAACAGCACATCGAGCTCGCCGATGAGCTCGAAGAGCTCCCGCGCGGCCGTTCCCGCTCCGGCAATCACCCGCGGATGATCGAAAGGCGGGACGATGCTCAGGTCCCGATCGGCGGCGAGGCGGGCACAGATCTCCTCGCGGTTCTCGCTGTAGCGGTCGTAGAAGATGATCTCGCCACCGTACTCCCGCGTCGCGCTCACTTTGGATGCCGGAGCATCCTTAGGCATCACGATGGTGGCCGCCACGCCCTGCAGTCGGCCGGCGAGTGCGACCGCCTGCGCGTGATTGCCGGAGGAGTAGGCGATCACGCCGCATCGGCGCTCTTCCGCGTTCAGCGTCGCAATGGTGTTGTAGGCCCCGCGGAACTTGAATGCGCCCCCGCGCTGCAGGTTCTCGCACTTGAAGAAGCATTTGCCCTGCGCCCTCTCGTCCGCCGTGCGCGAGGTCATGACCGGCGTGCGATGGGCGATGCCCGCGAGCCGCGCCGCCGCCGCTTCGACGTCGGCGAACGTCACCGCCAGGGGTTCCGCCGCCGCAGTGCCCGCGGGGTGGGTGGACTCGGCCATCGACTCAGACCTTCTCGAGCGCGAGCGCGATGCCCTGGCCGACGCCGATGCACATGGTGCAGAGCGCGCGGCGCGCGCCTGAGCGTCCGAGCTGATACATCGCGGTGGTGGCGAGTCGGGCGCCGCTCATGCCGAGCGGATGGCCGAGCGCGATGGCGCCGCCCTGCGGGTTGACGTGCGCGGCATCGTCCGGGATCTCGAGCTCGCGCAGCACCGCGAGCGCCTGGGCCGCGAAGGCTTCGTTGAGCTCGATCAGGTCGAAATCCTCGATCTTGAGCCGCAATCGCTCGAGCAGCCGCCGCGTCGCCGGAACGGGTCCGAGGCCCATGACACGCGGGGCGACGCCGGCCGCGGCGGCGCCCACGATGCGCGCGCGCGGCGTGAGCGCATAGCGCGCGACGGCGGCCTCGCTCGCGAGCAGCAGCGCGCAGGCGCCATCGTTGACGCCGGAGGCATTTCCCGCCGTGACGGTCCCGCCGCGACGGAAGGGCGTGCCGAGCTTCGCCAGCGCCTCGAGGCTCGTCGCCCTGGGGTGCTCGTCGCGATCGACCACGGTTGGCTCGCCCTTTCTCGCCGGGATCGTCACCGGCACGATCTCCTGCGCCAGAGTGCCGTTGGCTTGCGCCGCCGCGGCGCGCTGCTGGCTGCGCAGCGCGAAGGCGTCCTGGTCCGCGCGGCTGATCCGACATTGCTCGGCGACGTTTTCCGCCGTCTCCGGCATGGAGTCGATGCCGTACTGCTCCTTGAGGATCGGGTTGATGAAGCGCCACCCGATGGTCGTGTCGTTGAATTCCACCTCGCGCGCGAATGGCGTCTGCGCCTTGGAGATGACGAAGGGCGCGCGGCTCATGCTTTCCACACCGCCCGCGATCATGAGCTCCGCCTCTGCGGCCGCGATCGCGCGAGCCGCGATCGCCACGGCATCGAGCCCCGACCCGCACAGTCGATTCACGGTCGCTCCGGGCACCTCCTGCGGCAGGCCGGCGAGCAGCAGCGCCATCCTCGCGACGTTGCGATTGTCCTCACCCGCCTGATTGGCGCACCCGTAGACGACGTCATCGAGCGCGCCCCAATCGAGCTTCGAATGCCGCGCCAGCAGCGCCCGGATGGGAATCGCCGCCAGATCATCCGTGCGCACCGCGGACAGCGCTCCGCCATAGCGACCGATGGGCGTGCGCACGGCATCGCAGAGGTAGGCGTTTTTCATTCAATTAATCTACTATATTTCGGATGCGAGCGGCCCTGCAGAGTCCAGCGGACGGCCGCGGAGAGAGACGTGCCGACATACGAATATCGATGCGAAGCCAATGGCCGCCTGATCGAGGTCCGGCACAACATGGCGGAGAGGCTCTCGAGCTGGGGTGAGCTCTGTCAGCGGGCGGGAATCTCCCCCGGGGCGACCGACCCGGCAGCCCCGGTCGAGAAGCTGATATCGGCGGGCTTCATCCATGCAGGCGCGAGCACGAGTACGAGCGAGCCCGCGTGCGCAGCGCCCGGCTGCGGCAGCGGCTATTGCGGCACGGGCGCCTGCGGCATGGGCATGGGTGAATAACGGCGAGCGATGATCGGTAAAGCGCGTTTGCCGATGGCGTTCCCGCTATCGGTACAGATGGCGCGCAACCGTCTTGCACGGCTGCTGCACGCGAATGTCTGGTTTCCGCACGTCCCGCTCGCCCTCCTCGTCGGCGCGACGGGAGTGCTGCAGATCCTCAGGACCTCGGGCTCCCTGCAGCGCCTGGTGGCCGCCGGCGGCCACCCGATCGTCTCGCTGGCGGGCGGCCTCGGTGTCCCGGAAATCCGCGGCGCACCTCAGGAAGCGATCGGCGGGCTCCTCATCCTGGTCGCCATCGGCCTGCTCTGGCGGTCGCGGCTCGCCTGGGTCATCGCGCTGCTGCTCGCAGCCGCGACCGTAGCGCTCGAGCTCTTCTCACCCCTTTCCACGGCCTCGAGATCGCTCGAGGTGTTCAGCATCCTGCTGTTGCTCCTGCTGCTCATTTCCCGCAGGAGCTTCACCCGTGTCAGCCTCGCGACGGCGACGCTCTTCGCGCTGATGGGCGTTCTCGTGACCTTGGGTTACGGTGTCATCGGTGCCTACGTGCTCGGCAGCGGCTTCAATCCGAAGATCACCAACTTCGTCGAGGCCGTCTATTACACGGTCATCACCATGTCGACGGTCGGCTATGGCGACATCGTGCCGCGCACCGGCGAAGCGCGCCTCTTCACCGTGTCGCTCGTGGTCCTGGGTATCGCCGTATTCGCCACGTCGCTGCCGGCCATCGTCGCACCCCTCATCGACAAGCGGATGATGAATCTGCTGCAGCCGAGGAAGAGAAAGATGAAACGTGCCTCACATGTCATCGTGGTCGGCGACGGCCCGCTCGCGCAGGATTCCGCCCGGGCGCTCGCGGCACGCGGACTGCAGGTCACGGCGATCCTCTCGCAGAAGCCCGATACCGAGGCGGATCAACCGGAGGACTTCGTCGTCGGCGACGGCAGCGACACCGAGACCCTGCGCAGGGTCAATGTCGAGGAGGCGCGTGCGGTGCTGGCGTTGAGCCAGGACGACTCCTACAACGCCTTCGTGGTCCTTGCCGCCAAGGAATTGAACTCCAACCTGCGCACCGTCGCCGCCGTGACTGACACTCGCAATACCGGCCGGGTCGCGCGCACGCGCCCGGACGTGCTGCTCGCGCTGCCGCAGGTGGGGGGCGAGCTGCTCGCGATGGCCCTGAGCGGCGAGGAGATCAAGGCCGACGCGCTCATCAGTCAGCTGCTGAAGCTCGGTTAGCCGTGCTTTTCCTTCAGGAGCTGCGCCACCGAGTCCGGCGCGCCCTGAGACTCGATCATCCAGCCCGGGTACTCGGGCGGCAGCGCGCTCACCTCATACACCTCGGCCGTGTCGATGAAGTTGACACCCGCCTCGAGCGAGCGGCGCAGGATGGCCTCCGCCGCGGACTGATCGACTCCCGCGATCGCCCCCCAAAGGCCGGCGGCGCCGCCGAAGGTCATGGTGCCGAGACAGATCTCCGAGACGAGCAAGCCGGTATGGCCGAGTTCCGATAGCGCATGGCAGCATCCGCGCGAGTGAGTGGCGCTGATTTTCGCACCTCCGGGGCGTTTGCGGCATGATGCGAGGACATCACCGCCTCTGACTCGGCGCTCATGAAGGCACTTTTGATCGTCCATCACTCCCTCACCGGCGGCACGCTGCAGATGGCGCGCGCGGCGGCGGCCGGAGCCGGGCGGCAACCCGGCGTCGCGGTGCAGTTGGAAGCGGCCACCGCGGCCGCGGCGCCGGCGCTGCTCGAGGCGGACGGCTATCTCTTCGCCTCCCCGGAGAACCTCGCCGCCATGTCCGGGCTCATGAAGGATTTTTTCGATCGCACCTACTATCCCGTGCTCGATCGAATCCAGGGCAGGCCCTACGCCATCCTGGTCTGCGCCGGCAGCGATGGCACCAACGCCGCCCGGCAGATCGAGCGCATCGCCGCCGGCTGGCGGCTCCGCCCGATCGCCCCGCCGCTCATCGTCTGCACGCACGCGCAGACGCCCGAGGCCATCCTCGCGCCGAAGCGGATCGGTGCCGCGGAGCTGGCGCGCTGCGAGGAGCTCGGCGCGACGCTGGCTGCGGGATTGAGCCTCGGAATTTTCTGATCGGCCCGCGTGCTAGCATTCGCCGATGAGCGCGGCGCGGCGCAACTCTGGCGAGCCTTCACCGGACGCCCCGATCCGGCGCGAGGCCGCGGTTTGCCTCAGCGCGCGGATCCGGCGGATCACCGCGTCCAACGCGGGCCTGATGACTGGTCCCGGCACCAACACCTATTTGGTCGGCGCCGGCGACGACTGGGCCGTGATCGATCCGGGCCCGGCGGATGAGCGCCATCTCGAGGCTCTGCTCGAGCAAGCACCCGGCCGGATCCGTTACATCCTGGTCACGCACACGCACCAGGATCACTCTCCCGGTGCCGTGGCGCTCAAGTCCGCGACCGGCGCCCTCCTCCTCGGCCGCACGACGCCGCACCGGCACTGGCAGGACGCGACGTTCGCGCCCGATCGCGAGCTGCAGCCCGGCGATCGCCTCGTGGTGGCACCGGATACGACCTTGCGCGTCGTGCACACCCCCGGCCACGCCAGCAATCACCTGTGCTTCCTCCTCGAGGAGGAGCGCATCCTCTTCACGGGCGATCACATCATTCAAGGCTCGACGGTGGTGATCGACCCCCCCGACGGCGACATGGCCGCCTATCTGCACTCGCTCGAGTCATTGCTGCACGAGCCGCTCGAGTACCTCGCCCCCGGTCACGGCACGCTCATCCGCGAGCCGCACGCGGCCATTCGCGCGCTGATCCAACACCGCCTCGGCCGCGAAGCGAAGGTGCTGGGTGCGCTGCCGCGCGGTGAACCGGCCGATCTCGCCGCGCTGGTGCGCCGCGTCTACGACGAGGTCCCGCGGGAACTGCACGCCCTCGCCGAGCGCTCGCTCCTCGCGCACCTCCTCAAGCTCGAGGCGGAGGGCCGGGCGATGCGGGCGGCCGACGGTTGGTTGGCGTCGCGCTGACTCACAGGAGCGTCGCGCGAAATTGATCCTGGCCGGACGCTGATCGCCAGGACGGCGATCCGCGAGCCTGCATGGATGTATCTACGGCGTTCCGGCCGGGTTCAATTTCGCGCGACGCTCTGCCGGTCGGCTCAGTCGAGCCACCGCCAGTTCAAGATCTCCGGCATGTCCTCGCCCGCCTCCCGGATGTACTGCCGGTGCTCGATCAGCTTCTCCCGCATCGCCTGCTTGATATAGCCGGCCTTGGAGGCGAGCTGCGGCAGCCGGTCGACGGTGTCCGCCACGAGATGGAATCGATCGAGGTCGTTGAGCACCGCCATGTCGAACGGGGTGGTGATCGTCCCTTCCTCCTTGTAGCCCCGTACGTGAAAATTGAAGTGGTTGGCCCGCCGGTAGGCCAGCCGGTGGATGAGCCAGGGATAGCCATGGAAGGCGAAGATGACCGGCTTATCGCGCGTGAAGAGCGCATCGAAGTCCCGATCGCTGAGCCCGTGCGGATGCTCGGTCTCCGGCACGAGCTTCATCAGGTCCACGACGTTGATGGTCCGGATCTTGAGCTCCGGCACGAGTCCCCGCAGCAGCTTCACCGCGGCCAGGGTCTCGAGCGTCGGCACATCCCCGGCGCACGCCATGACCACATCCGGCTCGCTGCCGCGATCGTTGCTCGCCCAATCCCAGATGCTGATGCCCGCCGTGCAGTGCTTGACCGCCTGATCCAGGGTGAGCCACTGAGGCGCCGGATGCTTGCCGGCCACCACCACGTTGACGTAATGACGGCTGCGCAGACAGTGATCCATCACCGACAGCAGGCAGTTGGCATCCGGAGGCAGATAGACGCGGATGATGTCGGCCTTCTTGTTCACCACGTTGTCGATGAAACCCGGGTCCTGATGCGTGAAGCCGTTGTGGTCCTGCCGCCATACGTGGGACGAGAGCAGGTAATTGAGCGAGGCGATCGGCCGCCGCCACGGAATCTGCCGCGTCACCTTCAGCCACTTGGCGTGCTGATTGAACATCGAGTCGACGATGTGGATGAACGCCTCGTAGGAATTGAACACGCCGTGGCGGCCGGTGAGCAGATACCCTTCCAGCCAGCCCTGGCACTGATGCTCGCTCAACACCTCCATCACGCTTCCCTCGAGCGCCAGATGATCGTCACCGGGAATGCGCTGCGCCACCCATTGCCGCTCGGTCACCTCGAATACGGCGCCGAGACGGTTGGAATTGGTCTCATCCGGTCCGAAGAGGCGGAATATGCGCGGATGCTGATTGAGCTTTATCACATCCCGCAGGAAGGTTCCGAGCACACGCGTATCTTCGGCATCGACGGCACCCGGGCGCGGCACTGCGACCGCGTACTCTCGAAAATCGGGCAGCGCGAGATCCCGGAGCAGGAGCCCCCCGTTGGCATGGGCATTGGATCCCATGCGCCGCTCGCCCTGCGGAGCAAGCTCGGCTATCTCCGCACGGAGCGCCCCTGCCTCATCGAAGAGCTCTTCGGGCCGGTAGCTGCGCATCCACTGCTCGAGCATCCTGAGGTGCGCCGGGTTGCTGCGCACCTCCGCGAGCGGCACCTGGTGCGCGCGGAACGTGCCCTCCACCTGCTCGCCGTCCACGACTTTAGGGCCGGTCCAGCCCTTGGGCGTGCGCAGCACGATCATCGGCCAGCGCGGGCGTTCCTTCACCCCCTGCGAGCGCGCGCTCGATTGAATGCGCCGGATTTCCTTGATCACGGCATCGAGCGTCGCCGCCATCAGCTGGTGCATGCGCGGCGGCTCATCACCCTCGACGAAATACGGCTGGTAGCCGCAGCCGCGCAGATACTCGCCGAGCTCCTCGTTACCGATGCGGGCGAGGACCGTGGGATTGGCAATCTTGTAGCCGTTCAAGTGCAGGATCGGCAGCACCGCCCCATCGGTCGCGGGATTGAGGAATTTGTTGCTGTGCCAGCCGGCGGCGAGCGGACCGGTCTCGGCCTCGCCGTCGCCGATGACGCAGGCGACGGTGAGGCCCGGGTTATCGAACACCGCGCCGAACGCGTGGCTCAGCGAGTAGCCGAGCTCCCCGCCCTCGTGAATGGAGCCGGGCGTCTCCGGCGCCACATGGCTCGGGATCCCGCCCGGAAAGGAGAACTGCTTGAAGAGCTTGCGCATGCCCTCCTCATCCCGCGTGATGTTGGGATAGCGCTCGGTAT
>Ga0335078_10005369_pt1 | contig 18937 bp, 17 predicted proteins | sample Lox_Sample_32_FD_206711 | JGI IMG/M metagenome (GOLD analysis project Ga0335078, IMG submission 206711) | Soil microbial communities from Loxahatchee National Wildlife Refuge, Florida, United States - Lox_Sample_3.2 | ecosystem: Environmental > Terrestrial > Soil > Wetlands | place: USA... | reverse complement strand
GGACGGTCCGACCACGGCGACGATCTCGCGTTCGGCCACGTCGAAGTCGATCTTGCGGAACACTTCCAGCGCGCCGTACCGCTTGGCCAATCCCTTGACGCGGATGCGCGGTTCGCCCGTGGCCGCTTGCGGCGCGGCGACGGGACGCACGGCGGATGCCGTCTGCTGGTTTGTCACTCGGCGGCCTGCGTCGCGGGTTTGGCGGGGGTGTTGGCCCAATAATCCGGGGCCTGCTTGGAGCGCGCGAGCGCTTCAGCGGTTTCGAAGCCGGGCGCCATCGAGCCGTCGGTGCCGGCGAGTATTTGGTGGTGCTCGATGTTCAATGTGCGCAGCCAACGCTGCTGGCCCATGGTGATGGCGACGAAATAGCCGATCTCGACCAGCTCCGGCTCGCTGAAATGCTTGTGCAAGCGCGCCCAGAAGGCATCATCGGTCGGCAAATCCCAGGTGATCGCCTCGGCGTAAGCAAGCGCGGCTTTTTGCCGCTCGTCGTAGCGCGACGAGCTCTCGAAATTGATCAGGTCGAAATAGTCATCCTCCTTGAGGCCGGATTTGGCTGCCTTGATCGAGCGCTGATTGCCGCAGAACTCGCACAGCACCGAACGCGAGACGTAAATGCGGCACAGCTCCTTGACCGTGTGATCGGCGACCCCGTTCTTGAACACGTCGCGCCAGGTATTGGCGAACGACCAGAATGTCGCCGGCACATGGGCTCGAATCGCCTGGCTTTCCGGCCGCGGCGTACCTTCGCGCGCGCAGCGCTCGAACTCGGCGATCATGGCGGGGTCTTTGACCGTCGCGGGATCGACATAGCTAATACGCGGTTTCGACATCGACGAGTTCCTCCCAGCAACGACTTTTATGGACGCGCGCGCGCTTTTGCTTGGATCGCATGTTGCCGCAACCGCGCGGCCCGGGCAACGTTGCCGGCACGGGTCCGGTAACCAATCTCGATACGCCGTTCGCCCACTTGGCCCGCATGCGTCGACCGCGGCCTGGGCGCGAGGCCCGTCTTTGCGGGCTTTTCGTGGCGCGCAAGACCTCGTTAGCCTCAATCAATCGTTACAGGTTGAAGGAGATTACCGGGCAGTATTGTTAATAGGTCGAAGCGTTACTCTAAAGTTGTCGACATGGGACACTGATCGTAAACAATAGTAATTCAGCCGCTCTTCAGCATAGCTGCAATTGGATCGATCTAATTAGCAATTGAATACTTTGTCCCTCTTAGTCTCGTGACGACCGAGTTTCAGGGTCGCGTCAAACGGGACAAAAGCCTTGCGTGCCAGCACCATCGTCATGATCGGGTTCGCCGTCGTGTTCGGCCTGCTCGCCGTGTTCATCGCGCAGGTCTGGCTGAACAACCAGGCGAGCAAACAGGCGAAGCACTTCGACAACACGCCGGCGGTGGCGATGAAGACGATTGTCGTCGCCAAGCAGGCGCTGCGTTTCGGCACCGAGCTCAACGAAGCGGTGCTGAAGGAAATTCCGTGGCCGGAAGCTTCGATGCCGACCGGCGCCTTCAGCAAGATCGGCGACGTGTTGCGCGGCGGACGCCGCGTGGTGCTCACCGCGATCGAGCCGGACGAACCGGTGCTGTCGCTCAAGATCACCGGTCCCGGCCAGCGCGCCACGCTGTCGGCGCTGGTGAAGCCGGGCATGAAGGCGGTGACCATCCGCGTCAATGACGTCGAAGGCGTCGGCGGCTTCGTGCTGCCGGGCGACCGCGTCGATGTCGTGCTGACGCGTCAGCTCGACAAGGGATCGGCCACCACCGAAGTCGTGTTGCAGAACACGCGCGTGCTGGCGGTCGACCAGTTTGCGGACGATCGCTCAGCCAAGGCGACCGTGGCGAAATCGGTCACGCTCGAGGTCAATACCGTCGAGGCGCAAAAAGTCTGGCTCGCCTCGTCGGTCGGCAATCTGTCGCTGCTGCTGCGCAAGGCCGGCGACACCGCCGAATCGCGCACGCGCAAAATCACGCTCAACGATTTGAGCGGCAACGAGATGATCAGCAAGGACAAGGACGCGACCGCGACGGTGGTGGTGACGCGCGCGTCGGCGAAACAGGAATACACCGTGCCGGTCGAGGGCAGTCGTGGGGATGCGACGACCGGTCAGGCGTTGGGCGCCCGGTGATTTCGGGCATGGGGCCAAACAAGGGCGGGGGAGTGTACCGTGAATAACAAAAGCGAAACGGCCGCGGGCTTTGCCTGGCGGCGCTCCGACGGGACGGCCGGTTGCTGGTTGCGCGATCTGGCGATCGCCTTGGGGGTGGCGCTGATTGCGGCGCTTCTGTTGATGGCGGGCAATGCCTACGCGCAGGATCGCGTCATCCAGATCAGCGGCAGCACGCATACCGCCATGGTGACGGTCACCATCGGCAAGTCGCAGGATGTGCGCACCGAGACCAGCTTCGTCGACGTCATGGTCGGCGATCCGGACGTCGCCGACGTCAACCCGCTGACCGACCACACGCTGTCGATCCTCGGCAAGAAGATCGGCACCACTCGCGTGTCGGTCTATGCCGAGGGCAAGAAGCTGATCGGCATCTTCGACGTTGAGGTGAACTACGACATCAGCCGGCTGACCAACGAGCTCAAGCGCAATTTTCCCGGCTCGCGCCTTCAGGCATCGTCGGTCAACGGCCGCATCATGCTGTCGGGCGATGTGACCGACGCCGCTACCCTCGACAAGGCGGTGATCATCGCCAAGCAGTTCAGCCCGGACATCATCAATACGGTGTCGGTGATGTCGCCGCAACAGGTGATGCTGGAAGTGCGGTTCGTCGAACTGTCGCGCACCGCCGGCCGCGAGTTGGGCGTGCAGTGGAACGTGTTCAACAAATACGCGACGGCCAATATCGGCTCGCAGCAGCCCGCCGGCAACCTACCGCTCGCCGCACCGGTCAATTCCAACACCCTCGCACCCGGTGAAGTCGCCGCCGGTGTGCTCTCCGGAGCCTCGCCGTTCGGTTTCGCGATCGGCCGTATCCTCGGCGGCAGCACCACCATCGACGTGGCGCTCAATGCACTCGAGCAGAAGGGTCTCGCCCGCAGTCTGGCCGAGCCCAACCTGGTCGCGCTCTCCGGCGACACCGCGAGCTTCCTTGCCGGCGGCGAATATCCGATCCCCGTGGCCGGCAGCTTCGGCCAGGTGACGGTCGACTATAAGAAATACGGCGTCGGCCTTGCCTTCACGCCGACCGTGCTCAGCCGCGGACTGATCAACCTCAAGATCGAGCCGGAGGTGAGCCAGATCGACACCACGCACTCGATTGCGGTGAGCACCGGCGTCGCCGTGCCCGCTTTGATCGTGCGCCGTGCCTCGACCACCATCGAGTTGCGCGACGGCCAAAGCTTCATGATCGGCGGCCTGCTGCAGACCAACAACCAGAACCAGCTCGATCAACTGCCGTGGCTCGGCAGCGTCCCGGTGCTGGGCACGCTGTTCTCCTCGAAGTCCTATCAGCAGAACCAGACCGATCTCGCCATCATCGTGACGCCGCACCTCGTGCGGCCGACGCGGCCGGGCGACGTCGTGCGCACGCCGGCCGACGACACGGTGCCGCCCAACGACGTGGACTATTTCCTGCTCGGCAAGACCGAACTCACGCACAAGCAGGCGATGGCGTTCACGCCCGTCACCGCCCGCATTGCTGAAGCCGGCGACCGTCCGTTCACCGGCCACATGCTCGATCTGCCCAAGGGGAACGCCAATGCGGCCATCCATTAATATGCTGCGCGCGCTCGCGCTCGCCACGCTCGTCGCCGCGCTCGCCGGCTGTTCGGAATATCTTGATCGCCGCGACACCATCGCGCTGAGCGGCGGCAATTCGGTCGCGACCAACGAAGTCAGCCAGATGGTCGATCCCTGGCCACGCGCCAGCGCCGACAAGAACATTGCCTTCAACGGCGCGGTGATGGAAAGCGCGGTCGAGCGCTATCGCACCGGCCGCGTAATCCCGCCGCAAGGCATCGGCACGTCCAACAATTACCAGCAGCAGAACTCGAACCAGAACAACACGACGCCGGTCGGGCCGACGGTCAGCCAGTCCGCGGCGCCGGTGAAATAAGGTCCGATTGAAGCCATGCGTCTCGGCCGCGTTCCCAACTCCGATTCGAATCGGACCCACGTGGTGGTGCTCACCGCCGACGCGGAGTTCGAGCGTTCGGCGCGCGCCACGTTCGGCGCCAGCAACGCCATCGAGCTGACCGTCGTGCCGGGCCGCGTCGCCGATCAAGGCGACACGCTCGATGCCAGGGGCGCGACCGTGGTGGTGATCGACCTCGACGCCAACAACGACGCCGAAATGCAGGCGCTGGCGCGGCTGATGGCGCGCGTGCACGCATGGCCTCCGGTCGTCGCCGTCACCCAAAGTTTCGACGAGACCGTCGCGCGCACGCTGTTGCAGATGCGCGTCGCCGACTTCCTGGTAAAGCCGGTGGCGGCCATCGATCTGGTACGCGCCTGCGCGCGCGTCTCGCAAAGTCAAGCCAACGCGGCCGCGCCGACCGAGGCGCAGATCTATACCTTCCTGCCGGCGGTCGGCGGCGCTGGGGTCACGACGCTGGCGGTGCAAACGGCGATGATCATGCTCAACAGCGGCGGCCCGCGCGTGAAGCCCTCGACCTGCCTGCTCGATCTGAATTTCCAGAACGGCACCGCGGCCGACTATCTCGATCTCGAACCGCGCCTCAATCTGGCCGAGATCGAGCCGCGGCCGGACCGGCTCGACCGGCAATTGCTCGAGGTGATGTTGTCCTATCACGCCTCCGGCCTCGCCGTGATCGCGGCGCCGAACCGGCCGGCGGAGATGCGCTCGTTCGATCCCGACGTGGTGACGCGCCTGCTCGACCTCGTGTCCGCAAATTTCGACTACGTTGTGTTCGACATGCCGCGCACCTGGTTCTCCTGGACCGACAGCGTGCTGCTCGGCTCGAACAAGTTGTACATCGTCAGCGAAACGACCGTGCCTAGCCTGCGTCACGCCAAGCAATTGGTGGCGGCGATCAAGGAGCGGCTGGGCGAGGGGCCCAATCCGCAAGTCATCGTCAATCGCTTCGAGCAGCGCATGTTCTCCTCGGGTCTGCGCCGCAGCGACCTGGTGCAGACGCTGGGCGACGCCTTTGTGGCGGCGATCCCCAACGACTACGCCCTGGTGCGCGAGGCGATCGACCGCGGCGTGCCGCTCGATGAGGTCAAGAGCGGCAACAAAGTCAGCGCCGCCTTGAAGAAGCTGCTGCTCGACGACGCGGCGAAAAAGCCGCAAGGCGAAGCCAAGGCCGCGCCGCTCGTCAAGATGTTCAAACGTTCCGCCGCGTAAAAAGGGGTCGAGCGATGGCCGGACGTTTTACATTCCGACGCGCCGCCGCACCAGAGCCGCCGGTCAGCGAAACGCCGTCGCCGGAGCCGGCGGCCCCCGCCTGGGCCGCGCTGCCGGAGGTGCCGCCCGAGCAGGCGCCGATGCAGCCGCAGGCGGCCAATCCGCTGCTCAGCGACAAGTTGCTCGATGCCAAGGTGCGCCTGCATCGCCGGCTGATCGAGGAGATCAATCTTTCCGCGCTGGAAAAGCTGCCGGAAGAGGAAACGCGCCGGCACGTCACGCAACTGGTGTCGCAATACGTGCTGGCCGAGCGGCTAGCGCTCAACACGCAGGAACTCTCGGATTTCGTCTCGGAAATCCTCGACGAAATGACCGGCTTGGGACCGCTCGAGCCGCTGCTCAAAGACGAGAGCATCAACGATATCCTGATCAACGGTCATGAATGCGTCTATGTCGAGCGGCGCGGCGTGCTCGAGCCTTTGTCGGTGCGCTTCAAGGACGAGCAGCACCTCTTGCGCATCATCAACAAGATCGTCTCCGGCGTCGGCCGCCGCGTCGACGAATCGCACCCGCTGTGCGACGCGCGCCTGCCGGACGGCTCGCGCGTCAACGTGGCGGTGCGCCCCATCGGCGTCGACGGGCCGCTGGTCTCCATCCGCAAATTCTCCAAGAAGCCGCTCAATCTTTCGAAGCTGGTCGACGTCGGCGCGCTGCGGCCGCCGATGGCCGATTTGCTTGCGGCGGCGGTGAAATCGCGCATCACCACCATCATTTCCGGCGGTACCGGCTCCGGCAAGACGACGATGCTCAACGCGCTCTCCGCCTTCATCTCGGAGAAGGAGCGCCTGATCACCATCGAGGACGCCGCCGAGCTTCAGCTCCAGCAGCCGCATGTCGGCCGCATGGAGACGCGGCCGCCCAATATCGAAGGCAAGGGCGAGATTCGCCAGCGCGAACTGGTCAAGAACGCGCTGCGCATGCGGCCCGACCGCATCATCCTCGGCGAGTGCCGCGGCGAGGAAGCCTTCGACATGTTGCAAGCCATGAACACCGGTCATGAAGGCTCGATGGCCACCATCCACGCCAACACGCCGCGCGATGCCATCTCGCGTCTCGAGCAGATGATCGGCATGGCCGGCCTGCCGATGACGGTGGCCTCGATCCGCAGCCAGATCGCCGGCGCCATCCAGCTCATCGTGCAGTTGCAGCGCCAGTCCGACGGCAAACGCAAAGTCACCTCGATCGCGGAGATCACCGGGCTCGAAGGCGACATCATCCAGATGCAGGAGATCTTCAAATTCGTGCGCACCGGCACCGCGCCCGACGGCACCGTGCAGGGCCATTTCCAGGCGACTGGCGTGCGCCCGCGCTTCCTCACGCATCTGATCAACCAGGGCGTCAAGCTGCCCGGAAATTTCTTCGATCCCTCGCAGCCGCTCTGACGCGCCATGTTCAACTTCGACCCGGTCTATCTGATCTATCTGCTGGTGGGCGCCTCGGCGGCGATGTTCGCGGAAGGCTTCTATCTGCTGTTCTATAACAAGGCGTCCTACCGCAAGAACATCAACCGGCGCCTGCAGGTGATGGATAAAAAACCGGACCGCGAGAGCGTGCTGGTGCAGTTGCGGCGCGAACGCGGGCTGACCAGCGGCGGCGAATACCGGCTGCCGCTCGTCAATCTCAATCAGCTTGTGCTGCAATCCGGCCTGACCATCGGCTTCGGCCGCTTGATCCTGGTCATCGTACTCGCGATGGTCGGGGCGTTCGCCGCCACCATGGTGTTCGAGGGCCGCGTGCTGGACGCGGTTGGCGCCGCGCTGTTCTGCGGGCTGGTGCTGCCGTTCATGGTTTTGAAGTTCCTGCGCGCGCGGCGGCAGAAGAAATTCGCGGCGCAATTTCCCGACGCCATCGACATTATCGTGCGCTCTTTGCGCGCCGGTCATCCGGTGCCAATCGCCATCAACATGGTGGCGCGCGAGTTGTCCGACCCGATCGGCAGCGAATTCGGCACGGTGACCGACGAGATCACCTACGGCGCCGATCTCGAGACGGCGATGCGCAACCTGTATTTCCGCGTCGGCACCGACGACCTGCCGCTGTTCGTCACCGCCGTCGCGATCCAGGGCTCGACCGGCGGCAACCTCGGCGAAATCCTGGAAAACCTGTCGGCGGTGATCCGCCTGCGTTTCAAGATGCGGCGCAAGATCCGCGCGCTGGCGGCGGAAGGCCGCGCCTCGGCGCTCATTCTGTCGTCGCTGCCGATCGGCATGTTCGCGGTGATCAATTTCCTGGTGCCGAGCTTCTACGCCAGCGTCTGGCACGAGGATCTGACCAAGATCGCGCTGGTGCTCGCCGGCTGCTGGATGGGCATCGGCAATGTCCTCATGTATCGCATGGTCAATTTCAGGATTTGACCGATGCACATGATATCCTCGCACTTCGGCGACATTTTCAACGACAACGCCAACATGCTGCTGGCGCTTCTGGTGTTTCTCGCCGCCGGGACCTTGGCATTTTCGGTGATGGCGTTTGCGCGCGTGCGCGGCTCGGTCAAGCGGCGCACCTCGCACATCCTCGATGAAAGCGAGCGCGGCGGCAATGCCAGGCGCTCGCTGCGCTATTCCAGCCTGAAGGCGGTGACGCAGCTTCTCGAATACACCACCAAGCACTACGCGGCGACCAATGACGAAAACATGCAGGTACTGCGCCGGCGCCTGATCCAGGCCGGCGTCTACGATCCGCGCGGCGTCGCGTTTTTCTTCATCGCGCGCACGGCGTTTGCTGTCGGCATCGCCGCCGTCGTCTTCGTGGCGCGGCCGATGCTCGCCTCGCACGGGATGACGTTCTTCTGGCTGATGGTGATCGTCGGCGGCATTGCCGGCTATGTCGGCCCCAGCATGTACATCGACCGGCGCATCAAGAGGCGCAAGGAAGAGCACCGCGCCGGCTTTCCGGATTTCATGGATCTCCTGGTGGTGTGCGCGGATTCCGGCCTGTCGATGGAAGCCTCGCTCGAGCGCGTCGGACGCGAGTTGGGCGACAGCTACCCCTCGCTCTCGGTCAACATCCACATGACCAATCTCGAAACGCGCGCCGGCCGCCCGCTCAAGGAGGCGCTGGAGAATTTCGCCGAACGGCTGGCGCTGGAAGAAGCGCACGCGTTCGCCACCCTGATCAACCAGTCGATCGATCTCGGCTCCAGCATTACCGACGCCTTGCGCGTCTACAGCGACGATATGCGGCACAAGCGGCTCTCGCTCGCCGAGGAAAAGGCCTATGCGCTGCCGGCCAAACTGTCGGTGCCGATGATGGTCTGCATCTTTCCGGTGCTGTTCGTGGTGATCCTGCTGCCGGTATTCGTGCGCCTGCACATGAACCACTTCTTCTGATTTGCCGCGCGAAACTAAAGGTGAAGAATTTCTTTACTAAGCTCCCCTAGCTTAACCCTCGTCCCGCTCGCGGGCGGTTCCGGCAGGTCGTGTCATGCGTAGTGGAATTGTCCGGTCTCTCTGTTTGGTGCTGGCCGGCCTGTGGCTGGCGGGCTGCAGCGGCGGCAAGCTGAGCAATCCGTTCGATAGCAAAACGCCGGGTACGGACGCGTTCGCGTCGGCGCCCGCGAACGGCGACGCACAACAGCCGCTCGGTGTGCCGGCCGGCGAAGGCGGCTTGCTCGGCAGCGACCCCTACGACGCCCTGAATCTCGGTAAAAAACAATATCGCGCCGGAAATTTCGGCGACGCCGAAAAATATTTCCGCCACGCCGCCGAGCTGCATCCGCGCGACGCCGAGGCCTGGCTCGGCCTGGCCGCGTGCTACGACCGCCTACGCCGCTTCGATCTCGCCGACCGGGCCTACGCGCAAGCGATCGGCATCCTCGGCCCGACCGCCGAAATCCTGAACAATCAGGGTTATTCCTACATGCTGCGCGGCGACTACAAGCGCGCGCGCGAGAAGCTCTTGGAAGCGCAGCGCAAGGAGCCCGGCAACAAATACGTGGCCAACAACCTGCAGCTCCTCGACGACAGCTACCGCCAGGGCAAGGCGATTGAATAGGCCTTGCGCCGCCGCGGATTAGCCTTCCACAGCGCCGGTTTTCGACGCGGACGCGACTAACCGTCGCGGGCCGCCTTCAACTTCATTGTCCGGCGCGGTGAACGTGCGAATATTATCAAGCGGGGGGTTGATTGAGGGAGGCGACGACCAGCCGCGCCGCCTGCTATCTTAAGTTCGGCCAATCGTTCATTGAATCGATTTCCCGATACAAGGGAAACGACCAACGCCAGGGAGGAAGCCGCAATGTCTGCCCGGATCAGAAAATCGGGGGTGTCGCGCCGCATGTTGCTCAAGGCGGGCGCCGCGATCAGCATGTTCCCCGCGCCGCATGTATTCGCACAATCGTCGGAGCCGCTCAAAATCGGCTTCCTGACGGTCCTCACCGGCCCCCTCGCGGCGGGCGGCAAACAGCAGGAAGAAGGCGCGGCCTTCTTTCTCAAGGAACGCAATGGGATGATCGCCGGCCGCAAGGTCGAACTGATTACGCAGGACACGGCCGGAAATCCGGCACTCGCCAAGACCAAGCTGCAGGAGCTGGTCGAACGCTCCAAGGTGGACGTCACCATCGGCCCGCTCGCCACCAACGAAGCGCTGGCCATGGACGGCTACGTGCGCGACAGCAAGGTGCCGCTCATCACCACGACCTCGGCCGCAACCGTCGACCTCAAGAGCCGGGCCCCGAATCCTTTCGTCCTGCATGCCTTCGGCACGGCGCCGCAGGTGACCTATCCGCTCGGCGATTATGCGGCCAAGGAGCTCAAGTTCAAGAAGGTCTGCATCATCGCCGAGGATTTCACCTACGGCCACGAGGGCGCCGGCGGATTTCATCTCGCCTTCGAGGCGGGTGGCGGCAAGATCGTGCAGAAGCTGTGGCCGCCGCTCAACGCGCCGGAATACGCGCCCTATCTGGCGCAGATCAAGCCGGACGTGGACGCGATCTACACCGGCTTCGCCGGTGGCAATCCGCTGCGCTTCCTCAAGCAGTTCGCCGACTACGGCCTGAAGGGCAAGGTCGCCGTGCTCGGCAATACCACCATGACCGACGAGGGCATCCTCAAGGTGATGGGTGAGGAGGCGGTCGGCGTCTACAGCGCCGGCTGGTACGCCGCCGGCTTGGATACGCCGGACAACAAGAATTTCGTCGCCGGCATCAACGCGGAGTACAAGCACGATCCCGGCTTCTACACCGCGGGGCCTTACACCGCGCTGCTCATCATCGAGGAGGCCCTCAAGACCATCAAGGGCAACACGGCGGACGCGGCGGCTTTCCTCAAGGCCATGCACGACGTGCGGCTCACCCACGGCCCGATCGGCCCGATCAAGCTCGACGAATACGGCACGCCCGTCCTTGACATCCACATCCGCAAGGTGGCGCGCGTGAACGGCAAGCTCACCAACACCATCATCAAGACCTATCCGCAGGTGAACCAGTTCTGGACCTACGATCCCAAGAAAGCCGTCGAGCAACCGGTCTTCTCGCGCGATTTCCCGCCGAGCAAGAATCTCGAATAGAGGAGCTTTCGGTCGCTTTACTGGAACGGCGGCCGTCCGCTCTACCGGGCGGCCGATTGCGTTGCTAAATAGTGGGTGCGGGGCGCGCGCCGCGCGAGGAACGATTCTGTCATGTTCGATTCGCTGCGAAAACTGATTTCCGACCTGGGCGAGGGCGGCAAGCATGCCGCCCGCTTCGCGGACGACGATTACCGCGTGGCCGCCGCCGCGTTGCTGGTGCACGCCGCCGCCATCGACGGCTCGATCTCCGACGCCGAGCGCGACAATCTGCACGGCCTGATCAAGCAGCGCTTCGATCTGGACGATGCCGCGACCGACGCGTTGGTCGCCGAGGCCACCGAGGTCGAGCAGAAGGCCGTCGACCTCTATCGTTTCACCGCCAAGCTGAATCGTTCGCTCGACGAGGCGGGCCGCGCGCGCATGGTCGAAATGATGTGGCAAATCGCCTACACCGACGGCGTGGTTACCGAATTCGAGGATAATCTGATTTGGCGCGCGGCCGACCTGCTCGGCGTGTCGCAAGGCGAGCGGATCGCGCTGCGCGAACGCGTTTCGGGCTCGCGTGGCAACGGGGGCAAGGTCGCGCAATGAGCTTGCAGCCGGTCACCGTGATCACCGGCGCTTCGGCCGGCATCGGCTCGGCGCTGGCACGCGTGTTCGCGCGTCACGGTCACGCGCTGGCGCTGGTGGCGCGGCGCGCCGATCGCCTGCACGCGCTGGCCGACGAAATCGCGGCCGCCGGCGGCGCCCGGCCGCTGGTGATCGTCGCCGACCTGCAACGCGGCGATGCCGTGCGCGTGATCGGCGAGGCGCTGGAGGCGCGGCGGGCCGAGCCGCAATTCATGGTCAACAACGCCGGCTTCGGCCTGGTCGGCACGGCCGCCGCGCTCGACCGCGCCGAGCAGCTGGCCATGATCGACCTCAATATGCGCACGCTGGCCGAGCTCTCGCTTGCCTTCGTCGACAGTCTGGCGCGCCAACGCGGCGGCATTCTCAACGTCGGCTCGATGGCCGGTTTCCTGCCCGGACCGGGGATGACCGTCTATTACGCCACCAAGGCCTTCGTGCTGTCGTTCAGCGAGGCGCTGCACAGCGAGCTCAAGGCGCGCGGTGTGCGCGTGACGGTGCTTTGTCCCGGCCCGGTGCCGACCGAGTTCGCCAAACGCGCCGGTGTCACCGGTAGCATAGCCCCGGAAATCCTTACGCTGAGCGCAGAGCAGGTGGCGGAAGCTGGCTATCGCGGACTGATGCAGGGCCGCCGGACGGTGGTCCCTGGCCTGTTCAACAAGGCGGTCGTCACGGCGATTCGCGTCGTCCCGCGCCGCCTGCTGCTGGCGCTGATGGACATCCGCCAGCATCGGCGCAGGTCCGCGCCGCGCACATAGCCGCCATCGGGTGTCCATATTGCAAACAGCGGCAAAGCGATTACTCATAGGGTGCGGCGCAAGAATCGATTTTGAGCATGATCTTTTCCGAAAACCGGTTCCCATCCGATCAAGTCGGGGGCAGACTTTTTCGGGATCATGCTCCAGGCGCCGAGCCGCCATGGTGAAGCCGGTCCTTCTCATCCTGCACCAGGAGCATTCCTCGCCCGGCCGAGTCGGCCAGGTGCTGAGCAAGCTCGGCTATCCGCTCGACATCAGACGGCCGCGCTTCGGCGACCCGCTGCCGGAGACGATGGAGGAGCACTCAGGCGCCGCGATCTTCGGCGGCCCGCAGAGCGCCAACGACAACGAGGAATTCGTCCGCCGCGAGATCGACTGGATCGGCGTGCCGCTGCGCGACAAGAAGCCTTATCTCGGCATCTGCCTCGGCGCGCAGATGATGGCGCTCCATCTCGGCGCCCGCGTCTATCCGCATCCGCAAGGCCACGCCGAGGTCGGCTATTACCCGATCCGTCCGACCGAGGCGGGACGCGCGATCTGCGCCGAGTGGCCCGACGCCGTCTACCAATGGCACCGCGAGGGATTCGATCTTCCCGCCGGCGCCGAACTTTTGGCGGAGGGCGACGCATTTTCCATTCAGGCGATCCGTTACGGCCCGGGATACGCGTTGCAATTTCACCCCGAGGTGACCCACGCCATGATGTACCGCTGGCTGGTGCGCGGCGCGCACCGCATGGAGCTGCCGGGGACCAAGCAGCGCCATGAGCACATTGCCGACCGGGCGGTGCACGACCACGCCTCGCGCAACTGGCTTGCCGCCTTCATCGATCACTGGATTGGGCGAAAGCCGCCTAACGAGGCGGCTGAATAAAAAGCCCGCCTGCGCCCTGCGGGCTACGACGGGCAACCTTCGCGGCCCTGGGCTGGCTTGCCAACCGAAGCGGCGGTGGCCGCGAAAGTTGGTGGAGCCGAGGGGATTTGAACCCCTGACCTCCTCATTGCGAATTGCATTTTTTACAATTCCTACTGCTTCCCCATAATTCCTATCTCGTTGAACGACCCTGTCGGTTTCGAATTTCGGCGCCAAATGGTCTCCGACTGAATTCCTCCAATTTCCCATCAAGTGGTCACCCAGTGGTCACCCGAGACGTTTCTGTGAACCGACAAAAATTGACAAAGCGGATTATCGACTCGCTCTCGGCGAGTTCCGTTTGGTGCCCAGTTTGGGATGCACAGCTCCCAGGCTTTGGGCTTCGCATTGCATCATCAGGTACGAAAACCTTTATATTGCGATACAGGCCTAAGGGCCGATCATCGGCAAAGGTGTGTATAGCGCCAGTGGGTCGTATGTGAATTTTCATCGCAGCATCTCGATAACTTTTTAATCAGTGCCATTAATTTTTTGCGGTCTCACACCAAGGCAATAACAAGCAAATCATGGGCCACGCTAAGCCGATGATTTTGTAAACATTCTTGTATGGAGGTCTACATATTGATCGGCTTTTATTTCCGATGGGAAAAATCTGTCGCTTCGCCAATCCAGACGCACTGTGATGTTCTATTGTCGACTGATCTTCGGCGGCGCGCATTTGAACTCGGTAGTAGGACGCCGCAATTGTGGGGCGGGCTACTGGATTGATCGCTACGATCTGCCACTACTAACATCAATGATGGGCTACAACCACCGCAACGACGAGATCCGCGACAACGTCGAGCGCATGCGTCGCGAGTGGCAGGAGCAGCGCGACACGCTCGCGACTGTGCGGCGCTTCAACGCGGTACTCTCGACGAAGACGCGCGCGTGGTTCTGGCCGAAGATCCCCGCGGCGATCAGGCATGACCGCGTAAACAATCAAGGCTGCGATGCGGAGATAGAAGCGCTAGATAGTCCTGGACGTCGATCAGACAACCTTCCTGACCAATCTTCAGGCTCGGTCGCACCTCAAGTGTCACGCCGATGCCGACTCGCAGATGTAGTCTCGATCTCGTCTTCGCTTCTTTGCAGAAACCGCACGACGGCGTACGTCGCCAAGCCAACAAGCGGCGGAATGACGAGCAAGACGAGCAGCTGGCCCATGACCTGATGCTCTCCAGAGCACGCGCAGCTTAGTCCTACCCGCTTGCCGCAGCAAAGACATCGGTGAGGTTCGCGCTGCCACGGTTAATCCCCCGGCGTCTAGGCACTTCGGTCAACCACCTTTTAGCGTAGCCAACTGGTCGGGTATATGTTGCATTTTTTGACGCAGACGAGACAGGTGATACCTCGTCATGTGGGCTAGACTGCTCGACGTGTTGAATTCTTAGAACGATGCCTGGTTCAACCGGTGCATCGCCAATTACAAGGCCCTTAACGGACGATGATCAGGGATGGGAATACCAATGAAGCTGCGTAATGTTCGACTGCTGACAAAAGCGTCGTTTTTGCCGCTTGTTGCTATAGTGCTGGCGCTTGCGATTTTCCTTATCGATACGTTCACGGATCTCGAGCTGGCGGTTCCCGCTTTCTATACCGCGGTGGTGCTACTTTCTGTGCGTTTCTGCGAAAAGCGCGAAGTGATTTTCGTTGGTTTTGCCTGCATCGGCCTCACCCTGCTAAGCGACTATTTGACGTCGGACACTGCCACAACCGAAGCGGGCGTCATCAATACTGGCATCAGCATTTTGGCTATCGCCTCGACCACTTATCTCGCGCTTAAGATCGAAGCGGAGCGGACGGCCGCCTATGAGGCCCGCTCGCAACTCGCACATATCAGTCGCGTGACGACGCTTGGTGAATTAACCGCCTCGATCGCGCATGAGGTCAATCAGCCGCTCGCGGCAACCGTGATCAATGGCAACGCTTGCCTGCGCTGGTTGGTTGACGATCCGCCCAATCTCGATGAAGCACGGCAGGCGGTCACGCGGCTCATCAAGGACGCCACTCATGCCAGCGAGATCATTGCGCATGTTCGCGCGCTTACCAAAAGCTCGCCGCCAGCGAAGGATTGGCTGGATATCAATGAAATCATTCGGGCCACGCTTGGCCTGATCGAGAGTGAAATTCGGGAAAATCATATCTCGATGCGCATAGAACTGTCCGATGACGTTCCGGCGGTGCAAGGTGACCGTGTGCAGTTGCAGCAGGTCGTCCTTAATCTTATCCTCAACGCCGTCGAGGCCATGAACCGGACTACCGCCGGGCCGCATGTGTTGACCATCCGTTCGGTTAAAAACGACGCGAAAGGATTGCTGCTCAGCGTTGTGGATACCGGACCCGGCCTGTCGCCGAAGAGCCTCGACCGTATTTTCGACGCGTTCTATACTACCAAATCGGACGGTATGGGTATGGGGCTTACGATCAGCCGCTCGATCGTTGAAGCCCATGGGGGGCGGATATGGGCGACAGCGAATTTGCCGCGCGGCGCGGCGTTTCAAATCAGCTTGCCGACGGCTTTGGAATCGTAAGCGAAGTTGCCCCCGTTGTATTTGTCATTGACGACAATCCCTCGGTGAGGGAGGCACTCGACTGTCTCATCCGCTCGGTCCACTTGAGCGCACACACCTTCGGCTCGACTGACGAATTCCTCCGATTCAAGCGGCCCGATGCGCCGGGCTGCATGGTACTCGACGTGCGGCTCCCGGGGCTGAGCGGACTCGATTTCCACCACGAAATGGCCGGGTCGAACATAAACCTCCCGGTGATCTTCATCAGCGGGCATGGCGACATACCGATGTCGGTGCGCGCCATTAAGGCTGGCGCTATCGAATTCTTGCCCAAGCCGTTCCGCGAACAGGACCTGCTCAACGCCATTCATGTCGGTATCGCTCGCGATCGCGCCCGGCGTCGCGCTTCGGCCGCCGTCAAGGCCTTGTGGGATCATTTTGATTCGCTCACCCCGCGTGAACGGCAGGTCATGCTGCAAGTCGCCAGCGGTCGGCCCAACAAGCAGATCGCCGCCGAGCTCAAGCTCAGCGAAGTCACTGTGAAGGTGCACCGGCGGCACGTCATGAGCAAGATGAAGGCAAAATCGCTCCCCGATCTCGTGCGCATGACGGACAAGCTTTCCGACACTACCGAAACGACGTAGCGAGCGACACTTTAGTGTACTCGCCAACGTATCTCGTTTCGGCTAACTGTTGTCGGGTCGGGCGTTTCTGACTATCTGGCCGCACAGCGCTCACCTTCGGCACGCCGCGCTGCAAATGTCGATCAAACCGTCAATTGCCGTCGTCGAAGACGATGAATCCGTTCGCGAGGCCACTATCGGTCTTTTGCGGGCGCATGGCTTTATCGCAAAGGGCTTTGCATCGGCTGATGAGTTTCTCAAGTCCAACCGCAGCCGAATTACGTCGTGCCTAATAGCCGACATCCAAATGCCGAACATGAGCGGACTAGCGCTTTATGGTCATTTAGTCGCCACCGGCGCACCGATCCCGACGATTCTGATCACTGCACATCCGGACGAAAATATCCGTGCCCGCGCCCTCAGCGCGGGTGTGACCGGTTATCTGACCAAGCCGTTCAGCGCGCGGGACCTTTTAGATTGTATCACGAGCGCTTCAAGGCACGGTGGTGGGCTGAGCCGGCATTAAGGCGCGAATAAAACTCATCCACGCTCGATCCAGGTGTTTTTCAAATCTACTGCAGTGCAACCCTAACCCGAGGCGGGATCTCGGGCGAGATACGAGTGCGCCGATCCGATATACCAAAGACGTAGACGACCTACACAAGAGTGCAATCGATGACTCTGCCCAATTAGTGAACAGTCGCCTTAACGATCATAAGAGGCGAAGCTAAGGGGGGCGGACAATGAGCGGCTCGTCGCTGCACTCGCGATTGTGTTTGGGGGTTACGGCTTCGGCATTTATTCTGGCATTCGGCACCAGCGGTCCGGCCAAAGCTGATCCGACGACCGACGCACAACTGAAAGCGTTGCAAGCTCAGGTCGAAGCGCTGACGCGCACCGTCAAAGAATTGAAAAACGAGCAGGCGCGCACCGCGGCTGATGCCAAGACGGCGAAGAAGCAGGCCAAGGAAGCGGACGCAAATTCGGCACAAGCCAAAGCGACAGCGGAGGACGCGCATAAGCGGTCGGCCAAAGCGCCCGTTAAGAGTGGATGGTTTGACGGCCAGGGCCACTATTTCCTTGAACGCAAGCCGGGCAAGACTCTGACGTTCTACACGCCCGGCGGCGAGGTCACGGCTTACGGCAATTTCGACGTTTCGCTTGACGCTGCGACCAAAAACGCGAAATCGGGACCGGTGGCGCCCGATGGCAGCACGCCGGCCGGAAACTTTGGCTGGATGCCAGACATCTCGACCAATCTCTCTTACTTGGGCGTTCGCGGATTCCAGCGCATTCCTGGTCAGCAGTTCAACTTTGTCTATCAGTTCGAGGCTGGAATCGATATTTCTGCGACCCCGGGCACGAAGCAGTCCAACAGCAACCTGAGCAATCAGGTGAACGGCGCCTTGTTCAGCCGCAATACGTTCATCGGACTTGCCTCATCGGAGTGGGGCGCCATCAAGATCGGCAAGAGCGACGCGCCCTATAAGACCTCGACAGCGGCATTCAATCCGTTCTCGGGCATGTGGGGCGACTACGGGGTCATCATGGGCAATACCGGCGGCGACAATCGCGTCGAATTTGGCACGCGCGTCAGTCACGCCATCTGGTACGAATCGCCAAAATTCCTGGGCGGATTCCAGTTCAATGCGATGTTCTCGCCCGGTCAGAACCGGGCCGACGACAGCAGCAATCTGGCGTCCGGCGAGTCCGATTGCACCGGCGGCAACGATCCAACCAGCGGCGCCAATCCGTTGGTGACGTGCAGCGACGGCTCCTTTGGCAACCTGTTCAGCACCAACCTCAGCTACACCAACGGACCGTTCTATGCGACGGCCGCATATGAGTTCCACCAGAACGTCAATCGTCAAAGCGATCTGGCCGGTGCCTACGGCGTGCCGATTGCTGCTCCGGGCGGAAGCCAAGACTGCTCGGCGTTCCTGGCTGTTGGCGTCAGCGGAGCGCTTGCGCAGCAGCAGTGCCTGGAGGACGCCGCCAACGAGGATGCGTTCAAGGTGGGTGCCATGTACACATTCCCGACCAAGACCACGGTTGGCGCGATCTACGAGCACATGCACCGTTACGTCCCCGCCGATTTGGCATTCCAGAATGAGCGCAGCCGTGATGGCACTTGGCTCGTCGTTAGCCAGCAAGTAACTCCCGTCGACAGCATCCACTTCGGCTGGGCGCATGCATTCGCGTCCCCTGGAAATCCGGGCCAGCACAACGACAGCACACTGGTGACGGCAAACGGCGCCACTTACGGCCCCAATCAAAACCAAGCTGACATGGTCACCGCGGCTTGGAAGCACCAGTTCTCAGAGAACCTGCTGTGGTACACCGACGTCGCTGCGACGTTTAACGGGCCGGACGCGCACTACGATCTCGGCGCCGGCGGACGCGGGGTGACCACGGATTGTCATGACGCCGGCACGGTGTCAGTGGCGGGCGGCATCTATGCCAACCCGCATTGCTGGACCGGAACCACACTCGTTGGTGTTTCCACTGGCTTGCAGTGGAAATTCTAGTTCTGCAACCAATCCCGGGAGAGGCTCTAAAAGGAGCCTCTCTCACTCTTGTTGTCGTGGAATAGCGTGAGCGGCATTAAATTAGCCGCT
>Ga0335078_10005367_pt1 | contig 18940 bp, 11 predicted proteins | sample Lox_Sample_32_FD_206711 | JGI IMG/M metagenome (GOLD analysis project Ga0335078, IMG submission 206711) | Soil microbial communities from Loxahatchee National Wildlife Refuge, Florida, United States - Lox_Sample_3.2 | ecosystem: Environmental > Terrestrial > Soil > Wetlands | place: USA... | reverse complement strand
ACGTCGAAACGATCCCTCGAAGAATCGACGTAGTAGCGCATGGTATCGATTGCCAGTTCGGCGGCCTTTTCTCCATGTTTGTGGCCACCCATTCCGTCCGCCACCACAAACAGACCGAGGGAATGATCGGTCAGCAGTCGATCCTGGTTTTCCTGACGAACGCAGCCGACATGCGATAAACCAAAGGATTCGATCATAGCTTCGCCTTCGCGAGATTATGTTCGCTGTGTAACTTTCGATAGCATATCAGAACAAGGTCGTTTCAACGCAGGAAAACGGCATGAGCAGTACTGCGGGACTGAACGCTCTCCCAACCCATTTCAAAGTATAAAACGTTCCGCTATAATGCTGTGGCGTAGTGTCTTAGAGCCACAGGGACCCAGGACGCGAGCGAGCAATGACGGCGATTGGCAGGTTCGAAATCCAAAGCGAGATCGGACGAGGCGGGTTCGGTCGCGTCTTTCGCGCTTACGATCCCAAGGTCGGACGAAACGTCGCAATCAAAATACTGGAATCCGACGGCGATCCAAGCAAATCAAGCCGCTTTCGAAACGAAGCCACCGCTGCCGGTAATCTCCACCATAAAAATATCGTTACGGTCCATGAGTTTGGAGAGGACCAGGGGCGCCAGTTCCTGGTTATGGAGTACCTGGAAGGCGATGATCTCCAAAAGGTGCTTCGACAGGAATCCCGCAACGAGCGCCAGCCGCTGTCTTTACTAGAGCGAATTTCCGTGATGTCGCAGGTCGCCGAAGGCCTGGATTACGCCCATCGCTGCGGCGTACTTCATCGCGACGTGAAGCCGGCGAATATCATGCTGCTCACCGATGGCAGCATCAAAATCATGGATTTCGGTATCGCGCGATTGACCGCCGATACGTCGACGCGACTGACTCAGCAAGGCTTCCTAATTGGCACGGTACTGTACATGGCGCCCGAACAACTCCGGGGTTCCGACGTCGATGCACTTTGCGATATTTGGTCGTATGGAGTGATCCTTTACGAGCTGCTGGCGGGCCGGAATCCATTCGAAACCGGAAATTTGCACTCGGAGATGTACAAGATCACGCATGAGGATGCGGAGGCGCTGCCGCACCTGCAGTGTCCGGAGGCCCTGCAACCCGTGGTCCGGCGGCTGCTGGCGCGAGATCGCGATCTACGTTATCAATCACTGGAAGACGTGCGCTTCGATCTGGAGCCGGTACTGATCGAGTTGCAGAAGCAGAAAGCCCAGGAGCTGCTCCCGAATGCTCAAACTCTGTTGAATAACGGCTTGTTAACCGAGGCTAATTCGGCAGTTCGGTGCATTCTCGAGCTTGATCCGGAGAATCGCGAAGCGCGCGGGTTGCGCGAGCGTATCCATGTGAGCCTTCACCAGCGCACCATCCGGCCTCGCGTGGAGGGCTTGATTCGCCGCAGCGATGAAGAAGCCGAGCAGCGGCGCTTCGCGCAGGCCATCGATCTTCTGAGCAGCGCCCGTGAATTTGCCGGGCAGGACGAGAGCATCGAATCCCGGCTGCGCAAGCTGCAGTCAGCGAAGGAGCGCGATGAAAAGGCTCAACGACTGGTGATCTCCGCGAAGGAGGAATTAAGCAGAAATCTCCTCACCAGCGCATTCGACCGGATATCGGAAGCTTATCGCACGGATCCCGAGCACCCGGAGGCTAGCAAGCTTCTCGCCGAAATTCAACTTCAGATCCAGAAGCGCGATGAGGCGCGAGAGATCGAGGCCGAATTGCACAGGGTGCGCGGCATGATTGCAATCGAGGCTTTCGACCAAGCCGCCGGGCTGTTGACCGAGTTGAATACCGCGAATCCCGGCCGCACGGAAATTAGAGACTTGATGGTTCGCGTCGCCGCTCAGAAAGAGGAATCGGAAAAGCGAAGACGTCTCGAGGCCGCGCTCGAATCGGGCCGGACATCCATCAAGCGGGGCGAGTTCGCCGAAGCGATACGAACCTTGGAGTCGGTGACGCAGGACTTTCCGGGGAATGCCGAGTTGGCGGATCTTTTGGCCTACGCCCGGCAGGAGCTCAGCGCAAGACAGCGCACCGCGGCCATCGACTCGCTGAGCGCGCAAGTGGACGGCCTGGTGCGATCGCATCGTTACGAGGATGCTCTTTCAGCGATCCAACAATGCCTGCAATCCTATCCCGAAGAAATCGTGCTGTCGCGTTTGCTGCGATCCGTCATCGCGGGGCAACAGGCGCACGAGAAGCAGCGGGTTCTTCGCGAAGGATGGGCGCGCATCCGGGACCTCCAGGCGCGCGGAGCATCGCAAGAAGCCTGGAAGCTGGTCCAATCTCTGCTGGCCGATAATCCGGCCGACCCGGAGTTGCTGGCGCAGGAGATCCAACTCCGTGAAGAGACTCGGAAGCAGGAGCGCGCGGCCGCAATCAAGCGCGATATCGAACGAGCCGAGGCGCTCCTTAAACAGGAGCGGCCGCAGGAAGCGGTACCGCTGATCCAGGCCGCTTTGCGCACGCACGGAGATGACGCGCGTTTAGTGGATATCCTGCAGCGAGCCAATAAGGCGTCCGAAGAGCAGCATAAGCGCGACTATGTGGCGTCCCAGCTCGCGCAGGCGGCCGATCTCGAGCGCCGGCAGGATTTGCAAGCGGCGATCACTTGCATTCGCAACGCCCGCAAGCGATTCCCTGATCAGTTCGAATTGTCCGAAGCCGAGCAGCGGCTGGAGGCCAGCCTTTCGCGCATGGCGCGCGATCGCCAGGTTGCAGCCGAAAAGATGGCGATCGAAAGCGAATTCAAGGCGCACGCCTGGGACGCGGCGCTAACCAGAATTCTGAACGCGCAGAACAACTATCCGGACGAAAGCGCATTCACGAAATTGTACGACGAGGCGGAGCTGCTCAGAAACCAGGAGATTTCGGATCTCATCGGGCAAGCGCGGCAACACATCGCCGCCGGACGATTGGAAGAGGCCGAGCGAACACTGGCCGGCCGACTGGCTACGCACGCGAACGATTCCGCAGTGCGCGCGATTGCCGATGAGCTAGTCCGGGAAAGGTCCCGGCGAATCGAGGACGGCCGCCAGGAACAGCAAAAGAGAAAAGACATTCAAGAACGTTTGGCAGCGATCGCCAAGCATGAGTCGGATCACGACTGGAGCCGGGCTCAGGATGCCACGCGGAAAGCGTTAGAGAAGTATTCAGGCAACGCGGAGTTCGCCGCGGCTCAAAGCCGCATAGAGCTAGCGATACACAGGCAGCAGCAAGAACAAAAGACCGCGGCCGAGCAAGACGAAATCAAGGCGCTGCTGGCCAAAGGCGATTGGAGTTCAGCCCTTCCGCGCATCAATCGGGTCCGCCTCCAGCCCCCGGTACCGCCGGCCTTCCTGGCTTTGTGGACCGAGGCGCAGCGCCAAAAAACTCAAGAGCTGGCGGCCATTCTGCGGCAGGCGCGGCAACTATTGATCTCGGGACAGGCCGATGCCGCCGAATCGCTGGCCGGGACTCATTATGCGCGATTCTCAGGCGAACCGGACTACAACGCCTTCTGCAAGGAGATCGCCGAACAGAAGGCCAGGCTCAACGAAGCAGCGCGTCGGGATCAGGAAAAACGGCAGTTCGTGGCCCGCGAACTGGGGCGAGCCTCGAAGTACGAGGGGGGCGGCGACCTACCGGGCGCACTCGAAGTGGTCCGGAATGCTTTGCAACAGCTTCCGGGAGAAGCCGTTCTCACACGCGAGTTGCGCCGGTTGGAGCAAGTTTGCGGCGATGCCGACCGATCGCGCAGGCTGGAGAACGTCGTCCGGGAGATTCAATCGGAGATCGACAAGAAGGTTTGGGAAGCTGCACTCACGTTAATTCAAAAGGCGTCCGCCGAATTCCCCGGCGAGCCAGTGTTTCTTGAATTGCAGGCTTTGGCGTATGAAAAGCGGCAGGCCGAACTCGATGGATTCCTCGCGCGCGCCCGCTCCTATCTGGTCAAAGGAGAAATCAAGCAGACTGAAAACTTACTGCAGAAGGAACTGCAGCCTTACAGAAATGAGCCGTCGGTCATGTTGTTGTCCAAGGATCTCGCCGATGAGATCTTCTGCAAACAGCAGGAAGCGATTACTCGCAAACACATCGCGTCCCGCAAATTCAGCGACGCGCAACGTGCCATACAGGAATTGGCTGCGCGAGTGCCGGGACGCGGCATTCTCGAGGTGTTGCAGGCCGCACTGAAGAGCGCGCAGGAGAGCGAGCGGAAGGAGACGAAATACCGCGACGGTCTGGCCGAAGCGCAGCGCTATTTTCAAGCGGCACAATATGAAGATTCCATCCGCCAGTATGAAGCGCTGCTGCTGGAATTCCCGCGCGACGCCAAGCTGGAAAAAGGACTGAAAGCAGCTATCAAGGCACGCGACGCCAACGACCGCACGACGCGCCTGGAATCTGAGATCGCCCGATTGGAGGAGCTTCGACGTAGAGGCTCCGCAGGTGAAGTGCACCGCATGGCGCTGTTGCTGCTGAACGAGGGTGAGAATCAACGTTTACGCGAGCTGCTGGAGTGGGCGGACACAATTCTTGCGGCACCTCCCGCTGCCACGGATAACGTGACCCATATGTTTTCGGCCACCGGCGACCTGACCAGCGAATCGGCGGGACCGCTAATTGCCGCATCACAGCGGCCCGATGGATCGACCGCCCGGCCGGTGCATGTGCCGCGCCCGAAGTGGCAGTTCGCTGCCGCAGTGCTTCTAGCTGCTGCGATCGCGGCCGGCGCGATCGTCTATTTCACTCGATCCTCAGCGAAGAACGTTGCGCGTGTTTCGAATAACTCGAGTCCGGGCACTGCGGCGACAACCCCCGCGCAAGAACCGGCGAAACCCGCGGACGTTCCTCCGCCCGCGAGCGACAACAACAGGCCAGCGTTGTCGCCCATCGCGGCGGGAGCTACCGGCGCCGCCGCGCCAAACAATGATGTACCTGCGGGAGCTACGCAACCCGGCGATCCACGGTCCAAGAGCCCGTCCCCGCCACCAACGCCTCAGCCCACTCTGACCGCGACGCGCGACATCGTTTTTCCGCGGTACCAGGTCGGCGGGCCTCAGCCGGCCGCGCAAGAGATTGCGATTGCGAGTTCGAATCCCTCCCGTGGTCTGCCTTTTTCCGTCAGCCCGCTGGGCCCCTTGTGTAGCAGCTGGCTAGTTTTGAATCCCACGACAGGGACCACGGGCAACGTATCGAAAATTCGGGCGAGCGTGAATACCGCGGGTCTGCACCCCGGGTCCTCGTACTCCTGCAACGTGACCATACGTGCGGCGAACACTGCGGCGACCGTTGTGCTCTCGGTGGAGGCGATAGCGCCGACGCAATCAGAAGTCCGGGCGACGAGAGTGCCATCGGTAGTACAGGTCAACCCGACCCTGGTGTCATTCGGCGCGATCCAGCTCGGTGGATCCTTGCCCACGCCGAAAGCGATTCGCATCGACAGCTCCAACCCCGCGAGCGGTCTGCAATTCACCGCGACTCCGGGGAGCAACTGCGGCTGGTTAAGCCTGAGTTCCGCAAGCGGCGTGACTCCGGCGACCCTCGGAGTTTCCGTGAATGCGGCTGGGTTGGTGGCCAAGGACTACAGCTGTACGATCGCTTTTTCGGGCAGTGCCGCGAATATTCCCCCGGTGACCGCGACCCTGCACGTCATGGAGCCGGCCGTTCCAACCTGCACCGCGCCGCCCGCGGGCTTCTACAGAGAATCGGGCGACATCACGTTATCGGGCGATATTCACAAAGACGAGAAGCTCACTCTATTCGGTAACAATCTGCGCGGACCTGCGACCATCCAGCGCGTGAGCACGCCGGTTCCTTTCGGAGTTCCGATGGAGATCGATCAAGAACAGTCGACGCCCGGTCTGACGTATTCGTTCTCGACGAACTACTGCCAGCTCACGATTCAGAACACGTCCGATCAAAGTAAGTCGAACATCCGGATTCGCTGGAAGGCTCGCAAATAAGCCCGGCATGGTCGCAACGAATCGGCTGGCGTAGAATGTGGGGTGATGCCGCTCCCGCGTTTCACGGCCTTGCTGCTGATGGTCGCCTTGGCTTTCGCGCAAGGGCCGGCGTCGCGAGCACAGGTGGAAAGCCGGCCGGGATCGCGACGAGCGCTGCTGATCGCCAACGCGAACTACGCTCACCTGGCGTCGATCCCGGCTGCGCCTCAGGAGCTGGCGATGGTCCAGTCCGCGCTGACCGATGCCGGTTTCAAAACCACCACGGTGAGGGACGCAACCCTGTTGGAGTTCGCAACTTCGATACAGAGCTTCGTCGCCGAATTTCAACCCGGCGACTTCGGCGTGCTGTATTTCACCGGATACGCAATTCAGTCCGAAGATCACGACTTTCTCCTGCCGGTGGATTTTCAGCCCGACGCATCGGGCAACCTGATCGCGCGCGCGTACGAGACCACCAACTTCGCCGAACAACTGCAGATGAAGAAAGCAGCGCTCAAGCTGATTCTTCTGGAGGGCGCCCGGCCGATCGATAAGCAAATCCCGGAAGCATCCATCCCGGGACTGCTCGTACCGGATGTGACCGATGTCAGCGAGACCGTGATCGGTTTACCGGACGCGGCCAATCAGGTCATAAAAACTCCTCGCGATCAAGCCGGGCTATTTACGCGCGCGCTTTCTGACGAAATCCGGAAACCCGGTTCGTGCATGTTCCAGTTCACGGCGGAGGTGAAGAAGGCGGTTGCCACGGCTTCAGGCAATCAACAGAATCCGGCCTGGGCCATCAATCTCACGGGCAATTTTTGCTTCAAAGCAGCCGAAGATCAGGGCTTCCGCCGCGAAGCGCACCAAAACCGCAAAGACCGGGAGTTCTACACATGGATTCCACCCGGCAAGTTTTTGATGGGCTGCGTTCCCGGCGATTCAAAATGCGACAAGAATGAGAAGCCGCGACATGAGGTGACCCTCACGAAAGGTTTTTGGATGGGACAGAATGAGGTCCGGGTCGTATCCTATCAGCATTACCTCGCCGCGCAGAAAACCAGGAAGATGCCGGATGGTCCCTTTTGGGACTCGAAGTGGAGACAGGAAGATCGCCCGATCAGCAATATGCATTGGGAGGATGCGGCTTCCTATTGCGAGTGGGCCGGCGCGCGGCTCCCCACCGAAGCTGAGTGGGAGTACGCGGCCCGGGGCGGCCTTAAAGACCAGATCTATCCCTTAAATTCGGAAAATAGCCGCGATAAAGCAAACTTCTCGGGAAAAAAGGGCAATGACATCTTCGACTATACTGCGCCGGTCCGCAGCTTCGACCCTTTGCTCCCTTATGAACTTTACGATATGGCGGGCAACGTTTGGGAATTTGTGAAGGACTTCTACGCCGACGATTATTACGGGCATTCACCGGCCCTGGATCCGCAGGGTCCGGACTCGGGAAAACAGCACGTCATTCGCGGCGGGTCCTTCGACAGTAACCCGCAAGAGCACTTGCGCATTTCGCTTCGGAAACCCGGCAGCGGCGCAAATAACGTCGGATTCCGCTGCGTTCTGGACGACACCGCCGAGACGCACCAACTCTTGCAGATCCCGTGACGGTTGCGGTACCAGGACCGTTTCTACCTCCAACTTGTGGTGGTTTGGGCTAAACTGTACCTTTCCAACCCGTCTTGGAGGTGCGACGAATGCCGGAACGCTACGCTGATGCTCCCCCGCGCGCTCCTTCCGCGAGTGACAATCCTGCTACCCGCGTCGAGAACCTGGCGCTGTTGTACCAAGGCGTCTTGACGGGGATCGTGCGGGTGCAGGCCGGACGTCAGCCGATCATCGACCCGAATGCTTTTCAACGCCGCATGGAAGACCTTCTGCTGGAAGTGGAGCGTGAAGCCACCAGAGCCGGATACCGCAAAGAAGATATCGAAGAAGCCAACTATGCGGTAGTTGCCTTTCTCGACGAGACCGTCTTCACCTCAAACGATCCAGCGCGGGATCGCTGGTCATCCTGGCAGGCCAAGAAGTACGCCGGCGCGATCGCGGGCGAAGGATTCTTCGATCACCTTAAAGTGCTGCGGAATCGACGAGACTCTCCGCAGCTTGCCGACCTGCTCGAGGTGTATTATCTGTGTCTGCTACTGGGCTACCAGGGCCGCTATGCGATCGATCACCCTGCGGATCTGCAATTCCTGATCGACGATCTGCGGTTACAGATTGAGCGTGTGCGCGCTCGCTCCGACGTGCTTTCCCCCGACGGCCTCATTCCCGCCAATGAACCTGGCCCGGTGCAAACGGCCGACCCAATGATGAGCAAATTGCGCCTGTTCGCTGTGTGCGCCATTTTGCTTGCGGCTGTTTCTTGGGGTGCGCTAAAGTTATTGCTCGTTTCTGGATCCAGCGAGGTGCGCGACGCCGTGAACCTGCTGATGGCGCCTTGATGAACCTGAACAACCTATGAGCAAACGCAAGTTGTGGCTCCTGGTTCTGTTGTTTGGCGTGTACGCGCTACTGGTCTGGCTTCTTGCTTACGTATTTTTCCCTGACTCGGCGGTGGTGGTCGGCCTGATTCTCACGGTTTGCGGCCTGACGCTGCTGTTCGTCTACATACTGATTTCCAGACTGACGTCACGGCTGGCAGGGCAGGGCGCACCGCAGTCGAGCCCGGAAAGCTCTCCACCGCAGACCAGCGCCCGGCCATTGCGCGATGAGGACGCCGAGCCGATTGGGTCATTGATCGCCGAAGCCAACGATCATCTCGGCAAGTCGCCCACGCTGGCACACATTAAAGTGAAACCGTCCCTCACCGGGTTTCCGCTTTACCTCCTGCTGGGCGCCGAGGGAAGTGGAAAGACCAGCCTGTTCGTAGCATCTGAACTGCTTCCCGAGCTGCTGGCAGGGGAAGCGTACCGCGAATCTTCAGTCGTGCCCACCCGGCTTCTCAATTTGTGGTTCGCCGGCGGGTCAATTGTCGCGGAGCTTTCAGGCCGCTTCTTCTCCGAGGAGCCGTCGCGTCTACAACGTGCAGTGGCGATGCTTCTCGGCAAATCGAATACTTCGCTCGTGGCGCGCATGCTGTCGAACCAACAAGCCGGACAGCAATTCAAAGGCGCGATTCTTTGTTGTCCCATCGACGCGTTTCAGGGCGTGCCTGACGCCGCCCGGCAATCCGCTTTGGTTCGCCGCCTGCAGGAACGGCTGCGCGCGATCGGCGAGACTCTCGGCGCCAGCTTTCCCGTTTACGTGATCTTCACCAAGTGCGACACGCTGCCTTACTTCGATCCGTACTTCGCGCGCCTGGCGGGAGGAGAAGACAAGCAGATTCTCGGCTGCACGCTCCCCGCACTCCCAGTGGATGCACCCAACCGAACCGAGGTGTACGCGAATGCGCAGAGCACTCGCATATCCGACTATTTCAACCGTCTATATTCTTCCCTGGCCGATCAGCGCGCTACCTTCTTGAGGCGCGAGAGCGATGGTACGAAGAAACCGGATATCTACGAGTTTCCGCGCGAGCTGAAGCGAATTCGAGGACCGGTGGTTCAGTTTCTGGTGGAGCTTTTCCGTCCCAACCCGCTTCAGCCCGGCCCGCTCCTGCGCGGCTTTTATTTTGTCGGAACACGTCAAGTTTCGAGCGCGGAGGCTGGTGCATCGCGCGTAAGGCACGGCCAAACCGGCACTTTCAAGCTTGGTGAAGCGACCAGGCTCTTTCGCCAGGATGAAATCCAGAGAATGGTGGTCAATCGTCCCGCCGCGGACGAGCCGGGGTTGACTCGAGTTTGGTCTTTCGTTCCCGACCTGCTCCAGCAGATCATAGTCGCCGATCGCGGCCGGGTTGGAGGAGCGTTCGTCGATCGCAAACTGGATCTGTACCGTCGCATTGCGTTCGGAGCCGCCATTGGGATCGGTGCGCTCTTCACCTTGCTGTTCCTCATCTCCTGGTTGGGTAATCGCAGCCTTCTGCATGAGGCGCGAGGAGTGGCGGCCGCGCCCAGAAGTTTGGCTCGCGCCAGCGACACACCCTCGCGAGACGATCTGGTGCAGATCGAAAGCCTTCGATCGACTCTCAAAAAGCTGACCGATCGTCACGACCACGGCACTCCCTGGTCGTTGGACTTCGGGCTGTACGCCGGGAATCGGATTCTGCCCGCTATGCGCGCGTTGTATTTTCAAAGGTTCCGTGAGTATTTTCTAAATGCGATTCTCGCCAAGGATGAGAGAACACTCGCCGGCTTGCCTGCCTCGCAAAATCCACGCTTCGATTACAAGACGGTTTACGATGACCTGAAAGGCTATCGCACCATCACCACTTCGGAAGAGCCTGCTTGCAGCGTAGACGGCGAATTCGCGCAATGGATTGTCGGAACTTGGCAAGGTACTGAACTGGCCGAGCGTCAGTTCCGGTTCTACATGGACGAACTGCGGGCCAAGCGGAACCCGTATCCCGACCTGAGGTCGGCGCCGGCCGTGGTGAAGACCGGGCGCAACTACCTCGCAAGCTACAGCGGCATCGAACCGCTGTACCACGGCATCATCGCATCGGTGAATCAGGAGTCGCAAAGCACCGCCAGGCTCTCCGATTACACACAGCGGGCGCAGGACGTGCTGGTGCTCCGCGCGGGCAGCGAAGTACCGGCCGCTTTCACTCGGGCCGGTTGGGATCTGGTTCAGAAAAGAATCGCGAATTCCGCGCAGGGCAATGCCGGAAATCCCTGCGTTTTAGGACTCGGTCACGCGATCGGCGGATTCCTGCAAGGATCCAACACGCAGCAACAACTGACCAATATGTACATCCGGGATTACATTGAACGTTGGAGAACGTTTCTCGAAGGCGCTTCCGTTCAGCCGTACAAGGATCCGGCTGACGCCTCCAAGAAACTGGATGTGCTGAGCAGCAACGGATCGCCATTATTAGCCGTTTTAGCGATGACCGCCGAGAACACGAAATTTCCAACCACCTCGCCAGCGGGCAATATTTTGAATCAAGCCGAAGGGCAGGCCAAGCGGGGCTTGATCGACAGACTTCGCCGACGCGCCCCAGCCGCGATCCAAAAGGAGCTACCGAAAACGGAACCGGATGAAGTCCTCGGCCCGGATCGGATTGCACAGGTTTTCCAGCCGGTCCAAACTGTGTTCCAGTCGCCAAATCGCAACCGCCTCATTGACGACGCAAACTCCAGGTACATTTCCGCTCTTGGCGATCTGCAGACTGCCATGGGCGCGCTCGCGCAGAACAACGACAATCAAGACCTGATCAGCCGTGCCACCGACCGTGCGCAGGGTGCACAACGCGAGGTGAAACAGATCACGCTGAAGTTCGATTCGCGGCCTGGCACGGTAGGCGACACGGTGAGCACCTTCCTCGCCGAGCCCATCACCGTACCCATTCCCAAACGTGGCGGGCCGATCGAGGCCGGACTCAAAGGTGTGTGCGCAGCCATGCGTCCAATGCTGCGGAAGTATCCGTTCAACCCTCAAGCCGAAGCAGAAGTGGATCTTAGGGAGTTGCAAGCCGTGTTCGCGCCGGCGGGCGGAATATTGTGGAACTTGAATTCAACCAAAGTGCTCGAGCAGCATGGTCACGAGTGGTCCCCGAAAGAGGACACGAACATCCCCCTGAACCCCCGTTTCGTTGTGTTCTTTAACAAAATGGCGCACATCTCCTACGCCCTGTTCCCTCCGGACGGTGAACATCCGCGAGCGGAATTTAAATTGAGCTTGCAGACGGGACAGGGATACCAATCCGTCACCGGGCAAATCGACGACGATAAATTCGACTCGACGGCCACGAAACAGTACTCCTGGCCGGGCCTCCAGCCCGGTGTGGACTTGCGGGTACTGCCCACGGGAAACACCAGCACCACCCCGTTCGCTCTATACCCCGGTCCCTGGGGGCTGTTCCGCTGGATGCAGAGCGCCGAGAACCGGCCACCAGGCGCACCTACATTCGGGTTCGTGAATCAAAGGGCCCCAGGCGGCGGGAGACCGCAGCCGATTCTGGAAGCTGGGACCCCCATCCGGATTCAGGTAAGCGAATTCCCCGGCAAGATCGACGCCGCTTTCGACCGCGACTTCTTCACCGGCCTGGAATGTCCGGCGCGGGCGACGCAACAGTAAACTGGAGCGAAAAATTGTCATGCCAACGGTATCGGGCTGGATTACTCAAGACAAGTTCCTGTTACGGCGGACCCCGACAGAGATGGAGCCCCTGCTCGGAGTGCCGCCCGGATATTTCAGCCAGGGCGTTACGCTATTGGTCTTGCTTCGTCTTCCTGAGCACGACGAATTTGAGCTGGGCGGGTACACGCATTGGCCCGGAGGAAGGCCGGTGGATGGTAAGTTAGATCCTTCGGTTCCGAGGACTCCTGAGTTCGTTACCAGGCACAAGGGATTTGCACGCGAGTCCTGGTCGCTGACCGGGCCGGAACGATTGATAAAGGCCGTTCCGAATCGGCCGCCGCATCCCGTCCTTTCCTGGCCGGTGGGCCGCGGCGTAAAGCAGTGGAAGCTGTTGGCTCCGATTCCCGCTCTGGAAGTCGCGCGCCTCGCCCGGGATGAACCCTACCGTCTGTAACGAAATCGGTACTAGCCGTCACTTTAGGATTGAAGGTAGACGGGTTTCAGCGACTGTGATATGTTAAAACACCAAAGATAGCAACAGCCCAGCGCTGCATAGTCGTTTGATCTGAGGAGGTTGGGAATCATGGCAACCAAAGAGAGTATTCACAAAAAACTCGGTAGAATCCGTCCGCCGCGCGTGCATATCACATATGACGTCGAGACCGGAGGCGCGATCGAGAAGCGCGAGATTCCCTTTGTTGTGGGAGTGCTCGCCGATCTCTCCGGGATGCCTGACAAGCCGCTTCCCAAATACAAAGATCGCAAGTTTATCGAGATCGACCGCGACAATGTTGATCAGGTTATGGCCAAGCAAGAACCGCGGATCGCCTTCAAGATTGACAACAAGCTGAAAGACGACAACAGCCAGCTGGGAGTCGAGCTTCGGTTCAAGAAAATGGCGGATTTCGAACCAGAGAATGTCGTGAAGCAGGTGGAGCCTCTCCGCGAGCTCCTCGATCTGCGGCAAAAACTGTCGAATCTTCGAAGCAGCCTGTACGGTAACGACAAGTTGGAAACGCTGCTTCAAGAAGCCATCAAGAATACCGAGGCGTTGCAGGGCGCAAGCCCAGAAAAACCAGGCGCTAAGGAGTAATGATCAATGGCTAGCGACGCAACAACCCCGGCCCAAGCTCAACCCGCGCCCAGCGAAGCGGTTGCCCAGGAGACCAGTGTCCTGGATCAACTCGCCGAGCGCACAGTTGAAGAGGGAAAACTAGGACAGAACGCTGAAGAGCGCAAGCAAGGCAAACAGTGGATCAACGCGTTTCTCAATGAGATCCTGAGAAACCAGGTCGTGGTGTCCAAGGACACTGATGCGATGCTGGCGGCTCGGATCGCGCAGATCGACAAGCTGCTGTCGGACCAGCTCAACGAAGTCATGCATGCGTCCGAATTCCAGAAGCTGGAAGGCTCCTGGCGAGGTCTGAATTATCTGGTCCAGCAGAGCGAGACTTCCACGATGCTCAAGCTCAAGGTCATGAACCTGACCAAGCGAGAGCTGCTCAACGATCTGCGCAACGTGGCTGAGTTCGACCAGAGCCAGTTGTTCAAGAAGGTTTACGAAGAAGAGTTCGGCACGCTGGGCGGCCTGCCCTTTGGCGCCTTGGTTGGCGATTTCTACTTCAGCCGCGGCCCGGAGGATCTTGAGATTCTCGAGAAGATGTCTAACATCGCCGCGGCCGCACACGCTCCCTTCATTGGCGCGGCGTCACCCGAACTGTTCGGGTGGAACGATTTCACCGAGCTGGCCGGGCCGCGCGATTTAGCGAAGATTTTCGACAACAATCTGTACGCCCGTTGGAAGTCGTTCCGCGAGAGCGAGGACTCCCGCTACGTCGGACTGGCCATGCCGCACATTCTGATGCGGCCGCCCTACGGGAAAGACTCGATCACGGTTGAGGCGTTCGACTTCCAGGAGAATGTGGACGGAACGGACCACAAGAAGTACCTATGGGGAAACGCCGCTTATGCGTTTGCGGCGCGTCTCACGAACTCTTTCGCCTTGCACGAGTGGTGCGCCGCGATTCGCGGCGTGGAAGGTGGCGGCCTGGTGGAAGGTCTGCCCACGCATACCTTTATGACCGACGACGGAGATGTGGCGCTTAAGTGCCCCACGGAAATCGCAATCACCGATCGCCGCGAAGCGGAGCTTTCCAAACTCGGCTTCATTCCGCTCTGCCATCAGAAGAACACGGACATGGCCGTCTTTTTTGGCGCGCAGTCCTGCCAAAAAGCGAAACAATACCTTTCCGACGATGCTAACGCCAACGCGCGGCTTTCGACACAATTGCAATACATGTTCGCGGTCTCGCGTTTCGCTCATTTTCTGAAGGTGATGATGCGCGACAAAATCGGTTCCTTCATGTCGCGCGAGGACTGCCAGTCCTTTCTGAACAACTGGATTTCGCATTACGTGTTGCTCGACGATACGGCAAATCCGGATGCGAAAGCAAAATTTCCGCTGCGCGAAGCGCGCATCGAAGTTGCCGAGGTGGCCGGTAAACCCGGAGTGTACACCGCCGTGGCTTTCCTGCGCCCGCACTTCCAGTTGGACGAGCTTTCGGTTTCTCTGCGCCTGGTGGCCAAGTTACCAGAGCCAAAAGGCGCGGCGTAGGCAGTTCATTTGAGTTCGCACGAAAAGGAGAGCTAACGTGGCTTTTGATAGTTTTCTCAAAATTGACGGCATCCCTGGCGAAAGCCTTGACGATAAGCACAAGGACTGGATCGAAGTACTTTCGTTCAGCTTTGGCATGGTACAGCCTGCATCGGCGACCGCGAGTTCGGCCGGCGGCGGCACCGCCGAACGTGTAAATCTGCAGGACCTTCAAGTGGTCAAACATGTCGACAAAGCCTCGCCGAAGCTCTATGAATTGTGTTGCTCCGGTAAACACATCGCCAACGTCACGGTGGAGCTTTGCCGGGCCGGCGGAGACAAACTGAAGTACATGGAGGTCAAGATGGAGCAGGTGATCATATCCAACTGCGCTCCCGGCGGCCACTCCCAGGGCAGCGATGGCTTCCCGACTGAATCGATCAGTTTCAATTACGGAAAAATCAAGTGGACGTACACGCAACAGAAGCGTGCCGACGGCAGCGGCGGTGGCAACGTCACCGGCGGCTGGGACGCGACGGCCAACAAAGTGTACGCCTAGCGCGGCCGTAAGCGCCGGCCAAGAATGTGAAGGGCCTTCAGCACCATGACCGCTCAAGAATTGTTCAATGCGGGCGAGCTGTCCAAATCGCTGGAGGCCCTAAGTGCGCAAGTGCGGGCCCAACCCGCCGACTATACCCTGCGCACCTTCCTGTTCGAATTGCTTTGTTTCTCCGGCGATTGGGAGCGAGCCGCCAAGCATCTCGATGTCATTGCACAACAAGGGCCCGATTCCGAGCTCGCCGTTCAAACCTATCGGAACGCGCTCGCAGCCGAGGAGGCCCGCCGTCATGTGTTTTCCGCGAACGGCATTCCAGGCCTCCCAAAACAAATCCCTAGTTATACCGGTTCGCATCTCGAAGCGATCCACTGCCTGCGCGACGGTCATAGCGACAAGGCGCTGCAGCTTCTGGAACAAGCAGCCGAATCGTACATCGCGCGGCCAGGCCAATTGAATGGCCGGCCATTTTCCACGTTGTGTGACTGCGATGATGTTCTCGGCCCTTTTCTGGAAGTGCTGGTTGGAAGCAGCTATTCCTGGGTGCCTTGGGAATGCATTCAATCGATCAGCATCTCCCCGCCCAAATATCTGCGCGACCTGTTGTGGCTCCCGGCCGACATTGAGTTGACCTTCGGTCCGCTGCGCCAGGTTCTTTTGCCGTGCCTCTACCCCGGCTCCGATCAGAATCCGAATGAACTGATCAAACTTGGTCGCATGACGGATTGGCGGACGGGCGTGGACGGGCTGGCTATTGGAATGGGACAAAAGCTCTTGGATGTGGACGGCGAGGAAATGCCGATCGCCTCCGTTCGCGAGATTGAATTCGAGGCGCCCGTCGAGCAGGAGGTTGCCGGCGCGGATGCTTGAGGAAATCCTGCAACCGATCTCCGCCGATAAACCCTCCGGTGACGACGTATCCGGCGACCCGGAATGGCTTGCTCTCAAAGAGGCTCGACGATCCGACGATAAGTTCAACCGCGGAACCTGGGACCGGCCGCTCAAGGAAGCGGATTGGCACGCCGTCCAGGAAATCGCGCTCGAACTGCTGAGCAAGAAGACTAAGGACCTTCGGCTGGCCATCTTTCTGACCGAAGCGAAGCTCAACTTGAAAACCGGATTTCCCGGTCTGACAGAAGGCCTGGGAGTGATTCGGGGGCTGCTATCGGGGTTCTGGGACTCCGGGCTGTATCCGCAGATCGAAGACGGCGACGTGCAGTTCCGTGCACAGGCTCTTGACTGGTTGGGCGATCGCGATAAATTCGCACAGGCAATCCGAGGCCTGCCGCTGACGAAGCATAGCCAGGGCGGCCCGGACTACTCGTGGCTGGATTTCGACGATGCGCGCCGAGTGGGTTGGGAAAAGGATCTCCGAACATCCACCGGCGACGTTGACGAGGCCAAGGCGCAGAAGCGCGCCGCGAGTCTCGCCAACGGGCACATCTCTCGAGAGCAGTTTGAAGCGGTCGTGAGCGCGAGTCCTCGCGCTGCAGCCGAGACGATTGCCAAAGAGTTAGAGGAAGCCTGGACTGAGTTTCTCTCTCTGGACAAAGAGATCGATGCCCGCTTCGGCGACCAGGGGCCGGGTCTCCAGGAAGCCAGGAATGCGTTCGAGGACTGCCGGAACCTGATGCGCGAAATCGTAAAGAAGAAGCGCGAGCAGGAGCCGGACCCGGTGGAAAACAGCGCGGCCTCGCCCGACACGCCGGCTCCAGGGACGGAAACCTTGGGCGGCTTGCTGACCTTCGACGATTCGACCGATGGACACAGCGGCGGCTCCTGGCAGGCTGCGGAGAATCTCGTCAAAGCGGGCAACGTCAAACAGGGTTTGGCCGAGATGACCAAGCTCGCGGCAGCCGAATACGGCCGGGCGCGTTTTCAACGCAAGCTCAGGCTGGCTGAGACCTGTCTCTCCATCAAGCGCGACCGCTTGGGCATCGCCATTCTCGAGGAACTCGCCAAAGTGATCGATGAGCACCATCTGGAAAGTTGGGAATCGGCCGAGCTTCTGGGGCGCGTGTGGGGCAGATTGTATCGTTGCTATAAGTCCAGCGAGGCGCAGAGCGGACGCGCGGGCGAACTCTTCGACCGGCTTTGCCGCCTGGATCCATGGCAGGCTTTGCGTTGGGAGGACTGATCCGGATTTCCCATGAGCCCTCTCCGCAACGAAGTGGATGTGCGAGTCAAGCAATCTCTGCTAGACCGGCTCTGCGACGACGAGCCGGAGGTTAGCGTCGATCGCCCGGTATCGCGCTATCAATCGCTGCGATTGCTCAAAGCATCCCTGGTACGCGACTTGAGCGCGCTGTTGAACACCAAGCGCTCGGAGATTCCCGGTTCGGCCGAATACGCCGAGCTGAGCCAGTCCCTGCTCCTGTTCGGTCTGCCCGACTTCACCGCGTATGGGCTGAAAAACCCGGCCGAGCAGAATCGGCTGCGCCGTGAAGTGGAGTCCTCGATTCGAAGATTCGAGCCGCGCCTTTCGAGCGTGACCGTACATCTTGACGCGCGGGGTGAATTCGACCCTTCGCTGCACTTTCGCGTAGACGCTCAGCTCAAGATTGAGCCGGAGCCGGAGCCGGTTACATTCGATACCGTGTTGGAAGCGGACACCTGCCATTTTTTCGTCGCTGGTGATAAGCGATGAAAGAGGATCTGCTTCCTTATTACGAACACGAACTCAGCGCCTTTCGGAACCTGGCCAAGGAGTTCGCCAAGAGCTATAGCAAAATTGCGCAGCGCCTGCTGCTCGAGCCCGATAAGTCCGAAGATCCGCATGTCGAGCGGTTGATCGAGGCCTTCGCTTTTCTGGCCGGCCGCGTTCATCATAAGATCGACGACGAATTTCCGGAAATCTCGGAATCCCTGATGGAGATTCTGTATCCCCATTATCTACGTCCGGTTCCGTCCATGACCATCGCACAATTCCACATGGACCCCGATCAGGCGCAGCTTGCCACCGGGTACACCGTCAAGCGTGAGTCTCCGGTCTTCACAAAAACAATTGCCGGCAAAGATACACGCTGCAGTTTCCGTACTTGCTATCCAGTGACGCTATGGCCGATCGAAATCTTGTCGTGCTCAGTTGCGCCCGCATCGCACCAATCGGCCAGCGGCGCGCCGATCGAGTCCTTCGCTGTCCTTCAGCTCGAGATCAAATGCCTGGGCGCTTCCACCTTCGACACGCTGCCGTTCCAGAGCTTGCGCTTCTATCTCAACGGCGAAAATCAGACCGTATATACGTTGTATGAACTGCTCTTCAACAACGTGCTGCGGGTGGAGGCCAGATCCGTTTCGCGGCCCCGCCGGGCCCCGGTTGTGTTGCCGGCGGCGAATATCCAACCGGTTGGATTCGGGCGCGATGAGGGGCTGGTTCCCTATCCCGAGCGAAGCTTCGTCGGTTACCGGCTTTTACAGGAGTACTTCGTATTTCCACGGAAGTTTTTGTTCTTCGATCTTTTCTTCGACCGCGAAGGCTCCCCGCGCACAGACCGCAAGGGGCTCGGAGATACGATCCGAATTCTGATCCACTTCAGCTCATTCGAACGTAAAGAACGGCTGCAGGAACTCGAGCAAAGGGTCAGCGTGGAAACTCTGCAACTCGGCTGTACGCCGATCGTGAACCTTTTCGATCGTCTCGCCGAACCGCTGCGCGTCACGCAAAAGGAAACGGAATACCCGGTAATCGCCGACATTCACCGGCGCTCCGTTACTGAGATTTACT
>Ga0335078_10005365_pt1 | contig 18947 bp, 14 predicted proteins | sample Lox_Sample_32_FD_206711 | JGI IMG/M metagenome (GOLD analysis project Ga0335078, IMG submission 206711) | Soil microbial communities from Loxahatchee National Wildlife Refuge, Florida, United States - Lox_Sample_3.2 | ecosystem: Environmental > Terrestrial > Soil > Wetlands | place: USA... | reverse complement strand
TGGCACGCGGCCGAGGACCCGGCCGGCCCCGCCCCCACCACGATGACGTCAGCGGCATCAGACGACCGCGGCTCGCTCACTGACCAGGCCCGCCAATCTTGTGAACGCCTTCACAAGTACAGATGCTGACAGTCTAGACCGTAGCCGCTGATCACAGCAGTCGCCCGACGGCGATGAGCGCCTGCGCCGATCACCGCGGCCGGCGACCCACGTGCACGGCGACCACGCCGAAGGACAGGTTGCGCCACCGCACGGCGGTCCACCCGGCCGCGCGGACCTGCCCGGCCAGCGCCGCCTGGTCCGGCCAGTGGCTGATCGAGTCGGCGAGGTAGGAGTAGGCGGGCGCGTTGGGCGACAGCCGCCTGGCCACGGCGGGCAGCACGGCGGCCAGGTACCGCTGGTAGGCCGCGTCGGCGAGCCGGGCAGGCAGGTGGCTGAACTCGCAGATCACCAGCCTGCCGCCCGGTCTGGTCACGCGCAGCATCTCGGCCAGGGCGGCGCCGGGGTCGGCCACGTTGCGCAGGCCGAACGAGATCGTGACCGCGTCGAACGAGCGGTCAGCGAACGGCAGCGCGAGCGCGTCCCCGGCGACGAAGCTGACCAGACCGGGCCGGCGGCGCGCGCCTACCTCCAGCATGCCGAGCGAGAAGTCCGACGCCACGCACCGCGCGCCGGCGGCGGTGAACGCGCGGGACGAGGTCCCCGTCCCTGCCGCGATGTCGAGCACGACGTCCGCGGGCCCGGCCCCCACGACGCGCGCGACGACCGACCGCCACAGCCGGTCCTGGCCGAGCGAGAGGACGTCGTTCAGCAGGTCGTAACGGCCGGCCACGGCGTCGAACATCGCCGCCACGTCGGCCGGCCGCTTGTCGAGTTCAGCGCGAGTCACGGCACCCAGCGTGGCACAGCGCCGGGCCGCGGCAACCGCCTGGCCCGGGCGGAACGAAAGGGACCGCCTGGCGGAATGCGGCCTACCAGGGCTAGTTAACGCGATCAGAAATCAAATTTCCCGGCCGTCAGGACTACGGATCCTGAAGGAACGGGGCCCGGCTTGAGTCAGGGACAGAAGAACCTTCAATGAGAACGCAATCGGTGCACATCACTGCAGTTCAGACTGCTAGTCGCGGATTGTGAACTAAGTTGTCCGGTGACCTTTACTCGCTTATCTTGCCTTCTCAATTGTCCGCCAATTCTTATAAACCGGTGACCAAGCGGCGGCGTCTTGGTATACGTATGTAATCGCGCGCTGGACCGGCTTATCGAGTGATTCGGAAAGTTGCGAAAACCCCCAGCAATGAACGAGGAGTAACCAATGCGCAAGACGATCACGCTGCTCGCCACGGCGGCGGCCATGCTCACCGTCGGCTCAGCGGCGGCGCAGGCGGCACCGGCCAGGGTCATCGTGCCCGGCGCCACGCCCTCCTGCGGCGCCCAGTGCTTCGACCTGTCCAGCCTGGTGCTCGGCACCTCGGTGATCCAGAACGCCTATATCGCGCGCGACCGGGGCGTGGGCGGCAAGGTCGGCATCAGGCTGAACCTGAAGCGAGCGAGCAACAGCCACCCGAACGAGGACTTCACCGGGGCGGAGGTGGGCACGCTGGCGGCCTACTGCGGCACCCTGATCTCCCCGGTCTCCTACGTCTGCGTGAACTACCCGGCCGACTACCCGGTCTACGAGGGCAACTGGTCGCCGTTCGGAAACCAGAGCGGCCTGTGCGCCGGCGTCGCCATCCGCGATCTCACCGGCGAGAACGTGACCCTGCAGCCGTGCGGCGTCACGGCCAGGACGCTGTGGGTCGGCGACCTGGCCAACTCGGTCACCCACGACGGCAACCAGTACACCCCGTGGGTCAACGGCTCTGACCCCAACTTCAGTCACCCGCTGGTGCTGACCGTGGACCAGGGTAGCTTCCTGCCGGCCAACCAGCTCAAGGTGCAGCGGCTGAACCTGCTCGACGGGGACACCGTGGGGGACTCGCAGCAGTTCACGCTGCAGGCCGGTCCCGAGGCCTGAGCGAGCATGCCATCGGCCGGGGCCGGGTCCGCTGCGCGGACCCGGCCCGTTGCGCCTAGAGCAGCTCGGGCTGCTGCCATTCCTTGCCGAGCAGGTGCTCGTCGAGGAAGGCGAGCACGGTCTGGTACCAGACCTTCACGTCGCCCGGCTTGAGTATCCAGTGGTTCTCGTCGGGGAAGTACAGGAACTTCACGTCCTTGCCGCTGCCGGTCAGCTCGGCGTACATCCGCAGCGCCTCGCCGATCGGCACCCGGTAGTCCCGGTCGCCGTGGATGATCAGCACCGGAGTGACGATCGCGTCCGCGTGCAGGTGCGGCGAGTTGGCCGCGTACCGCTCGGGCTCGGTCGCCGGGTGGCCGAAATGCCGCCGCCAGTAGTACGGCGCGTCCGTGGTGCCGAACATCTGGTCGAGCGCCCACAGGCCGGCGTGGCTGACGATCGCGCCGAACCTGTCGGTGTTCCCCGCTATCCAGTTGGCCATGTAACCGCCGAACGAGCCGCCCATCATCGCGGTACGCGACTCGTCGATGTCGCGCCTCGCGACCACCGCATCGGTGATTGCCATCACGTCGGTGAACGGCGCTCCGCCCCAGCTGCCGTGGCCGCGGGCGATGAACGCCTGCCCGTAGCCGGTGGACAGGGCCGGGTCGGGCAGCAGCACCGCGTAGCCGCGCGCCACCATCAGCCACGGGTTCCACCGCCAGGACCAGGCGTTCCAGCTCATCACCGGGCCGCCGTGCACCCACAGCAGCAGCGGCGCCTTGGACTGCGCGCTCGCGTCGTGCGGCAGCGCCAGCCAGGCGCGGACCGTGGCGCCGTCCGCCGCTGTGGCGACGACCTCCTCAACCCGGCCGGGCACCTCCACGACCCCGGCCGGGCTGGCCAGCCTCACCGGCTCGCCGCCCGGCTCGGCCAGGTCGATCCTGACCGGGGTGGGCAGCTCGGCGATGGCCGAGCGGATCGCGTAGATCGCCCGGCCGTCCGGCGCCGGGCACAGGCTCTCGTACGCCGCGTCGTCGGTGGTGATCTTGGTGACCGTGCCGGTGTCGGCGGCCACCGCGTAGATCGGGCGCCTGCCGTTGTCATCGGTGGTGAAGTACACCGCGGCGCCGTCGGCTGACCAGCGCAGCTGGAGCGGCCGGCGGTCGAACCTGGCCAGCAGGTCGCGGCCGAGCTCGCCATCGGAGCCGTCCAGCCTCGCCGCCACGATCGTCACGTCTCCCGGCCGCTCGTAGCTGTCGTGCTCGCCGCGGATCGCCGCCACCGAAGTGCCATCCGGCGAGATCTCGGGGGTCTCGAAGTCGTAGCCCGGCGCGCCGAGCAGGGTGCGCCGCTGCGCCGACTCGACGTCGATGACGACGACCTCGTTCCGCTCCGCACCAGGCCCGTCGGGGGCCGCCCAGCCGGTCACCGCGACCGCGCCGTCGGGCGAGAGGCCGAACCCCTGCTCGTCCAGGGCGCGGCCCGGGTCGGGGGTGAGGTCGCGTACCTCGCCGGCGCCGGGCTCGGACGAGCCGTCCTCGCCGTCGGCCGGGCCGGAATCCGCCGGCGCGGGATCGGGCGCGCTGGCATCGGGCGCGCGGCCGGCCAGCAGCCGCACGCAGTCGGGACCGAGGTCGTGATCCCAGAACCTGACCACCGGACCCTGGTGCAGGATCGCGCTCACCCCGGCGTCGGTGCGGGCCTTGCGGCGGCTCGCGTCCGCCGCGTAGCCGTCGGTGCCGTCGAACGCCGCGGCGGCCACCAGGAACGCCTGCGCGCCCCTCGCCGCGGCGACCCCGGCGGCACCGCCCGGCGGCGCGGTCACTCGCCGGGCCTCGCCGCCGCCGGCCGGCAGCAGCCACAGGGCAGGCTTATCGCCGGGCGCCTCCCCGTTGGCCTTGGCGGTGTGCCCGGGCCGCTTGGAGATGAAGAGCAGCGAGCCGTCGGGCAGGAACTCCGGGCCGGCCTCGCCCTCCGTCGACCTGGTCAGCCGCACCGGCGGCCCGCCCTCGGTGTCGATGCGCCAGATGCTGCTCAGGTACTTCTTCGGTTCCGGTCCGAGGCTCTGCACCGAGGCGGCCAGCCAGCTGCCGTCCGGGGATACGGCCAGGGACGTCACCGCCGGGATGCGGACGTAGTCATCGAGATCGTGGAACCGGGTCACTGTGACTCCTTTGTCGGCGACGGTCGGGCACTACCCGAGTCTGCGACAGGAGCGCCGATACCGGAACCCCCGGAGTGCTACCCCGCGTCCATGATCATGGCAGCGCCGACGGTGGCGCTGGTCGCTTCGTCGATCAGGATCAGGCCGCCGGTCACCCGGTTGCGCGCGTAAGGATCACAGAAGATCGGCTGGGTCAGCCGCAGCGAGGCCCGGCCGATCTCGTTGAGCCGCAGCTCGCCTGCCGACTCGTCCCGATGCAGGGTGTTGATGTCCAACCGGTAGCTGATGTCCCTGACCAGCGCCTTCACGGTCCTCGTGGTGTGCTTGACGATGAGCCTGCTGCCTGGCCGCAGGGTCGGCGCGTCGGCCATCCAGCAGATCATCACCTGCACGTCCTGGGTCACGTGCGGCTGGTTGTGCGGCCGGCAGATCTGATCGCCGCGCGAGACGTCAAGGTCATCGTCCAGCAGCAGAATCACCGACATCGGCGGGTACGCCTCGTCGACCGGGCCTGCCGCGGTGTCGATCCGCTTGATCGTGGTGGTCAGGCCGGACGGCAGGTGGGTCACCTCATCGCCCGGCTTGAGCACGCCGGCGGCGATCTGGCCGGCGTAGCCGCGGTAGTCGTGCAGCTCGGGGTCGGTCGCCTGGTGCGGCCGGATCACGTACTGGACAGGGAACCTGACGTCGATCAGGTTGCGGTCGGAGGCGATGTGGACGTGCTCCAGGTGGTGCAGCAGCGATGGGCCGTCGTACCAGGGCATGTTGAGCGAGCGCTCGACCACGTTGTCGCCGTGCAGTGCGGAGATCGGGATGAAGGTCAGGTCGCCGATCTCCAGCTTGGCGGCAAAGGAGGCGAACTCCTCGGCGATCCGGTCGAACGCGGCCGCGTCGTAGTCCACCAGGTCCATCTTGTTCACCGCGAGCACCAGGTGCGGCACCCGGAGCAGCGTGGCGAGGAACGAGTGCCGCCTGCTCTGCTCGGTGAGCCCGTTCCGCGCGTCCACCAGGACCACAGCGAGATCGGCCGTGGACGCTCCGGTGACCATGTTCCTCGTGTACTGGATGTGCCCTGGGGTGTCGGCGATGATGAACTTGCGGCGCGGGGTGGCGAAGTAACGGTAGGCCACGTCGATCGTGATGCCCTGCTCGCGCTCGGCGCGCAGGCCGTCCGTGAGCAGCGCCAGGTTGGTGTAGTCCTCGCCGCGCTCCTTGCTGGTGCGCTCCACCGAGGCGAGCTGGTCCTCGAAGATCGCCTTCGAGTCGAAGAGCAGCCGGCCGATCAGCGTGGACTTGCCGTCGTCCACCGAGCCGGCGGTCGCGAGCCGCAGGATGTCCATGGGCCGCTCGCCCTGGTGCGACGTCATCAGAAGTAGCCCTCCCGCTTGCGGTCTTCCATGGCCGCCTCGCTGGTCCGGTCGTCCGCCCTGGTCTGGCCGCGCTCGGTGATCCGGGTGGCCGCGATCTCGGTGATCACCTGGTGCAGCGTCACGGCCGACGACTCGACGGCGCCGGTGCAGGTGATGTCGCCGACGGTGCGGTACCTGACCGTCACCTCGTAGGTCACCTCGTGCTCGGCCCTCGGCACGTGCGGGTGGTCGGCGAGCAGGATGCCCTCCCGCTCGAACACCGACCTGCGGTGCGCGAAGTAGATCGACGGGATCTCGAGCTGCTCCCTGGCGATGTAGTGCCAGACGTCGAGCTCGGTCCAGTTGGACAGCGGGAACACCCTGATGTGCTCGCCGCGGCGGATCCTGGTGTTGTACAGGTTCCACAGCTCGGGCCGCTGGTTCTTCGGGTCCCACTGGCCGAACTCGTCGCGGAACGAGAACACCCGCTCCTTCGCCCTGGCCTTCTCCTCGTCCCGGCGCGCGCCGCCGAACACCGCGTCGAAGCGGTGATCGTTGATCGCGTCGAGCAGCGTGGTGGTCTGCAGCCGGTTCCTGCTCGCCCACCGGCCGGTCTCCTCGACCACCCGGCCCGCGTCGATCGACTCCTGCACCGAGGCCACGATCAGCCGGACGCCGAGCTCGGCGACCCTGGCGTCCCTGAAGTCGAGCACCTCGGGGAAGTTGTGGCCGGTGTCCACGTGCATCACGGGGAACGGGATCTTGGCCGGCCGGAAGGCGCGCTCGGCGAGCGCGAGCATCACGATCGAGTCCTTGCCGCCGGAGAAGAGCAGCACGGGACGCTCGAACTCGGCGGCGACCTCGCGCATCACGTGGATCGCCTCGGCCTCGAGCACGTCGAGCTGCGAGAGCTGGTAATCAGAGCGTGACACGGTCATCTGGTGAACTCCGGTGTGCGTGAACTCAGGTCCTGGCACGGGACAGACCAGGATACCTACCCTGGCCGGCGCGGCGGGCACACTCGGCGCAGGGCGTTATGGCTGGGCGGGCAGCAGCTGGTCGGCGCGCGGTGCCGTGCGTCCTCCGTCAGCCCCCCGGCCGGCCAGCGGCAGTCCTACGCCGGCGTGCTGCTCGATCTCGGCCAGCAGCCTGCCCTGCTCGGCGCTCAGAGCGGCCCGGTGCGGCGCGGCAAGCGCGGCCATCCGCTCGAGCAGCACCCCAGGCACGGCGGCGAGCGTGGCATGCAGCACCGACAGGGACAGGTCACCGAGCGCCGACCTGACCGCGGCCGACTCGGCCGTCGCCCCGCAGACGGCGCTGAGGTTCTCGAGCTCGTCCCGTACTCCGCCGGCCGACGCGAACTCCAGCGGGAAGACGTCGATGCCGAGGCCGGGCAGCGGCCGGGAGCGGGCCGCCTCGAAGGCGTTGAGCAGCGGGCTCACCTCGCCGGCCGTACGCGGGTCGTACAGGCCGGGGAACGCCGGGCCCTCGTAGCCGGCATCCGGCCCGCTGATGTAGATCGCCGCCCGCGAGCCGGTCGCCAGGATCGTGCCAACGGCCAGCTCGACCAGGCTGACCGGCCAGCCGAGGTCGGTCAGCGCGTGCACCGTCACCCCGCCAGCGACGGCGGCGTGAGGTGCCCGGGCCTCCGCCGCGGTCCGGCCCGCGGCCAGCAGCAGCTGCGCCGACTCGGCGGCGGACTGCGCGTAGAACATCGCGTCCGAGCTGTGCAGCCGGATCAGGCCGTCGGCGCACCAGCGGCGAAGCCGCCCGGCCACGATGGAGTTGTCCACCACGTGGGTGAACCTGACGGCGGCCGCCCGGCCACCCTGCTCGGTGATCCAGGCGAGCACCCACTCGGCCGCCCGCTTGGAACTGCTGTACACGTCCGCCGTGTACGGCCTGAGCGCCTTGCCGGTGGACGCGCAGACCAGCAGGGCCGCCGACTCATGCGCGGCGGCGGCGATGTTCCAGGTGCCGAGCACGTTGGTGGTGACGGTCCGGTGCACCTCGGCCTCGGCGAGGCCCGGGTCGCGCTGGCCGGCCAGGTGAAAGACGACGTCCGGCCTGACGTCGCTGAAGACCGCGTCCACGGCGGCGCGGTCGCGGACGTCGGCCTGCCGGTACTCGGCGTCAGCGTGCCGCGGCCAGTCCGCGCTGACCCCGCGGCTCACGCTGACCACCCGGCCTGCCCGGTGCGCGGCGAGGTCGGCGATCAGCGCGGAGCCGATGCAGCCCGTGCCGCCGGTCACCAGGACCGTCTGGCCAGCGACCCAGCCGCCGACGCGGGCATCGGCGCCCTGGATCCGGCGGTCGCGTATGCGCAGGTAGCGCTCGGCCTCACCGATCGCTTCCGGCATCGCGGCCGCGAGCTCGGCCGTCAGCCTGCGCAGCTCGCCGAGCGCGGCCTCGCCGGGTGCGGCGAGGCCGGGCGGGGCCACGGCGCGCATGCTGGCGATGATCTCCGGTACTGCAGGCAAGCTTCCTGACCCCCCAGGTTCTCGGTCTGCTCGCGGCAGAAAGACCGCGCCCGCGGATCGGGCGGCGCGAATCGGGCGGGCTCGCACCAGCCTCGGATGCTTGCGCCAGGTCCGACCCTGATCTTCTTACCAGCGGTCTAAGTACGCGAATATACGCGTCTAGCTGGAGCAGCGTGGTACTACTATCTATGTCCATCGATGCACAGGTGGCAGGGGTCAAGCATGAAGGAGTAAGGCGTGGCGACCGCCGGCACGTCAGAAACCTCAAAGAACCCGTCATCGGCGCCGCGACACCGCAAAACCGCCGAGCCCGGCAAGGGCCGTGAGCGCAAGGCCACTCCGGGCTACCGCGGCCGCCGGGAACTGAACCCGCGCAACGGGCGGGCCGCCGCCGACAACGGGCAGGCGACTGCCGCGGCGAGCCCAGCGGCCGCCAGCGCGCCGATCGCCACCAGTGCACCCGTCGCCCCAAGCATGCCCGTCGCCCCAAGCACACCTGTCGCCCCAAGCTTTCCTGTCACGGCAAGGACGGCCGCCGCGGCAGGCACGCCTGTCGCGGCACACACGGCCAGCGCGCCCGTCGCAGCCAGGACTCCCGTGGCCGCAGCCACGGCCGCCGACGCTTCCGTCGCCGCGGCGGCGGCCATGCAGCAGCCGGTCCTGCCGGTGCCGCCGCGCGACAGCGAGAAGTACGCCTACGTTCGGCGGCACGCCTGGGTGCTCTCGCTCGCCTCGGCGGCGACCTTCCCGCCGCTGGTGCTCAGCCAGATCGACCTGGCACGCGAGTACTCCTGGTTCTGGGTCTACCTGCCGTTCGTGCTGCTCGGCGTCGGGCTCTTCACGGTCCCGCTGCTCACCGACGGGCTGGGCCGCGGCTTCGATGTCGCGGCGCACCGGGCACTCGTGGCCGCCTGGGCGCCGCGGCGGTACCCGTCGGTCGACGTGTTCCTCCCGGTCTGCGGCGAGCCAGTCGACGTGCTGCGCAATACCTGGCAGCACGTCGCGGCGATGAGCAAGCACTACAAGGGGCAGGTCACCGCCTACGTGCTCGACGACTCGGCCAACCCCGACCTCAAGGCCATGGCACGGGAGTACGGCTTCGCATACGCCACGAGGCCGAACCGCGGCTGGTACAAGAAGTCAGGCAACTTGCTCTACGGCTACCAGATCTCGAGCGGGGAGCTGATCCTGCTGCTCGACGCGGACTTCGCCCCGCGGCACGACTTCCTCAATGAGACCGTCCCTTACATGGAGACCTACCCGCAGATCGGCATCGTCCAGACGCCGCAGTTCTTCCGCGTGGTGGACGACCAGACCTGGGTGGAGCGCGGCGCCGGCGCGGTGCAGGAGTTGTTCTACCGGTCGATCCAGACCGCGAGGGCCCGCAAGGGCGGTGCGACCTGCGTCGGAAGCTGCGCGCTCTACCGCAGGGCCGCGCTCGAGGATAACGGCGGGATGTCGGTCAGCGAGCACTCCGAGGACCTGCGGACCGGCTTCGACCTGTACCGGCGCGGCTGGCAGCTGTGCTACCTGCCGGTCGCGGTGTCGACCGGCACGTGCCCGGACAACGTGCTGGCGTTCCTGAACCAGCAGTACCGGTGGTGCTCGGGCACCGTGGTGCTGTTCAGGGACCGGCTGTTCTGGCGCACCAGGCTGCCGTTGTACACTCGGCTATGCTATATATCCGGCTTTATCTATTATCTTTATACGGCCGTTTATACCTTCTTCATCCCCGCCCTGGCCATCGCGATCCTCATCTTCACGCCGAGCGTGCTGCAGCTGAAGAACGCGATCTTCATCCTCCCGATCCTGCTCTACGGCGGCGTGATCTTCCCGCTTTGGCACAGATCTCCTTACCGGCTGGAGGCCTGGTCGGTCAGGATCGTGGCCGGCTGGGCGCACCTGTTCGCGATCTTCGACAATTACCGCGGCAGGCCGCTCGGCTGGCAGCCCTCCGGCTTGGGCGCGACCAAGCAGGACGGCAAGCGCCGGTTCTGGATCGGCGTGACGCTGTGGAGCTGGGGCAGCGCCGCCGCCTGGACCTGCCTTGCGTTCTGGCGGTTCACCACCATGGACCCGTACAACATCCTGGTCATGCTCGTGCTCGGACTGTTCGAGCTGGTGATCGCCAGCCGGATCCTGGTGCAGCCGAGAGTCGGCGCTGCGGCGCCGGCATGAGAAGGAACCGGCTGGTCGGCCCGCTGGCGCTGCTGGCCGTGCTGGTGCTTGCAGCCTGCGGCGGTGCCGGCTCGGACCATCACGGCACGACAGGCTCGTCGCGGTCAGCCCGGAGCCGGCCGACGAGCACGACGGTGCCGATCTCGGACCTGCTCGACCCGCAGGGCACCAAGTACCTCGGCGTGGAGGTCCCCGGAGCGCCCAAGTCGCTGCGCAAGGTCCGCACGTTTGCCACCGCCATCGGCCGCAAGCCCGACCTGATCGGCGAGTACATCGGGTTCGGCCAGAGGTTCGACCCGGCGGCGGTCAGGGCGGCCTGGGCGTACGGCGCGATGACCTACGTGGCGTGGGAGCCGTACGGCACCACGGTCGCCGACATCGCATCGGGCAACGACAACTCCTACATCGACAGGTTCGCCAAGTCGGTGCGGGCCGTGGGGCTGCCGGTGGCGCTCAGTTTCGGCCACGAGATGAACGGCAACTGGTACCCATGGGGGACCTCGGACAGCACTCCGGCCCAGTTCGTCGCCGCCTGGCGGCTGATCCACGCGATCTTCACGGCGGTCCGCGCCAACAACGTGATCTGGGTGTGGAACCCGAACGTCATCTCCGCCAACCCGGGCGTCTCGCTGAAGCCGTACTGGCCCGGCGACTCCTACGTCGACTGGGTCGGCATCACCGGTTACTTCGACACCGGGGCCTACGCCACGTTCAAGACCCTGTTCGGGCCCACCATGACGCAGATCAGGACGTTCACCAGCGAGCCGGTCCTGATCGCCGAGACGTCGGTGCCCACCGGGCCTGGCGAGGCCGCCACCGCGCGGAGCCTGGTCGCCGGCGTCCGGCGTTCGAACGTGATCGGCCTGATCTGGTTCAACTACGACAAGGCCGGCCAGGACTGGCGGCTTGCCAGCAGGCCAGCGCTGCGTGCCGCGATGGCCGGCCAGCTCGCCTCCGTGCCCCTGGTCCAGGTCAGCCGGCGATGATCGACCGAGTACGGCCATCTCTGCAGCTCGGCAAGCCCAGAGATCCGGCCGACATCCCCGAGCGGTCGCAGAGCCCGATCAACCTGGCCGGCCACCCAGACGCCGACACGGTGATGCTCCCCGCGCAGAAGGACAAGCCCGCCGAGCTGCAAAGCGCCGTGGACGTAACGATCCCCGACTGGTCGGCCGACGAGGCGACCGCCGCCTTGCTGGCGGCGGAAGCCCTGCTCAGCGGTGCGGGCAACCTGACTCGCCCGCGCAGCCGCACGGGCATGATGATCAGCCTCCTGCCGCCCTCGCTGCGCGCCGAGCCCGAGCCCGACGCCCGGCCGGCGGAGGCGCCGACGCCCGACGAGCCCACAACCGACGACCGGCCAGGGCCGCGCCGCACCAGGGTCAGCCGCCTGGTGCTGCTCGCGCTGCTGGTCGGCCAGGCGATGCTCACGCTGCGGATGCACAACACCGCGTTCGAGGACGAGGCGCTGTACCTGTACTCCGGGCACCTCGAGCTTGCACACCTGCTGCACGGCACCCCCCTGTTCGAGAACTTCGCCTCGTACTTCTCCGGGGCGCCCGTGCTTTACCCGGTGCTCGCCGCCGTGTTCGACTCCATCGGCGGTCTGGCCGCCGCCCGTGCCCTGAGCCTGGCCGAGATGCTCAGCGTCACGGCGCTGCTCTACTCGATCACCCGCATGCTCTTCAACGAGCGGAACGCGCTCTGCGCGGCCGCGATCTTCGCGGTCAGCGAGGCGACGCTGTTCCTCGGCCACCTGGCCACCTATGACGCCACGTCGGTGCTGCTGCTCGCGGTCGCCACCTGGATCGTGGTGCGGACCGCGCCCTGGCGGCACCCCGGCTACCTGCTCGCCGCCCTGCCCGCCGCGCTCGCGGTGGCCACCAAGTACGCCTCGCTGCTCTTCGTGCCGACGGTGGTGGTGCTGTCCGCGCTCGCCGCCTACCCCTATCGCGGCAAGCGCGCGCTGATCAGGCCGGTCGCGCTCGGCGCGGTCATCGCGGGCCTGCTGGCCTGCGCGCTGTACGTGGCGGGTTCCAGCTACCGGGCGGCGATCAGCTTCACCACCACGCACCGGGCGCAGGGCGGCACGCCGGCGAGCGTGATCGCGCTCGACTGCCTGCGCTGGGGCGCGGTGCCCTTCGCCGTCGCGCTGATCGGCGCGATCGCGTACGTCTGGCGCGCGCGCACCGACAAGCGCGAGCACATAGCGCCACCGGGCGGCCGGCTGCGGCGCGCGGCGCTCAGCACGGCGCTGGCCGGCACGGCCCTGCTCGCCCCGGCCTACCAGCTGCACCTGCACACCGACGTCTCGCTGCAAAAGCACATCGGCTTCGGCCTGCTGTTCGCCGCGCCGATGGCCGGGACCGGGCTGGCCAGGATCGTGGGCGACCACTTCCGCCGGGCCCAGATCGGCATCCTGGTCTGGGGGCTGGCGCTGACCAGCGGGATGACGCAGGCAGGCGACCTGTTCCAGGGCTGGCCAGACTCGCAGTTCCTGGTGCGCAAGCTGGCTGCCGAGGCCAGGCCGGGTGCCCACTACCTGATCGAGGCGGCCGAGGTCCCGATCTACTACCTGCGCAACGACCCGAACGCCCAGCCAGGCCAGTTCACCACGACCTACAACATCACCTACGTGGGCTCGCACGGGCAGGTGCTCACCGGCCAAGCCGGCTTCGTCGCGGCTATCAGGGCCGGGTACTTCAGGGTCGTCGCCTACAACTACGCATCGACGCCCGCCCTGGACTCGGTGCTGGCCAGGACGCTGGAGTCAGACCCCAGCTACGTGCTCGCCGAGGCCATCCCCGAGCCGATCTCCGGCGGCACGCTGACCTACTACATCTGGGTAAAAAAGGGGAGCAAGCTGCCCGCCAGCGACCTTGGCCGCGGGACGCGCTCGGCCCCCAGCCCGTCCGCCAGCCCCTGAGCGGCCACCCCGAGCTCGCTCACATCACTCACCAAGGCTGCCAGAGCGCACCTGCGAGGCAGCACGGCCCGGCGGCGCCTGTTCTTCAGGTACACGCTCCGCTGGGACGAGCCGCGGTGACCCCCTGGCCAGCCGTCAGCTGCCCCCGGCGCGGATCTTGCCGATCGCGTCGATCAGCGGGCCGGCCAGGCTCTCGTGACAGATCAGCAGGTCGGGCAGGTACGGGTGCTCCTGGTTGTACTTGAGCTCCGAGCCGTCGATCCTGGTCGCGTGCAGCCCAGCCGACCGGGCCACGGCCACCGGCGCCGCCGAGTCCCACTCGTACTGGCCGCCGGCGTGCACGTAGGCGTCCACCTGGCCGTTGATCACGGCGGCCGCCTTGGCGCCCGCCGACCCGAGCGGCACGAGTTCGGCGTCGATGGCCTCGGCGACCAGCGTGACGAACTGCGGCGGCCTTGACCGCGAGACCACCAGCCTGATCCGCTCGGCGGGCTCGTGCAGCGCGGGCGGGTCGGCGGTGCACAGCACCATGCCCTGGGCAGGCAGCGCGACCGCGCCGGCGGTCAGCGAGCCGCGCTCCCATAGCGCGACATGCACCGCCCAGTCAGTGCGGCCAGGCTCGCCGAACTCCCTGGTACCGTCCAGCGGGTCGATGATCCAGACCCGGTCGGCGGCGAGCCGCCTCTTGTCGTCGGCGGCCTCCTCGGACAAGATCGCGTCGTCCGGGCGGGCCGCGGCGAGCCGCTCGGCAAGGAAGTCCTGGGCGCCGAGGTCGCCTGCCTTACGCAGCTTGTCGGCGGCATCGGAGGCGTCAGCGCCCGCGGCGCCGTCGGCCGCATGGGCCGACGCGTGCGCCGCGCGCAGCTTGAGCAGGCGCTCGCCGGCGGCAGCAGCCAGGTCGCGCGCGAGCAGGTGGTCGGCATGGGATGTCACGGTCTCACCCTCCGGAAGTCTGGCTGAGGGCGCCCGCGGCCGGATCCGCCGGGCGCCGCTCGGGTCGGGTAACCCTACCGCGCGATGCCCCGTGATCACCGACCACCGCCAGAAGCCACCCCATCCATGCCGGCATGCGCCCACACAGCAAGCTGGACCCGGCCGCGCGAGCTGAATCCGGACGACCGACGGCGGCCCACCCCACGGGCGGGCGCGGTGGCCGCCGTTACCCGGCCGCGTCCGGGGCCGCGCCGTGCACCTGGTTCTGCGTGGCGGCCAGGCCCTGACTCAGCAGCGACTGGACCGCGTCGGCGCCGCGATCGGCGAGCAGCGGCAGTTCCTTGCGCTCGGCGGCGGTGAAGTCGGTCAGCAGGAAGTCGGCAGGGTCCTGGCGCCCCGGCGGGCGGCCGATGCCGATCCTGACCCGGTAGTACTCACGTGTCCTGAGTGAGGCAGTCACGGAACGCAATCCGTTATGACCGTTATCTCCGCCACCCAGCTTGAGCCTGATCGTCCCGAACGGCAGGTCAAGCTCGTCATGCACGACGACAATCCGGTCCGGCGGGATCTTGTAGAATCCGGCCGCCGCGTTCACCGGGCCGCCGGACAGGTTCATGAACGACATCGGCTTGGCGACGATCACCGGCAGGCCAGCCAGCCGGCCGGAGGCCGCGAGCACGCGCGAGCGCTCCCGCCGGAAGCCCGACCCGATCCTCGCCGCGAGCACGTCAGCCACCACGTAGCCGAGGTTGTGCCTGTTTCCGGCGTACTGCGGGCCAGGGTTGCCCAGGCCGACGACCAGCCAGCGCTCGCCAGCCATCGGGTCCTGCTGCGGGCCGGCCTTACTCGGACGCGGCCGGAGGCTCGGTCGCCGGAACACCTGCCTCAGCCTCACCCTCGCTCTCGACGGCCGCGGCCTCCGCGGCCTCAGGAGCCTCGGCCACGACCCCGAGCTCGGCCTCGAGCTGGGCGGCAGTCGGCGCCGGGATCACGTGCAGGACAAGGAGGTCAGGCTCGGCGTCAAGCGTCACCCCGGCCGGGAGCTTGAGGTCACCAGCGGTGATCGACACGCCGATCGCCATGCCCTCGACGTCCACCTCGATGCTCGGCGGGATCGCGGTGGCCTCGGCCTGTACGGAGATCTGGACGAGCTGCTGGTCGAGCAGACCGTCGGCGACGACCTCACCGGAGACCACGACGGGAACGTCGACGGTGACCTTCTCGCCGCGCCGCACGACGATGAGGTCCACGTGCTCGACGGTGCCCTTGATCGGGTCCCGCTGTACCGCCTTGGGCAGCGCGAGCTGGCTGCCGCCTGGCAGCCCGTCAATCCGGATCAGCACGTTGGCGGTGCGCAGCGCGAGGAGCACGTCGTGACCGGGCAGGCTAATGTGCCGCGTCGCCGCGCCGTGGCCGTACAGGATCGCGGGAACCCGGTTGGCCCGGCGCTCGCGCCGCGCGGCACCCTTGCCGAACTCGGTCCGCGGCGTCGCGGCGATGTGTACCTCGGGCACGGTCGTACTCCTGTTTCCTGGCGGCTGTAGGGCGATCAGATGCGCAAAGAGTCTAGCCGAGCCGGGGTCGGGCCAGGAACGCTCAGCTCTGGCCGTCGAACAGGCTGGTGACCGACCCCTCGGAGAAGACCTCGGTGATCGCCCGGGCGATCAGCGGCGCGATCGACAGCACGGTCAGCTTATCGAACCGCTTCTCCGGCTCGATCGGCACCGTATTGGTGATGATGACCTCGCTGATCGCCGAGTTCTTGAGCAGGTCAACGGCAGGGCCGGAGAGCACGCCGTGGGTGGCGGTCGCGATCACCGTGGCCGCGCCCTGCTCGAACAACGCCTCTGCCGCGTTCGCGATCGTGGCCCCCGTGTCGATCATGTCGTCGACCAGGATGCAGGTGCGCCCGGCCACCTGCCCCACGACCTCGAGCACCTTGCTCTTGTTCGCCACGTCGGGGTCGCGCCGCTTGTGGATGATCGCCAGCGGGCAGGCGAGCCGGTCGGTCCAGCGCTCGCACACGCGTACCCGGCCAGCGTCCGGCGCCACCACTGTGACCTGCGAGAGGTCCAGGCGGCCCTCAAGGTAGGAGGCCAGGATCGGCAGCGCGAACAGATGGTCGACCGGGCCGTCGAAGAAGCCCTGGATCTGCGCGGTGTGCAGGTCCACGGCCATCAGCCGGTGCGCGCCCGCGGTCTGGAACAGGTCGGCCATCAGCCGGGCCGAGACCGGCTCGCGGCCGCGGCTCTTCTTGTCCTGGCGCGCATACCCGAAGAACGGAGCGACCACGGTGATCCGGTTCGCCGACGCCCGCTTGAGCGCGTCGACCATGATCAGCTGCTCCATGATCCAGTGGTTGATCGGCGAGGTGTGGCTCTGCAGCACGAACGCGTCGCAGCCGCGTACCGACTCGAGGAACCTGACGAAGATCTCGCCGTTGGCGAAGTCGAACAGCGTCGTCGGCGTCGGCTCGACACCCAGGTAGTCGGCAATCTCGCGGCCGAGTTCGGGGAACGCCCGGCCGGAGAAGAGCATCATCTTCTTGCCGCTTGGCCCGGTGCCATCCGTCACGTGACCGGCTCTCCCTGAACGTGCGCTCGCTGAACGTGCGCGAACGGCCCAACCCGAGCGCCCTCGCCGATGACCGCGCCCTCGCAGACCGAGTAGGTGATCTCGGCCCCCGCGCGCACCTCGGTGTCGCGCAGCGTGGACTCCGGTCCCACGCTCGCGCCGGCCGCCACCGTGGTGGTGCCTTCCAGCTTGGTGCCAGGACCTATGTAGGCGTCCTTGGCCAGCCGGACACCGATGTCTACCCAGGTGCTCGCCGGGTCGGCGATCCGCACGCCCGCTCGCATCGCGGCATCGAGCAGCCGGGCGTTGAGCACCTTGCTGACGTGAGCAAGCTGGACGAGATCGTTCACGCCCTGAATCTCTTCGAAGTCCGGGCAGCAGACGGTCGCGACCTGGTGGCCGTCGGCGAGCAGAATAGTGACCGCGTCGGTGAGGTACTCCTCGCCCTGGGCGTTGTGCGGGTGAACCCGCTTCACGGCATCGGCGAGCAGGTCGCCGTCGAAGGCGTACATCCCCGAGTTGATCTCGTCGACCTGGCGCTGGTCGTCGCTGGCGTCGGCGTGCTCGATGATCGCGGTGAAGTTGCCGTTGCCGTCGCGGATGATCCGCCCGTAACCGGCCGGGTCGGGTGCGAGGGCGGTCAGCACGGCGGCCGCCGCGCCCGACTTGTCCCGCTCGGCGACCAGGTCGCGCAGGGTGGTTCCGCGCAGCAGCGGGGTATCGGCGTAGGTCACCACCACGGTCCCCGTGATCGTGCCGACGGTCTCGAGCACCACGCGCACCGCGTGGCCGGTGCCGCCGAGATGGTCCTGCACGACGATGGCGGCGTTCGGCACCTGCCGCCTGGCCTCCTCGGCGACCTCATCGGCGCCATGGCCAACCACCACGATCAGCCGCTCGGGCCGAAGCTCGGCGGCGGCCGTGAGGCAGTGCCCGAGCATCGTCTGCCCGCAGACCTCATGCAGCGTCTTGGGTAGCCTCGTCCGCATCCGCGTGCCCTCGCCGGCCGCGAGCACGATCACGGCGGCCGGACCTGCTGCGCTCACTCGGTCGGCTCCTCGAATGGGTTCGGGATCGTCTGAACTGGGCGCTGGCCCCCGCCGGTTACCCCGACCTAGGCAGGATACCTCCCGGCTAAGTTTGGCCGGTCGCGACCCGAGCAGGTCCGGGCAGGTCGTGGCCGGGCCGGTCGCGGCCCCGGGCGGGGTTCGGCGAGACTACTGGAGTGACGCGGTGGGTGCTGCATGTCGATCTCGACCAGTTCATCGCGGCCGTCGAGGTGCTGCGGCGGCCCGAGCTGCGCGGCCTGCCCGTCGTGGTGGGCGGTGACGGCGATCCGGCCAAGCGCGGCGTGGTCAGCACCGCCTCCTACGAGGCCCGCGCCCACGGGGTGCACTCCGGGCTGCCGCTGCGGACGGCGCTGCGGCGGTGCCCCGAGGCGGTGTTCCTGCCGGTGGACAGGGCGGCGTACGAGGCCGCGTCCGCCGTGGTGATGGCGACGCTGCGCGACTTCGACCTGGTGGTCGAGGTGATGGGTTGGGACGAAGCCTTCCTGGCCGCCGACACCAACGACCCTGAGGCGCTGGCCAGGCAGATCCAGGACGGCGTGCGGGCCAGGACCGCGCTCGACTGCTCGGTCGGCATCGGCCAGAACAAGCTCCAGGCCAAGATCGCAACTGGGTTCGGCAAGCCCGCCGGGGTCTTCATGCTCACCGGCCAGACCTGGGCGCAGGTGATGGGCGGCCTGCCCACCGACGCCCTCTGGGGCATCGGCGCGCGGACCGCGCGCAAGCTGGCCAGCCTCGGCATCGGCACCGTCGCCGAACTCGCCGCCGCCAGCCCGCGCGAGCTTGCCGGACATTTCGGGCCGACGATCGGTCCGTGGCTGGTCCAGACCGCACACGGAATCGACCTGTCGCAGGTCACCGACGAGCCGTACGTTCCTCGCGGGCACGGCAAGGAGGTCACTTTCCAGCAGAACCTCACCGACTGGGCCCAGGTGCGCGAGGAGGTCGCCAAGATCTCGCGAACCGTCGCCGACGACGTGGCCGCCGAGGGCCGACTGGCCGCGCGGATCGTGGTCAAGGTGCGCTACGCGCCGTTCTTTACGCGGACGCACGGCCGCACCCTGGCCGAGCCGAGCCGGGAATCCGCCGCGATCGAGGAGGCCGCCCTCGCCGCGCTCGACGACTTCGTGCGCAAGGACCCGGTCCGCCTGCTCGGCGTCCGCGCCGAGTTCACCGCCCCCCCCCCCCCCCCCCCCCCCCCCCCCCCAGCCCCACCCCCCAGGGCCCCCCCCCCCCCACCAGCCCCCCCCCCCCCCCCCCCCCCCCCCCCGCCCCCGCGC
>Ga0335078_10005364_pt1 | contig 18947 bp, 16 predicted proteins | sample Lox_Sample_32_FD_206711 | JGI IMG/M metagenome (GOLD analysis project Ga0335078, IMG submission 206711) | Soil microbial communities from Loxahatchee National Wildlife Refuge, Florida, United States - Lox_Sample_3.2 | ecosystem: Environmental > Terrestrial > Soil > Wetlands | place: USA... | reverse complement strand
CCCGGACAAGCCGCAAAACAGCGAGCGGCAGGCAGAACACGCCCGCACGAACGACAAAATCACTTTCCCGGCAACCGGCGCCGGGGAACGATCACCCGAATTCACACGGTGGATCGAGGATAAGCAGTACAAGGGGACGAGCATCAAGAGGTGGTTCGACGAGCACGAGCAGCGGGGCAACCTAGAGATCTCCTATGAGGCCATCACCTGGCGATCGAATCAGCTGATCGCTGACTTCGCAGACAGCATCTTCGACGGTAGCTGGGGGTTTGGCAGGACCGTCTCGCGCAACACTGATGTGACGGGTCACGACGGGCTCTTTGCAGTATCCCCCGATCACGTGGACGAATACGTCGCTCGCTACAGTCCACTCTGCCTACGGCACAGCGCCAACTGTGCCAAGTCGCTGAATCTCCCCTTCATGAATATCCGAATCGCGAAGGGCCTCAGCCGCGACCGTGTCCTGATAGGCCCGACTGCAGGAATGATCGACTTCCTGCGTAAGGGGAAAGCCATGGATGAGATACCGAGCTGCTCGCTCTACGTTGCCGTAACGCGGGCCAGGTTCAGCGTGACGTTCGTTGCCGACAATCCGACTCGTCTCGGTCTGACCGTCTGGACTCCATAGAGCGCCACAGAGGACTGTCCTCCACACAATCGGCGCGAGAGCCGGGCGGTCCCTTACGCTCACTTCACACGGCGGTCATGGTGCGGGCGCAAAGCCAGCACGTGTGGCCTGGCCTGCATCGCCACAGACCTGGACACCCGCGCCGGGCCCTCAACTGGGCAAGGCTCGCCCTCCTAGGAGTATTCCGCCGACAAAGAGCTGGGGCTTCCGCAGACACTTGTAACGGAGATCGTCGGCGCTTCAACAGATTCCCGGCCAGAGGCGCAGCTTTGATGCGACGATCATCAAGCTCCACAGAGCATGATCACTTTCCTTGGGCCGTCACCACAACCGCCTCTGAGGTCGCCCTTGTCCCGGGAATCACCGAGTGGAAAGGGGGAGGCGGGAAACTGTCGGATGCCGCGGTTAGTGTGTCGGCGTGATTGACACCGGCTCGACGCCGGGGAGCCCCGACGGCGGCTTCGCCCAGCGCATCAAGGCGCTTGCGTGCACTGCCCCGCTGCATGACCTCGACGTCCGCAAGAACGCCGTGCAGACCGCGGACTACAGCATCTACCAGATGGCCGAGCTTGCCCTCACCGCGATCGACTTGGTTACCATTGCGATGGATTTTGACCGAGGCGCCCACCCCGATCATGTACTAGCTGATCTGGCCCGCGCTGCCGCCGTGCAGGCGCCTGACCGCCCGGACACCGAGCTCACTCGGGTGGCATCCTGGGTGCTGGGTAACCTGCTCAACGTTGGTAGCGCCGACCGCGGTTTCCGCGCCGTCTATGGCATCGCGGGACCCGGCGGATATGATCGGCGCAGCTTCGACTTCAAGCTTCTCGAGGAGACGTTCGGCGCTGACGGGGAGCTGTACCTGCGGGCCTCCAACGAAGCAGTCAACGTGCTGGTCGGAGCGCTTGACGTCGATATCGAATCTGCCCAGATCGCCGCCGACCTGCGCTTGGACATCCTCATCAAGCGGGGACGGCTGTCCGATGCGCAGGCGGCAGCACAAGCAGCCCGCTATCAGACAATCCGCTACGCGGAAATGCTGCGGCAGCGCCTGGAGGCGACAACCCGCGACGTGCGCAATGTGGATTGGGTTAACGAGATGCCCAAGTTCCTCGACGAAGCTCTCACCCATATAGAGGACCGCTATCACACTGAAGATGCGATCCTGATCAATCTCACCGAGGCCCGCGACACGGCCGATACTCCCGACCGTAAGCGGCAGGCCGCACAACTGGTCGAGGTTGTCCGTGACTGCCTGCGGCGTCACGCGCAACTGCAGGCCGCGCTGCAAACCGCTGGCCACAGATTCCGGGCGGAACAGGCCCGCCAGACGTTCACCACTGTCCCGGCCGCAACCCGGTCACTGGATCTGTACGGGCAGCTACTCACTCCGGCGCTGTCGCTCTCGATCGGGATAGCGCTGCATCCGCTTGAAGCCTATTTCACCTGTTCGGCAGGTACCGCGGTCCCGTCTGCCCTGCGCCTGGCCGACCTATTTGACACGCTGATCACGCCGCCATCCGAACGCGACTTGCTCGGCGAGCCCATCACCGAACCCGACCTGGACGACTTGGACGAGCCGCCCCGGTTCAGCGAATCCACTTACGCGGCACTCGAGGCGGTGCTGGCTCTCGATCTCGGTGAGCCGAAGCGGCTGTCCAGCCTGCTGGCGGCCGCCCGTGGTGTAGAGGCCGAAACAGACGGAGTAGAAGATCTGCCGTTGCTGGTGGTACTCCGAGTGCTGGTGCTGGCCGCGCAGGAAATTGAGGCCGCTCACATACACGGCGAGCCGCACGTGATCATCGCCGTGGATGACGGGACCACGCTGGATGATCCCGAGTTCTCGGGCGCAGACCTGCTCGTCACCCGGGCCGAGTTGCTCTACCCGTCCGTGCAGCCCGGTCCCCCGCACCGGATGAAGGCACGGGCCGTAGCCAGTTGGATCATCTGGAGGATATACGGCCCGCCCAGGAAGGCGCTGCCTGAGATGAGCACCGATACCCGTGATGCAGCCCGCCTGATCTCCTTCGGGTTGCGCCCCCGCCTCAAGCCAGCCCGCGACGCTGACTACGCAGCGCTCGTGCGCCGGTACCGAGGCGACCCCACCTTCGCCGCGGCGGTCACCTCGGTCGCGGCCGGGTTTGACCTGCTCGTCATTGATGTTGACGACAGCCATGGACTGGTGGCCGTACCTACCGAAGAATCCCCTTTCGCGGTCCGGATGACCCACTATGCCAAGCGCACCAGCAGCGAGGGCCGCGCCGCTGAGCGTGTCCTGCATGCCCTCGCCCACCTTGGCGCCGCCACGATGGCCTACCCGCGGCCGGCCGACCTGGCTAACCCTGCCTACGTCGGCAGAATCACCGTCGACGGGGTTGACCTGTTCGTGAGGGAAGCGGCCCGGCTGCTTGCGGAGAAGGCCGCCGAAGCAGGTGAGGACGCCGACCCGCCGGTCGGCCGACCCGACCTGGAAGCAGCTTGGCGCGTGTACCAGCGCCGCGCAGGAACCCCATCGTCCGGCGATGGGCGCCGTATCCCGTCATCGACGACCGGGATAGTCAATAAGGCACTCGGGTTCCTCGCCGACCAGGGCATGCTCGTCCGCCGTGACGACGAGGGCGCCAGCGTGTACCGCACCACTACCAGGTACCGGATCCAGGTCATGGAAGCCGGCGCCCGGATGTTCGATGAGCTCGTCCGTCTCGGAGTCGGCCGGGTGTCCGATGGCCACGGCAGCTTGGTGGTGGTCGGCTGGACCACCGAAGACGTCGCCGAACTATGAGCATCCCGCCAGGAAGGAGCCCAGCGATGTACGAGCTCAACCGGGTCAGGCTGGCCGGGATCGGCCCGCGGGGCGCCCGCTACACCGACGTCACCTTGGACTTCTCTGGCGTAGGGCCGCCCGCGGGCCCCGCAACCCTTCATGGTTCCCCCGCCCGGCGCCCGGCCCCGGTGGCACTGCTGATGCTGGAGAACGGCGGCGGGAAAACGGTCCTGCTCAAACTGTTGTTCTCCGTCGTCCTGCCAGGCCGCAGCAAAGTTGTCGGCGGTAAGGCGGCATCGCTGGACCCATTCGTTCTAGAGACCGACACCGGCCACGTGGCGCTGGAATGGATGCACCCGGTCACCGGCGACCGGGTCATCACCGCGAAGGTCCTCCAGCGCCGTGCCCGGGCCACCGCCGGCGCCAGCCCGCTCATCGAAGCGTGGTATTCGCTACGCCCAGGCCCGCAGGTGTCCCTGAACACCCTGCCGATCTCTGATGCCGGGCGCCGTCGGCGGCTCGAAGGGTACAAGGAGGCCCTCACTGAGCTCGACGAGGCACACGCAGCTATCCAGCTGAACTGGGTGGCGGAGGAACCGGGCCCCTGGGCCCGCCACCTGCGTGAACTTGGGCTTGAGCCGGATCTGTTTGATATCCAGCGGTCGATGAACGTGGACGAGGGCGACGCGGGCAACGCCTTCACCTTCCGCACCTCTGCAGACTTCATCGACTGGGTGCTGAAGACCGTCACTGACCCCACCGACCCGATCGCGGTTGCCGACACGTTTGACAAGTGGGCGGCGACCCTCGCCGAACGGGATGCGATGGTTCTTGAACGGGATTTTTTGGACGGCGCCATCGCTGGACTGGAAGTCGTGTCCGACGCACACGCCGCCGCCGCGGAGACTGCGGCGCAGGCCACCGCCGCCCGTTATGCCGCCCGACGGCTCGAATCAGCTATCGGCGCCCGCCGCGACCAGGAGCAGCATGCGGCCGGTGAACTAGACCGACATCTCATGACAGCCCGCACTGAGCTGACCGGCCGCACCACCGATCGCGACCGTTCACGTGACCTCACCAACGAAGTGCGGCGCCAGACGCTGCTGCTGCAGCAGGCGGACACTCAGATCGAACTGGAACAAACCGGGCAGGAACTAGCCAAGCAGCAGCAACTGCAGGAGGCGTGGCAGCTTGTGCCCAAGGTCGCTGACAGCGCCGAGGCCGACGCGTGTGCCGGGCACGCCGCCCAGCTGCTCGCCGCCGCTGACACCGAAGCGGCCCCCACTCTGCGTGCACGAGATGAGGCGGCGGCCCAGTTGCTATCTGCTTATACAGCCGCCGCAGCACAAGCCGATCAGGCCGCCGCCGAGTTGGACGCAAAGGCCAGCAAGCTGGACGCGGATGCGAGCCGCGCAGGCGAGGAACGGGAGACCGCGCTGCAGGAAAAGGAACAAGCGGATGAAAGAGCTCGCGCCGCCCGGGCGACGATCACCGCAACAGAAGAGAAACTGCTGGCCGCGGGGGAGGCAGGCCTCATACTGCCTAGCACGCCGGTCGGCGCAGTCGCAGTGCTGCGCGCCGACGCCCAGCGGGAACACCAGGGCCGCGAGAGCCAGCTGACCGCAGCGACGGCCGAGTGTGAGCGGCTCGTGGCCGCAGCTGCGGCTGCGGCCACCCTCGAGCGGCAGTTGCGCGACAAGCGGCAAACCGCCGTCGCCGAAGAATCCGAGGCCCGCCGCCAGCTCGAGGCCGCCGAACGGGCCGCCGCCAGGCTCGCTGCGGTGCCCGCGGTTGCTGATGCGGCCGGCGCGGTGCCAGACGAGCCGCTGGCCATCGATGAACTCGACGAACACGCCGACACGCTTATCGACACCCTCGGCACGGCGATCGCCGCACACCAGCAACATCTCAACGATCTCGGAGTTGCCCAGCGGGAGGACGAGCGGGTCCTTCAAGCACTCGGTGATGGCGGATTGCTGCCCGCCCGTCCTGAAGTAGAGACCGCGATCGGCAAGCTCAACGCGGCCCGCATTCCCGCTCACCCTGGGTGGCGTTACTTGCGCGACAACGCCCACGCTGACGAGCGGGCCGCGCTTATCTCCGCCCACCCCTCGCTGGCCGACGGGATCATCCTCACCAACCCGGCACAGCTACCGGACGCCCGCACCGTGCTAGTGGATGCCCGCCTGTTGCCTGCCGCTGCGATCGAGGTCGGCTCCGGAGCGATCTTGCTTACATTGCCCGGCGGCTCCGGTGATGACATGTCCGCACGCACCAGCTTCGTCGTTGAGCCCACACCAGCGCTCTACGATTCCGAAGCCGCCGAGCAAAGCGGCCAGCAGCTATCGGACCAGCTCAATGGGCGTGCTGCAATCGTTGCCGAGACGGAGAAGCAAGCAGGCGCGCTGCGCACCGCGCAAGCAGACCTGCGGTCATGGCGTGCTGTAAATCCGCCCGGCCGCCTGGCGGCGCTACGCCAACAGCACGCTGCCGCCCAAGAGCGAGTCACTGAGATCGGCGGCCAACACGATGGTGCCGAAGCAAGACTGGCGTCGTTGCAGCAAGAACACAAGGACGCAGCCGCCGCACTGGAGACTGCCAGGCAAGCCGAGCGGGACGCCTCCGACCGCGTCACCGCGCTGACCAGCCTGGCTGAGGCCGATGCAGCCGCCATTGCTGCCATCGAGTCGCTGGAACCGCTCACCGAGATCTCCCGCGATCGGGAAGAGCGCGCTGCCGCCGCAGCGCGCCGCCGCCGCGATGCCGAGAGGTCGGCGACGGGTCAGCGGTTGGCCGGGAGCGGCCGCAAGGAGGTCGCGGCGCGGATGCGTGCCAGTATGGCCGATGTCGAATCAACAACGGGTGTGCCAGCCGACAACGTCCCGAGGCGCAGCATCCCGGAGCTGCGGGCAAGCTATGCCGCCGCGCAGGCAAGCTACCTCGCGGCCGCCCCGGGTGCCGAGCTGAAGGCAGATGCGGACTCAGCGGCCGCGCACGCCAAGAAGCTGCGGGACGCCCTCGGCCTCACCGACCCCATGCAGCTGCGTACCGCCCGCATGCTCCTCGCCGGCCCCGACGGTGCTGACCGCGCAGCATGGGAGCGAGCCGTTACCACGGTCCGGGCCCGCTGCGCAGACCTGGCGACCCGCCGCGCCACCCTGGACAGGGCGGCCGGTCGGCTCGAACAAGCAGTCAGCGAAGCGTCACCGAAGGAGGCTGGCCGCCTCACTTGGATCCAACTGCCCAGCGAATGGCGGCCAACGTCGGTTGCTCACGGCGAAAAACTGGCCGCACAGGCCGCCGCCGGGCAGCGCACGGCGCAGGAGGCCCTCGATGCGATCACCGCGCAGATCACCACTCTCAGCGCCCGGCTCCGCGCCGCCGAGCAGCACGCCGCCGGTTTCGACATGGCGTTTCAGCCGCTGACAGCCGTCCTCGACAGCGCCGTTGCCGTCACAGGGCCGCCTCCCGTGGCCGAGCCGCCATTTGCGGGCAGCAGCGCGGACGCCAAAGGGCTCGCCCAGCAGGCGCTCCTGCAGTTGAAGAACACCTCAACTGCGGAGGGTGAGGCCCAGCGGGCTGAGACCCATGCCCACGCCGAACTCGCCGAGTTCGCTCGCCAGGACCGGTACAGCAAGATGGGCAGCCCTGCCCGCACCGCCTTGCTAGACAGCCCCGCCCAGACCGTCGCCGCTCAAGCGCACATCTGGGCCGGCCAACTGCTGGCACGCCGGACCTCCCTGCAGACCGATTTGGACGCTGTCACCCGCCACCGCGCAGCCATCGTGGAGCGGATTGCTACCTTGGTAGATCAGGCGCTGCGGACCGTCCGAACCGCGGCTCGCCTCTCGCGGCTGCCCGCCTCCCTCGGAGATTGGGCCGGGAAGGAATTTCTGCGTATCCAGTTCACCCCGCCCGACGCTGCCATGATCGCCATCAGGGTCGGCGACTTTATCGACACCCTCGCCCCCCAGATAGCACAGCGCAATCAGACCCGCGGCGCACCAGCACGGGTCACCCGCCGGGACGGGTTCGCCCTCCTGCTGCAGGCAGTCCATGCGGCAGTCCCGCGAGGCTTCGCAGTCACCATCTTGAAACCCGACCCCATCCTGCGGGACGAAGCCGTCCCGGTCGAGAGCATGCGCGAGGTATTCTCCGGCGGCCAGGAACTGACCGCGGCGATCATGCTGTACTGCACTCTGGCAGCGCTAAAAGCCAACGAACGCGGCCAGATGCGCAGCCGCCACTCCGGGGTGCTGTTCCTGGACAACCCCATCGGGAAAGCCAACGCGCGCTACCTGCTAGACATGCAGACAATGGTTGCGTCCGCGCTGGGCGTGCAACTGGTGTACACGACTGGGCTGGCCGATGACCGGGCACTGGGCGCGTTTCCGCTGTGGATCCGGCTCCGCAACGATGCCGATCTGCGGGCAGGGCTTAAACACATCCGGGTCGCCGAGCAGGTCCGCAGGCTGCTTCCTGCCAGCTTCGAGGACGGTGGCGCCAGCGACCAGGCAGGCACCATCGCCGCCAGCCGCCTTTACCTCCGGCCCGCTGCTCACGGCGCCTCCGCATGACCGGCGCGGGCCATCCAGCAGGGATACGTTCGCGAATGGGTGAGCTGACCGGGCGGCACGCACGCTTCGCCGCCGCGCTGCAGGCATGGCCCAGGCGCACACTGCGCCTGGACGAAATCTGGCAACTCTACGCCAAAGCCGACCCCGCCTCCACCGGTCGGCCCGGACGGCGTGCCGACCTGGCCGCCGCCTTGAGCACACTGGAGGAAGCTGGAGTGCTCACATGTTCGCGCACCGCCGACCGCACCGCGCAGCCCCCGCTTCCCAAACGAGTGACCCTCTCAGCCGCCCCGCCGCAACCAAGCGCCGCCGTCCTCGCCCGGGCGACAGCGTGGCGTCCGGATCTAGCCTGGGCCGCATCTGCCCGTCTCACCACCGCTCAGGTGCACGTGCTGACAGCTGTAAACACCTGGTTGCGGGACCGCGGCCGCGACACAGATCACGCACCGCTGCGGGAACGTTCACTTGAGGTGTTCGGCCACGAAAAAACACTGGACCGATTGCTTGGGACCGGGCTGTTCGGCCCAGGCCGAATCACTCTCGACCTGCTGCGCACCTTCCGCGCTCACCCGCCACTACCGGCCGTCCACATCGGCACCGGCGATGTGCTGCTCGTTAGGCATGCCGGACCCTGCCATCGTGGCCAGGTCAGCCCGCGTAGTGTCATCCGTTGACGCCTGATCCCGGTGACAGCTGAGTGACAAATGATCTTCGCGGCCAGACCAACGGCGAAAAGGAAGCCGCTGACCTGCATTTCCTAGTGGAGCTGAGGGGATTTGAACCCCTGACCCCCTCGATGCGAACGCGGCCCGCGCCGCCCGCTCACCGGCCGAAACTCTAAAAGGCCAGCTCAGAAGCTCCTCTTCAGCCGAGTTGGGAGCGGTTCAGGGAGGGTCATCCAGAAGATGATCTCCCAAATTCCTCCCAGTTGATCAAGGAGGAAGCTGCATGTCACAGGACCGTTTGCACCGAATCAGGCGCGGCTTCGCAGACCGCACCTCCCAAGGTGACGGGCCGGTGAACCTCGGGCCGTTACGGGCCCTCGCCGGGGCGTGGATCGCGACCAGCCGCAAGCCTGGCGGGCGGGGGATCGCTGAATGAGTGGTGGCGCCGACCGGGCGATCCGGGTCTCCACCGCGGCCGCCGTCCTCGGTGTGGCGGGCATCGCCGCCTACGTCTCCTACCAGCATGCGTTCGAGGTGGTCCGCGCGCATGGGGAGAGCGGGCTGACCGCGCGGCTGGAACCGGCCACCATCGACGGCCTGGTGTACTCCTCTTCCATGGTGGTCCTGTATGCGGCGCGGCACCGGCTGCCCGTACCGGCCCTGGCCCGGTGGCTGCTGGCGCTGGGCATCGTGGCCACCCTCGCGGCGAACGTGGCCCACGGCTGGCCCGATGGGCCGGTCGGCGCCGTCGTCGCGGCCTGGCCCGCCGCCAGCCTCGTCGGCAGCTACGAGCTGCTCCTGTGGCTGATCCGGACCAGCGCCGCGGTGGCCCACGGCCGAAGCCTGGGCCAGAGCGCTGATCCGGCGAGCCATCCCACCACTGATCTGCGGTTGCTCCCGGTCACCACCGCAGGCGCAAACGGAGGCAGGAACGCGCTGGGCGGCTCGGGGGCAACGGGTGTGCTCGACGGCCGTAGTGCGGAGGCCGGCATGGAAATGGACCGGATCAGCGTGCCAGGTTGGCCCGGGTCAGACGGTGCGGACCAAGCCGCAGACCAGAAGGCGGCGGACCGGTTTATGCCGGAGCCTTCGGTCCGGGCCGACGTGGGGGAGGACGACGTCAACACTGCGGCGGTGGCCGCGTACCGGGCCAGCTTGGAGGGCGGGACGCCGTTGTCGGAGCGCAAGCTCGCGGCGATGTTCGGCAAGACATCCCGCCGCTGGGCGCGTAGTCGCATGACCGAAGCCCGGCACGATCCAGTGCCGCCACGACGAAGAGCCACTAGCAACACACTTGATCCTGGCGGTTGAATCTACGATCGCGAACCGCAGCAATCGGGCGCGCGGTCACGGGAGCAACTTCAGCGCCGTTACCGGGCCTGTTACGTGGCTGTGCCGGGGCGCAGCGGGAGCGGCCGGACCCTGACCCGATCCGGCGTCAGCGTCGCGATCGCTCCCGCGCGGAGCATTTCGGTGAGTTCGCCGGGCAGGGCGGCCAGCAGCAGGGCGGCAAGCGCGGCCGACGGCAGGGCATCGACGTCGCGAACCAGGATCAGCGAGGGCCGGGTATCGCCGGAGGCGAAAAGGAGTTGCACGAAATCGTGGTCGCAGGAGATCAGCACCCGGTCCTGGTCGCGGGCGCGGCCGAGAACTGCCTGGTCGTCAGCGCTGGTGAGGCCGATCTCGGTCACGTGCACCGCATCGTGCCCGGCGGCCTTCAGGTGCGGGCAGACCCGGTGGGAGACGTTCTCATCCAGCAGGAATCTCATGCCGGGCGGGCCACCGGCAGGTGGTACTCCCGCACCGAGAAGGCCGCGTAGGCGGCCGCCTGCTGGATGTCACCGGCCTCGATGAACGGGAAATCGGCCTGGATCTCCTCCAGCGTCCAGCCCGCGCCCACCAGGGTTAGCAGGTGCTCCACGGTGAACCGGTGACCGCGGATGCACGGCTGGCCGCCCATCTTGCCCGGCTCGATCGTGATCCGGTCGAAGCGCTCCATGCCGTCCAATGTACAGCCGGGAGCCGGACAACCGCGGACATGTTAACGCCGACACGCCCCGCCGGCTCCGGCAGCGGAGGCGGGCCGGTTGTCCTCTTGTAGCTTGGTACCGCGTGGGCTTCGGTGAACTGACGTCAATTTCATCCAGTAATGCTGATTCTTTATCACTATGCCTGTTTATCAATCAGCTTACGTCAACTTTCCCCGGTAGCCTGTGAGCGCCGAATAGATGGAAGCAAGATAAGACGTAACTTCCACTTAAATCTGGACCGGGCGCGGTCCGCAAGGCACAATCACAATCATGAGCAGCAAGGGACTCGGAAAGCCGCCGGACATATTAGCGAAGAATGAAAGCGGACGGAGCCTTTCATCACCGGGTGATGCGAGGCAGGCATGACGGACACCGCCCATCACCGGCAGCCACATCTGCGCTCCCGTCCGCTCCGCCGGCGGGCCCGCCAGGCGGTCAAGCGCCACCGCACCGTCCGGTTCGATCTCAGCGACGAGGAGTTTGGTGAGCTCAGCGCTGCCGCCGACCGTGCGGGACTGGCCCGCGGCGCGTTCGCCGCCCAGGCGGCGTTACTCGCCGCCCGCAGCGGGATCATGGTCGCCGACTCGCCGCTGCGCGAAGCCCTGGGCGAGTTCGCGCGCGCCGCCGGGCTGGTCCGCCGCATCGGGGTGAACCTGAACCAGGCGGTGGCCAAGCTGAACGCCACCGGGCAGCGCTCCGGCGACCTCCTGCCATATGCGGCCGAAAGCATCCGCCGTGCCCAGATCCTCGACCAGGCCGCCGAAGAAGTGCGCAGGCAGATTCGCCGATGATCGGCAAGGTCAGCGCACGCGGCAGCCGGGTATCCGGACTGCTGTACTACCTGTACGGCCCAGGCCGGTGCGAGCAACACACTGACCCGCACCTGATCGCCGGCTGGCGCCACCCCGCCGAACTCGAACCCTTGCTGCGCCCAGACGGCCACCGCGACTTCCGCCACCTGACCGGCCTGCTCCAGCAACCGCACGACGCGCTCGGCGACCGCGGCTTCGACCGGCCGGTGTGGCACTGCTCGGTCCGCGCCGCGCCCGGTGACCGGATGCTGTCCGATGATGAGTGGGCCCAGCTCGCGTGCGAGATCATGCACCGCACCGGCCTGGCCCCGTACGGGCAAGAGGATGAGGCGGTCCGCTGGGTTGCGGTTCGTCACGCCGCCGACCACATCCACCTGGTCGCGGTGCTGGCCTGCCAAGACGGCACCCGGCCCCGCCTGTGGCACGACTACTACCGCATCGGCGAGGCCTGCCGTGCCGCCGAAGACCGGTTCGTGCTGCGCGCCACCGCCCCCCGCGACCGGACCGCCGCCCGGCGGCCGTCCCGGGCGGAGTCGGAGAAGGCCCGCCGCCGCGGCCTGGGCGAACCACCACGGGTCACGCTGCGCCGCGCGGTCGCCACCGCCGCAGCAGGCGCGTCGTGTGAGCGGGAGTTCTTCGCCCGCCTTGACGCCGCAGGGATCAGCGTCCGCAAACGGTTCAGCACCCGCAACCCCGGTGAGGTCACCGGCTACGCGGTCGCCCTCCCCGCCGACACCACCCGCGCCGGAGGACCGGTCTGGTACGGCGGCGGGAAACTCGCCCCCGACCTGACCTTGCCCAAACTGCGCCACCGCTGGACCCCCGCCGCCACCGCCAGAAGCACCGGCACCTTCACCGCAGCCGACCGCAGCGCCGTCTACGAGCACGCCGCCCGGACCGCTCGTGACGCCGCGCAGCAAATCCGCCACCACGCCGCCACCGACCCCGGCGCGGCGGCCGATGCCGCCTGGGCCGCCGCCGACACCTTGAATGCCGCCGCCCAGGCACTCGGCAACCAAGAACTACGGCGAGCCGCCGACGCCTACGACCGCGCCGCCCGGTGCGCCTACGGGCGCCTGCCCCGCCCAACTCCCGCAGGCAACAGGCTGCGTGCCGCAGCCCGAGCGCTGTCCGCCGTGGCCATCGTCACCGGCGACCCGCTCATCGCGCAGCTCCGGCTCATCCTCCAGCTTGCGGCCCTGGCCGAGGCCGTCATCGGCCTGCGGACCGCCCAACGGCATGCCGCTCAAGTCGGCGCTGCCCGGGCCGCGGCCGAGCGACTATACGCCGCCCGGCGCTCCTACACTTCGCCACCTGGCGGCCGCGCCACGGCCAGAGCCCAGGGCAACCAGGCCGCCCGCGACTTTCCCACCTCCATACAGCAAGTGCTGGCGGAAGCATCAGCGAAGGCGCACCGGCCGGAACCCGCAGTTGCAAGCCGCCCATCACGCGGCCCGGCACCCCCTCGGCAGCGCGGCCCCACCCGGTAGGCCATCTCTGCCGGGATCACTTCGGGGCAACGCCCTGCGGCCATGCCTGGTACCCAGAATCAATGACGCAGCGTGATCGACGTAAGTCGGTCCAACGGAGCCGAACGCCGAGTCGGCGCGCAGGTCGGCGTGTCAGTGACTGCCGTGAGCGTACGCAGATTATCCGGCTGGGCGCGTGCGGCGCTGAGCCCGCGGTACTCACCGTTCGCGGTGCCGAAGGGGTTGCCTCAGCCGTCCGCTCGTGCCGCAGGCCGGGACGTGGCACAGGCACTGTGGCAGGCGCGTGGCCGGGGATGGATCTCTGCTTGACGTAACGACTATCGTTAGTTACGATCCTCAATAATAACGATAGTCAATAAGTGAGGCTCCCGATGTCCACACCTGCCCTCAAGCCGGTCAAGCCGCGCAAGCCGCGTAACCGGCTGCACCTCCTCGCCACCGTGGTCACCTGGGTGTTCTGGTTCGCCGTGGCCGCCACCGGGTTCCGGATCATCGAGGCCCTCTTCGGCCAGGGGCACAGCATCGGCGTGGGCGGCCCCGCCTACGCGCTCGAGAACATCTGCGTGAGCACCGCGGCACCGCTGCTGCCGCACGGCGGCGTGCTCAGTCACTGGCCGGGCCTGGCGCCGGGCGTGCGCGCCACCTGGACCGCCGCGGACGTGTGCACCGCCCATCCCATCGCCGGGCAGGCCCTGGCCTACACGCTCACCCTGCTGCCCGTTGACCTGTTCCGCCTGGGCGCGCTCTACCTGGCGATGCGGCTGGCCCGCGCCGCCGCCCGCGACGGCGTCTATACCGCGCGGGCCGCCCGGCTGGTGCTGATCCTGGGCTGGTGGCTGCTGGCCGGCAGTCTGGTGGCCGGCTTTGCCGAAGGGCTCGCCCGGCTGAACCTGCTGGGCCAGCTGACGGCCTGGCACCTCAACTGGGCCCATTGGCCCTCGTCCTGGGGAACGTCCCTCACCGCGGTCGGCCTGGGCCTGATCATCTTCGCCCGCATCATGCGCACCAGCGCCGGCATGCACGCCGACCTCGAGGGGACGGTGTAGTGCCACCCACCGACCCCGAACCCCACGCCATCGCCATCCACCTCGACAAGCTCCTAGCCGACCGGGGGATGACCTTGACCGAGCTGTCCGACCGGGTCGGCGTCAGCGTGGTCAACCTGTCCATCCTGAAAAACGGCCATGCCCGGGCGATCCGGTTCAGCACCTTGACCCGGCTCTGCCAGGCGCTCGGCTGCCAGCCCGGCGACCTGCTCAGCCACAACAGCGCAGGCAGCCACCCCGAACCCCAGCCGGACCCACTCACCTAGCAAGAGGCCACCATGTACCAGCCCTCCCCATCCACCGGCCAGCCAGCCGGGCCGCCGCAGCCTGCTGCTCCCGCACCGGTGCGCACCGCGGCCAAGCTCATGTACGCGGGCGCCGCTACTGCCGCCGCCGAGCTGATCACCGGGCTGGCCCTGATCATCACCGACATCCAGGCCGCCGCCCGCGGGCAACTCCTGGGCCACAGCCTCACCTCGCCCCAGGCCAGACCGTTCGTCATCACAATGTGGATCGTCCTCTGCCTGGCCGTGATCGCCTTGTGGCTGTGGATGGCGCGGGCGAACGGCCAGGGCCAGAACTGGGCGCGCATCCTGTCCACGGTGCTGTTCGCCCTGGCGACGCTGCCACTGCGCGACGCCTTCACACAGCCGGTAAGCCATGCCGGGTCCGGCGCGACCGTGCTGTACTACAGCGTCGCCGTGCTGTTCGTCGCGGCCTGGCTGGCCGGCGCCGCCGCGGTGTGGCTGCTGTGGCGCCCGGCCTCCCGCGCGTTCTACAACCCCGCACCACACCCAGGCACGGTCAGGAGCGCGAAGCCATGATCCACCGATGGCCGCCCAACGACGTCGGCCGCAACAGGCACGGCCAAACCCCAGCGCCCCGATCCGCACCCAGCGCCGCGGCCTGAGTCCAGGCCCCGATCAACCACCCACGCCAAGGAGATGACATCCCGATGAATTCCGAAAATGGAGAAGATGGTTCGGCCCTCACCCCGTCATAGCAGCCATCCTCCTCGCGATCCTCATCATCGTGCTAACCCTTCGGCTCTCGGCGCGCATCTGACCGAGGCGCTGGCCGGCCCGTTCGCTGCGGCCAGCGGGTGCCGTTCCGGCATGCCGTTCGCCGGGCTACCCCCCGGCGAACGGCATGCCGGGCCGCCTGGGACAGGCGCCCCAGGTCAATCCCGCCCACCGGCACACCGGCAAGGGACCCAAGCCACAGTGCCTGTGGCGTCACCGTCCCCATCGGACTCTGATGGGCTCTGCCCCGCTGGCTCCGCTAGCAGCCCCGACCCCTCGCGACACCTACCACATGATCAAGGACCGCAATCCGCCGCTGCCTGCCCACCCGCCCGCCGCACATATTCACCACTACGGCACGGCTCAGACCGCGTCATGCTGGCCCCCAGTTGTGCGCCATATCGGCGGTTATCGGACCGGGGGCTTCACGGTAGGTGACCGCCGGAGCAGCGCGCGCCGACATTAAGGACGTGAGCTGCCGCATGACACGGCCGACCAGCGCTGGGAGAATGGCGCGATGAGTCCGCGAAGCCGTGGCCGCCCGCCCGGTCGTGGCCGCCGCCAGCAGCCCAGGCGGCCAGGCCCGCGCCGGGGCGGGCCGCACCTGGCGGCTGTGCCGGCGGGTGGCGAAACCTCCGGGTCCGAGGAGGAGGAGGCGCCGGATTGCTGGTTCGACGAGCCTGAACTGGGCGACCGGCGGTCTTGGGCGCTTCCCCATGCGCATGGGACCTACCAGGGGCTCGACTTGGAGCTGCTGGATCCGGGCGACGAGGACGACCGCGCCATGCTGATCGAGGCGCTGCACCCGGAGTTCGCAGACGCGCTGCACAGTGAGAATGACGTGATCGTCGACGGCCAGGCCGTCAATCCGAGGCTGCACGTGGCCATGCACCAGGTGGTGGCGAACCAGTTGCTGGCCGATGAGCCGCCCGAGGCATGGCAGACGGTGCAGCGCCTCGCCGGGCTGGGCTATGACTGGCACAACATCATGCACATGATCGCCGCGCTGGTCACCGAGGACGTCCACGCGGCGCTCAAGGAACACCGCCAGCCCGACCCGGCCGCTTACGCCAGGCGGCTGGGCGAACTGCCCGGCGACTGGCCACCACCAGAAACCGCCCGCTAAGCGCGGCGCGGATCAGCAGTCGCGGACTGCGGCCCTCTGGCAACAAGCCCGCTTCGCGGCATTATGCGGGTGATCGTTGTCAAGCTGGTCATGGGTTGTTCCGGTAGCGGCGGGCTGCGGTGGCGGCGGTGGTGCCGAGGAGTTCGCCGATCTGGGCCCAGGTGAGTTCCTGGTCGCGGGCGTCGTGGACGGCCTGGGGCAGCAGTTGCTGTGCTTGGGTGATGAGGCTGGTCAGGGCGTGCAGGTGGACAGCGGAGTCACCGAGCCAGTAGGCAGTGCGCAGGCGGGCGAGCTGGTCGGCTGCTTCGCTGAGGACCTGCAGGCTGTCGTCGCCGGTGGTGGGAGCGGGGAGCTGGCCGGGGCGGGCCAGGCGCAGGGGCGGGCGGTTCATGAGGCGTCCTGGTCAACTCGGCTGAGCAGTGAGGCGAACACTTGCTGGCGGTGTTGCTGGCTTCGGACGGCGGCGTGGTCGTGCTGGGCTTGCAGGACGGGACGGAACTCGATGCTGGTCTGGAAGTAGGTGCAGGTTTCGCAGATCGATTCGAAGGCGCAGTCCAGCTGGGGCGGGCGGGTGCAGTAGCCGTTGCCGAGCAGGCGGTGGTGCTCGCGGCGCAGCCGGGCCATTCTGGGTCCGGCGGCGTCGGCGGGCAGCTGGGCGGGCTGGCCGTAGAGTGCCTCGACTTTCTGGGTGACGGCGAAGTACTCGTCGGCGACGGTGCGGCTGGCGATTTTCGCATACCGAAGGGTCATGTCCAGGCTCCGGTGGCCGAGCAGGGCGGCGATGGCTTCCAGGCTCATGCCGCGGTTGATGGCCTGGGTGGCCAGCGTGTGGCGCAGCTGATGGGGGTGGAGGTGGCCCAGCCCGGCGGCGGCGCCGGCCCGGTTGATCATCCGGGTTACGGTGTGCCGGTCCAGCGGGCGGCCGTTCTCACGGGGCAGCAGTAGCGGGTGATCCGCGGGAACGTGAGCGGTCCGGTACTCGTCGATCAGGGTCATGAGCTGGGGGTGCAGGGGCAGGTAGCGGTCCTCGCCGAGCTTGCCGACGGGGACGTGCAGCCACGGCCCGGCACCGATGAGCACGACGGCATCGGCGCGCAAGCCGGTGTATTCGCTGACCCGCAGCCCGGTGCGCAGCAGCATCTCCACGGTGACCCGCACCAGCATCCGGCGGTCGGCTTGGGCGGCGCGCAGCAGCCTGGCCGCGGCGGCGTCGTCGAGGGCCTTGGGCAGCGGGCGGTCCAGGCGGGGCAGGTCGCCGGGGAACATCGGCACCCGGGCCGGTGCGTCGTCCCAGCCCCATTCGTCGATGCGGACGAAGAACATCCGCAGCGTGCCGAGCCGGTGCGCGATCGTGGACCGGGTCACGGCCGGCTTGTTCTGCCCAGGCCGGGCCGCCAGCCAGGGCTTGAACGCCTCGACATGGCGGCGGCTGATCTGGGCCAGGCCGGTGAGGCCGGGGGCGGCCTCGGCCAAGAACGCGGCAAAGCACCGCAACGTCTGGTCGGTGTTGGCCACGCTGCCCGGCCGCAGCACACAGGCGATCTGCTCCAGGTAGCGGCGCATCGGGCCGGTGACGCCCGGGACCTTGGCGGCCAGCTGGTCCCAGGACGGCAGCAGCAGCGGCCCGCTCACCGGGCACCCGCAGCGATGCCGCCCACCAGCAGCTGGGCGTCGATGGCCTCCGCGGCCTTGCGGTACTGGGAAGCCAGCCAGTCATCGCCCAGGTGCAGGTAGATCCGGGTGGACTCGATCGAGGCGTGCCCGGCCTGGGCCTGCACCGCTTCCAGGCTCATCCCGGCCTTGCGCAGCTGGGTCAGGCACGTGTGCCGCAGCTGGTGACAGGTGGCGTGTGCCAGCCCCGCCCGGCCGCGGGCACCGTCGAGGATCTCATCCAGCCCGTCCGCCGACAGCGGCCGGCCACGCCGTGGCCCCTGAAGCACCACGAACACCCGGTCGGTGCTGGCATCAGCGGGCCGCTCGGCATCGAGGTAGGCACCGACCTCAGTGAAGAACCGCGCCGAGACCGGGATCAGCCGCTGGTGGCCGCCCTTGCCCTCGGCGACGAACAGCCGCCTCTCGCCGAACCGCAGATCGCCCAGCCGCAGCCCCAGCACCTCGCAGCGGCGCAACCCGCCCAGCACCATCGCCGCGACCATCGCCCGGTCCCGGTGCCTGCGCAGCGCAGCGGTCAGCGCATCGACCTCCGCCGGCCCGAGGATCCGCGGCAGCGTCCGCGGCACCCGCACCAACGGCACGCCCTGGCCCGGCCGCTGCCGCTCCCGCCGGGTCGGCAACCCCCGCGGCACCGGGTTCACGGCCACATCACCGCGGGCGTGCAAGAACCCATACAGCCCCGACACGCTCGACAGCCGCCGCCGCAACGTCCGCGCCGACACCCCGCCCCCGCCCAGCTCCGCGACCTGCAGGCGGCCCTCCCCGCCAGCGCGCTGCGCGGTCATGAACGCCAGCACATCCACCGGGCGGACCCGCCGCGGCGGCTTGCCCACCACATTGAAGAAGACCTTCAGGTCATAGGCCACCGCCAGCACCGTGTTCGGCCGGCACCGGCCAGCCAAGAACTCCAGGTACTCATCCAGCAGCGGCACACCAAGCCGCACCACAAGATCACCAGCAGCATTCCGCGACCGGTTCAGGCGGACAGCACTCACAGGCACGCAGGGCCCCCAATCTCCATAAGGACAGGCCTGTCAGCCTGCCAAGATCCTTATGAAGATCACCCGCATATCATGCATGAGAGTGTGCCGCGGTTCTAGGTTCAGAAGGTGC
>Ga0335078_10005363_pt1 | contig 18947 bp, 15 predicted proteins | sample Lox_Sample_32_FD_206711 | JGI IMG/M metagenome (GOLD analysis project Ga0335078, IMG submission 206711) | Soil microbial communities from Loxahatchee National Wildlife Refuge, Florida, United States - Lox_Sample_3.2 | ecosystem: Environmental > Terrestrial > Soil > Wetlands | place: USA... | reverse complement strand
CGCAGAGCGTCGTGAGCAGTCCGCGCCCGATCAAACCGTCCCTTGCTGGATCGCTGCGTAGCATGGATGCAACTGGCGCTCAGGTTTCGGCCGTTGTCTTTTCGATACAAGCATAATAGAAGCCGTCGGTCCCCGCCTCTGCCCCGGGCAAAAGCTGAGTGCCCACGGCTCTTTCCCGGGCCTTGGGCGCGAGCTCGGCGGCACGCGGCATTTCAGCGACAGCCATATGGGGGGTGCCCTGCAGGAAGCGCTGCACCACGGCCTCGTTCTCCTCGGGCAGCACCGAGCACGTGCAATAGAGGATCCGCCCGCCCACGGCCAGCATGCGGCCCGCTGCCTCGAGAATCGCGAGCTGCATGGCGGCGAGCGCCGGCAGGTCGCTCTCGCGCCTCAGCAGCTTGATGTCCGGATGACGGCGGATCACACCCGTGGAGGAGCACGGGGCGTCCACCAGAATGCGCTCGAAGGGGCGCCCGTCCCAGAAGCTCTGCGGCTCACGCGCATCGCCAACCCGAAGCTGCGCGCTGCGCCGGAGGCGCACGAGGTTCTCGCGGATCCGGTCGACTCTGGATGCGTCGATGTCCACCGCGGTGACGTCCGCGCCCTGGCCGAGCTGCTCAAGAATGTGTCCGGTTTTTCCGCCGGGCGCTGCGCAGGCATCGAGGACCCGCATGCCCGGACGCGCCGCGAGTAACGGCGCTGCGAGCTGGGCGCCCGCGTCCTGCACCGAAACGATGCCGTCCGCGAAGCCCGGGAGTCGATCAACAGGTTGCGGGCGATCCAAAATTACCGCTGATGGCATCCATTGTATCTTTTGAGAGTCAATTCCCGCGGCGCGCAACTGACTCATGTACTCGGCCGCCGTGGTGCGCGAGAGGTCGACCCGCAGCGTCATTGGCGGATGCGCGTTGTTGGCGGCGAGAATGCCTTCGCAGGACTCTCCCCAGACGGCCCTCAGGCGATCGACGAGCCAGGCGGGATGGGCGGTGCGACCTGCGAGGTCCTGATCCACCCGTGCGAGGAGCGCAGCGTGCTCTGCGAGATAGCGGCGCAACACCGCGTTCACGAGCCCGGTGGCGCGCTCGGCACCCAGGATCCGCGCTGCATCGACCGCGGCGTGCACCGTCTGCTCCGGGACGTTGCGCGAGTACTCGATCTGATGAGCGCTCACCGCGAGCAGCGCGCGCACCGCGGAGGCAATGCCCGCGGGCCGCTTCAGGAGTGTCTCGAGCGCCGGCGCAAGCCGCAGATACCACCGCAGCGTCCCGAGCGTGATCGCGCGCACCGCCGACCGATCCGCTCCGGAGGCAGCGTCCGCGAGCGCCGCATCCGCGGAGCGGCCATGCGCCACGACAGCGTCGACGACCCGGGCGCCTGCGGCGAGAGCCGTGGCGCCCGGAGCCCAGCGCGTCCTAGCCAAGGCGCCGGCCTGCGAGGTCCAGGTTGTGTGCGAATTCGGACATCATCAGTACACGGCCACCCGGCCTCTGAACTTTCTTCACGCCGAGCAGGCCCTGGCCGCACTCAACCAGCATGATGCCCTCACGTACGGAGATGATCCTACCTGATTCAAGGTATTTAGCGTCATTTGAAGGCATGATCTCAGCAGAATGGATACGAAGACGCTCCCCGTCCAGCGTGGTCTCGGCGACCGGCCAGGGATCGAAAGCCCTCACCTGGCGAGCGATGCTCGCCGCATCGCGGCTCCAGTCGATGCGAGCCTCGGATTTGTCGATCTTGGCAGCGTAGGTGACGCCCTCTCCGGGCTGCGGGTGCGCGGCGAGCGTTCCTGCGGTCATTCCCTCGAGCGCCGCGAGGAGCGCCTGCGCGCCAACCCTTGCGAGCCTGGCGGCGAGTGAGCCGCCGGTGTCGTCCGCACCGATGCGGACCTCCCGCGTGAGGAGGATCGGGCCGGTGTCGAGCCCGGCATCCATCCGCATGATGCTGACGCCCGTCACTTCATCTCCGGCGAGGATCGCGCGCTGCACCGGCGCGGCGCCGCGCCAGCGCGGCAGGAGCGAGGCGTGGATGTTGACACAGCCGTGGCGGGGAAGACCGAGCACCGCGGGCGGCAGAATGAGCCCGTACGCGACCACCACCAGAAGATCGGGCTTCCAGGCGGCGAGCGCCGCCTGCGTCGCCTCCTCGCGCAGGCTCACGGGCTGCAGCAGCGGCAGTTGGCGCGTCTCGGCGAGCCGCTTCACGGGCGATGCGCGCAGGTGTCGGCCGCGTCCGCTCGGGCGATCGGGTTGCGTCAGCACACCGACGACCTGGTGAAATCCCAGCAGTGCCTCGAGCGCGGGCAGCGCAAACTCCGGCGTCCCGGCGAAGGCGACGCGCAATGTGCTAACCCGCCAGGGACGGCCGGCGCACTGAGCGCCGCAGGCGACTTTTTCCCATCTACAGAGCGCGCGCGCTGCCGACGGGCGCCGCAGTGCGCGCCGAGCGCTCCTTGCGCTCCTTGTCGAGCTTCTTGCGAATACGCTCGCGCTTCAGGTCGGAGAGGTAATCGACGAACAGCTTCCCCTCGAGATGATCCATCTCGTGCTGGATGCACACCGCCAGGATATCGTCGTAGTCGCGCTCGAATACCGCGCCGGTGCGGTCCTGGGCGCGCACCCGTATCTTCGCCGCGCGCTTCACCTCATCGAAGATCCCCGGAACCGAGAGACAGCCTTCCTCGGTGCTCTCCTCGCCCTCACGGCTGAGGATCTCCGGGTTGACGAGCGCGAGCTGCCCGCTGCGATCGCTCGAGACATCGATGACGAGGACCCGCTGGTGGACGTCGACCTGGGTGGCCGCGAGCCCGATGCCCGGGGCGGCGTACATGGTCTCGAACAGATCGTCGACGAGCGTCCCGAGCTCGGCGTCAAACACGGTCACCGGCTTGGCGCGCGTGCGCAGCCGGGGGTCCGGGAACTCCAGGATGGTTCTTAAGGCCATGATTTCGACGTATATGGGGGCGCCGGCGCCCGTGATCCAGCGCACGATTTTGACATTAATTCGTCTGCCAAATGCGCCGCGTGCCAGTATAACAATTAGAATCTCGGGCGCTGCTTGTGCACCCCGCCTCGCGCGAAGAGGAGTGGAGGATGGTCTCTAATCAAGTACTTGGAGCCCGCTTAGGCGCGGGCCTGCTCACCCTGTCGCTGACGCTCTCCGGGTGTGCGCTCTTCAGGCATCCAAAGCCGGCCGCCCCGGAAAGCTCCGCCCCCGCGCCCGCGGCGAGCACGAGCCAGGCGGCCGAGACCGCCCCGGCACCGGACATGACGGCGACCGAGGCCGCGATTGCGGCCGCCCCCGCGGAGGCGCCCGCACCCGCGCCCGCCGCCGCGCCGGCGTCGGTCCCCGCCAACATGGTGAATCCGACCGCGCCGAAGAGCTACGTCGTCAAGAAGGGCGACACGCTCTGGGGCATCGCCTCGATGTTCCTCAAGGATCCCTGGCTGTGGCCCGAAGTGTGGATCATCAATCCCAAGATCCCGAACCCGCACCTGATCTATCCGGGTGACACGCTGGCGCTCGCTTATGGAGCGAGCGGCAGCCCGCAGGTCATGGTCTCGCAGGTGGGCGCCGAGCGGCTCGAAGCGGTGCGGCTCGATCCGCGGCTGCGCAGCACGGCGAACGATACTGCGATCCCCACGATTCCCTACTCCTCGCTCCGGGGCTTCCTCTCGCATCCGACCCTGCTCGACCGCGATCAGATCAAGACCGCTCCCTACGTGCTCGCTTTCCGCGACATGCACCAGGTGGGCGGCTCGGGTATCGAGGTGTACGTGAGCAACCTCAACGCCGAGCAGAATGCACGCTACGCCGTCATGCACGTCAGCGACGAGCTGCGCGATCCCGATGACAACACGCTGCTCGGCTACGAAGGGATCTACACCGCCACCGCGCTGGTCGAGCGCCCGGGCAATCCCGCCAAGGCACTGCTCACCGAGCCCGCGCTCGAGACCGTCGCAGGCGACCGCCTGGTGACGGCGTCCGAAGAGGCGACCCCGGTCAACTTCACGCTGCGCGCACCCTCCGGCGACGTGAAGGGCCGCATCATCGCCGTCGTCAACGGCACCGATCTCGCGGGGCAGTTCGAGGTGGTGGCTATCAACCGCGGTAAGCGCCATGGGCTCGAGGCCGGCAATGTGCTGGCCGTCGACTCGGCGGGCGACGTCGTCACCGATCTCTACCGCAACGGCGCCACGCGCGGCGATGCGATCCCCGGCTTCACCTCGTTTGCGCCGGCGGTGAAGCTCCCCGACGAGCGGGTCGGCACCCTGCTGGTCTTCAAGGTGTTCGACCGCATGAGCTACGCGCTCATCGTCGGCGCCTCGGACACCATCCACGTCCGCGACGTCGTCCGCAATCCTTAACTGATCCCTTCGCAGCATTAAGTGCGCGCCGCGTTCGCGGCGCGTTGCCCTTGCCGTATGCTCGGGCGCCATGGACTCTGCCCTGGCTCGCGCGACGCTCGCGCGCACACCCGGACTCACGGCGCAGGCCGCGGGCGCGCTGATCGCGGCCGCCGGCGGTGATCTCGCCGCAGTCCCGCGCAGGCGCGGCGCCGCCGGTATCGAGCTGCCTCCGGCGGCGCGCTCTTTCCTCGGCCGACCGGATGAGCGCGCCATCAGTGCCGATCTCGAATGGCTCGCCTCGAGCGGCACCGTGATCGTGCTGTGCACCGACCCCGAATATCCGCCGCTGCTGCGACAAACCGCGGGCGCGCCCGCCGCGCTCTACGTGCAGGGCTCGGTGTCGCTGCTCGCCTCGCCGCAGCTCGCGATGGTCGGCTCGCGCAGTCCCACTCCCGCCGGCCGCTCGACGGCACGCGAGTTCGCCGCCTGGTTCGCGCGCGCGGGATTCACGGTGACGAGCGGGCTCGCGACCGGGATCGATGCCGCGAGCCACGAAGGCGCGCTCAAGGTGCAAGGCGCGACCATCGCCGTGTTCGGCACCGGCCTCGATCGGGTGTACCCGTCCGCCAACCGTGCGCTCGCCGAGCGCATCCGCGCGCACGGCGCGCTGGTGTCGGAGCTCCCGCCGGGCACCCCGCCGTTGCGCGCGCACTTTCCCCTGCGCAATCGCATCATCGCCGCTCTCTCCCTCGGCACGCTGGTGGTGGAGGCCGCGAGGGAAAGCGGCTCGCTCATCACCGCGCGCCACGCGCTCGATGCAGGCCGCGAGGTGTTTGCGATCCCGGGCTCGATCCACAGCCCGGTGTCGCGCGGCTGTCACCTGTTGATCAAAGCCGGGGCAAAGCTGGTCGAGGAGGCCAGGGACGTGACGGACGAGCTGGGATTTTCGGTTTTGAAAGAACGACTTACGGACGCGCCGGCGGCGTCGCAGGACCTGCGCGTATTGGACAAGGAGTATGAAATGCTGTTAGATGCCCTCGGCTTCGAGCCAGCGACCATCGATAGCCTGGTGGCGCGCACCGAGCTGCCGAGCGACTCAATCGCCTCGATGCTGTTGATACTCGAGCTCGAGGGACGCGTGGCGGCTCTTCCGGGCGGCCGCTATGGCCGCATACCTTAGAAAATGACTGGCAGCATTCTCGACATCCTGATCTACGTCTTCGACCGGTACATGCTCGCCGATGCGCCGGAGGTGCCCGAGCGCGAGCATCTGGCGCGCGACCTCGAGCGCGCCGGGTTCACGCCGGCGAAGGTCGAGCGTGCGCTCGACTGGCTCACCGATCTCGCCTTCGGGCACGAGCGTCCGCCGCTGCCGGCGGCGGAGCCGGGTGCGCCGTCCTCATGCGTGCGCGTGTTCACCGACAGCGAGCTCACGCGCCTCTCGACCGAATGCCGCGGCTTCCTGCTCACCCTCGAGCGGCTCGGCGTCCTCACCGCCCAGCAGCGCGAGATCGTCATCGAGCGCATGCTGGCGCTCGACGCCGACGAGCCCGACACCGAGCAGCTCAAGTGGGTCGTGCTCATGGTCCTGTCGAGCCAGCCCGGGCAGGAGCTCGCCTTCGAGCGGCTCGACGGGCTGGTGTCCGACAATCGCCCGGTGGCACCGCATTGACCGCTGCGGGTGAGCTCGCTGATTGCGTCTGGTCCGCGGCTCGTCCGCGGTTTTTTGTTTTAGGCTGAGGCGTTTTCTTACCCCATGGCAGACAACCTGGTCATCGTCGAATCGCCCGCCAAGGCCAAGACCATCAAGAAGTATCTCGGCCGCGACTTCGACGTGCTCGCCTCCTACGGCCACGTGCGCGATCTGGTCCCCAAGGAAGGCGCGGTCGATCCCGACAACGGCTACGCGATGAAGTACCAGGTGCTCGAGAAGAACCAGCGGCACGTGGAGACAATCGCCCGCACGCTGAAGAAATCCCGCGCGTTGCTGCTCGCCACCGACCCCGATCGCGAGGGCGAGGCGATCGCCTGGCACCTGAAGGAGATCCTGCGCGAGCGCGGCGACCTGAACGGCAAGGATGTACGGCGCGTGGTGTTCTATGAGATCACGCGCAATGCGATCCGCGCCGCGGTCGAGCAGCCGCGCGATCTGTCGCTCGAGCTCGTCAATGCGCAGCAGGCGCGCCGCGCGCTCGACTATCTGGTCGGCTTCAACCTCTCGCCGCTGCTGTGGAAGAAGGTGCGCCGCGGACTCTCGGCGGGCCGGGTGCAGAGCCCGGCGCTGCGCATGATCTGCGAGCGCGAGGAGGAGATCCAGGCCTTCAGGGCACAGGAATACTGGACCATCGACGGCGAGGGCACGCACTCCGGCCAGGGCTTCCCGCTGAAGCTGCTCGAATATCGCGGCAACAAGGTCGAGCAGTTCAGCTTCACCAACGAGACCGTCGCGCGCGAGGCCGAGCGCGCGATCAATGCGGCCGCGCGCGGCGCCGGAGGCGAGCCGCTCCTCGCCGTGCTGGCCATCGACCGCAAGCAGCGCCGCCGCAATCCCGCCCCGCCCTTCACCACCTCGACGCTGCAGCAGGAGGCCGCGCGCAAGCTCGGCTTCAACGCGCGCCGCACCATGCGCCTCGCGCAGCAGCTCTACGAGGGACTCGACATCGGCGAGGGCAGCGTCGGCCTGATCACCTACATGCGCACCGATTCGGTGTCGCTCGCCGCCGAGGCGGTGCAGGAGATCCGCGCGGTTGCCGCGCGGCTCTACGGCCAGGCCGAGGTTGCCGAGGAGCCGCGCGTCTACAAGACGAAGTCGAAGAATGCACAGGAGGCGCACGAGGCAATCCGGCCCACCTCGGCCGCCATCACGCCCGCGGACGTCGAGGGCAAGATCGAGGACGACCTCTATCGGCTCTACTCCCTCATCTGGAAGCGTGCGGTCGCCTCCCAGATGGCGCACGCGATCTTCGACACCGTGGCGGTCGACCTGCTCGCCGGGCCCGACGGTCCGCAGCGCCACCTGCTGCGCGCCAACGGCTCGACGCTGGTCAAGCCCGGCTACATGTCGGTCTACCAGGAGGGAAGCGACGACCAGAAGACCGACGAGGGCGATCACGTGCTGCCGCCGATGCAGGCAGGCGAGCGCGTGGCGCTCACCGCCCTCAAGGCGGAGCAGCACTTCACCGAGCCGCCCCCGCGCTACAGCGAGGCCTCGCTGGTGAAGGCGCTCGAGGAGCACGGCATCGGCCGGCCCTCCACCTACGCTTCCATCATCTCGACGCTCCAGGACCGCGAGTACGTCGAGATGGACAGCCGCCGTTTCGTGCCGACCGACATCGGCAAGATCGTCAACCGCTTCCTCACCCACCACTTCCACCGCTACGTCGAGTACGGCTTCACCGCGGCGATGGAGGACGAGCTCGATGCGGTGTCACGCGGCGAGGAGCCGTGGACCGTGCCACTGGCGAAGTTCTGGAAGCCGTTCATCCACCAGGTCGAGAAGATCGACAAGACCGTCACCCGCGAGCAGGTGGCGATGGCGCGCGAGCTCGGCAAGGACCCCGGGGGCAGCGGCAAGCCGGTCACGGTGCGCATGGGACGCTACGGCCCGTTCGTGCAGATCGGCACCAAGGACGACGAGGAGAAGCCGCGCTTCGCGGGCTTGAAGCCCGGGCAGAAGATGGACGCCATCACGCTCGCGGATGCCATGGAGCTCTTCAAGCTGCCGCGCACACTGGGTGAGACCGCGCAGGGCGAGAGCATCCTCGCCAACGTCGGCCGCTTCGGCCCCTACGTGAAGTACGGCGCCAAATACGTCTCGCTGAAAGACGACGATCCCTACACCGTGACGCTCGAGCGTGCGCTCGAGGTGATCCGCTTGAAGCAGGAGGCGGACGCGGCGCGCCTCATCCAGGATTTCCCCGACGACGGCATCCAGGTGCTGAACGGGCGCTACGGCCCGTATGTCACCGATAAGAAGAAGAACGCCAAGGTGCCGAAGGAGCGCGACCCGAAGAGCCTGACGCTCGAGGAGTGCAAGGCCATGATCGCCGCCGCCCCCGAGCGCGGCGGCCGCTTCGGGCGCTTCCGCCGCGGCAAGCAGGCGGCGGCGGCGGGCACCGCGGCTGCCACACCGGCCGCCAAAGCCACGCCGGCCAAACCGGCGGCGAAGAAGGCCGCGACGGGCAAGGCCGCCGCTGCAGCACCCGCCGCACACGCCAAGACCACCCGCGCGCATGCGCGGCCGGCGGCGCGCAGCGCGCGCAAGCCCCTCCGCAAGCGCCCGAAGGTGAAGACGGCGGCCGCGCGCGCCGCGTCCAGCCGCAAGGGCTAAGCCGCGGCGCTACCGAAGCGCGGCCAGGAACCGATCGATCGCCTCGAGGCTCTCCGGCTCGTCGAGCAGCGGCACGTGGCCGCGATTGGCGACTTCCAGTGTCTGCAGATCCGGCTTCTCACGCTGCATGCGCGCCAGCGTCGCGGCACTCAGGATGTCCGAGTGCGCGCCGCGGATCGCCAGCAGCGGTACCTTCGCGATCGCCCCCCACAGCGGCCACAGGTCCGGCGCCGCCTTGGAGGTGTCCTTGAGCGGCTCGGCGATCATCGGGTCGCTGTCGGGCTGCGGCACGCCCTGGGCGTCGGCGCGGTAGCTGGCCCGCGCAATCTTCTCCCAGCGCGCGTCATCGAGTCCGGGCCAGGCCGAGCCGTAGACCAGGCGCACCTGGGCCACCGCGCCCGCCCAGTCCCGGACCGGCGGCGACTTGCCGACGTAACCGCGGATGCGCTCGAGCCCGGCCGGATCCACCTCGGGCCCCACGTCGTTCAGCACGATACCGCTGAGGAGCGTCGGCTGCATCGCCGCCAGCACCATCGCCATGAGTCCGCCCATCGAGGTGCCGATGATCGCGACGCGCGCGGCTCCGAGGCCGACGAGCAGCCGCTGCAGATCGGCGAGGTACACCGGGATCTGGTAGTTGTTGAAGTTGGGATCGCGCGCCGACAGGCCGCGCCCGCGCACGTCCGGCACGATCACCCGGTAGCACGGGGCGAGGTGCGCCGCGAGATCCTCGAAGTCGCGGCTGTTGCGTGTCAGGCCGTGCAGGCACACCACCACCGGCGCCGCCGCCGCCGGCCCTGCGTAAACGCGGCTGAAGAGCCTGAGCCCGTCCTGACTATCAAACCAGTACTCTGCTGCCACGGCTACTCCTAATACTCGCGCCCGGCGAGCTCGGCGCGCAGCTCGCGCTTCAGGATCTTGCCATTGGCATTGCGCGGCAGCGAGCCGCGCAGCACGACGTCGGCGATGCGCTGCTGCTTGCCGACCCGCTCGTTGGTCCACTCGATCAGCGCCTGCGGGTCGATGCTCTCATCCGCCTTTGCCACCACTACCGCGACCGGCGTCTCGCCCCACTTGGCACTGCGTGCCGCGACCACCGCCACCTCCGCGACGCCCGGGTGCTCGCGCATCACCTGCTCGATATCCGCCGGATACACGTTCTGGCTGCCCGAGAGGATCATGTCCTTCTTGCGGTCGACGATGTAGAGAAAGCCGTCGGCGTCGAGGTAGCCGAGATCGCCGGTGCGCAGCCAGCGGCGCCCGTCCGGGCCCTCCCAGGTGGCCTCCGCGCTCGCCGCGTCGCGATTGTTGTAGCCGTGCATGAGCAGCGGGCTCACGCCGACGATCTCGCCCACGGCCTCGGCGGGGAGCTCGGCCCCGTCCTCGCCGATGATGCGCAGGTCAGTGCCGAGGAAGGGCTTGCCGACGGAGGCGGTCTTGGCCTCGAAGTCCTCGGGCGCGAGGATGGTGCACAGGCCCTCGGTGAGCCCGTAGAGCTCGATGAGCGTCGCTCCGGTGCGGCGCGGAAACTCGCGCTTGATGCCAAGCGGTAGCGGCGAGCCGCAGCACATGATGGTGTCGAGGCTGTCGAGGTCGTGGCGCCCGAGCTCCGGGAGCGCGAGCAGCCGCTCGAGCTGCAGCGGCACGAAGTTACCGTGGGTGACGCGCTCACTCTCGATGAGCGCCGCGCAGGCGCGGGCCTCGAAGTGCGGCATGATCACGATGGTGCCGCCGACCAGCGCCGTGCACAGCATTGCCACCCAGCTGATGTTGGAAAAGAGGCCGAGCGAGCACAGCGTCACGCAGTCGCTGCGGTAGCGCAGCGTCAGCGAACAGTCCACCGCCCAGTTGAGACGGCAGCGGTGGGTGTGGACGATACCCTTCGGCACGCCGGTGGTGCCGGAGCTGTAGATGATGTTGCACTCGGCCTCAGGGCTCACCGCCACGCGCGGCGCGGCGGCGGACTGCTGCGCTACCCAGGGGGCGAGCTCGATCCAGGGCGGCCCCGGTGAGTGGTGTGCCACGCGCACCGCGGTCGCAACCCGGCTCCAGACCTTGGCGAGCGCATCGACGCGCGCGCAGTGCGCGCCGGAGGCGAATACGGCACGCGCCGCGGCATCCTCGATCATGGCGCCGACCGCGGCGTCGGTCACCGAGGTGTTGAGCGGCACCGCCACGCAGCCGGAGCGCAGGATCCCGAAGATCGTGAGCGCCGTCTCCAGGCTGTTGTCCATGAGAATGGCGATGCGCTCGCCGGGCTTCAGTCCGAGCGCCGCGATGCCGTTGGCGATCCGGGCCGTGTCCCGCTCGAGCTCGGCCCAGCTGAGCCGCCGCTCCCCTTCCACGAGCGCGGTGCGCGCGGCGCGCCAGCGCCCGTGGCGCGCGATCAGCTCCGGCAGCAGCGGCTCCGGCGCCTCGAACCAGCCCATCGGCGTGCCTTGAGCAGGACGCGCGTCAGTAGTGGTACTGGACGGTCACCGACCAGGTGCGGGGCGGACCGTAGAAGCCGAGCTCGCTCACGCCGCCGACGAAGCTGTAGAGCGGCGGCGAGGCGAGCGGCGGCGGGCCGAACTCGTAACCGGCGACGCGGTAGTACTTGTTGGCGAGGTTCTGGCCGTCGAGCGACACGCGCCAGTGCTGGTCAGCGCTGGTGAAGGCCAGGCCCGCGTTGACCAGCCCATAGCCCGGCTGATCGGTCGCCGTCCAGGCCGTGATGGTCGTCGCGGTCTTGGCATAGGTGCGGTAGTCGTAGCCGGCCCGCGCCGTCAGCGAGCCCGCCTGGAGATTCCAGGTGTAGGTCTGATACTCGGAGACCGTCCAGTGCGGCGCATTCAGGGGCTGCTGCTGGGAGGACAGGTCGACCGACGCCACCCCCGGCCCGCACCCGGGCGTGATCTGGGGCGTGAGCGGGAAGATATTGCAGGGAACGATGTAGTCCTTGTAGTAGGAGTCGAGGTAGCCGACGTTGAGCCCGAACGTGAGTGTACGGATGGGCCGCCACACGCTCTGCAGCTCCGCGCCCTCGTTGATCTGCTTGCCGGCGTTGGTCGTATAAGTGACGTTGGCCGGAAGTCCGTTGTTGATCGTGACCTCGCCGAGCTCGATCTGGGCATCGGTGTAGGGGTCGTAGAACACGTCGGCGTTGAGCAGCAGCGTGTCATCCAGCAGCGTGCTCTTTACACCCAGCTCGAAGCTGTTGGCGGTCTCGGCGTTGTAGCCGTTTTGCGTGCTGGGGCTGAGCGTTGCGTTGCCGCGCATGTCGAAGCCACCGCTCTTGAAGCCCTTGCTGTAGGTGAAGTAGCCCATGACGTTCTTGGTGAAGTGGTAGTCGAGGCCGAGGCGCGGGTCGACGTTGGAGAACGTGCGCGCGCCGGTATAGTTGGTGACCACCCCGGGAAACGGGATGAGTCCTGCCGGCGCCTGCGCGGGCGTGGTGAAGGTCACGCCGGGTGTGACCGGGGGACCGACATAGTCTTCCTGGAACACCTGCGCGGTGACTTTGTCCTGGTTCCAGCGCAGGCCGACATCCACGTTGAGCTGATCGGTGAGCTTCCAGGAGCTGTCGCCGTAGACTGCCGTGCTCTTGGTGAGATCGCAGCCGGAAACCAGCTCGGTGATGTAGGTGTCGAGGGCCGGGATGCCGAGCAGCGGCAGCGTGCCGATATCGGCGTCATAGTCGCCGCAGGCATTGCTGTCCATGTAGAAAAAGCCGCCGACGGCCTTCACCAGGTCGTTGCTGAAGCTCAGCTGCGCCTCCGCCGAGGACTGCTGGTCGTGGTACAGCCCGTCGACGTCGAACAGGTTCTCCGCCGTCTCGGAGAAGTTGATGAACTGCTGACCGTGGCCCTCGTAGTAAGCGCCGACGAGCTTCAACGAGAGCTCGTTCGTCAGGTTCTGAGTGTAGGTCGCGGACGTGCCCTGGCGGTGGAAGAAATCCTGGTTGGCCGGCAGGTTGTCGTAACTGTCGAACGGATTGCTGAGGGGCGGGGCGTTCGGCGTCACGATCGGCAATGCCGGGATGCCGAGGAGCGGCAGCGGCAGCACCGAGACCCCGCCGTTGAGGTAGTCGTTGAGCCGCTGGCCGCCCGAGGCGTTGGAGTTGTCGAGGATGTCGTCGGCGACCAGCCGGAGCTTCGAGCTCTCGCCCCAGGTGACAGTGAGATTGGCGCGCCCGACCACGATGTCCTTGTTCGAGAGGTCCACGCCGAGCGGGCTCGTGGGCGGCTGCGCCACGCCCGGCTCCGCGACGACCTCGCCGTAGCCGTCATGCCTCAGGTCGGCAAGCGCCACGCCGAAGTAAACGTGATCGGGAATCACCGGCAGGGAGCCGGTGAACTTGAAGTTGCGCGTGTCGTAATTACCGCCGGTCGCCGAGGCGGTGAGGGTCGCCGGGCCGTCGATGTCGCGCGTTACGTACTTGACGGCCCCGGCGATGGTGTTCCGGCCGTACAGCGTGCCCTGCGGGCCGCTCAGGACCTCGAGCCGATCGACGTCGAGCACGTCGAGGAGCGCGGCCTGCGGCCGCGCCATGTAGACGTCATCGATGTACACGCCCACGCCCGGCTGGAATCCCCACAAGGGATCGCTCTGGCCGACGCCGCGGATATAGATGTTGATGGTGCTGCTGGTGGCGCGGTCCTGCGAAATCTTCATGTTCGGCACGAAGCTGCCGAGATCCGTGATGTTTTGAATGTTGTAGTTCTGGATGGCGTCGGCGGTGATAGCCGTAACGGTGAGCGGCACATCCTGCAGCTGCTCCGTGCGCCGCCGCGCGGTCACCACCACTTCCTGGATTCCCGCGCTCTCGGCGCCGGTCTCGGCCTGGGCGGCTGCGCCGCTGCTGGCCGTCTGCGCCGGCAGTGCCGCCGGCAGGAGCAGCGTGCCGCAGGCCGTGAGCCACGCCGTGAGCGGCGCGCGTGCGTTCTTGTCCATCGTGATCCCCCCCGAGCATCATTCAACAAGTGTTGAGAATATATTCAACAACCGTTGAAACCGTCAAGGCGGCATGAATGTTTGCCCGCGGCGGCGAATCACAGGAAACTGTCGGGGGTCTCCACCGATGTTGCAGCGCACCAGAATGAAGAGAAAGTCCACGGGACGGCCGGCCAAGGAGCGGATCCTGGACGCCGCCGAGCAGCTGTTCGCCCAGCGCGGCTTCTACGGCGTGTCGCTGCGCGACATCACCCAGGCGGCGGGGGTGGACGTCGCGCTGGTCAGCTACCACTTCGGCGGCAAGCGTGAGCTCTTCACCGCGGTGTTCGAGCGGCGCGCCGAGGTCCTGAACCGCGAGCGGTTGGAGCTCCTCGAGGAAGTGCGGCGGCGCGCCCTGCCGGCGCCCCCCTCGCTCGAAGCGATCGCCAACGCCTTCTTCGAGCCGCTGCTCGAGCGCTCCGCGCGCGGCGGCCCCGGCTGGAAGAGCTACTTCGCGCTCGTCGCCTATGTGAACAACTCGCCCGAGTTCGGCCCGATGATGATGACGCGCCACTTCGACCCGCTGGTCGACAGGTTCATCACCGTGCTGTGCGAGGCCCTGCCTGGATGTCCGCCACGCGAGATCTACTGGGGCTACCAGTTCCTCACCGGGGCGCTCACGCTGACCTTCGCCGAGACCGGCCGCCTCGACAAGCTCTCCGGCGGCCTGTGCCGCTCAACGGACCTCGACAGCGTGCGTGAGCGCCTGGCGCCGTACGTGGCGGCGGGCTTCCGCGCCCTGTGCGAACGCGCCCTGGCAGGCGCTCCGGACAAGCCCGGACGGGTGGGCGCGGCGCGCAGGTCGCGCCGCCGCCCATGAAATACCGCCACAGCTTCCACGCAGGCAACTTCGCCGACGTACACAAGCACGTGACGCTGCTCGCGCTGCTCGCGGCGCTCGAGCGCAAAGAGAAGGGCTTCCTCTACTTCGAGAGCCACGCGGGCCGCGGAGCCTATGACCTCTCTGGCGGCAGCGCCGAGGCGGCCGGCGGCATCGGACGCTTCCTCGCGAGTGAGCCGGGCGCGGCGGAGCTGCAGCATTACGCCGCGCTGCTCGCGCGGCTGCGGGCGGCGCGCGCCTCGAGCCACTTCTACCCGGGCTCGCCCCTCATCGCGCTGGCCGAGCTGCGGCCCCAGGACCGGGCGATACTCGTCGAGTGGCAGGCGGCGGAAGCGCAGGCTCTCCGGGCGGCTGTCGGGGAGCTCGGCGATGCCGCTAAGCCGGAGGCGGCGCAACCGGCGAGGCCGCGCGTGCGCATCGAGCATGGCGATGGCCTGAAGCTCCTGCGCGCGGCGCTCCCGCCGCCCGAGCGGCGCGCGCTGATCTTCATCGATCCGCCGTTCGAGGAGAGCCGCGAGGAGTTCGTGCGGGTCACGGCCGCGGTCGCCGACGGGCTGCGGCGCTTCGCGACCGGAGTGTTCACCGTCTGGTACCCGATCAAGGAGCAGCGTGTCACGGCCGCCTGGCAGGCCGAGTTCGCGCGCGCCGTCGCCGCGCCGACACTCGCCGCGGAGCTGTGGCTGTATCCGCGCGACTCGCGCGTTTCTCTCAACGGCTCGGGACTCCTGATCGCGAATCCTCCGTGGCAGACCGGGGAACGCATGCGCGCATGGCTGCCGGAGCTCGCATCAGCGCTCGGCGCCGGAGCCTCGGGAGGCAGCGAGGTCCGGATGCTGTCACAATAGGTTAAATGAACGCCGCACCCGATCCCTACGGAGTCGTCGGGCACCCGATCAGCCACAGCCTCTCGCCGTTCATTCACGGCATGTTCGCGCGCGAGACCGGACAGGCGATGAGCTATCGCCTGTACGACGTGACCTCCGACAAGTTCGCGGAGTTCGTCGCCGGGTTCTTCGACCGTGGCGGTCGCGGGCTCAACATCACCGTGCCGCATAAGATCGCGGCGGTCGAGGCCGCCAACGAGCTCACGGGGCGCGCGGCGCACGCCGCCTCCGTGAATACCCTGGCGCTGCGCGACGACGGCACCATCCTCGGCGACAACACCGACGGCGTGGGCCTGGTGCGCGACCTGTGCGACAACCTCGGGCTCGTGATCACCAACCGGCGCATCCTCATCATCGGCGCCGGCGGTGCTACGCGTGGCGTGCTGGCCCCGCTCCTCGGCCTCTCGCCCACGCTCATCGTCATCGCCAACCGCACGCCCGAGCGCGCCGCTTCGCTCGCCGCGGCCTTCTCCGACCTCGGCGCCACGCACGGCGTCGGCTTCGAGGACATCGGCACCGAGCCCTACGACTTCATCATCAACGCGACCTCGGCCAGCCTCTCGGGCGAGATGCCGCCGGTCCCTGCCGGCGCCGTCGGCCGCGCGACGGTGTGCTATGACCTCGCCTACGGCCGCGCGGCGACCGCCTTCGTCGACTGGGCTCGGGCCCGCGGCGCCGCGCAGGCTCTGCAGGGCTGGGGCATGCTGGTCGAGCAGGCCGCGGAGTCGTTTCGCCTCTGGCGCGGCATACGCCCGGCGACAGCCACGGTGCTCGCGGCGCTCAAGGAGCGGTCGGGGAGCCTCTAACGGCGCGGCCTGAGGACGTGCAGGAGGCTGCCGGGCGGGGCCTCGTAAGCCTTGCAAACGATTCGCGCCATCCAGTCGTGTGCCTGCTTGAGGCCCTCGGGCTGAAGGGTATAGAGGCGTGTTCGGCCCTCTTTCCGGCTGAGCAGCAGGCCGCTTTCGTCGAGCACCTTCAGGTGGTGGATCACCGTCGGCTGCGAAAGCGGAAAGAGCTCGGCGAACTGGCGCAACCTTACATCGCCGTCCAGCAGAGCCTCGATGTACCAGAGGCGCCTGGGATCGGCGAGCGCGCGGAACACGGGACACAGGTGCTCGTTGAACACCCGCTGAGCGTATGTGGTACCCGCAAAATGACTCAACCCCGCAATTGTTAGAAAAGTGTCTAACTACGGCCCCTCGGGTTCCTCTATTGAGGGTCCCGGGCCCAAATTAGACCGTTTTCTAACATTGCGCCCCGAAAGCGTTTCCGGAGACCATCACACGCACACCGGCGCTTCCGAGTGCGCCGGCTAGCGCATCGTGACGAACTCCTCCGCGCTGGTCGGATGGATCGCCACGGTGTCGTCGAAGTCTTTCTTGGTGGCGCCCATGCGCACCGCCACCGCGAATCCCTGCAGCATCTCGTCGGCCCCCGGCCCGACGACGTGCACGCCCACGATGCGCTGCTCGGGGCCGAGCGTCACGAGTTTCATCTCGGTGCGTGGCTTGGCCTGCGTCACCGCGTGATAGAGCGGCACGAAGCTCGAGCGGAAGACCTTGACGTCGTCGTCTCCATGGCGCGCCCGGGCCGCCGGCTCGGTGAGCCCGACCGTGCCGATCGGCGGATGTCCGAAGATCACCGTCGGGATGTTGTCGTAATCGAGATGCCGCCCGGCAACGTCGCCGAACACGCGATCGGCGAGGCGCCTGCCGGCGGCGATCGCGACCGGCGTGAGCTGCGCCCTTCCGGCGACATCGCCCACCGCGTAGACGCCCTCAGCGCTCGTCGCCTGGTACATGTCGGTGGCGATGAAGCCGCTCGCATCGAGCCGGACCCCGGCACGTTCGAGGGCGAGCTCGGCGACGGTGGCGTTCCTGCCCACGGCCCACACCAGGCAGTCGAAGGGGCCGATGCTGCGGCCGTCGGCGAACGTCGCGATGAGCGCGCCGTCGGCGTTGCGCCCGATCGAGCCGGGTTTGATGTCGGTCACCACCGTGACGCCCGCCTCACGCAGCATCCCGAGGCTCGCCGCGCCGATCATCGGGTCGAAGGTGCGCAACGGCGTCGCGCCGCGCAGCGCCAGCGTCGTCTGTGCGCCAAGAGCTGCGAAGATCCCGCTGAGCTCGACGGCGATGTAGCCGCCGCCCGCGACCATGACGCGCGGCGGGAGGGCCTCGAGCCCGAAGAAGCCGTCGGAGGTGATGCCGAGCTCCGCCCCCGGAATGCGCGGCACCAGGGGATGCCCGCCGGTTGCGATGATGATGTGTGGCGCGCTCAGGGTGCGGCCCGCGGCGCTAACGGTGTGCGGATCGACGAAGCTCGCGCGGCCGCGCAGCAGCTCGACGTTGCGCCGGGCGAGGTTGGCGGCGTAGATGTCGTTGAGCTTCGCGATATAGGCGTCGCGCCGCTGCTTGAGCGAGCGCCAGTCGTGGCCCGCCGCCGCGGCTGCGAACCCGTACTCCGGCGCATCGTGCAGCGCGCCGCCGAGCTCCGCCGCGTTCCACATGATCTTCTTCGGCACGCAGCCGACATTCACGCAGGTGCCGCCGAGGCGGCCCGACTCGATGAGCACGGCGCGGGCGCCATATTCGGCCGCCCGCTGCGCCGCCGCCAGCCCCCCGCTGCCACCGCCGATCACCACCAGGTCGAATTTCTCGCCCATAAATACCTCGGACTGCCATGATAGCGGTACCGATGGACAACCCCTTACTTGACCAGGATCCGCTGCCACGCTTCGTGCAGATCCGCCCCGAGCACGTGGAGCCGGCGGTGCGTGAGCTGCTGGCGCGCAACCGCGCGCGCATCGGCGAGCTCGCCGCTCTCCCCAAGCCCACCTTCGCGACGCTCATCGAGCCGCTCGAGGAGCTGCAGCACGGCGTCACCCGCGCCTGGTCCCCGGTGAGCCACCTGAACGCGGTGCTCAATTCCGATGCCCTGCGGGCCGGCTACAACGCCTGCCTGCCGCTGCTCTCGGCCTACCAGACCGATCTCGCGCAGAGCGAGCCGCTGTTCCGCGCCTACCGCACCATCGCCGAGCGCGACGCTGCCGCGCTCGCGCCGGTGCAGCGCCAGGTGATCGAGCACGCGGTGCGCGACTTTCGCCTCGCCGGCGTTGGCCTGCCGGCCGAGAAGAAGGCGCGCTTCAAGACCGTGATGCAGGAGCTGACGCAGCTGCAGGCGAAATTCGAGGAGAACGTGCTGGATGCGGCCAATGCCTGGAGCTGGCACGTCACCGACCCCGCCGAGCTGCGCGGCCTCAACGAGATGCTGATCGAGCTGGCCGCGCGCCGTGCCCGGGAGCGCGACGTGAGCGGCTGGGTTCTCACCCTCGACCAGCCCACCTATGTCGCAGTGCTGACGGATGCCGAATCGGAGAATCTGCGCCGCGCCTTCTACGAGGCCTGGACCACGCGCGCCTCGGACCGCGGGCCGGGCGCCGGCCGCTGGGACAATTCCTCCGTGATGGAGAAGATCCTGCGCCTGCGGCACGAGGCCGCACGCCTGCTCGACTTCCCCAACTACGCCGAATACGCACTCGCGACCCGCATGGCGAGGAGCGTCGACGAGGT